>Ga0209721_1000176_pt1 | contig 63833 bp, 59 predicted proteins | sample TshhotsprinmetaG_FD_184139 | JGI IMG/M metagenome (GOLD analysis project Ga0209721, IMG submission 184139) | Hot spring microbial communities from South Africa to study Microbial Dark Matter (Phase II) - Tshipise hot spring metaG (SPAdes)... | ecosystem: Environmental > Aquatic > Thermal springs...
CATCCTTAATCCCAATAATATTATCCTGCCACCAGCCCCTGACCCTGATCTCACCGCCGAGCCTAATCTGGACATCTTTTGCAGATGCAACTGCGGCTGTCTCAGCAGGAATTGAAGCGTGGAACGCAAATGCGCTCGCTGAAAAGCCCAAAACCAAAATGGCTGCCAAAATAAAAGCAAAATACTTTTTCACTTCCTAACCTCCTAAGGTTAGTTCAGCATTGACCCGCCAAAGGCGGGTTTGAGACCAAAACCCAAAACCTCTAAAACAACCCTCTTTTCTATCTTCTCCCTTCCATCACCTCCTTTTTGCAAGGGCATTAAACTGCCCCTGATTCTTTGCAAGTATATTTTTATAACATGCTAAAAATGTTTTGTCAAGATAAAAATTCATTCTGTAACTAAGCAATAAATATGCCAAAATTAAGTCGTTTAAAACGTTAGTTTAAAAGCAATAATTCTTTGCTTTTATGTGTATTTTTTTCTACATTGTGTGAAGTTTATAAACACTTTTACAGCAAGCAAGAAAATGAGAAAATTAAAATGACAAATCAAAAGCTTTTGCAAAAGCACCTAATTCCTTGATAAAATCTTAAAAATACCCTGACACTCGCGCTTTTTTAAAAGGTTTGACATGTTAAAAAGAGATAAAACCAACATCGCCCTGTCAAAATACAATATGGCTATATCAAAAAACCGAAGTGACTACAGGGCATACAATAACAGAGGCAATATTTATCTCCAGAAAGGGCTTTACATCCGGGCTATATCTGACTACAATAAAGCAATCGAGATCAAACCCAATTTTACCCTTGCTTATATCAACAGGGGTTGTGCTCATCAGGAGATGGGACTTTACGATTTCGCCATAGAAGATTACAGTAAGGCTATTGAACTTGACCCCTCAAACAGCATGGCATTTAATAACAGGGGATTTACCTTTCTTTTGATAGGCCGTTATGAAGATGCAGAGGCTGACCTTAAAAAGTCTCTCGAGATAAGCCCTGACAATATCTATGCGTTAAACAGCATGGCTGAATTAAAAGCCACCCTAAAGAATGAGGCTGAAGCCTGCAGGTGGCTGCAGAGGGCGATAGAAAAAGGATTTAATAACTGGCATTATATTAAAACATCAAAGACATATGATAATATCAGAAGCGCGCCATGTTTTAAGGAGATAATACAAAAAATTATTTCAAAGGGATATTAATTGCTTCCGCAAAAACCCGAAAAATCAATTCTTAGACAAGTTTTCGAAGCAAGCACTGTAGGAATATACCTTGTAGTAAGCATGTTCGTTGGACTTGCAATCGGGTATGGTCTCGATAAACTTCTTAATACCTTCCCATATCTTTCAATTATATTTTTTATTTTCGGGATAATAGCCGGCTTCAGAGAGGTTTTCAGGGTTGCAAAAAAAGCAGAGAGGTTGACAGATGGAGATAATGATAAAAAAGACGTTTAAACAGAGCTTGATACTTGTGTCTTTATTAGCGGCAGGTTCTGTTTTTTTTATGGAATGGAAATTTCCCCTAAATGTCATGATTGGAGGTATCTTATTTCTCGCAAGCCTATGGGTTTTATCAAAGGTGGTTAAGCAATTTCTTGGCAAGCCTATGGGGCAGATGATTATTGTAGGAGTTAGCGCACTGAAAATACTTGTTATTTTCATTATGCTTATTGCTTTGGCTATGCTTGGAATAATTAATGTGGTTGGTTTGATGACAGGTTTTGTCGCTTCTCTTATAGTTACTCTTAAGGAGGGATTCATAGCAGCAAGGCAGGAGGCTTGATTTAGTGGATAGTGGGGTTGGCTATCGCTAAGTGTCAAGTGAGGTTGTCTTTTAGTATAAGGAGTGGTTATTTAACGTTTTAGGATAACGATTTGCGGAGGTGTGGGGATGATGAAACTGATTTATTCAAATGTTATGCAGGATATAGTTGGGGAAAACGGTTTAACAGATAATGACTTCAAGGGCATTAATACTCAAAAAATACAAGACATGATTCTTAACAGAACGAGCCCTGAGCTTGCCTTTTTAGACCTGCCCGAGCAGGATATAACAGCCATTAAAGAAATCGGCAAATATGCAGGCGAATTTGAAAATTTCATACTTCTTGGAATAGGAGGTTCCGCTTTAGGTCCACGCTCAATACTCGAGGCTCTCAGCCCTTTCCATAATTACCACAAACAGCCGAAGGTGTTTATATACGACAATGTTGATCCGGCTACATTGAAAAACATCCTTGATACAGCAGACCTTAGCAAAAGCCTTATAAATGTTATCTCCAAATCAGGCAGCACGGCAGAGACAGCCGCCTCTTTCATGGTATTATGGCAAAAACTGAAGGATTTAAGTCTGCCACCTCAAAGGCATATGGTAATCACAACAGACCCCGAAAAAGGCAATCTCAGGAAGATTGTAAGGGAATATAACTTAAAATCCCTCCCAATTCATCCCGGAGTTGTGGGGAGATATTCTGTCTTGAGCCCGGTTGGGTTGCTCCTTGCGGAAACTGCCGGCATTGATTCAAATGAACTGCTCAGAGGCGCTATGTATATAGGCCAGAGATGCCTTTCCGCTGGGTTAAGAGAGAATCCCGCGCTTTTATTTTCTTGCAGCCTATATCTCCTCGAAAAACTGAAAAAAAGGAACATAACAGTAATGCTACCATATTCCGACCGCCTAAAATGTTTGTCTGAATGGTTCTGCCAGCTGTGGGCAGAGAGTCTTGGGAAGGAACAGAAGGGGCTGGTTCCCTATCCTTCAGTCGGGACTACAGATCAACATTCACAGCTACAGTCGTGGATGGAAGGGCCCGAAAACTATGTTGTCGTTTTTATATCTGTTGAAGATTACGGAACAGATATCGAGATTCCCCATGTGTTTGGAGATATTGAGGGATTGAGTTATCTCTCTGGTCATTCATTATCAGAATTGATCAGGATTGAACAAGAGGCAACTGAGATCGCCTTAGCTAAAAATGGCAAACCTAATTTGACAATCAGTCTCCCAAGAATTGACGAATATCATCTGGGGCAGTTATTTCATTTCTTCAGCATCGCCACCGCCATGACAGGTTTTCTATACGGCGTTAATCCGTTCAACCAGCCTGGCGTTGAAGAAGGAAAGGATTTAACATACGGAATGTTGGGCAAGGTAGGGTATGAGCCGAAAAAAGAGGAATTTTTAAATTACAGAAAGACTAAGGGAAAGTATGTAATAGAGGCTTAATAAATTTTGTGACCCCGTCTATGACGCTTGCATAAAAAGCCCTCAGTTTTTTACCATATTTAGATGCTCAATATTTTAAACAAAATCTTCGGAACAAAAAACGAAAGAGAACTAAAAAGACTCTTTGCCTATGTAGATAATATCAATAGCCTTGAGCCGTCTTATGTTTCGATGACTGATGAAGAGCTCAGGAATAAAACAGTCGAATTTAAGAACAGGCTGCTTTCAGGCGAAACCCTCGATGACATACTAAACGAAGCCTTTGCTACTGTGAGAGAAGTCGCTAAACGACTTCTAAATATGAGGCATTTTGATGTTCAGTTAATCGGTGGGATAGTACTTCACGAAGGCAAGATTGCCGAGATGCGAACAGGCGAAGGCAAAACACTTGTAGCCACTCTGCCTGTATATCTAAATGCCTTAGAAGGCAAGGGAGTCCATGTCGTTACTGTCAATGACTACCTTGCTAAAAGAGACGCCCGATGGATGGGTCCGATATACCATTTTCTTGGACTTTCAGTGGGCGTTATACAGCATGACAGTTCTTTCCTATACGATCCCCAATACATTTCAGACGATAGCCGTCTTAAACATTTGCGCCCATGCACTAGGCAGGAGGCATACAGAGCAGATATAACATACGGGACGAATAACGAGTTTGGATTTGACTACTTGCGGGATAACATGAAATACGATTTGATGGAATTCTCCCAGCGGGAGCTTAATTATGCGATAGTTGATGAGGTTGACAGTATTCTTATAGACGAGGCGCGAACCCCGCTTATTATATCAGGACCTTCAGAAGAATCCACTGAGAAATATTACACAATTAACAGGATAGTCCCTAATCTCAAGGCAGATGTTGACTTTAAGATTGACGAAAAACTGAAAAGCGTTACCCTTACAGACTCAGGAAACGAGAAGGTCGAGAGGCTCCTGAACCTTAAGAATCTCTATGACCCCACCAATATCGTATTGATTCACCATGTTAATCAGGCTCTGAGGGCTCACCATCTGTTTAAGAGGGATGTTGATTATGTCGTTAAAGACGGAGAGGTTATCATCGTAGATGAGTTTACGGGCCGTTTGATGCCTGGCAGGCGCTGGTCCGATGGTCTCCATCAGGCAATTGAAGCCAAAGAAGGAGTTAAGATAGCAAGCGAGAATCAGACTCTTGCAACAATTACTTTTCAGAATTATTTCCGGATGTATAATAAACTGGCTGGAATGACAGGGACGGCAGACACAGAGGCGGCTGAATTTGCGCAGATTTACAACCTCGAAGTCGTTGTTATACCGACAAATGCCCCGATGATAAGGGTCGACAACCCTGATTCAATTTATAAAACCGAAAAGGCAAAATTTAATGCTGTAATCTCGGAAATTAAGAACTGCCACCGAAAAGGTCAACCGGTGCTCGTCGGTACTACCTCTATTGAAAAATCAGAATACCTGAGCCAGCTTCTTGCAAAAGAGGGGCTGAAACATTCCGTGCTGAATGCCAAGTATCACGAAAAGGAAGCCGAGATAATCGCACAGGCAGGAAGATTCGGCGCCATTACAATAGCTACAAATATGGCAGGCAGAGGAACCGATATCGTCCTTGGCGGAAACTACGAAGGTCTCGCAAAAGATTTCCTTAAGAACAATGATAATTATACTCAGGATGAATACAAAGCCGCCCTTGAAAAAGCCAAAAAGATATGCTCAGATGAAAGGCTCCAGGTTTTGAACGCTGGAGGGCTCCATGTAATAGGCACTGAAAGGCATGAAGCAAGAAGGATTGACAATCAGCTCAGGGGAAGGGCAGGCAGACAGGGAGACCCTGGCTCATCGAGATTTTACCTTTCTTTAGAAGACGACCTTTTAAGGGTATTCGGCTCGGACAAGATAAACGGGATTATGAACTTTCTGAACATGCAGGAAGACATGCCCATTGAAAACAAGATGGTCACAAAAGGCATAGAGAATGCCCAGAAAAGGGTTGAAGCCCACAACTTCGACATAAGGAAACATTTGCTTGAATATGACGATGTCATGAACAAGCAGCGCAGGGAGATTTATTCATTCCGCAGAGAGGCTTTCACAAGCGAATCACTGAAAAACAAGATATATGAGATAGCAGACACAGAGATTGACGAATTGCTCTCGCTTTATTGCCCTGATGATTCTGACTCCAGTGAATGGGATTTGGCAGGTCTCGAAAACGGGATATACGGTCTCTTTGGTATTAAAATAACCCTACAGGATGCAGGTAGTATTTCAGAGATAAAAGAAATTCTAAGTTCGGCAGTCAGGAATGAATACGAAAAGAAGGAACAGGAAATCGGTTCAGAGACAATGCGTTATCTCGAAAGAATTATGTACTTGCAAACTATTGATAATCAGTGGAAAGACCACCTTCTTTGTCTGGATAAACTGAAAGAGGGCATAGGGCTCAGAGGATATGCTCAGAAAGACCCCCTGGTTGAATACAAGAGAGACGCCTTTGAACTGTTTTGTGATATGTCTCAGAGAATTAGGGCTGAGCTTTTACAGAGGCTCTTTAAGATACAGATTAAAAAAGAAGAAAAAACAGAGCTAAACATCAAGGCAGAACACAAAGTTCAATACAACAGAAGTGATGCGCCAGAACCAAAACAACCTGTTAAAAAAGAACATAAAACAGGCAGAAACGACCCCTGCCCCTGCGGGAGCGGTAGAAAATATAAAAAGTGCTGCGGGGCTCGCTAAACCTTGTATTTTTTTCTTACCTCCTCTTTTTTGCCGCAACTATACTCCCCTTCGGGACAAGGAGCAAAAAGACAAGCAGGACCTGCTTTTAAAAAAATTGACGGAGCTGCTTTTTTAGCAAGTCCAAGCATTGTTTCCGCCATCTGCCTTATTTCCCATTGCGCCCTGTTGCAGCATCTCTGCCTGAAAAAATGCAGCAATTCCCTCGCATTCATTGTAACTATTATCTTTGTCTCAGCAGCGTTGGGTAGAACAAACCTGGCATCTTGATTCGCCAGTTCGCCTTTTATGCCTTTTTCATTAAGTTTTGAGGAGAGATAATTGTATGCCTTCTGTGCTTCAGACATGAAATTATCGAAGTATTTCTTTAACTCTGGGTCCTTTTTTATAATCGGCGGGACAATATAATCAAAACCTGATTCTTCGCTCACATATCTTTGAGACTGTTGGCTATAGGACGCTATTCGGTGCCTCACGAGCTGGTGAGAACAAGCCCTCGATATACCCTCTATGGCGAATGTAAATGTTGAGTGCTCTATAGGGCTCAGGTGCCCCATCTTCATTATTTTTTCTACGAAAGCCTTCTGGTCTTTTTTGCTTATTTTTTCCTTTAGTGAAGAGATATCTGACTTGCTGTAACAAAGCTTCGCAGCCATCGAAACCATCTCCTCAGGTTCAGGGGTAACCCTCAGAAGTATCACTTTCAATTTGGTTTCTGGCATTTTTAAATCACCTATAAAATTTTATCTGCCCATTATCTGGACATACTGGGCTATCCCGTTTCTCGTAATCAAACCCACGATCCTTTCTCCTTCTCTAACAATTAGCCGCCCAGCATCCTCATTAATCATCAACTCAAGGGCGTGCATTGCAGAATCCTTTTCAGAAACCTCGAGCTTTTTATCGAGAGGCTTGCAGACCTGAGAAACCTTGACATACTGCCATTTGTCTCTACTAATATCCCTGACTTCCTTCAATGTGACGAATCCGTATAGCTTATCACCCTCAATAACTGGAAAGCCGCCAAATCCGTATCTGAGAAAATAAAGATTGACAGCTATATCGAGAGATATGTCAGGCGGGAGGGAGACAATATCCCTGACCATTATATCCTTAACCGATATTCCACTAAGAGTCTCCTGAAGGGATGCCTGCTGGTAGCTCGACTGGGCAGCCGAATATAAAAACCAACCTATTACCATTAACCATAGCCCGCTTGGCACAGCGATAAACACCAAAAACAACCCGAGCACTATAAAAAAAAAGGCAATTTTCTGCCCGTAATTAGATGCCTTACGAGTAGCGTTAAAGAAATCGCCCTTTTTCTTCCATATATAAGCCCTTACAACCCTACCGCCGTCCATGGGAAATCCAGGTATAAGATTAAAAACCCCGAGAATGAAATTCAACTGCGCAAGGTATTGAAAAAGAGCCTTAATAATAATATTATGGCTAAATAAAAAGCTGAGAAGAAAGATAAAGGCAAGCATGAAACTTATCACCGGTCCTGCCAGGGCTATCTTGAATTCAGATTCAGGATTGGGCGGTTCGCCCTTCATCTGTGCCACACCGCCGAATATGAAAAGGGTGATGCTTATAATCGATAATCTGTATCTTAGGGCAACAAAAGAGTGAGCAAGTTCATGAAAAATGACCGATACAAACAGCAGAAGGGATGCTACTACGCCAGTTATCCAGTAGGAAGAGGCTGGAAGCTCGGGTGCGGCTTCGGGAAAATAAAATGTCGAAAGGGACCATGATATCACCCCAAAAACCATCAGCCATGAAAAATGAACCCTTATAGGGATTCCCCACACTTTTGCTATCTTTAATGAACCTGACCTTAAAAAACTTTCCATACTAAATCCATTTATATAGCTAAGGGGCTCAAAGCCTTCCTTTGGTAGAAGGAATGCCTTTTTTCTTGCTGTCAATAGAAACGGCAATCTGTAAAGCCCTTCCGAACGCCTTGAAAATAGATTCAAAAATATGATGGGCATCCCTGCCATATCTTAAATTAATATGCAGATTCATCAAAGAATGATTGCTGAATGCCCTGAAGAAATCCTCAAAGAGTGAAGCCTCAAGCCCTTTTAAGTATTTGCCGCGGTGAGTGACCTTATAAACGAGATAGGGTCTCCCGCTAATGTCTATAACAACCTGAGAAAGGCTCTCGTCCATAGGGATTGTGGCTTCTCCGTACCTTCTTATCCCTTTTTTATCCCCAAGGGCTTTTTTAACAGCCTCTCCAAGTGATATGCCTAGGTCTTCCATCAGGTGATGATAATCAACCTCGATATCGCCGGTTGCTTTTATCGTTAGATCGATACTACCGTGAAATGAAAAGAGATTAAGCATATGATCAAGAAAGGGTATCGAAGTGTCTATTTCAGATTTCCCTTCACCATCAAGATTAATCTCAATAAATATATCGGTCTCCTTTGTTTTTCTCTCAAATTGCCCATTCCTCATTTTTGCATCTCTCCGTCCTTGATATAGGGTTGGTAATTTTAAATAATTTCTAAAAAGAATTTATCTTTTAATGAGAACCTTTTTAATTGAGTCAAGGAAGATATTATTTTCCTCAGGCGTGCCTACTGTCACCCTCAGTGCGTTTTTTACAACACCGCTCATATTTCTGATAAGAACCCCAGATTTAATGAGCTTGTGATAGACCATTTCTGCATCAGGCACCCTGAACAAAATAAAATTAGCCTCCGAAGGGAAGGGTTTGACACCATCCATTTTGCCCAGTTCCTTGAATAACCTGTTTCTCTCTTTGACAATAGTCTTTATCTGGAGATCTATAATTTTTTTGTTATTAAGCCCCATAATAGCTAACGTCTGTGAGAGTGAATTGAGATTGTATGGGAGCCGCGTCCTGTCAACGATCTCTATGAGTTCTTTATGTGCTATCAGATACCCCGTTCTAATTCCTGCGAAACCTATCTTACTCAAGGTTCTCAAAATTGCAAGATTGCGATAATCATATAGCAAAGGCAAAAAGCCTTTCTTGCTTGAAAAAGGCTGATATGCCTCATCAACTACCACTATGGTGTTAGAAGTCTCGATAATCTTAAGTATTCTATCAGTAGAGTAGCAGTTTCCAGTCGGATTATTGGGAGAACTAAGAAATATTAATTTGGGGTTTTCCTTTCTAATTGCCTTGAGCATCCTGTCAAGGTCGAGGTCAAAATCTTTATCAAGGGGTATGGCAGTGTGCCTTTGTCCAAAAGTCTGGGAGGTTATCCCGTACATAACAAATGTTGGGGCTGGATAAAGGACCGGACCACCAAAAGCGGATATCAGATAAGTAATTATCTCGTCAGAGCCATTGCCGATAAGGATATTTTCTGGTTTTACTTTCAGATTGCCCGCAATAGCCTTTTTAAGTTCTTTTGATTCGGGGTCGGGATAGCGGTTCAGAGATAAAAATATATCTTTTTTTGATAATATATCATCTAATGCCAATGGGCAGTAAGGGCTTTCATTGGCGTCAAGTTTTACCCTGCATGGGGTTTCTTTGGCAACATAAGCCATAAGAGACTGGATATTCTTTCTTGCAAGTCTTGCAAAATCAATGTCTTTCATAATTGTCCTTTATTCTAAATTCATGGAGAATTATTGTCAATCCTTATTAAACCAAATAGCTGATAGAGCTAAAAGGCGCTTTAAAATCGACAGAATAGATTGGTGAGGATTTTTTATACGCCACCTTATAACCAAGGTTTTAAACTTAATTCACCGAATCTTGTTATATTAAATCTATGGATTTAAATCTTAAAAAAGTCCCGACCCGTTCAGGAGTATATCTCTTTAAAGGGGCAAAGGAACGGGTTTTGTATGTCGGCAAAGCCAAAAATCTCAGAAACAGGCTCAGGTCATACTTTCAGAATTCAGCTAATCTCGATGCCCGTAAAAAGCGGATGGTGAATATAATAAGGGATTTTTCATATATTGTTACGGACAACGAACTAGAAGCCCTGATACTGGAGGCTACCCTTATAAAGCAATATAAGCCGAAATATAACATTATACTCAGGGATGATAAAAACTATCCCTATATAAAACTCACAATTAAGGAAAAATGGCCCAGGGTCGAGGTCGTTAGAGGGGTCGCTAAAGACGGCAATCTATATTTTGGCCCCTTCATCCCTGCTCAGGGGATGTGGGAGGCTATCGATTTCATCAGACGAAACTTTTTGCTTAGGACATGCGGATACTCTTTCGAAAAACCTATCAGGCCATGCGTCCAGTACCAGATGAAGAAATGTCTTGCGCCCTGCGCAGGCAAGATTAACCGTGATGAATATTTAAAAGTGGTTGAGGATGTCAGATTGTTTCTTGCTGGAGAAAAAAAAGAGTTGTTGAAAACGCTCGAAGATAAGATGCTAAAGCTTTCAGAGGAACTCAGATTTGAAGAAGCTGCAAATGTCCGAGACAGAATAGCGAACATAAAAAGGGCTTTTGAATCACAAAAGGTAATCTCGGCAGAACTTGGAGACCTTGACGCCATAGGATATTACAAACAAGGCGGTGACATCGTGATTCAGATTCTGTTTGTAAGAAACGGAGTCTTGATTGGTGCAAAAGAGTTCTTTCTTAATAATCTCATAACGGAAGATGAGCGGGAGATAATGCACAGTTTTATAGAACTTTTCTACTCTAAGGAGATTATAATTCCGCCTGTTATCCTGATTAATTGTTTGCCCGATAATATTGATTCTCTTTTGGAGTGGCTAAAAAAGAAAAGAGGCGATAAACTATCAATAGAGGTTCCTGTCGAACCAAAAAAGCTTTCAATATTAACTATGGCTAATGAAAATGCCAATCTTTTGATGAATTCGAGAATAAAGGCAGGCTCTGAGGAGATTTTATCAAATCTAAAAAAGAAACTTGCCCTGAAAAGACTTCCCAAATCCATCGGGGCTTTTGATGTATCTACCATTCAAGGCAGTGAATCTGTAGGGGCATATATCTTCTGGGAAGCGGGCGAATTCAGGAAACAGGAATACAGGCATTTCAAAATTAAAGGTGTCAAAGGTGTTGATGATTATGCAATGATAAAAGAGATAATCGAAAGAACATTCAATAAACCTGAAAGCCGGATTCCCTCGCTTATAATTATTGACGGCGGCAAAGCCCAACTATCCGTGGGGAAAAGCGTCCTTCAAGAAATGAAAATCGATACTCAGATAATCTCGGTCGCTAAAAAGCCTGATAGGGCTTTTTTATTAAGCGGAGATGTCATCTCATTAGATGATAAAAGCATCGAGGCAGATTTCCTCAAAGGAATAAGGGATGAGGTTCACAGATTTGCCATTACATATCACAGAAAACTCAGAGCCAAGAAACTCCTGAAATCTCCCCTTGAAAACATACCCGGAATAGGGAAAAAAAGGAGGCTTGAACTACTGAAACAATTCAGCAGTTTAGAAAGTATAAGAAATGCCTCCATAGAAGATATTATGCGGATAAAGGGGTTCAACAGAAAAACCGCCGAAAAGATATTAGAAGGCATAAAAAAACCAAAAGATTGATACTGAAACCGCTGTTACTGACAAAAATCTGGGCTTTTATAGTCGCCAAATTTTATTGAAATTTTGCTTTATACTTTATAGGCAATGTCTTTTGCCGAAATTCCATAAAGCTTTCTTTTATAAGGGGTCGTATAAAAATCCTTCTCCAGCCCTTCGTATCTAACTATTTGATTTTATAAAGCTTTTTAGTTGTATCGCTAATTTAAGGACTGACCAGTAAGGATTGAGCAGATGTAGTTTTTTGGGCGCCTCTGATGTTAAAGTAAAAATTATGTATAAATACGATTTGCATGTTCATTCAAGATACAGTGGAGACAATGACTCCGACCCGGAAGATATTATTGAATTTGCTATTGAAGCTGATCTCGACGGCATCGCCTTTACGGAACATTATTCTTACGAAGCATCAGAATATGTTATCGCCCTGCAAGAAAAATATAAGAAGTGGATTTCTATCATTCGAGGAATTGAGTTTTCAGCCAGAGAAGGGCACTGCCTTGTCTTTGGAGTCAATACCGATAGAGTGCTTGAAAAGGGCTCGAGGATAGAAGAGGTTATTGAGCGAATTAATTCCTTAGGTGGTATAGCTGTGCCAGCCCATCCATATAGAGGCGCTGAGGGCATTGGTGACAGGGTTTTCAAGTTATCAGGGCTTACTGCGATAGAAGGATATAACGGCTGCAATATACACGCCTTCAATCAGCACTCGATAGAGGCTGCCACGAAGCTTGGCATTTGCTTTACAGGCGGTTCTGACGCCCATCTTCCCTCTGATGTGGGAAGCTGTTATACCATCTTTAAAGAGCAAGCAAGTCAGGATAATATTGTCGAGCTTCTTAAAAACGGAGGATTTACAGGCTTTGATAACCGCAGAATCTCGAGGTTAACGAATTTCTTCAACAGATAAGTTTGGGGGGGCGGGTCTTTGCGAAAATTATAAAGCCTCTATATAAACTGCAAAGACCCTGCCCTGCAAAACTTAAATTTTAATGCTTAGATTTAGATTGGGTTACTTCTTTTTTTCCTCAAGCTTCAATAAGTCTTCTATCTTAACTCCTATCTTCGCTTCACCCTCAAACACCGTACCCGTCTTGGCTTTAGCAAATCTTTCCTCAGCAAGCTTGTAAACCTTGTCAGGCAGTGGTATCAACTTAACTTGTTTTGCAATCTTTGGAACATTTTTCATGTAGTAATTCACAAATTCCTTGACTTCCGGCTTGTCGATTGATTTTTTGTTTACATATATGAACAGAGGTCTTGAAAGCGGATTGTATGTTCCATCCATGATAGTCTTATCTGATGGAAACACAGGCCCCTTGCCAGCATCAATGCCTACAAGTTTAAGCTTCCCTGGATTTTCTGCATAGTAGGAATACCCAAAATAGCCGATTGCGCCTTTATCGCCGGTTATGCCGTGAACAAGAACATTATCATCTTCACTCGTTGTCATATCGGTTCTTGATGCCCTCGACTTCCCAACTATTGCCTCAGTGAAGTAATCAAATGTCCCAGAATCTACACCAGGAGCAAAAAGCTTTATAGGCACATCAGGCCACTCTGCTCTTATTTGATTCCACTTGGTAATCTTGCCCGTTGCATCAGGTTCCCACATCTTTTTAAGATCTGCCACGGTCATGGAGGTTATCCATGTATTTTTAGGATTAACTACTACTGCGATACCGTCATAAGCTATCGGCAGTTCGATATACTCAACGCCGCCCTCTTTGCAGGCTTCTATCTCTTTTTTGGCTATAGGTCTTGAGGCATTTGATATGTCAGTTTCACCCCTGCAAAACTTCTTAAAGCCGCCGCCTGTTCCAGATATGCCGACAGTGACTTTAACAGCACCCTTTTTTGCTTTTTGAAAGTCCTCCGCTACTCCCTCTGTTATAGGATAGACAGTGCTTGAACCGTCAACCTTGATAATCTTATCTGCTGCTACTGCTTGGAAAGCCCCACCAAGTGTTAATACCAAAGTAATCACGCTTAACAGAATAATTTTAAACATACACTAACCTCCTCTTTTTTTCTTTACTTTTGTAAATTTGATGCTTTTTAGATGTAACCCTGTCGAAATACTTTTTTGCTCTCTCACCTCCTTTTGATTTCAAATGTTTTGATAAAAGAATTAATAATTTTCTCCCAAGGCAGACCATCAACGATTTTATATAAAAAAACCCACCTCAGACTGTCTGTAAATACACTTTGTTCCTTGGAAAATTTGGCAATTTTTAGGCATATTAAGTTTTTCTAAAACAAAAATTCTGTGCTTATACAAAAATTGCTATGGAAAACATCCCGAGATTTTTTAATTCCTACCAGCATCTTAAGCCTAAAAAGAACTTGCTCATTCAAACCCAACACAAACACTAGTAAAGGCGACCTTCTTCGGAATAGAAAGTGTGGAGGATTTCTCTAATAGTCATCACGGTATAAACAGAATATCTGCTATGGTGATGTTTGCGAACAATCATTACTTGAAGAATAACAAAGAATTGTTTCAAGAATATTAAGCAAATATTAATTTTTGATTACAATTACATATTCGTTTGAGGCGCCGCAACTTTGGCTCCAAAAATTGAATTAACCCCCTGTTTGGTGAGATTTCATGGGACTATTCTGGTTTGGTGTGCGATTATTATTAAAAATACCGAAAAATATCAAAAGTTTTATGAAAACCTCGCGAGACAAATAGTAATAAGGTCATTGATACGAAAATAAAGGCTGTCATTCTCTGGCGCCTGCCCCCGAAGATTGTAATAGGGGGTGACCAGAGAATCCAGTCATTTCTTAAAGACACTTGATCCCCCGATTAAGCTTATCCTCCAACTTGATTGGGGGATCTGGAAATGACTGAAAAAGGTCGGAGAAAGACAAAATGGGGAGGTAAGCTTTTTTAAAGCAACACATTACCGGACAAGGGTTTTAAGGCTTTTTGCTTTAAAACTTTTGACAATACGCTGTTACTGAGAGAGGAAAAATGAGACTATATCATGTGACAGTTTGTTTAAGCAATGACGGCAAGATTATCCCTGTGGATTATCTCATCAGAATACTTATAGCCTAAAATAGCTTCTATTTCTGAGGTTTTCCTGCCTTTTATCTTGTTTATCTCAAAGGATGAGTAGTTGACTATGCCCTTGGCTACTTTATTACCGTTCATATCCAAACAGTTGACACCATCGCCTATATCGAAATATCCTTCTACCTTGACTATGCCGGAAGGCAGCAGGCTTTTGCCGGACCTTAAGATGGCAGCAACAGCGCCTTCATCAATAATTATATTTCCTGTAGGATTTATCGCATAAGCTATCCAGCCTTTTTTAGACGATATCTTCTGATTCTGATAGGGCAAAAATTCTGTGCCGTGTCTTTCATTATTTAATACCGCTGATATGAGTCCTGATTTTCTTCCGCTGACGATATTGACCTTTATGCCGTACGACAAAGCCTTTTTAGCGGCAAGCAGTTTGGAATACATTCCGCCTGTTCCAACAATGCTGCCTGAACCCCCTGCCATTGCCTCAATCTCAGGGGTTATTTCTTCAATGACGGAGAATATTTTGGCGTCTGGGTTTTTCTTTGGGTCAGATGAATAGAGCCCGTCAACATCCGATAAAATAATGAGCCTTTCGGCATTTATTAATCCGGAAACGAGTGCAGCGAGCTGGTCATTATCCCCAAACTTTATCTCCTCTGTAGAGACAGTGTCATTCTCGTTGACAATGGGAATAATTTTAAAAGAAAGAAGGGTTAATATTGTATTTCTTGCATTCAGATACCTAATTCTCTCAGAAAAAGTGCTTCTTGTCAGTAGTATCTGGGCAACTTTCTTGGAAAGACGATTAAAAATCCTCTCGTAAGCCCTCATTAATGACGACTGTCCCACTGCTGCCGCAGCCTGTTTCAACTGTATCTCTTCAGGCTTGACCTTCAATCCGAGCTTTTGCATTCCCGCCGCAATGGCTCCGGATGATACAATAACCACATCATACCCAAGTTCCGTAGCCTTTAAGACATCCTTTGCAATGAGCGCCATTCTTCTGTAGTTAAGCTTGCCAGATTTGTCAGTAAGGATATTGCTGCCTATTTTAACTACTAATCTATATATCATTGAATTTTTACCTTCTTTAATTCAAAGACCCTTTGAGCAACATAATTGGTTAGCTCCCTTATCCCTTCGGAAGTAACAGAAGATATTGCAAAAAAAACCTGATTCTTCTTCATGCAGTAATCTTTTAGCCTGTTAAGTCTTATTTTATCCTTTGCCAGATCGAGTTTAGTTCCAACAACTATGAGAGGCTTATCAGAAAGAGCCTTATCATATAATACTAATTCTCCGTTTATTTTTTCAAAATCATCAATGGGGTCTGAAGAGGACATATCGGAAATGTCCACAAGATGAAGAATTATGGAAGTTCTCTCTATATGACGAAGGAACTGCAGCCCCAATCCAGCACCTGCATGGGCTCCTTCTATGATTCCGGGGATATCAGCCACAACATAGCTTTTTCCGTCGTCAACCTTAACAACGCCCAAATTCGGTATAAGGGTAGTAAATGGGTAATCTGCTATTTTGGGTTTGGTAGATGAAATCACAGAAATAAGGGTTGATTTTCCAGCGTTAGGCAATCCTACCAAACCAACATCTGCGAGCAGTTTCAGTTCGAGAATCAGCCATCTATTTTCGCCAGCTATACCAGGTTGGGCATAATCTGGAGCCTGATTGGTTGAACTTGCAAAGTGCCAGTTGCCAAGACCTCCTTTTCCGCCTCTTGCCGCTATAAAAATAGCTCCATCATAATCCAGATCAGCAAGCACTGTCCCATTTTCATCTTTTACTATTGTCCCCACAGGCACTGGGATAACCTTGTCAATGCCATCTTTGCCATGCATTTTTTTACCTTTGCCGTGGCTGCCCCTTTGCGCGCTGTAATGTTTTCTGTAGGCAATGTCAAGAAGGGTATTCAGGTCTCTCGTTGCCTTTAAGACTATATCTCCGCCCTTGCCTCCATCTCCGCCGTCAGGGCCACCTTTTGGGACATACTTCTCCCTTCGGAAGCTAACACAGCCTTTACCGCCGTCGCCTGCCTTTACAAAAATCTTGATATAATCTACAAACTTCATAATTATATTCCATAGACTTCGGCGTGAGTCTTCTACAGGTATGTCATGAGTATATCGAAGGACTCAGCCTGATACAGTCAATCGAGCATTTGTCATGGTGTGCCAGTCGAACCATGGATTCCTTGAATTGAGCATCCCTTTGAGGCAATGATAGTTTTTTAATTTGAATGCCTCTCAGGTTGCTTCAAGATAGGTTATCCATTTTTAAACAATAAGCTCTTCCAAAAATAAAAAAGGCAGCCCAAATATTTAAGAGCTGCCAACCATAAAAAATATGTTGTCAGTTAGATGCTACTGCCTGAGATTCAGCAGCGAGCGGATAAACGCTAACTTTCATGCGGGTTTTATCTTTTCTTTCGAACTTTACAACACCATCAAGAAGCGCAAAAAGTGTATCGTCTGAGCCCTTGCCTACATTGTTGCCTGGATGGAATTTTGTCCCGCGCTGACGCACTAAGATATTTCCCGCCCTAACGATTTGCCCGCCAAACCTCTTCACGCCGAGCCTTTGAGCTTTGCTATCCCTTCCATTTTTTGTGCTTCCAACGCCTTTTTTATGTGCCATGATTAACCCCCGATTATTTCCTTTATCTTTAAGGTCTTAAATGGTTGCCTGTGTCCTTTGAGCCTCCTGCAAGCCTTCTTTGGCGCAGGACCAAAGACAAGAACCTTGGGCATCTTACCCTGTCCTACTATCTCAGCTTTAACGCTGGCACCTTCAATATAAGGCTTTCCATAGATAGTTTTATCTTCACCAGCAATTATTAAAACCTTATCGAGTATTATCTCTGAATCCAAAGCGCCTTGAATATTATCAATCTTTATCTGATCGCCTGAAGAAACCTTTATCTGCTTGCCAGCAGCCTCTATAATAGCATACATATTGCGACACCTCCAAAATTGGTTGAATAAATATTATAAATAAAATAGGCTCTAAAAAGTCAATTGATCACAAAATCGGGGATAGAAAGTTGACATTGTGAGTGGAGTAAAGCAATCTCGCCCTTTCTGATGAGACTCGCAAAAACAAAGAGTTTCATCCCTTAAGAAGAATCTCGAGCAACCTGTCGAGTTCCTCAAGGGAATAATATTCTATCTCTATTTTACCCTTGCTACCTTTATGGTTGATTCTCACCTTTGTGCCAAGGGTTTTGATAAGCCTATCTTCAAGATCTATCATTTCCGGGAGTTTTTCTTTTTGCAAAACATTACGCAAGGTAGAAATTTTCTTACACAGAGCTTCCGCAGCCCTAACGCTCATAGCATTTTTGATTATTCTTTTTGTGGCTTCAATCTGTCTTTGCTTGCCTTCGAGAGATAAAATTGCCTTGGCATGTCCAATTGTAAGGTCATTATCATTGATGAGAGACTTAACCTCCTCGGGAAGCTTTAGTATTCTCAAGTAATTTGCAATCGTTGACCTGTCTTTGCCAACCTTTCGGGATATCTCATCCTGAGAGAGATTAAAGTCGGAGTAAAGCCTATTTAAAGCCTCTGCTGTTTCAACGGGTTTCAATTCCTCTCTCTGAATATTTTCTATAAGGGCGATCTCAAGGGCTGCTTGCGAAGTAACTTCTTTAATAAGGGCGGGTATTTTCGTCAATCCAGCAAGCTTTGCTGCTCTCCACCTGCGCTCTCCAGCAATTAATTTGAATTTCCCATCTCCAAGCCTCGAGACTATGATTGGCTGAAGAACACCTTTCTCTCTGATTGATAATGAGAGTTCGTTAAGAGTTTCGTCCTTGAAAATTTTACGAGGCTGACCCTCAAGAGGAAGAATATTATTGACATCAATCTGTATTACCTCATCTCCCCTTTCAGGGAGCAGAGACTCAAGCCCTCTGCCTAACGCAGTTTTCATGAAGCACCTCCATTGCCAGGGACAGATAGCTCTGAGCGCCCTTTGAGCGAATATCATAAATAATGGCTGGCTTCCCATGACTTGGCGCCTCGCCTAATGTGACGTTTCTGGGGATTAGCGTCTGATATACCTTATCCTTAAAAAATTTTTTAACCTCATTAGCGACCTGATGTGAGAGGCTGTTGCGGGAGTCAAACATTGTGAGAAGTATGCCCTCGATCTCGATGCTCGGATTGAAGGAGCTCTTCACGAGTTTGAGGGTTTTTGACAAAAGACCAAGTCCCTCAAGGGAATAATATTCGCATTGGACAGGAACAATCACTGATTCCGCCGCCACAAGACTATTAAGAGTAAGAAGTCCCAAGGAAGGTGGGCAGTCAATAATTATATATTCGTAATTATTTTTTATAGATGCAATAGCTTTGGATAGAATATATTCCCGTCCTTCCCTGTTAACAAGTTCAATCTCCACTCCGAGCAAATCTATCGTTGATGGAATAATCCGAAGATGGGGAATCGAACTATCAATAATCGCTTCTTCTATTTGACAATTTCTTGAATAGATGTCATACAAACTTTTACTTAAGTTATTCCTGTCTATACCGAATCCGCTCGTGAGATTTCCCTGCGGATCTGAATCAATAACCAAAACATCCCTTTTATCCATTGCTATTGACGCAGAAAGATTGACTGCGGTGGTTGTTTTACCTACACCGCCTTTCTGATTAGCTATAACGATAATTTTTCCCACTTTGTGTATTTTAACATACCTGCGTTCAGATAAAATTATCATTTGTGATAACTTTTTATCGTAAGGCGTGGAGGTAGTAAAGGCTGTCGATAATATTTCGACTGTTCAGGGTGAAGTGTTCGACAGATAGCTTAAGGGTTAGAAGCGCCTTCAATGGTTCATGCCAAAGTTCTTGATTTGTCTTCAACACGCTTTAATTGAAGTCTTAAACTTGCCTAAGTGCTAAAAGTAATATAATTAAGGTTGCACCAGAAAAAATATCTGTAAAAGCTTTATTTTTTGTATTACATAACAAGGTATAGTAAAAAATCTCTCACTGTCAAATGATCTTATTGATAGGAAAAGTTAATCTCATGTTGCCATTGGGGATCTAAGGATAAAAAAATCCGATTTATTGCTTTAGTGTCATGATATTTTAATTATTTCAGTCAGAAAACTATCTGATTTTATGGTATATTTTGGCTGATAACGATCTGGGGTTGAATTAAATTTTTTTTAATGATATAGTTTTATTATGTCTGTGGTGATAGAAAATTTTGATTATCTCTTAAACGAATCTGTCAAAACACACGGGCATCTCTGCCCTGGTCAGGTTCTTGGGGTGAGGATGTCCCTTTTGGGACTATCTCAAATAGGTATCTTAGAACCCAAAGGCAAAGATAGAAAGTCTTTAATCGTGTTTGTGGAGACAGACAGGTGCATGACTGATGCTATTCAATCGGTAACAGGTTGTAGTCTTGGGCACAGAACATTGAAGTTTTTAGATTACGGGAAGGTTGCAGCTACTTTTTTAAATATTTCTACTAACAAGGCTGTCAGGATAGCTGCGAGAGAGGATGCAAGGGTTAAGGCGAAAGAATACTTCCCTAAAATTGCTGATAAATATGAAGCCCAGATCGAAGCTTATAAAGTAATGTCGGATGATGAGCTTTTTGATGTTATGAATGTTAGGGTAAACATTAACCCTCAAGACCTGCCTGGCAAACCTTTAAACCGTGTAAAGTGCGACTCCTGCGGCGAGTATATTCAAGATTTGAGAGAAATAGTTACTGCTGATGCTATACTCTGCAAGCCTTGCGCAGAAGGGAAATATTACATTTTGTTATCTGATAAGGATTTTTTTTCGCCATTCATTATGCAAAATAGTCATAACGAACTTTCTGTGAGGTCAAAGCTATGGTTGGAGTCTGACGGCGAGCCTATCTTCGGCAGGGGTAGAAAACAACTTCTTAAAGCCATTGATAAATACGGCTCTATCAACCAAGCAGCCAAAGAGATTCAAATTTCATACAAAAAGGCTTGGAGCTACATTAATGCTATGGAGACAAGGCTTGGCATAAGACTTGTAAAAAGGCATACAGGCGGTAAGGACGGTGGGGGCGCTGTGCTGACAAAAGAAGCCAAAGAATTTTTGAGCAAGTATGAAAAGCTTGAACAAGGTATCAACGAATTAATAAATAAAAAGTTTAAGGGTATTTTTTATGTGTGAGTGCTCAGGCGAGGCTGCGCCTAATAATGGCAGGCATAAGATAATACCTGTTTCGCAGGCGGTAGGATGCGTCCTTGCTCATGATATAACAGAAATAAGAAAGGGGGAGTTTAAAGGTGCTGCCTTTAGAAGAGGTCATATAGTTACTGAAAATGATATACCCCATTTGGAAAAACTTGGCAAGGAACATCTTTATGTCTTAAATATTGCCGATGACGAGATGCACGAAGATGAGGCAGCATGGGAAATTGCCCGAATACTTAAAGGTGATGGCGTAGAAGTTCAGGGCGAACCTAAAGAGGGCAAGATTAATCTAATAGCAACAAGGGATGGATTATTAAAAATCAATACTCATGCCCTTTTTGAGTTTAATATGCATGGTGAACTCATGTGTTCAACCCTTCACAACAATACTATGGTTAATAATGGGCAAATTGTTGCTGGGGCAAGAGCTATCCCTCTTGTCATCAAAAAGGCATTGATAGAAAGAGCCTCGGCAGTTATCTATTCTTATTCTAATGGCAAAGGCATAATAGAGGTTAAAGAACTAAGAAAATTTCATGCTGGGATCGTTATCACAGGCAATGAGGTCTTCTATGGTAAAATTAAAGATACCTTCGCTTCGGTGATTAAAAATAAATTAAAAGCTTTTGGTGGAGAAATAATAAATCTATTTTACGCCCCCGACGATGCAGATTTTATTGAAAAGAGACTTTTAGAACTAATAGATGCAGGGGCTGAGTTGCTTATAGTCACAGGCGGCATGTCCGTTGACCCTGACGATGTGAGTAGATTTGCTATCGGCAAAATTGCTCAAGAGGTTACATATGGCTCTGCCGTCCTGCCAGGCGCCATGTTTTTGGTGGCGTATTATCAAAAGACAGGTTTTAGAAAGCAGACATCAGTTAACAGACTTTTTGATATAGCAAAAGGAAAACCTGATACAGAAAATCTGGACTCAAGCATACCGTCAGTTCATTTGTTGCCAAAGAGTGATAATACATCCAATATCCCCATTCTTGGCATACCTGCCTGCGGGATGTATCATAAAACGACCGTTTTCGACCTTGTCCTGCCTCGCATACTTGCTGGAGAGAGCATCGGCAGAAAGGAGCTTGCGGAATTGGGACATGGTGGTTTATGCCTGAACTGCCGCGAGTGCAGGTATCCCCTTTGCCCATTCGGTAAATAATGAAATATTTTGCCGTCTCTGCCTATTTTGATAAACCGTTTTATATCATATTTAGCTTGCTCTGTATTTTGATAGTTTTGCCGATTCTTATTTCCTGTTCAGGACATGATAAAACCACCCCACAAACAACTGATAATAAATCTCAACACCAGCCTCAGCATTTTAACTCTCCCCCTCTCATACTCTCTATTCTTCCAGTTGAAAGCCCGGGAGCAATGTATGAGAGATTTGTGCCCTTAAAGTATTACCTTGAAGGTGTCCTTAAAAGGCAGGTTATTATTAAAGTTGCCAAAGATTATGAGACCGCTATCAAAGAGATAGGAGAAGGGCATTCCCATCTCGCATTTCTTGACCCTGCTGCGTATTGCGAGGCACGGGCTAAGTATAAAAATAAGGTCATCCCTCTCGTAAGTCCTATCGGCAAGGATGGCGCAACATCCAGAAGCGTTATTGTTGTAAAGGCTAACAGCGGCATCGAGAGAATAATAGACCTTAAAGGTAAAAGGCTCGCCTTGGGCAACAAACAATCTTCATTCAGCTATCTCATACCACTTGCTATGCTCAATGAGGTGCGTCTCGGCACAGGGGATTTTGCAGGTATGGATTTTCTTCAGCAGGAAGACAGGGTCGCCCTTTCAGTGCTTATCGGCTATCATGACGTTGGGGCTATTAGCGAATCCGTTGCAAAAAAATACACCAATGATGGCTTGAAGATAATAAAAGCCTCAGAGGCTATACCGTCTTTCATTCTGTGCGGAACAGGCTCACTGCAAGACCAGGTTAAAAGTGAAATAGTCAAAGCCCTTGAATCACTGAAAGACAAAACAATCCTTTCACCTATTGAGAAGGACATCGCAGGTTTTACCTCCGCCCTTGACAGGGATTTTGATGTTATCAGGGTGATGATCAAAAACCTTACAGGAAAGGATTATGTGGAATATGCGCCTCAAACTGTAAAATTTGCCGTTCTGCCCCTTTATTCTCCAATTGCACTCTATAACAGATACGACCCTCTAATGAGATATCTCTCTCAAAAAACAGGATATGAATTCAAGCTGGTTATCCCAAGGGATTTTGAAGACTTCATGCAGATAGTCAAAGACGGAAGGGCTGATTTCTCATATCAAAATCCTTATATTTTTGCCCTGATCGACAAAGAAATAGATATAAAACCCCTCGTTACAACGATAGGAGAAGATAAGCTTTCAGATGAACATGCCGAACCGGGCGATAAATTCAGGGGTGTGATTATCACAAGGCATGACAGCGCAATAAAAGATATCAAGGACTTGAGAAATAAAAAAGTGCTTATAACATCCCCCAAATCCGCTGGAGGCTATCTATCGCAAAGGATAACTTTGATGGAAAATGGTATAGACACAGATAAAGATATGAAGATTATAGATGCAAAAAGACAGGAAAACGTCATTTTCGGGGTTTACAGGGGGGAGGCCGATGCAGGTTTTGTTAGAGAAGCGGCTCTTGTTGTCTGGAAAGACGCAGTGGATATGAAGCAGATAAGGATTTTGGCGAAGACGAAATACCTCCCCAATTGGCCTGTAGCACAGTGCAGCATAAGGAATCCATCTCTTGGCATTAAAGTAATGCGTCTATTGGTAGAACTCAAAGACAATGAAATATTAAAAGCTGCAAAAATAAAAGGCTTTAAACCTGCAAATGAGGCAGAACTCGAAGCCCTCAAAAGGTATTGATTATGCTAAGCCGCATGAAAGCTATTTTTAGAGGGCTAAGCCTTGCTCATAAAATCTCAGCAGCAGTCATCTTCCTTATTTTTATCATAATGCTGGTTGTGAATGTCCTTATTGTCAATCGCCAGAAAAGTCTATTAAAAGAAGAGTTGAGTAAAAATCACTTTGTTGTCGCAGGCACCCTTGCAAAAGATGCCCTTGAACCTCTGATAATCAAAGACCCGCTCAGGCTTGATGAGATTGTAAGATTGACCGCTCAAACGCCTGGTTGTGTATATGCAGGCATAATTGATATAAACAACAAGGTTGTCGCCCACACCGACAGAAAATGGCTTGGCATGGTTTTACATGGAGATATCGAAATTTATCCAAAGCCCGCAGCAACCGAAGGAGACTCAAAATTTGCTCATTCACCTAATCCTGATATAAAAGAGATACACGTTCCCATAAATGCAGGCTATGAGGTTATAGGTATTGCAGTAGCTGGATTTTCGAAAGAGAGCATCGATAGGGTTATCGAGAATAATTTAAGACAAATTAAAAATTATTTGCTTTTAATTTCCGGTATTGTAATGCTAATTGGCATCTGGGGTTCTTTTGGGCTCGCACGTCTTCTTACTACACCAATGAAAAAACTTAAAGAGAAAATGGAACTCGTCCAAACAGGAAATCTTGATGTAGAGGTTCAAAATGATTCTATTGTCAACTGTTGGGATGTCCTTGATTGCAGCGAAAAAGACTGTCCTGCATATGGTAAAAAAAGGTGCTGGACTATATCTTTTACAAGATGTAATGGCAAATTGCAGGGCGATGTATTTCAGAAGATTCAAGATTGCAAAAATTGCCCTGTTTACATAGAATCTTGCGGTGACGAGGTGGGAGAGCTTATAGAGGTCTTTAATCAGATGATTAGCAAACTCAGAGATAACTTAAAAGAGCTTGAAGAGATAAATAGAGAAAAAGCAAGGCTCGAAAGACTATCTGCCCTTGGTGAAATGTCTATGACAGTTGCTCACGAGATTAAGAATCCCCTTAACGCAATACAAGGGGCAGTTACTTATTTACAGAACAATTTCAAAGGGGAGGTTTTAAGGGAGTTTCTTTATATTATCGAACAGGAGGTGCAAAGGCTCAATGAGATTGTAACTACCTTTTTGAAATTTTCCAAGCCTTCACCTCTCCATCCGACTGTAGAGGATATAAACTTGGTAATAAGAGAGACAGTTGAACTGATAAGACAGGAGGCGACGGAGAAAAATATAGAAGTGGTAACATCTCTCGATGAAAGGTTGCCTCTATTTGAATTCGATAGAGGACAACTGAAGCAGGCGATTCTAAACATTATCGTTAATTCCCTGGACGCCACAAAGGCTGGCGATACCGTATGGATAACAACTGAAAAAAATGAAACAGAAGTTATAATTAAGATAAAGGATAACGGCATAGGGATGAGCAGCGAGTTAATCTCAGAGATATTCAAGCCTTTTTATACTACTAAGACGAGAGGCTTTGGACTTGGGCTTGCGTGTGTTGAGAGAATTATTAAGGACCACAAAGGCGATATTACTGTGAAAAGCGAACCCGGCAAGGGGGCTGAATTTGATATTATACTTCCCCTCTCGAGAAATTAGGTAAATAGGCATGATGAATGAAAACAAAGGCAAAATATTATTAATTGATGATGAGATAAATACCTTGAAGGTATTATCGGCTATTTTAAGGCAAAACGGCTATGAGATATGCACTGCCAGAACCGCTGAGGAAGGGTTGGATAAAGCGGTTAAGCAGGATTTTGATGTTATCATTACTGACTTTAAACTTCCGGGAATGAACGGGGCGGGATTGCTTGATGCCTTAAAGGAAAGAGAACTCAGAGTCCCCATAGTAATGCTCACCGCATATGGCACTATAGAAAAGGCTGTCGATGCAATGAAGCGAGGCGCCTTCAATTATCTCACCAAGCCGGTCAATCCAGATGAATTGCTTACCGTTACAAGAGAAGCAGTCGAAAAGCATCATCTAATTGTCGAAAACATCTCTCTCAAATCACAACTTAAGGAGCGCTATAGCTTTAAAAATATAATAGGCAAAAGCCATGTTATGCAGGATATTTTTAATCTGATAGAGACAGTCTCTAAAAGCAACGCCAATGTTTTGATAATAGGCGAGAGCGGAACAGGAAAAGAACTAATCGCACGCGCTATATATAATGAATCAACAAGGGCTAATAAACCTTTTATCCCGATAGATTGTGCTGCATTGCCGGAACAACTCCTTGAGAGCGAACTTTTTGGTCACGAAAAAGGCTCCTTTACCAGTGCATATGAGCGTAAGGTCGGGCAGATTGAGCTTGCCAATGGTGGAACTATCTTTCTCGATGAAATTGGAGAGCTTCCTTTGAATATTCAGAAAAAACTTTTGAGATTTCTTCAAGAAAGGGAAATTTTAAGAATCGGGGGCAAGGATAGAATCAAAGTTGATGTAAGGATAATCGCTGCAACTAACAAAGAGCTTGAAAAAGAAGTGGCTAAAGGCAATTTCAGGGAAGACCTTTTTTATAGGCTTAATGTCGTCACAATCAACGTTCCACCTTTAAGGGAGAGAAAGGAGGATATCCCCCTTTTAGCAAATTTTTTCCTGCGTAAATTTAATGAGTCAAATAAAAAGACCATTTCATCTTTTGACAGCGAGACTATGCGGGTATTTATGGAATATGATTGGCATGGCAATATAAGGGAGCTTGCAAACGTTGTCGAGAGGGCTGTTATTTTATGCCCCCTTGATTCTATTACAATTAAATATCTGCCTAATTCGATACGTCAGATATCTGCTCAAAAAAGCTCTACAGATATTGCATCCAACCTTGTTGAGACTGAAAAGAGACTGCTCTTAAACGCTCTAACAAAGACATCTTGGAATCAGACAAAGGCAGCGGAGATTCTTGGGATATCAAGAAAGCAGCTTAGAACAAAGATGAAGCACCACGGCTTGCTGCCTGAGTAAGCCCTTGCCTATCGTTGTTCATGCAATCTATGCAATGTGATGGGGTCGCATTACATAGTTCCATTTGGGACAATTAGCAAAATAAAATTGTCCATTTTGGCACAGATGCCCTCCTCGTCCCTTAGAGAAATTGAATAATTTCTTTAATAAACAACATCGGCATAATTATTGCGATCCTGCTGTAGTAACAATCATCACAACGAACCCTCAGGGCTAAAAAAACTAACGCTAAACATAAGAAGGAGGCCGTATGAAAATACTCATTTTTCTTGCCATAGCAATTTCCCTGCATACTGGAATTGCCATGGCTCAGACTGAACAGCAGGAGCTTGCCGCACAGGTTACCCTCACATTGGATAAGAAAGAATATGCCGGTGGGGAGGTTATCAAAATTAAAGGCACAGCACCCCCGGGACGCCCGGTTTATATCGAGATTGCTTCAGAAAAGAAAGTTCAGGTCAGCCGTCTGGACTCGAGGCGCGACCCTGATACAGGTAAGATTCCCTATATCTTTTATCTCTCAAAGGATATCCCTCCGCTTTATATGATACTTATGCCTAAGGAACTTGAAGAGGCATATAAGCTGGAAGTTGCCAAGGGCAAGGACTGGAGTGTAAGCAGGATGCTCACATCAACAGGGGCAGATGTGGCTTATATAACACCTGCCAAGGCAAAGGTTGACCGCTGGCAGGCATCTATCATGGCTACTATACTTGGTTCAAGAGGCGATCAATTGGAGCCTATGGATGAAAAAGGTAACAGAAGGCAATCAATGCCATTAATGAAGGCAAGATATAGGTGGCCTGAAAGAATGTTTGCCCCTACAATAGAAATCAAAGAAGATGGAACTTTCACAGCAGAATATAAACTCCCTGATAATGCCCCCAGCGGTTCTTATACAGTGATTGCAGTAGTTGACAGAGAGTTGAAAAGTGCCCCTGCTACATTCAAGCATGACCTTGGGTTTGCACAATTGTATTTCGATAGGGCAGGACAGAGCTTAAATATAATTGGGCCTTTTCTGTTAGCTGTTGTTGTATGCACTTTTGGTGTCGTAATGGGTGCAGGTGGAGGATTTATTCTCAATCCTCTTTTGATATTTATTTATGGGATACCCCATGCGATAGTAGCTGGCTCGGTGCTGCCTTCTGTTCTTTTTAGCCAGGGTACTGGCATATATAACTACTCAAAAATCAAATTCATTAACTGGAAACTAGGGGTATCCATTGGTATTGCAATGCTTGCAGGAGGCTTCATCGGACCTAAGCTGACAGAAATGATCACCCTTGAACAGTATAAGTTCCTCTTTGGGTGGGTCTTACTTATTCTTGCAGCTATAATGTTGTGGCAGACTACTCCCGGCTATATAGCCAAGAGCGCGAAGGACCAAGCAATACTTAAAGAATTTAAGAAGCGGGCTGAAGAAGCTGCGGCTAAGAAAGCTGCAAAATCAGAGGAAGGAGGCAAATTATGAAAATACAATTCTGGGGACAGGAATTTAAAGCCAATATGATAGTTGGCTGCACAGGCGGCTTTCTGATCGCCATTATGTCAAGTATGTTTGGTTTCGGTGGCGGTCCTTTCATGGTTCCACTTATGACCGTCCTAATGGGACTGCCAATGTATGTAGTTGTGGGCAGTTCGCTGCTTGCCATCTTTTTCAATACCCTTATGGCTTCTTCAAGGGTTGTGGGTTTTGGGAATGTCGATTTTCTTTTGTTTGGCTTTATGGCAGCAGGAGCAGTGCTTGGCGGCTTTTTAGGTCCACAGATTTCCAAGAGGCTGAATCCTCTCTGGGTTAAGAGGGTGGCAGTAGTTGGTTTAACAATATTAGGGCTTATGCTTTTGGGTGTAATTCCAACCCCCAAATAAATAAAAAAACATCAGGAGGTAGTTAATGAAAGGAAAGTTTTTGCTCGTTGTTTTGGCAGTGTTGCTTGTATTGCCTTATAGTGCATTTGCAGCAGAGTTGAAGTTCGGACTTTTGCCAAGGCTTACAGAAAAAGAAATGGTTGAGGGTTTTACGCCTCTTGCCAAGTATCTCGAGAAAGAATTGGGCGTGAAGGTCACCCTTATAATTCCAAAGGATTTTGACACCTGGAAGAAAGAGGCCAAGGAAGGGAAATACGATATAGCTTACACAAATCCATATCTCTATGTAGTAATCAAAAAGGATGTAAAGGATGCGATGCCTCTTGCAATTGCATCAGAACCAGAGTCAGGCAGGAAGTTTGAGGGAACTATCATTGTAAAGAAAGAAAGTCCTATCAAGACTATAGCAGAGCTTAAAGGTAAGACAATTGCTGCCACCGACCCGGGTTCTGCGGGTGCATACCTTGTGCAGATGTTAATGCTCCAGAAGGCTGGCATCAAGAAGGATGACGTAAAGATAATCTTTGAGAAAAAACGTGACCCTGTTGCAGATGCCGTTCTGGCTGGCAAGGCAGATGCAGGTTTTGTCCGCGACGACGATGTAGAAAAGTTGAAGGCTGGAGCAGGAAAATTCCGCAAGCTCGGAGTAAGCGATCCTATACCTAACTGGCCTGTGATGACAGCAAAAAAGATGGATCCTGCAATGGCCGGCAAAATTAAGGCTGCCCTTTTGAAATTGAAACCAGGCGATCTTAAGGCGATTTCAGTGCTTGGACCAGCGAGAATAGAGGGTTTCGTTGAGACCTCTGATAAAGAATTTGCTGGCATGATTGACGCTGCTAAAGCTGCCGGTGCATATTAAGATAATTTAAAATCTCAACAATAAGGCAATGCACAATATACCTTGCCTTATTATATTTCGTTTTATCTTTGCTTTCATATTCAATTGTTGGTAATGCCCAAAGTTTTATGAAAAACAAAATAAACGCCATGGAAAGACTGTTTTCAATCTTGTGGTAACATATGTCAAACTACAGCTTGATCAGACAATCCATTTGCTTCCTGCTGGATTCTCTATCAGTTTTGGGAATAGCAAAAAGGGGTAGTCAAGGATCTCTTGAATAGGCTATTGTAATATAATTGTTTAGTGTTTTGTGCTTTTAAAATTTTGACAATACAGGGTTACTGATGAGGAGGAAATTTTATGGAAAAGGCATCGTCTGTTTACAGCATTTGCGGGATGTGCGCCGTGCGATGTCCTATCAGGGTGGAGATTGAAGGGGGTAGGATTTCATGGATTGAGGGCAATCCCCATGCAGTCGGCATTGAAGGGGCTCTATGTGCAAAGGGTTCTGCAGGTCTTGCCTTTGAATATGATGATGAACGTCCTCAGTCTCCAATGATCAGGGAAGGCGCCAGAGGCGAGGGCAAATGGAAAAAAGCAAGCTGGGATGAGGCGCTTGATTATATTGCCAAAAAAATAGAGAACATCAGAACTGAGCATGGTTCAAAGGCGATCGCCATTACAGACAGGGGAGGCCCATTTACAGACCTTACAAAGTCATTTATAAAGGCGCTCGGCTCTCCTAATTACGCCGACCATGATGACACATGCGCAAAGAATGTGAATATGGCAGTTCAGAGCCTTTTAGGTTATGGCAGGGGAGATCTGGGCTATGATTTTGCCAATTCAAAATATATTGTCCTGTTTGGCAGAAATGTATTTGAGTCCCTTCAGGTAAAAGAGGTTAATGACATAATGGATGCTCTCCAGAAGGGCTGCAAACTCGTGTATATTGATATAAGGGCTACAGTCACAGCATCAAAGGCTCACAGGTTTATGATGATAAATCCCGGGACTGATTATGCGATGATTTTGGCATTGATGAATGTAATAATCAAAGAAAGTCTCTATGACAGGGATTTTGTTGGCAAATATTTTAAAGATTTTTCAGAACTCGAATCCTTCATAACTCCATATACCCCGTCATGGGCTGAAAAAGAAACTGGGATACCCTCATATGAGATTATCAATACCGCAAGAGAGGCAGCATCTGCCAAACCTTCCGTAATCTTTCACGGCGGCTGGATGCTTTCAAGATATATAGATTCTTTTTATGCCAGCAGGGGGCTTTACATGCTCAATGCCTTATTGGGCAGCATTGAAACTAAGGGCGGCTTGATTATTGCCAAAGGCGCAAAAGATGCCGGCAAAAAGGGTTTAAGGTCTTTAGGTGAAGGCATTCCTGAACCTCCTGACAAGATAGTTGATGCGGATATGCCTAACAAGTCTTTAGGGACAGGGCATATCGTAAATTTTTATAAAGCAATTAAGACTGGGAAACCTTATCCAATAAGGGCTTTATTTGCTTATAGATACGACCCTATAGCTTCTTTGCCTGATCCTGATGAACAGAAAATGGTTCTTAATAAACTCGACCTGCTTGTAAGCATTGATGTTAATTACAGCCAAACCGGGTGGTTTTCTGATGTGATACTCCCTGAAGCTACATATCTTGAAAGGTCTAATATAATCGGGATGAAGAAAGGGCAAAAACCGCAGTTTATCATGAGAAGACAATCAATACCACCAAGGTATGATAGCAAGCCTGCCTGGGAGATTTTTACACTCCTCGCAAATAAACTTGGTGCCGGACAATATTTCCCATGGAAAAACATCGAAGATATCTGGAACTATCAGCTAGAACATACAGGATATAAAATTGAGGACTTTTACTCCAAAGGCTTTGTAACTCTATCTAAAGACCCTATTTTGATGCCCCGAGACGATATAAAATTTACAACTCCTTCGGGTAAGATTGAAATCATCTCAGAGAAAATCACGAAAATCGGTGCAAAGTCCCTCGCTGAATACAAATCACCTAAAAGGCCAACAGGGGATATGTTTAGGCTGGTGTTTGGCAGAAGCGGAGTCCACACACATGCCCAAACCCAGAATAACTTATATCTTAATGAAATATTGCCTGAAAATCATTTGTGGATTAATGAAAAAAGGGCTCAGGAAATGGGTATAGCCAATGGCGATGTAGTTGAGGTTTCCACCGACGGTTACACTGGCAAGATCAAGGCATTTATAACTCCATACATACACCCCGAAGCGGTATTTATGTATCACGGTTTCGGTAATGATATTCCACTCAAAACGAGGTCATTCGGCAAGGGTTTGAGGGATACAAAGTTCCAGGTGGGACTTTTGGAAACGGTTGACCCTGTCGGCGGAGGGGTAGCATACCTTGAGGCAATGATTAGGGTAAAAAAGGCTTAAGGAGATAACATGAGCAAATATTACATACATCAGGATCAATTCAGATGCATCGGTTGTTATGCCTGCGAGGTTCACTGTAAAACTAAAAACAACCTTCCAGTGGGACCAAGACTGACAAGAATTATACCAGTGGGCCCAAAATTAGTCGGTAATATCCCGAGGATGCAGTTTATATTCATGCCTTGCTACCATTGCGAAAAGCCTTGGTGTGTTGCCGTCTGTCCTACAGGCGCTATGCAAAAAAGGCTAAAAGACGGCATAGTCTTTGTCGAGCCGAACCTCTGTATTGGTTGTAAATCCTGCATCACTGCCTGCCCCTGGGGTGCGCCCCAGTGGAATAGAGAAACGGGAAAAGTTGTAAAATGCGATTATTGTAAAGACAGAGTTGACAGAGGACTTATGCCTGCATGTGTAACAAAGTGCACAGCACACGCTTTAAAATGGTTGTCGCCAGCGGAGGCTTCTCAGCTAAAACGTGAAAGATTTGCAAAAGAGATTGCTGCGCATGGCGTACTATAATGTTCTTTAGCAGGAGGAATTTCTATGAGAGTTAAGGCGCTCCTTGAAGCCAAGGGCAAAGAGGTATATTCCATGGAGTCGGATAATACAGTTGAGCAAGCCATAGAAATGATGGCTAGCAAAAAGATAAGCGCTGTCCTTGTGACCGAAGATAAAAAGCCGGTGGGAATTTTTACAGAAAGGGATGTTTTAAGAAGCTATCTTGCAAAAAGAGGCGCTTCCTTTCATGATATTCCCCTCAAAGATGTAATGACAACAAACGTTATTATTGCTGAGCCAAATGAAGAACTCTGTAATGTAATGAGTGTTATGATCGAGAAGGGCATTCGTCACATGCCGGTATCAGAAAAAGGCGTTATTATAGGGATGCTTTCGATACGAGATGTTTTAAAAACACAGATTGGCAACCTCAAGGCTGAAATACATTATCTAAAAGATTATATCGCAGGTGCTTAGGAGAGTATAACATGATATTTGAAAAGATAAATGAAATACTTGCTCGTTACCCTGAGAAAAAAGGCAATTTAATCTCGATTCTCCACGAGGTCCAGTCTGAGTTTAATTATTTGCCTGAGGATGCCCTCAGATATATTTCAAGGCGTCTCGATATACCTATTACAAGGCTTTATGCAATTGCAACCTTTTACCACTTCTTCAGCCTTACACCTAAGGGCAGGCACACAGCCAATGTATGTCTTGGCACAGCCTGTCATGTTAAAGGTTCTGAGCGTGTCCTGAGAGCGGTCGAATTAGCGCTGGATGTGATGGAAGGCGGGACTACTACTGATATGCGGTTCACTGTCGGAGCAGTGAGATGCGTAGGCGCCTGCAGTTTAGCCCCAGTCATGGTAATTGATAAAGATACCTATGGCAAAGTTAACCCTAAACAAGTACCGAAAATTTTGAGTAAATATGACTGAGAAAAAAAAGACTATCAAAAAAATAGCACAGACAAAAAAGCCAAGCACAACCCGTAAGCCCCGTGCCAAAAAGCCGCTCCAGCGCGACCAGAGAATTTTTATCAGCGTTTGCGTGGGCACTGGTGGCCTTGCAAGCGGAGCTTCAGATATTATTGAGGCATTTCAGGAAAAGCTTTCTGAAAAAGAGATCGCAGAAAGAATACACACTGGCGAACTGATTATTTCGGCTTTTAAGGAAAAGCTGCATGAAGCAGGGCTGGAATGCGAAGTGCGGAAGCGCTGCGATGTGAGGCAGGTGGGCTGCCGAGGTTTTTGCGCCAAAGATGTTCTTGTTGATGTTACCGTTGACGGTGAAAATGTTACATATCAACATGTCAAGCCAGATATGGTGAGCCGTATTATGGAGCAGCATATATTAGGCGGTTTGCCCGTCGAAGAATGGATGGTGGGTGCAGAATATTTCACATTCAACAACCTGCAGCAGAAGCTTGTTCTAAGCGAATGCGGCATTGTTGACCCCGAAAGCATCGATTCATATATCGCACTGGGCGGGTATGAGGCAGCAAAGAAGGCTTTTATGCTCCATCCAGACGAGATAATTACTGAAATAAAGAAATCCGGGCTTCGTGGCAGGGGTGGTGCGGGCTTTCCCACCGGGCTCAAGTGGGAATTTTGCCGCAGGGCAGCAGGAACTGACAAGTGCGTAATCTGTAATGCCGACGAAGGCGACCCCGGCGCTTTCATGGATCGCTCAGTTATAGAGGGGAATCCTCACTCTGTGATTGAGGGGATGCTCATCGGTGGTTATGCTATCGGTGCACGCAATGGTTATGTTTATATAAGGGCTGAATACCCCCTTGCTGTTCAGAGATTGAAAAAGGCTATCGCCGATGCCCATAATCGCGGGTGGCTGGGGAAAGACATATGGGGTTCTGGTTTCGATTTCGAGATACATGTAGGGTTGGGAGCAGGCGCTTTCGTATGCGGGGAAGAAACTGCACTCATCGCTTCATTGGAAGGACATATAGGTGAGCCCCGTCCAAAACCGCCGTTTCCTGCCAACAAGGGATTATGGGGAATGCCTACAAATATCAATAATGTGGAGACCTGGGCAAATGTGCCCAAGATTTTAAGAAATGGCGCAGACTGGTTTGCTAGGATTGGAACTGAAAAATCGAAAGGAACAAAGATATTCTCGCTCGTTGGAAAGATTAACAACAGCGGGCTTGTGGAAGTGCCTATGGGCACCCCTCTTAGAAAGATAATCTACGACATTGGCGGCGGCGTCCCCGGCAATAAGAAATTAAAAGCCGTGCAGACTGGAGGGCCCTCTGGCGGGTGTATTCCTGCTTCCCTTATTGATACCCCTGTTGATTATGAAAGTTTGGGGGCGTTAGGCTCTATCATGGGTTCCGGCGGAATGGTCGTGATGGATGAAGATACATGCATGGTGGATGTATCAAAATTCTTTCTTTCCTTTTGCATGGACGAATCCTGCGGTCAGTGTACTCCTTGCCGAGAAGGGACAAAGGAGATGGTGCGTCTTCTTGATGAGATAACCAAAGGGCACGGCACTACTGAACATATAACACAGCTCGAAGAGCTTGCTGAGACAATGCAAGCCGTCTCCCTTTGCGGACTCGGTAAGACAGCGCCTAACCCGGTGCTTTCTACACTTAAATACTTCAGAGAAGAATACGATGCCCATATTCTGGACAAACGTTGTCCTGCTCACGTATGCCGTGCGCTTCTAACTTATAGCATAGACCCTTCAAAATGCATTGGATGCGGAGTGTGCGCCATGAACTGTCCGCAACAAGCTGTCTTTGGAGAAAAGAAGAAAACCCACCGAATCGAGCAATACAAATGCATTCGTTGCAATGCCTGCTACGAAGGGTGTAAATTTGGTGCGGTTATAAAGGAATAGCTATGCCAAAAATAATATTAAATGAAGTGGAAATACAGGCTCCAGACAATATGACCGTTCTTGATGTTGCAAGACAACAGGGTTTAGACATCCCCACTCTTTGCTGGCATGAGGCCCTGGGTCCCTATGGAGCGTGCAGGCTCTGCCTTGCAGAAGTTTCAAGCCCTATCATGAAGCCAACACTTATGACGACATGCAACTTAAAACCTTCTGACGGCATGAAAGTGCAAACTGATACCCTTGATGTCAAAAGAAAGCGCAAAGTCATATTTGAACTTTTACTGGCAAGAAGTCCTGAGGCTAAACCTCTTATCAAACTAGCTGAAAGGTATGGCGTTACAAAGACACGATTTAAAAGCGACACTATCGATGAATGTGTCCGCTGCGGTATATGCGTCAGGGCTTGTCGTGATAAGATTGGCCAATCAGCTATAGTATTCGCTTATAGGGGCAGAAACCGCCATGTAACTAGCGAGTTTGAAAAGCCTTCTGAACTTTGCATAGGTTGTGGCACATGTGCAGCCCTCTGCCCCACCGGAGCTATAAAGGTGGAGGACAAGGGAATATATCGGAAGGTATATCTATGGGACAACATTATAAGTAAGCTGGAGCGAGCTCAATGTCCTGCCTGCGGGAGGTTCTTTTCGACTAAGGCTTTCCTGGGTTATGTTCTCGGACGCCTCTCGGAAGAACAGGGTGCAAAATTGAAGGGCATTTGTTCAGAATGCGCCCGCTCTCACTATGCAAAGGCACTTACGGGGGAGTTCCCGCCATACTGAAAATCTGTCATAATACCATACCGAGCTTGTCGAAGGATAACATTATAGCTCCAAGTATGCCTGTTTAAAGAATGGCTCTCTATGCAAGCGTTCCGTTGATTTCACGCCCACGATCAGAGAATGACTCAATTGAGCCTTTAGGAAGCCTTTAAAAATAAAAGCTTCCTAAAAATTATTTAACCACTAAAACGGGACATCTTGAGTAGTCAATTACCTTTGAAGAGACACTACCTAAAAGAAATTTCTTTGCCCCATGTCTTCCGTGGGAACCAGTTACAATCAGATCCACCTTCATTTTTTGGGCTGTTTCGAGAATCTTCTCTGCAGGATCTCCCTGCCTGATGACGGTTTTTACTTCTATTGATTTGCCGGAGAGAGACTTTCTGATTTTTTCCATTGCCTGCCGGGTTTCTTCTTCAAGGGTCTTGGCAATTCTGTTTCTGTCTTCTTCAGGAAGTTCCGTTAAGTAAAGCTCTGGGACTACTGATAAAACGGTTAGAGAAGCATTGGAATTGATTGCCATATCAACTGCCTTTTTCAGAGCCTTATCTGATGATTTTGAGCCATCGTGTGCTACAAGTATTTTTTGCATAATACCTCCTGCTCTCATTTTTTTCAACAAAACAGACTTATTTGTAATAATTTTTAAACAGCATCGAGTGAATCCATGAAATCCCTATTTGCAAAATACCATTTGACGGTCTTTTCGATTCCCTGCTCAATAGGTGTTGCAGGCGACCAACCAAGCCTCTCTATTGTTGAACTTATATCTGCCCATGTATCCAGAACATCGGCTGGATGTCTGGGCTCAAAAATAATTTGAGCTTTTTTACCGATCACTTTTTCAATGATCTGAACTACCTGCATAAGTTCTACAGGATTGTCGTTTCCAAGATTATATATTTCGTAACCATCTTCTTTATTAAGGCACATTATGGTTCCTTCAGCGATATCGGTGATATATGTGAAATCCCTTTTTTGCCTTCCATCTCCATAAATTACTATGGATCTGCCTGAAGCAATATTCCTAATAAACCTGAAGATGCTCATATCAGGCCTGCCTGCAGGACCATAAACAGTGAAGTATCTCGGGATACTTATGTCTAAATTATAAAGATGATGATAACTGTAGCTTAAAACCTCTGCAGCCTTTTTAGTGGCGGCGTAAGGTGCAAGGCAGTTGTCCGTCTTATCAGTCACCTCAAAGGGAATTTTTTTATTGCCCCCATATAAACTTGACGTGGATGCAAGAACTAATTTCTTCACATTAAAATTCTTGCAGCACTCAAGGAGGTTCAATGTTCCTTTGACATTGGTATCGAGGTATATCCACGGGTTCTCAATGGAAGCCCTGACACCAGCCCTTGCTGCAAGGTTAATAACAGCGTCAAGATGATGGTTGGAAAATATCGTCTTGATGCCAAGAAAATCAGATATATCGAGTTTATAAAAAACAAAATCACTATTCGCCTGATTTCTGTATAAAAGAGAGAGGCGCCATTCCTTAAGCCTGGGGTCATAATAATCGTTCATGTCATCAACCCCGATAACTGAACCTCCCTGATTTAGGAGCATTTCAGATACTTTATAGCCTATAAAGCCGGCGCATCCTGTTACCAAAACGGTCTTCATCCACTCACTTTATTATGATATCAGAGAATCAGACCAGAATTTTAAAAATCTGTAATATAAACAGTAACTATTTTAACATATTTTTTTATTATCGGGACTTAAAAAAAATTTTAACAGGGTTTCCCTTAAATGGTAACTTACCCCTGATAACCTTTTCGGCAAAGACCATAATATTTTTTTTAGCAATGGAAGGATTGTTGGTGTATATGGAAAAAGTTGGGGGGGCACAACTGTCTTGATTGATTTTTATTAGCTTAAGTTTCTTTGCTCCTGGCATAATATTTTGCAGGTGGTGAGATAGTTCACCAACTATGCTGTTTAATTCATCAGCAGAAAGCATCCTTTTCCTCTCGTGATAGATTTCATCTATAAGCGGGAAAATTTTTGAGATTCTTGTTCTCTGAAGGCTCGAAATAGTAAGCGCTGGCGCATAACTAATAAACCACATTTTCTGGCGCAGGGTCTTTAAAATACTTTTGTAGGCAGCGTCGGGTTTTTCAATCAAATCCCACTTGTTTAAGAGAAAAACCGCTCCCTTGCCAGAGTCCATAACTATACCTGCAATTCTTTGATCCTGATCAAATATCCCTTCTGTGGCGTCAATTACTATTAAAACGATATCCGCCCTCTCTATACTTTTTATAGCCTTGATGACAGCCATTCTCTCCAACAGATTTTTTTGTGAGTATCGCCCCTGTTTGACATCCCCAAGATTGAAAAAACTCCGCCCTATACCTTTTCGTATCCCGGCTGTATCAATGAATAGATATTTTTTGCCGTAATATGTGCAAAGCGTATCTATCGGATCCCTCGTTGTCCCCGGAACTGGACTTACAATTAATCTTTTTTTGCTCAAGAGGGAATTGATAAGAGTGGATTTGCCGACATTTGGTCTGCCAATTACTGCAATCTTAGGAATATCAAAGGTCTCAAATACTGTGTTGTGCTCCTGTGTGGAGTCTGGAATGAAGGTAAGTATCCGTTCCATCAATTCATCAAAGCCGAGACCCGTGAGTGCTGATATAAAAACAACCTCACCGCCCAAACCATAAAACTCAATGCCCTGACTCTGTCTCTGGGGCGAATCTATTTTATTAACTACAAATAAAAACCTTTTTCCAGATCTCCTTATCAGTTGTGAAAGTTCTTTATCAAATGGGTTTATACCGAGTTTCCCGTCTAATATATGAAGAATTAGGTCAGCCTCCTGAATGGCTGTTATCGCCTGTTCCCTCACCTGTAACGTTATATCCTCTGACAGGATATCATCAAAATAAAAACCACCTGTATCTATAACCGTGAAGCGTTTCTCCCCCCATTCAGCTCTGCCATAATTTCTATCCCTCGTTACGCCGGGCGTTTTATCCGTTATGGCTGGTATCCCAGCTCTCCGTATCATTCGGTTGAACAAAGTTGACTTGCCGACATTAGGCATTCCTACAAGTGCTACTGTAAAATTCATATTTCTGCCCCGGTGTTCTCTATGAACGTCATAAATGGGTTAAAAAAATCCGTTGGCTCAATCAGAAACATTAATCTCAAGGATTCTGTCCAGATGGAATACCCTCTCGCTTCCCCTGAGTGTACAGTAAGCCTTAACTCCAGTGAATTTTTTGCCCTGATATTCCATATCGCCAATATATGTAGGCAATATAGAGCGTCTTGTCTTTTCATCCTTTGTCTTGAGATAAACAATCTCAAGTGATTTATTCTCTTTAATCGCCATCTCGATCATCCTGATTCTTTCATCTCTTGGGTTCTTTTTAGCTGACAGCATATACTGATACTTTGTGAGAAACTCAACAACCCTCCTGTCCATAAGGATATGTTTTTTCTGAAGGGGTTTTTTGAGGATAATTCCATTTAGAGACGTGCACCTGCTTAATGCCACATAAAGCTGTCCATGCGAAAATGTGCCCCTGCCAATATCTATTATCATGTTATCAAAGGTCATCCCCTGACTTTTGTGAATAGTGATTGCCCACGCAAGCTTTATTGGGTATTGAACAAATCTTCCCACAACATTGGACAGTATCCTTTTAGTGCTTTTATCAAAAGAAAATTCAAAGAGTTCCCACGTATATGGAACAACATCAAACATTCTGCCGTCAGGACACTCAACCCAGATTGCATCGTAGTCACTGTCGAGAGTCTCTATTGCAGAGACACGCCCGATAGTTCCATTTATCCACCTGCCTTCAGGGTCATTATTGAGCAGCATTACCTGCGCCCCAATCTTTAGTGCAATTTCTTTGGCAGTAGGCATATCTTTTAAGTTAAAATCTCCATCGCATTGCCCTTTAAATGTATAAGTTTTTCCCCTTAATTTTGTTAATCTCTCATTGTTTATTGCATCAACGAGTTGATTGGTGGTGGCAAGATATATGTAAAAGTCTTTACCATCAATGCAAAAATCGGGGTTATACCTGCTATTAAGCTTCTCGAGATGGCTCCAATCAGCAGTGTTATTTCTTATTGCATTAAGTACTTCCAGAAATAAGTCATCCTGTTGGCGATAGACTTTTTCAAGTTCTATAAATTCCATTTCAATACCAAAGCCTGTAGTTTCCAATAAAGGCGATGTGAATCCCTTGAATACCATTGAATCGAAAAAGTATGGACTGGCATAATAATCATTGAAAAATTCCCTTTCTTTAGCTGTTACTATAGGCGGAAGTTGATAGAGGTCCCCGATAAATATCATCTGGATGCCCCCAAATGGTCTATTCTTTCTCTTGCCATGCCGGCGCAAAAAGGTGTCCACGCAGTCCAGAAGGTCAGCCCTGACCATCGAAATCTCGTCAATTACGATTGCATCGAGTTTCTTGTAAATATCCTTGTTTCTCGGCACGATATCTTTAACTTTATCAAGCGTAATATCAGGCTTAAAGTTAAAGAAAGAATGTATTGTCTGCCCCTTTACATTTAAAGCTGCCACTCCAGTGGGTGCAAGAACCACGATGTTTTTTCTCGTTTTTTTTCTGAAATAATGCAAAAGGGTTGATTTGCCGGTTCCAGCTTTGCCTGTTATAAAAACAGATTTATCAGAGCCTTCCATAATAGAAATAGCTTTTTTAAACTGCTCGTTAATCTCTATGGAATTGCTCTGGTTAATCATAATATCGCAATTATATCATAATATTGCTTAATATTGAGGCTGTTACTTTAATGTTTCCCAAAAATAGAGATAGAAAGGTCTGTTTCAGAATTTTTATAATCGACAAATTTTATTTGAATTTTGCTTTATGCTTTTAATACAAGGGCTTTTGCCAAAATCTCATTAAGCCTTTCTTTACAAGGTGTTGTATAAAGATCCCTCACCAGCTCTTTTTATGTATCTTGTCGATTACAAAGCGATTTGAGTTCTATCGCCGAATTTGGGATGTTTAATTTTGATTCAACTAAATGCTAATATATTTTACATTTAAATCTATTAATGAAAGGAAAAAATGGCACAGATAATACCTTTTAGGGGAATACTTTATAATCCTTCAAGAGTTAGCGGGGAACTGGTTACCGCTCCCCCCTACGATATCATAACACCTTCATACAAGCAAGATTTATACAATAAAAGCGAATGCAACATTGTCCGCATAGATTTTGGGATGGAGCTGACCGGCGACAATACCACGAATAACAAATACACACGGGCAAAGGAAGATTTTGATAAATGGATGAGCAATGGGATTCTGATAAGAGATGAGGCGCCTTTCTTTTATTCTTATGAAATCGACTACTCAGTTTCCAATAGGAATTTCACCCTGAGAGGATTGATAGCTCTTGTAAAAATTGAGGAACTCGGCAGAGGGATTTACCCCCATGAGGCAACTCATTCTAAGCCCAAAGCCGACAGACTAAATCTTATGAGGGCATGTCATGCAAATATAAGCCCGATATATGCCCTTTATAACAGTTCACAAAGGATTACTTCGGGCATTCTTGAATCAACTTCATACGACCCTTGGATGATTTCTAAAGACGCCGATGGAGCTGTTCACAAGATTTTCAAAATTCAAGATACAAACCTTCATGAGCAAATAATAAAGGAGTTTAATGATAAGTCAATATACATTGCCGATGGTCATCACAGATATGAGGTTGCTCTTGAATTCAAAAAAGAGATGGAAGAAGTTGCACTGAATGATTTAAATACAAATTTTTCTTATGATTATGTAATGATGTTTTTAGCCAATATCCAGGATGAAGGGATAACCGTCCTGCCAACGCATAGATTGATTAAAGGTTTATCAGGCAGCAGGGATATCATAAAAAGGGTTGAAAATTATTTCGAAATAAATAAAGCCCCCCTTAACATTGACATAACAGATATTCTATCTTTAGAGCCTAAAAACGCCATTGGATTGTATATGAATAATGATAAGACATGGTATATACTAAAATATAAAGGCGGAAAGTTGGGCGATTTACACCCTGCACTTGGCAGCCTTGATGTCGTTGTCCTTCATGAACTTATCTTTAAGAGGATACTCGATATTAATGACTTTGCTTATGAAATGAATGCAAAAGAAGCGGAAAGGATGGTTCGAGCGGGAGAATTTGATGCAGCCTTTTTCCTGAAACCAACTAGATTGGAAGATGTTGAGCAAGTTGCCCTTGCCAATAAAAGGATGCCTCCCAAATCGACATATTTTTACCCAAAGCTTTTGACCGGCATGGTGATAAATAGTTTTAGGTAATAGCTTAGAAAATTTAGCAATATTTATAAGCAAAAGGAGTTATATATGCAAAAAAAGAATGATATTCTGAACAAATTTATTATTGATGAACTCCCTATTAAAGGCAAAAGGGTCTTTATAAGGGCTGATTTCAATGTTCCTATTGACAATAATATGGTCATCACTGACGACCGGAGGATACGTTCTACTATACCCACTATAAACTATGCAATTGATGCCGGCGCTAAGGTCATACTTGCCTCTCACCTTGGCAGGCCCAAGGGCAAGATTGACCCCCGCTTTAGTTTGATGCCTGTTGCAAAAAGGCTACAAAGATTATTGAACAAGGAAGTAATTTTCGCCCCAGATTGCATAGGCAGTCAGGTTGAAGGTTTAGTTGCAAAAATGAAGGATGGCGATGTGATGCTTTTGGAGAATCTTCGATTCCATATAGAAGAAGAAAAAAATGACCCCTCCTTTGCTAAATCTCTCTCGAAATTAGCTGATTATTTTGTCAATGACGCCTTTGGCGCCTCTCATAGGGCTCATGCATCTATTGTAGGGTTGCCGAAGTTTTTGCCTTCCGCTGCGGGCTTCCTTATGAAAAAAGAGATAGAATACCTCAAAGGTTCTGTTGAAGACCCGATAAGACCCTTTGTGGCTATCTTAGGAGGCTCCAAGGTTTCGGGTAAAATTGGTGTTCTGAGCAATCTTGTTGAAAAGGTTGACAAGGTTATTGTCGGCGGCGGCATGGCTTTCACATTTATAAAAGCCCTCGATTACGAAATTGGGGACTCGCTTCTTGAACCCGAAATGCTCGATCTGGCAAAGAGTATAATGGACAGCTTGAAAACAAAGGGCGTTAAATTTTATCTCCCCGTTGATTGTGTAATTGCACAGGAAGTAGCAGCCGGCGGCGAAACAAAGATTGTTACAACTCAGGAAATTCCGAAAGGCTGGAAAGCCCTCGATATAGGACCTGCATCAGTTAAACTTTTCTCTGAAGCTATTCAGAATGCCAAGACAATAATATGGAATGGACCTATGGGGGCTTTCGAGATAGATGCATTCTCAAGGGGGACTACAGCTATAGCCCATGCGGTTGCAGACGCTTATGCTATGACAATCGTGGGTGGTGGGGATACGGATTACGCTGTGCATAAAGCCGGTGTTAGTGATGCAATTACTTTTATATCTACAGGCGGAGGAGCATCCCTACAATTGCTTGAAGGCAAAGAACTGCCCGGGATTTCGGTATTAACCGAGAAGAAGTAAGATAAATGAAACACTAATTTCCTTCAACAGTAGTTCAAGGTGTTTTCTTGTAAGTTTGACTGAGTTAATAAAGAAGTCACGCAATATGAAGTCAAAACACTGATTTCACCCTGAATGTGTTGCCCTTCGGCATGCTCAGGGTGACACATTGTTATGGTTATGCGGGTTCAGGGTATTAATCGGAACCCGCTTTTTATGTTAATTATAGAGCAGCTTAATGCTTAAAATATACTAAACTTAAAATATTTTTTAGGATTTTCTTTCACATCCTTTGTCAGAAGTTTAAGTTCTTCAACAACATCTCTAAGATTCACCACTGTTTGTTTTAACTCGCCAGCCAGTTCCTTGTCTTTCAAAAGAGTCCCGGCAATTCCTTCCTTTTCATTGATACTCTGAACTATGGAGGCAAGCTGGGCAGATGTTTCAGTAAGACTATCATAAAGGGTGGTGTCCACAGCGAGCTTCCCTAGCGTTCCTTTACCCTCGCTAATGCCTGTTGTCAGGTTGTCAATCTTCTCAGTTGCGGCAGAGATCTTGTTATACAAAACCGGGTCTTTAAGCAGCAAGCCGAGGGTGCCTTTTGAAGTTTCTATTTCGCCCAATATTGATGAAAGCTTTTTAGTTGAATCGCTGAGGTTGCGATAAACTGATGGATCTGATATAAACTGTCCCAGAGTGCCTTCGCTTTTTTCTATTTTCAAAAGGAATTGGTCGAGCTTATCAACAAAATCTGTGATTTTGCCTATCAAGCCAGCGCTTGCATCAACAATGTCCTTAATCTCGAGCTGGGGTCTGCCTTCTATCATATCGCCCTTTTTTAAAGGTAAGGCGCTTGGAGAACCAGATGAGAGTTCGATATACTTATCTCCCAGAAGCCCCATCGTCTGAACAGTCGCCTTAGAATCTTTTTTAATGAAGCTCAACAGGTCCTCTCTAACGGATATGGTGACCAAAGTTCCATACTGTTCGTGGAGTTTCATATTCTTTACAGCACCTACTTCAATTCCGGCTATCCATACAGGCGAACCGTTCCGAAGCCCTTTTACATCGTTAATCTGGACTATGATATCGGCTTTAGGGATAAAAATATCCTCAATCCTACCTGCAAAAAATGCTGTAAAAAAGAGAATCAAAACGGCAATTGTCAGAACTATGCCGACCTTAAGTTTTGACCACAATAGTTGTTTTTTTGTCTCAAACATTTAAGCCCCCTGCTTATTGTGATATCTTGTAATTAAGCTCGCTTACAAATACCGCTATATCGGTAATGTCAGATTTTAAAAGTTGATACTTGTCACCGTCCAGAACTATTGAGCCGTTTTGGAGGAATATGAATCTATCGGCAACCCTCAGAGCATCAACTACCTTGTGAGTTACGATTATATGCCCTGTGCCATTTTTACTCAACTCGGTAATTAAATTACAAATATTTTCTGCATTCACAGGATCGAGACCTGTCGTAGCTTCGTCATATAAGAACATCTTGGGCTTAGAGACAGCAAGGGAACGGGCTATCGCAACCCTCCTGTGCATCCCGCCGCTGAGTTCATCAGGCATGTAATTGATTGCGTGTTCAACACCGACAATCCTGAGCAGTTCCCTTACTTTAAGGTCAATCTCTGCTTCTGACATTTTTGTATATTCTCTTAGACAAAAGGCAACATTTTCCTTTACATTCAAAGAGTCGAAAAGGGCGCCATCCTGAAAAACAATGCTGAACTTTTTTCTAACCTCCATAAGTTCGTCTTCACTCTTGTCTGTTATATCATCGCCGTCAATCAAAATCCTCCCAGAATCTGGCTTCAGAAGACCAACTATCAGCTTGAGTATAGTCGTCTTGCCTCCTCCGCTGCCGCCCAAGATAGCGACTTTCTCAGTCTCCAGGAGACTGAAGTTAACATCTCTCAATATCTGATTTTTACCATAAGAAAAAAAGACATGCTCAAAAACAATCATATCGTAAACCCAAGAACATAAAGCAAAATCCTTGTAAGCATAAAGTCAGAGATAATAATCATGATAATCGACACCACAACAGCATTGGTCGTTGACCTTCTTAATCCCTTCGCCCCACCTTTGGTGGTAAGACCCATATAACAACTTATAGATGCAATCAAAAACCCAAACATGAAGGGTTTCACTGCCCCGGAAAATACATTCTCAAAGTCCAAGACATCCTTTATAGAGGTCCAGTAAACATAGCCGCTTTGATAGCTTACAAAAACAGCTATGTAATATCCCCCCAGTATCGAGACGAGATCGCCAATGATTGTAAGGGCAGGAAGCATAAGAAGGGAACTGATTATCCTTGGCGTCACGAGTTTTTTAATTGGATCTACACCAAATACCCTTAATGAGTCAACCTGATGGCCAATGACCATTGAGCCAAGCTCAGACGCCATCCCGGCACCAACTCTACCGGTATATACAAGTGCAGCGGTAACTGGTCCGACTTCCCTGATAATCGAAATACCTACCACTTTTCCCGTGTACATTTTAAGTCCGAGAGCTGCAAGTTCGGCTGAAAGCTGAAGGGACAGTGCCATCCCTATGAAAAGGGAGACTATCATTATAATAATAAAGGAGCCTGCCCCTGCATAATCCATTTGTTCAATTGTGTCTTTAAGGTAGAAAGGTCTTCTGAAAATCCCGAGTAACCCTTTAATGGAGAGTATGTAATAATCCTGAAGTTCGCTTATGAGATTTTTGATTTTTTCATCCATCGGGGTAATCATTTAAAACCTTGCGTGATTTTAAAAGAGAGTATATAAATATAGCTCGAAATAATAATTGGAAGTTTAACACAATAATTAAAACCATTCAAAATTGCCTGCCGAAAATTAAAACACTAAAAGGAAAATTCCCAGAATAAGGGCAAAGTTATTACCATTGTCATAAAAATCCTATCGCTGATTTTCCTTCCTATCTAACTTCTTGACTTTAGAGCACTTTTTAGTTTTATCGCTGATTTTGGGTTTTTTTAAATTCTTGAATTATTTAGCTAAAATATTTTAAAATCTTTAGCACGGAAATACAAGGAGGTGAATTATTGGTTAAGATACGTTTAACGAGAATGGGGGCTCTCAAAACTCCTTTCTACAGAGTGATAGTCGCCGATTCGAAGGCAAGAAGAGACGGACCATTTATAGAGATAATAGGAACATACGACCCTAAAAAAGAACCAAGCGAGATTAAACTGAATTTAGAGCGAGCTCAATATTGGATTAGCCGGGGCGCTCAACCTACAGATAGAGTTAAAAGGCTAATAGAAAAAGCTAAAACTTAAAATGAATTCTTAATTAAGCGATCTGGGGCGCCTATCAAAATCCTGTGGAGGTGGAACAATGAAAACATTGATTGAGGTGATGGCAAAATCACTAGTTGACAAGCCTGATGAAGTTAGGGTGTCAGAGGTTGAGGGAGAAAAGACTACCGTTTATGAACTTCGAGTTGCCCAAGGCGACCTTGGCAAGGTTATTGGCAAACAAGGTAAAACCGCTCGTGCAATGAGAACTATTCTTGGGGCTGCAGGCACAAAACTTGGTAAGCGTTGTGTTCTTGAAATATTAGAATAGTTTCTTTTGGTTGATTCTGAATCTGGGCGTTCCTCTCTGAACGCCCTTTTTGTTTAATAAAATAACTATTGCTAAAAGAGAGTATTTTTTTGCATGGCTCTATTTGCAGATGAAAGCAGGTTTTGACATAATTACTATTTTCCCGGAAATATTTTCGTCTTATCTCGGTGAAAGTATTCTCCAAAGGGCATTGGAAAAGCATCTCATCGATATAAAAATATATAATCTAAGGGATTTCTCGGAAAATAAACACAAGACTGTTGATGATTACCCCTATGGCGGTGGTCCTGGCATGGTCATGAAAATTGAGCCAATCTTTAATGCTATCGGATCAATAAAATCAGACGGAATCGAACGGTTAACAGTTCTTTTAAGTCCGCAGGGGAGGGTCTTTAATCAGAAAATTGCAGAATCGCTTTTGGGGCTTAATAAACGAATTATTTTTTTATGCGGAAGATACGAAGGTATTGATGAAAGAGTTAGAGAATTATTTGCCGATGACGAGATATCTATCGGCGATTATATTATGACTGGCGGTGAACTTGCAGCTTTAGTTATAATAGACACTATTGCCCGCTTAATTCCGGGCGTTTTAGGCGATAACGAATCATTTAAAGAGGAATCCTTTACAAGCGGTATATTAGATTATCCGCATTACACAAGACCATCTGAGTTTAAGGGGATAAAGGTTCCCGAAATTCTGCTTTCAGGAAATCATCAGGAGATAAAAAGATGGCGTAGAGGGCAAGCATTAAGAAGGACGTTAATAAAAAGGCCTGATTTGATTGCGCCGGAAAAATTAAGTCAGGAGGATTATGAACTTTTAAGGTCTCTAAATAATAATTCGTGAATAAAAAATCATTGGAGGTATAGAGATGGATTTAATAAAGGTTGTAGAGGAAGGATACAGAAAGGAAATCCCTAAATTCAACCCTGGAGATACCGTCAGGGTATTTGTAAAGGTTGTAGAAGGGGACAAAGAGAGGCTTCAGCCTTATGAAGGAATAGTAGTAGCGAGGAGTGGCAGAGGCGTAAGAGAAACTTTTACGGTTAGGAAGATATCTTTTGGGGTGGGAGTTGAGAGGATATTTCCTGTCCATTCCCCATCTTTAGGGAAAATCGAGGTATTAAAAAGGGGCGATGTCAACAGGGCAAAGCTATACTATCTAAGAGGCAAAAAAGGCAAAGCCGCCAAGGTAAAAGAAAAGGGCAGAGACACACAGAAAACAGTTTAAGCCTTGTTATCCGGGATGCTTCTATACAAATTTGATGAATCCCTGTTTAACAGGGGTTACAGGACGTTTGCAGGATTGGATGAGGCAGGAAGAGGACCCCTTGCAGGCCCTGTAGTGGCTTCTGCGGTGATTCTCTGCCACGATAGAAAAATAGAAGGGATAAAGGACTCAAAAAAACTTTCCGAAAAACAGCGGGAAAGGCTTTTCTGTGCTGTCCTTGACAATGCGAAAGATATCGGCATAGGTATAGTAGATGCCGAGATAATTGACGAAATAAATATACTGAGGGCAACACGGCTTGCGATGTATCTTGCCCTGAAAGATCTAAAGACAGAGCCTGATTTGCTGCTTATAGATGCTATTGCATTACCGTCTGTAAAGATAAAACAGATGCCTATTATTAAAGGCGATGCAAAAAGCGCTTCAATTGCTGCAGCATCAATAATAGCCAAGGTTATACGAGATGCGATGATGGTTCTTTATCATGATAAATATCCGCACTACGGCTTTGCAAAGCATAAGGGATATCCCACAAAAGAGCATATAGCAAAACTGAGCTTACATGGAGCATGTACGATCCACAGAAAAAGCTTTCATGGTGTTAAATCTCTGCTTCTACCTTTTGCTTATTAATATTAACAATCTAATAAAAGGCTTCAATAAGAAGCACTCAGACGGAGGCAACATTGGAAAAAGAGAGAATAGATGAAGCGCTCGAACTCCTGTGGGTGCTTGATGAAGAGGGGTATAACGATTTAAAAAGGTTCAGACACAGCTCTGACGACCATGATATAGAGCTTCTGATTGAAACGCTCATTAAAAACAATCTTGTCAAAATTGAGAATGATAAAATTTTCCTCACTCCTCGTGGAGTTGAGCTCGCTCGGGGGTTGATCAGGAGGCATAGGCTCGCCAAAAGGCTTTTTACTGATGTATTTGATCTCTCAAAAGACATTATTCACGAAGACGCCTGCAAAATGGAGCATGTTCTAAGCGAGGAACTAACTGATAGCGTTTGCACCTTTCTTGGTCATCCACCCAAATGTCCCCACGGAAAACCCATACCCCCTGGGGATTGCTGTAAAAAATATACTGTTGATGTCCAGCCTGTCGTTGTAAGATTATCCGATTTTGAAATTGGCAAGCCATGTAAGATAGTTTTTATTAAACCATCTGAGGCATCGAGGATAAGCCGTTTAAGTTCTTTCGGGATAATTGCGGGTGCAATTATTAAATTAATTCAAAAAAGACCTTCAGTAGTGTTGCAGATAGATGAAACGACAATCACCCTTGATCCAGAATTATCCGACGAGATTTTTGTTAAGAGAGTTTTATCTAATGAATAGATAACCCGCAGAATCACAACTTGATGAATAATTATCTTATGGCTGATATAAGCGAAATAATAGAGAGATACCGCAATAAAAAGGGTATAGTTATTCCCCTTCTTCAGGATGTTCAAGAACTTTACGGATATGTGCCAAAAGAGGCTGTTTTTATTATTGCAAAAGAACTGTCTCTCCACCCCGTCGATATTTATGGTATTCTGACTTTTTATTCTCAGTTTTACACTGCGCCAAGAGGGAAAAATACGATCAAGGTTTGCCTCGGAACCGCATGCCACGTAATGGGCAGTAAGGAACTCCTTAATTTCTTTGAGCAGAAACTTAATGTAAAAGAGGGAGAAACCTCGAAAGACGGCATTTTTACGCTCGAGAGAGTGGTCTGTCTTGGATGCTGCGGCATGGCGCCTGTGGTCACAGTCAATGATAATTTTTTATGATAGATGCGACATTAAAAAGGCTGAAGAGATACTGCAAAATTACAGGGAAAGGGAAAAATGACTCAAAATGTATCCAGAATAATTATTTGCACAGGAACAAGCGGTATCTCCGCAGGAGCTGAGGAGGTCGCCAGAATCTTTGAGGATGAATTAAAAAAGAGAAATCTAACCAATAAATGGCATATTGTCAAAGCAGGCGACAGGGGATTGTTTAGGGATGTTTTGATTGATGTAATCGATTCTCAAGGCAGCAGATTTACATATGAATATATCAAGCCTTCTGATGCTATAAATATAGTTGAAGAACATATTATCAAGGGCAAACCACTGAAAAAACTCCTTGCAGGCAAGGATTACTCGCAATTTTTTAAAGGGCAAAAACGTATAGTCTTATCCAACTGCGGTGAGATTTCACCTGATAATATAGATGAATATATATGCACCGGCGGATATGCATCGCTTAAAAAAGCCTTGAACACCGAACCCTCAAAAGTAATAGAAGAGATTGAGAAATCAGGACTCAGAGGCAGAGGTGGCGCTGGCTTCCCCACTGGACTTAAATGGAGATTATGCCGAGAAGCTGAATCAGATATCAAATATATCATCTGCAATGCTGATGAAGGCGACCCCGGAGCTTTCATGGACAGAAGCATACTTGAAGGCGCCCCCCATTCGGTGCTTGAAGGAATGGCTATCGCTGGTCATGCAATTGGAGCCAATGAAGCATACATTTACTGCAGGGCGGAATACCCACAGGCAATTAAGAGGCTTACAGGGGCAATATATGCTGCAAGACAAAGGGGATTCATTGGCAAAAATATTCTGCAGACCGGTTGGTCTTTTGATGTCAACATAGTTAAGGGCGCAGGCGCCTTTGTCTGCGGCGAGGAGACAGCCCTTATCTCATCAATAGAGGGCAAAAGGGGCATGCCTAAAATCCGACCGCCTTATCCTGCGCAAAAAGGGTTATGGGATAAACCTACGCTCATTAATAATGTCGAAACATTCGCAAACATAAGGCACATCATTGAAAAAGGTTCTGAGTGGTTTTCCTCTATCGGCACTTTAAAAAGCAAGGGAACCAAGGTGTTTGCCCTTGCTGGCAAAGTCAAAAACACAGGACTTATCGAAGTACCTATGGGCACCACCATCCATGACATAATATATGGACTTGGCGGTGGGCAGATAAAAAGAAAGGTTCCTATAAAGGCAGTCCAGATGGGCGGGCCTTCCGGAGGCTGCCTGCCTGCATCGCTGTTTGACACCCCTGTTGACTATGAAGCTATAACTCAAAAAGGTGCTATAGTCGGGTCGGGCGGGATGATTGTAATGGACGCCAAGACATGCATGGTTGATATAGCAAAATTCTTTCTCGAATTTACTTCATCAGAGTCGTGCGGTAAATGCCTGCCTTGCAGGATAGGGTTAAAAAGAATGTCAGAAGTGCTTAATGAGATAACCGAGGGCAGAGGCAGGCTTGAGCACATTGATTTTCTAAAAGACATGGGCAACACTATCAAAAAAGCCTCATTGTGCGGTCTTGGCAATACCGCCCCTAATCCTGTGTTGTCAACCCTTGAATATTTCGCCGATGAATATTACTCTCATATCAAAGAAAAAAAATGCCCTGCGGGAGTCTGCACAAAGCTTTTGAAATTCAAGGTTATTCCCAACCAATGCGTAAAGTGCGGCAAGTGCTATAAGTCTTGTTTATACGGGGCGATTGAATGGAAAAAAGACAAACATGCCAGAATTAACAAAGATAAGTGCACCAAGTGCAAGGCTTGTTTTGAAGCGTGCGATTATATGGCTATAAGTTAGGTGAAAAATGGCAAGGATAGTGATTAACGGCAAAACACTTGAAGTGGAAGAAAATAAAACCATACTTTCTGCCGCTCTTCAATCCGACATTTATATCCCTCATCTTTGCTATCACCCTGACCTCAGGCATACAGGCGCATGCAGGCTCTGCATAGTCGAGATAGAAGGCGTGAGAGGGTTTCCTGTGTCATGTGCCACAGTAGTCAGGGACGGGATGTCTATAAAGACTGATACGGAGGAGATTAAAAAAATCAGGAAGAACCTCGTATGGCTTCTTATGAGTTCATATCCGGGTTATCCCCAAGATGGCACGTTGCTTAAAAAGGTGGTAGATTATATCGGGGTGCGAGATTTCCCGATTGGTTTAGAAAAAAAACCGAAAAATCTACCCATTAAGTCAGATAACCCGTTGTTTACAATGAATCAAAATCTATGCATCTTGTGCGAGCGTTGTGTCAGGATTTGCCATGATATAAGAGGAGCTGGCATTGTAGGCTATATAAACAGGGGTATTGATACCGTTGTCAGCACAGCCTATGATTCCTCCTTTAAGGATGTCGATTGCAGATTTTGCCGCGCCTGTGTTGAGGTTTGTCCATCAGGGGCTCTCTCGGATAAAGAGACTTTTTCGGAACAAGAAAGAAATTTGAAACTTCTCCCCTGCAAAAACACCTGTCCGGCAGGCATAGATATCCCTCGGTATCTCAGGCTTACTGCAGAGGGAAGATTTCAGGATGCTATTGAGGTTATAAGGGAAAGCGTTCCATTTCCGCATGTGCTCGGATTAGCGTGCACACATCCCTGCGAAAAAGTTTGCCTGAGGGCAGAAGTCAGCGAGCCTATTGCTATAAACGCAATCAAGAGGTTTCTTGCTGAAAGGGACAATAAAAGATGGCTCGATAAGCTCAAGATAGCCCGTTATACAGGCAAAAAGATAGCGATTATTGGTTCAGGACCTTCAGGACTGACAGCAGCCTGGTTCCTAAGGCTTTTGGGGCATTCAGTGACTGTTTATGAGAGACAGCATAAAGCCGGTGGAGCTATGAGACTGATACCAGATTATCGGCTTCCTAATGCCGTCCTTGATAAGGAGATAGATGAGATTATCAGGATTGGTGTAGATATCAAAACTGATACAAAAATCCTTGCCATAGAGGAGCTTTTTGAAAAAGGATTTCATGCCGTTTATATCGCCCTAGGAGTTGGCAAAGGTCTTAAAATCGGGATCCCCGGAGAAGATGATCCAAGAGTCCTTGATGGAGTCAGTGTTCTTAGTTCTATAAGTTATGGCAGGTCCCTCGATATTAAGGGGGATATCATTGTAGTTGGCGGAGGTAATGTTGCTGTTGATACAGCAAGGAGCCTGATTAGAAATGCAGATGGAAACGTAACCATACTTTACAGGCGGTCTCTCGATGAAATTACAGCTCATCCTGATGAGCTAATCGCAGCGCTTAAAGAGGGTGTAATGATTAGATTTCTTGTCACTCCTGTAAAAATAATTCCCGGGCAAAACAAACTGCATGTTGAATGTCTCAGGATGCAGCTTGCTGAAGCAAGCCCTGGAGGCAGGAGAAAGCCGGTTCCTGTTGATGGCAGCGAATTTATGCTTCAGGCAGATTATGTGATAATGGCTGTAGGGCAGGCTCCGGAAATATCCAAAGAAATGAATGTAGATACTAATCCAAAAGGGTTAATAATTGTCAATGAAGAAATGAAGACATCATACCCCGGTGTCTTTGCCGGAGGAGATGCTGTAAGAGGACCTTCAAATATCATCACGGCTATTAAGGAGGGAAGGAAGGCTGCTGAATCAATTGATAAATTCCTCGGCGGTGATGGGAAGATCGGACAAAGATTAATCCCCGACGAAATAGATGATCCATGGATGGGCAGAGAAGCAGGATTCTGTTATGCAAGCCGTGTAAAAATGCCTGAAAGGGATGTAACACAGGGCATCACTGATTTTGGTCTTATTGAATTGGGCTATGAGGAAAAACAGGCAAAGATAGAAGCTAAAAGATGCCTCAGATGCCAGTTGAGATTAAACATCACAAGGGATAAATCTTAATAGGAGATCAGTTATGTTGTCTGAAGCAGAATTGAAAAGATACGCCCGCCAAATGATGATGGAAGGCTGGGGTGAAGATATTCAGAAAAAACTGAAAGAGTCAACAGTTTTTATTGCAGGAGCAGGAGGGCTTGGCTCTCCTGTATCAATTTACCTTGCTGTTGCAGGCATTGGAAATTTAAGGATTTGCGATTTTGACTGCCCCGAACTCTCTAATCTCAACAGACAGATACTGCATAATCATCACAGGATAGGTATTAACAAAGCATTGTCCGCAAAGCAGACGCTTGAGGAGTTAAATCCTTATATAAACGTTACAGCATTGACAGATAAAATAGTGCAGCAAAATGTAGATGAGATAATTGGTGATGCACAGCTTATAATAGATTGTATGGACAACTTTCCGACCAGGTATATTCTAAATGAATACGCCCTTCGTAAAAACGTCCCGCTGGTGCACGGCAGTATTTGGGGTATGGAAGGAAGGCTTAGCTTCATTCAACCGGGAGAAACACCCTGCCTGAGGTGTATGTTTCCTGAGCCTCCTCCAGCAGGGGTATTTCCAGTTGTGGGGGCAACTCCTGGTGTGATTGGCACATTACAGGCGATGGAGGCAATAAAATTCCTAACTGGTATCGGGACTAATTTGAAGGGAAAACTACTTGTCTGGAATGGCAAGAGCGTTAATTTCAGGACATATAAGACATACAAAGATCCCGAATGTCTATCATGTGGGTAGTATCTCACTGGCGTCCAAAATAATATTCAAGCAATTTGAGGAAAATACGGCAATATAAACATTTTAGGGCAAATTATCAATACAGTAGCAAATCTCCTGCCTCTTAATATTCTTAATTTGCTGTTTCCTGCTGAATCGTTCAAAGTAGCAAAAAAAACAAACTCCGATAAAAGTAATGTATTATAATTAACGAAGTCTATAATTAAACCGACTTTGGAGCAGATTATGAATATCGAAGAGATTAAAAACCGTCTGGCGAGATTTGCGGAAGAACGGGATTGGGAACAGTTTCACTCACCCAAAAATCTCTCAATGGCTCTTGCTGCTGAGGTTGCTGAACTGCTCGAGATTTTTCAATGGCTTACAGAAGAGCAATCAAACCGCATTGTTGATGACAAAAAGGAAATGGGGTTAATCCGCCAGGAGATGGCAGATGTGCTCATTTATCTTATACGACTGGCAGATAAATTAGGGGTTGACTTGGAGCAGGCGGTAATGGAAAAAATAGAGTTGAATGAAGTTAAATATCCGAAAAATTCAGTTAAAGGTAGTGCCGTAAAATATAATAGATTGTAGCTTAGCATTTCCCAGATTCGGAGATAGAACTTAAATGCTCGATAAAATCAATAAGGTAGATAGGAAGGGCTGAAGGATTTTTATAAGGTACCTTATAAAGAAAGCTTAATGAAATCGCATTAAAAACCCTTGCAGCAATAAAGATAAAGCAAAATTCAAATTAAGATTTGTCGATTGTAAAAATCCTGAAATAGTTCTTCCTATCGCTATTTTTAGGAACTTATATAATATTTACATTTTTTCTCCTTTTTGGCATAATATTTCGCACTCACTTATCGTGATTATCCTTATTTCTCCACCTTTTAAAAAAATTCCGTAGCAGGAAGGGAAACGATGTTTAGAAAGGTCTTAATAGCTAACAGGGGCGAAATCGCCCTACGGATTATCAGGGCATGCAGAGAACTCAAGATCAGAACAGCTGCTATATACTCAGAGGCTGATGCAACCTCCAGATATGTTAAGCGAGCTGACGAAAGTTACCTTGTCAGACCGGGCCAGCTTCGTGCCTATCTTAACATTTACGGCATCATAGATCTAGCGAGACAGGTAGGGGCTGATGCAATACATCCAGGATACGGCTTTCTCGCTGAAAATGCCAATTTTGCAAGGGCTTGCAGAGAAGCTGGGATTACCTTCATAGGACCCCACCCTGAGGCAATTGCAGCTATGGGACTCAAGATTGAGGCTAGAAACAGGATGAAGACGAGCGGAGTTCCTGTTATTCCCGGTTCTGATGCAGTAACAGATATTGAGTCTGCAATCCACATTAGCAACGAAATAGGCTATCCTGTGATGCTCAAGGCATCTGCAGGAGGAGGCGGCAGGGGGTTGAGAATATGCCACAACGATAGTGATGTTTCAAGACAGATGCCTTTGTCTCAAGCTGAGGCAAAAAAAGCCTTCGGAAATGATAGCGTATTTATAGAAAAGTATATAGATGAACCACATCATATAGAATTTCAGGTAGTAGCTGACAAACACGGCAACGTAGTCCATCTCGGCGAGAGGGACTGCTCTATCCAGAGGCGCCACCAGAAACTCATAGAGATCGCTCCGTCTTTACTGTTGGATGACGAGTTAAGGCATAAAATGGGTCAGGCTGCAATTATGGCTGCGAGGTCAGTTGATTACGACAATGTCGGCACCGTGGAATTCATCGTTGATAAAAACAGAAACTTCTATTTCCTCGAGATGAATACAAGAATTCAGGTCGAGCATACCATAACTGAGGAAGTGACGGGAATTGACCTTGTCCAGACAATGATAAAGATTGCTGCCGGAGAACCCATACCATTCAAGCAAGAAGATATAAAATTAAATGGTTATGCAATTCAGTGCAGAATAACGGCGGAAGACCCTCTCAATAATTTTATGCCCGACCCGGGCAAGATAACATCTTACTATTCGCCGGGCGGATATGGCGTGAGAATTGATGGGCATGTTTACAAGGGATATACCATCCCACCATTTTATGATTCCCTTATGGCAAAATTAATCGTCAGGGGTCGGACATGGGATGAAGCCGTCAGGAGAATGCACCGATGTCTTAGTGAATATGTTATTCGAGGTGTCAAGACGACCATACCTTTTTATAAAAAAATCATGGAGGATGAGGTGTTTAAATCCGGACATTTCACCACTAAATATATAGAAGAGAGGCTTCCATATCTAACTTATAAAAGAGAAACTGACCCCTTGATATTCGCCTCTGCCCTTGCAGCAGCAATTATTGCTCATCACAAAATTTAATAATTAGGAGAAAATCATGAAACCTAAACAGATAAAAATAATGGATACAACTTTCGGAGAAGCCCATCAAAGCCTTCTTGCCGCGAGGATGAGGATCGATGATTTACTCCCAATAGCTGAAAAAATGGATTCAGTAGGTTTCTGGTCTTTAGAGGTATGGGGAGGAGCCACCTTTGATGCGTGCTTGAGATATCTTGGAGAAGACCCATGGGAAAGGCTTAGGGAAATTAAAAAAATCGTTAGAAAAACCCCTCTCCAAATGCTTCTGAGAGGTCAAAACTTAGTGGGCTATAGGCATTACCCTGATGATGTGGTGGAAGGATTTGTGGCGAAGGCTATCGAAAACGGGATTAATATAGCAAGAATCTTTGATCCCCTCAACGATTTACGCAATCTGAAAACAGCAGTAAAGGCAACACTCAAATATGGAGGTAAAGTTGAGATTGCCTTCTGCTATACGCGAGGTCCAATTTACTCCAACGACTTTTTTATAGACCTTGCAACCCGCATCGAAGATATGGGGGCTGACATAATCTGCGTCAAAGATATGGCTGGGATCCTCTCGCCGCTCGATGCATATGATTTAGTAACTAAGATAAAAGAAAAGGTCTCCGTTCCAATACATTTAAATACACACGATACCAGCGGCATGGGGGTTGCGACTTATTTAAAGGCAATAGAGGCAGGCGTGGATATCCTCGATGCCTCAATATCATCGATGGCTTCGGGCGCGAGTCAACCAGCCCTTGAGGTGTTGTGCAATATCCTGAGAGATACCGCTTATGATCCTCTTTTCGACTTTAAGCTTATGGCTGAAATAGCTAATTATTTTAAGGAAGTCAGAAAGAAATATAAAGCCTTCGAGAGTGAATACACTTCTATGGATCCCAATGCATTCATTTATCAATTTCCCGGCGGGATGCTCTCAAATCTTGCACATCAATTGAATGAACAGGACGCCCTTGATAAAATAGAAGATGTTTTAAATGAAGTGCCAAAGGTAAGGGAAGATTTTGGATACCCTCCCCTTATAACTCCTTTAAGCCAGATTATCTGCACCCAGTCGACTTTGAACATTATAACTGGTGAAAGATATAAAATTATTACAAGTGAGACAAAAAATTATATGAAGGGTCTTTATGGAAAACCCCCTGCTCCTGTAAATGAAGACATAAGAAAAAAGATTCTCAAGGACGAGCAGCCAATTACCGCAAGACCTGCTGATATTCTTTCCCCTGAAATGGAAATGGCAAAAAATGAAATCGGCGACAAGGCTGCATCAGAAGAAGATGTGCTTTCCTATGCCTTATTTCCTCAGCTTTTCCTTAATTATCTTGAACAAAAAGAAAAGGGCTTGCCCCCTGAGAGAATTGAAGTTTTAGAGAAAACACATAAGCCTATTGAAAGGCTTATCGAGCCTGTCCCTCATTTAGCCCCTTCGGAATTTATAATCAGCGTCCATGGTGAGTCTTATAATATCAAAGTTGCCGGAGCGGGACACAAAACGGAAGCAAAAAGGCCTTACTTCCTTTATGTCGATGATCATTTGGTAGAGGTTCTGGTTGAACCGCTTGCAGAGGTTCTGCCGAGCGAGTTCGGCAAGGTAGAAGCCAAGGCAACCAAACGCTCTATAAGACCTCAAGCCGTCGAAATTGGTGATATTACCACTGGTATGCCCGGCAGGATAGTCAAAATTCTCGTGAAAAAAGGCGACACCGTTAAGGCAGGCGATACTATTATGGTTATAGAAGCAATGAAAATGGAAAACGAGATACACTCAACCATTGACGGCAAAGTAACAGAGATATTTGTATCTATTGGAGATGCAGTAAATCCTGATGAAGTTCTTGCTCAGATAAGATAAAACAAATGGAATTTGAAAATATAATCAGGCAGGTGCTTATAGCCGCCCTGCCGATCATCTTTGCGGTTGTTCTGCACGAAGTTGCCCACGGTTATGTGGCATACAGGCTCGGCGACCCCACTGCTAAAATGTTGGGAAGGTTAACTCTTAACCCCATACCTCATGTTGATATCTTCGGCACAATATTAATGCCTTTACTCTTATACATATTCACGAACGGCCAGTTCGTCCTCGGTTATGCCAAACCCGTGCCGATCAATCCGGGCAACTTTAAAAATCCCAAAAAGGATATGGCTATTTGCGCTGCATCAGGACCGGTAACCAACCTTTTACTCGCAGTCTTCAGTTTCTTAATACTTAAATATGCCCTGTTCCCGTTATCAGGAACCGCTGACTCTGAGCTAATTGGCGGCATCTTCAAACCTCTCGCAATGATGTTCACTGCAAGCGTTACAATAAATGTCATACTCGCAACATTCAATATGCTACCTATTCCGCCTCTTGACGGCGGAAGGGTGCTGATGGGACTGCTGCCATATCGTCATGCTGTAACTCTTGGCAAAATAGAGCCGTATGGATTTATAATAGTCATTCTGCTGGTCGCAACAGGCATATCAAGCTATATAATATTGCCCATTGCTCGTTTTCTGCTAAGTATTATCAGACTGCTTTAGTGGAAGCAACACCGAAAATATCTATACGGGATGAACAACAATCAAAGTTACTGGAGAGAGAAACTATGCAAAATGTCGTATTAAGTGGTATGCAGCCAAGCGGGAAGGTGCATCTTGGCAATCTCGTTGGAGCCCTAAAAAACTGGGTCAGATTGCAGGATGAATACAATTGTTTTTACTTCCTTGCCGACTGGCATGCCCTCACGACTGGTTACACAACACCCGAATCTATTAAGGAAAGCTCAAACGACCTCCTTATAAATTTTATAGCTGCTGGGCTTGACCCAAATAAATCGACAATCTTTATCCAATCAATGGTGCCTCAACATGCAGAACTGCACCTGCTTTTATCCATGCTTACCCCATTGAGCTGGCTCGAGAGAGTGCCGACTTACAAGGAAAAACAGGAGGAATTGAGTGGCAGAGATATAGCCACTTACGGTTTTTTAGGCTATCCCCTCCTTCAGACTGCTGATATAATCATTTACAGGGCGAAATATGTCCCGGTGGGGATAGATCAGGTGCCCCACTTAGAAATATCAAGGGAGATTGCCCGCCGCTTTAACTATACTTATAACAGGGATTTCTTCCCTGAACCCGAAGCACTGCTGACTGAATTTCCAAAGGTTCCCGGTATAGATGGAAGAAAGATGTCTAAAAGCTATGATAACGCAATCTATTTAGCTGATGCCCCTGAGATTGTAGAACAAAAGATAAGGACCATGATGACCGACCCTGCAAGAAAGAGACGCACGGACAAGGGGGATCCTGAGTTATCTCCAGTTTATCAATTGCATAAGATATTCTCTTCACAACAGGAGCTCGAAGAAGTTGCAAAAGGCTGCCGGACTGCCGAGATAGGCTGTTTGGACTGTAAAAAAATCCTTATAAAAAATGTGTTTTCATATCTTGAACCGATATGGAAAAGGCGGGGAGAACTGATTAACAAACCGGATGAATTACATGAGATAGCTCGTATAGGTTCCCATAAGGCTATGAAAAGGGCTGAAGAAACCCTCGCAACTGTGAGGGAAATAATGGGATTAAGGTAACAAAATAGCCGTGGACTTAAGAACAATTAACTGCTTACTAGCTCGGTTTCTTTAGAAGGAGAAAAACAGATGCAAGTAAATTCTAAAAACATAGTTGATACGGTAATGAGTTTTAGATGGAATTCGACTATAGGAGTTCACGAGGAGAATCATTTTTGCAGGGTTAATGTCTGGAGAGATTGCGGGCTTTTACCAAGCAAGGTTAAAGATAAGTTTTTAAACAGTGCAGAAGGAGATGAATTCACCGTTAATTTAAAGGCAGGCGAAGTATTCCGCTACAACGATACAAATATCATCAAGGTGAGAAGATACCAATTTCGACCTCCTGTATCCATAGAAACAGATATCAAACCAAAAATCGGCAGGTTCTATCCTCTGGGATATTTTACAGACATAGCAGGAGTATATCCTCAAAACATCAAACCTGCAAGGATAATAGATATCGATGAAACGTATATTACGATAGATAGAAATGTCCCTATTGCAAGGTATGATTTGGATTTAACTATCAAGATAGAACGTATAGTTGGTAAAGCAGATAAGCTCCAAGGGGAGTGCAGGTGTTGGTGCGAGATAGCTTTAGACGATGGACCTGGTATGCAAATACCTTACAATAATATTAGAACTGACTTTCAACTTGGTGAGCCACAAAGCTTTTCGAGGGAGAGTGAGACAGACGACCAGGAGTTTTATTCTGAACCAAGACTTACCACTCACATTGACTCAAGATGCCATGAAAATCTACAAAGTCTATACGAAAAGATTATTCCTGAGAACTCAAGGATTCTCGATTTAATGAGCAGTTATCAGTCCCATATGCCTGAAGACAAAAATTATCATATAGTAGGACTTGGTTTAAACAGCGAAGAGATGAAGGCTAATCCACAGCTTAAAGAATTCGTAGTTTGCGATATTAATAAAGAACCAAAACTCCAGTTTGCAGATAATTCTTTCGATTGCGTAGTCTGCGACCTTTCAATTGAATATTTAGTAAAGCCATTAAGTGTGATATCAGAAATAAAAAGGGTCTTGAAAAAAGGAGGGTTGCTCAGTTTCAGCTTTTCTAATCGCTATTTCCCTCCAAAGGTTATTAAATTGTGGAAAGAGCTTCATGACTTTGAGAAAATGGGTTATGTGCTCGACTTGCTCTTACAAGATGGTGGATTTAAGGATTTTCAGACATTTTCATTTAGAGGATGGTATAGACCATTCAATGATAAATATTTTGAAAGCGCCTTTTTTTCAGATCCACTTTATGTTGTTACTGCAAAAAAGTCATAGTTTTACTCTTGGGTGTGCTTACTTAATGAACTAAATAATATTTATAATCATACCCCGTCCAGAATAAATTCTTAATATACTTTCGAATCCGACGGATATGATGCGATTTCTGGAGCCAAAGCCATGGACAACCTCAAAAAGGCTGAAGACGAAGCGGAAGCCTCAACTGCCAATACTTCAAAAGTAATATGAAGTCTCCCAAAGGCTTACATATGCACGAAGGTAGCTCTTTGGCAAAGAAATTGTGGCATATCTCTGCTTGAATAACCTGTGATATCATTCATAAAATAAAAATAATAAACCAGAAAGACTTTAGGATTCTATAGCTGTTTTAGGGTAACTATCGTTGTATTAAGTAAGGCATCGAATCACTTCTTTCAATGTTCTGTATTAAATCAAAAAGAAGCCTGTCTATATCGTCTATAAGCCTTTTATACATACCGCCGTAGCTTTTAGAAGCTGAGAAAAGCTCGAGACGCAAAGATTGAATCAATTGTTCATCGCATTTTTCATAGGTGATATGACCATTCTGCATGGCAAGCCTTTCCATAAGAAGAAGCTTCTTCGAGTTTCCATAAAAAGGCAGAAATGTCTCGCGGATTATTTGCAATCTCAAATTGAAGTTTTCGATTGAATCACTGATATTTTTATTGTCAAGGTTGAGTATCTCCTGTATCTTTCTGATGAGCATATACAGGTTGCAGTATTCAAGCCCTCTAACACCTCTGCGCCATTGAAAAAGCATGGAATTTCTCTGAAACCATAGGAAATTGCGCTCTCCAAAACTAATCAAGTCTTTTGTAGCGTCAAAAAGTTCAGAGATAATCAAAGCTTGCTCACTCGAATTAATTGAATGACCTACTTTTTCATTCTTTGAACTCGTGGTTTTGTTATTAAAATTATTTGATTTGTTTGATGATGCTATCTTTTCATTTGTCAATTTATATGTATCTGCAACTTCTCCCAAGAAATATTTCCATATATTTTTTAAAACAGCATGACCCGCTGCATCTTCTGGAGTATCGAAATGGATAAGTGATAAGATAATCCTCCCCTCGCCATAAGTTCCCTCAACTACAGCAGGCTCGCCTATTAATTTTGTTGGATTAAGATTGATTTTATAAATTGATTCAAGTTCTGTCCAGTCTTGCCCGCTCTTTATGACATCCCCTATACACAGATCGGAACTGAAGGCATCGGGCATTGGCTCACCATAAGTTGCTAATATTTTTACCCTCTTATCCTGAACAACAAATTGTGAGGGCCACCACGCATAAAATATTTTATTGTCAGCTTTATCCAGACCTTCCCATATCTTATGTTTATTTATGCTTAAATTTATCCTCCCGCTGAAACTCGGAACCCTGTCTTTTGTTGGTTTCCTTTTAATCCTAAGCAGTCCAATCCCATCCGTAGTAGCGAGTCCAGCCCCGCCGCACAAGCCGAGATAATTTCCACCATTTTTGACGAACCTTTTTATTTCGGCAATCCCTTCATCTCCCAGAGCCTTTAATTTGTTGGATGCCCAGCCGCCAGGAACAAATAGCATTGAGTAATTGCTTAAACCTTTTTGCTTGATATCTTCCGAACGAATAAGTTCGAAAGTCAGGTTGTTTTTTTTCAGAGCCTCATATGCCATCAGCCCCCATATAAAGGATTCGTCCCAGAGAAAAGCGGTTTTGGATTTCATTTATGTTGTCCTGTCAAGGGCATTTTAAAAATTGGAGTTAGTATTATAACCCAATGTTAAAGATAGTGGATAGTAGTTAGTGTATAGTGAATGGTGAATTAAATGTTCACTGTTTCGTGTCGTATCATGTATAATCATCAGTGCGAGATAAACCTATAAATTTACTGATAATGCAGGATTATATCTTTAAATATTT
>Ga0209721_1000177_pt1 | contig 63794 bp, 48 predicted proteins | sample TshhotsprinmetaG_FD_184139 | JGI IMG/M metagenome (GOLD analysis project Ga0209721, IMG submission 184139) | Hot spring microbial communities from South Africa to study Microbial Dark Matter (Phase II) - Tshipise hot spring metaG (SPAdes)... | ecosystem: Environmental > Aquatic > Thermal springs...
GCCACCGCCCTCCCGTGGCCCGAGGAGTTCTTCGATGCCGTCGTTACCGACCCGCCCTACTACGACAACGTACCGTACTCGGACCTATCGGATTTTTTCTATGTCTGGCTGAAGCGCACGGCGGGCCACCTGTACCCTGAGCTTTTTGCCACCCCACTTGCGCCTAAGTCGGAGGAGATCGTAGCAGACGCGGTCAGGCAGGGAGGTAACGATAGTGCGAAGGAGTTTTTTGAGAGGATGCTCATTCAGGCCTTCCGGGAAATTTACCGGGTGCTGAAATCCGATGGAATGGCCGTGATCGTCTTTGCCCATAAGACCACGGCGGCTTGGGAGACGATCATCCAATCGCTTCTAGAAGCCGGGCTTTATATGACGGCCTCCTGGCCGATCCACACCGAGATGAAAGCACGGCTGCGAGCCCAGGAGTCGGCGGCTTTGGCTTCGAGCATCTACATGGTCTGCCGCAAGCGCGCGGCCAATGCCCCGGCCGGGGAATTCATCCGGGTGCGGAAAGATATCGAAGTCCGGGTCCGGGAAAAACTGAGCCAATTCTGGGAGGAGGGGATCCGCGGGGCGGACTTTTTCATGAGTGCGATTGGCCCGGCGGTGGAGGCCTTCGGTCGCTATGCCCGGGTGGAAAGACAATCGGGCGAGATCGTGAAGGTGACCGAGCTTTTGGAATATATCCGCAAGGTGGTGGCGGAATTTGCCTTGGAGCGGATTTTGCGTTCAAGCCGGCTGGGGAGTATCGACCCGCCCACGCGGTTTTATCTCCTGTGGCGGTGGACGTATGGTCAGGCCAAGGTGCATTTCGACGAGGCCCGGAAGTTGGCCGTGGGCACAGGCGTGGAAGTTTCCACCTTGTGGAATCCTGGGGGGCTGGTGAAAAAGGAGAAGGAGAACTTGGTGGTGCTTTCGGCTTTGGAACGGGCCAAGGAGAAGGCCTTCGAGAACCGCGAAAGCTTCGAAACCCTCATCGATGCCTTGCATCAGGCGGCCATCCTCTGGAGCAAGAATCGGATCAAAGAACTCAACGAACATCTGGCTGCCACCTTTGGCAATCGGGGGGAATTCTGGCAGGTGGCCCAGGCGATTGCGGAAGTTCTGCCGGAGGGGGATAAAGAAAAGCAGATTTTGCAGGGGCTGCTGAGTCGCCCCCGCGGAAGACCCAGCGAAACCGCCACACTGTTTTAATAAAGCGGTTTCCTTTTCCAATAAAGGCGTTTCGGAAATTTCGAGATCTTGCCAGCGCGGCGTGCCTCCGGTGTTCTTTCGCGGGCAATTCTCCGCCGAGGGAGCGAGCTCTGCCGGGGGGAAAACTACTTTCCCGAAAAGAGGGCGCGCACCGAAATTTGCGACCAGGTTTCGAATTGGTCGAGTTCGGCCAGGATGCGCTCCAGGGGCATAAAGCCGCTTTGGCGGATTTCCGTTTCGCGGGGAAAGACGGCGGGCTTCTGGCAGTCGAAGCGGTAGACGATGCCCAGGTGAACCCGCCCGACTTCGGTTTGATCGTCGTTAATCAGCCCGACGCAATGGTGGCGGTAGGGGGTTTGGATGCGGACTTCCTCTTCCAATTCGCGGCGCAAGCCTTCGTAATAGGGGTGGGCTGAGGCGGCGGTTTGGCAGTCGCCGGAGCTGATGTGGCCTCCCACGCCCACACTTCGCTTGAGGTGAAGCCGAGCTTCGCCCTGCCCTTTGCCCCGGGTGTACTGGAAGAGGTAAAGGGGTTCATCGGGTGGCTGGTAAGTGAAAATGATGTAAGGGATCAGTTGCTTAAACTGCGGATCGTTCTCCGCTTGGGCGCGCGACATGAACCGAAGATTCGCGGGCTCCAAAAGCCGCGGGAGATAACGAGCGGTTTCGTGGCAAAAGCCTTGGAAGTAACCCAGCTGGTAAAGAAGCGCGGTCGGGACAACAAGCACCAATTCCTTATCCGGGGATAACACGGCCGATCCTGTTTGGTGTTGCTGACGGTTATTGATTGGTTGGTGCGCCGGAGAAAGGTCCGGAGCCTCCAAGCCGAAGTTCCAAAACACTTCAGACCACTTCTTTAAGTTCCCAGGGCGGTCGGTAAGATCGCTTGAAGAGTTCCATGGCCCGGGGATTGTCGATGATGTGATCGGTTTGGGGGTCGATGCGTAACTTTTCGCCGCCGAGGCGATAGCTGATGTTGGCGTAGTGAATCAAAAGCGAGCTGAGGTGACCGTCTTCCGGGGGGGCATTGGGCTGATTTCGGGTGCGGATACATTCGATGAAATTCTGCTGGTGCTCGGGGTCGGGAAATCGGCCGTACATTTGGGCGCGGACAACGGGTTGGCGGCTTTTGGGCCGGTCGAAGACTTGCCAACCGCCGCCGTGCCGCCCGATGACCATCAGCCCCTCGGTGCCGTAAAGCTCGATCCGCGTTGCCGTCTGGGGCCAATAGGGGAAAAGATCGCTGTTGCGGACCTCGGGATCAATTTTCAGCATATACGGGGTGTAGAGCGTGAGCTCGAAGATCATGATCAGATTATCGAACTCCCACACGGCGACTTGAGTGTCGGGGGTTTCCGCCAGACCTTCACTGGCGTATCTTCCGCCAACGGAATAAACGGTTTTGGGATGGCGTACGCCGCAGAGCCAGCGGGCCAAATCGATCTGATGGCTGGCGTCGTTGGCGATGTCGCCGCCGGAGTATCGCCAGAGGTGATTCCAATAATTGTGAAAGCCGGGGTTGTACGGGTGTTCCGGGGCCGGGCCGTTCCACATATCCCAGTTGAACCCCTGAGGAACCGGGGCATTGGGTACGACCGGATGATTAGCCCAGAATTTTTGGTTGAAGACTTTGCCCATGTAGATTTTGCCCAGCTTTCCTTCTTGGATGTATTTTAGGGCGGCAAAGTTGTAGGGAGCCGAGCGGTTCTGAGTGCCGACTTGAACGACCCGGTTGTAGCGCTTGGCCGCGGCAATCATCACCTGGCCTTCCCAACAATTGTGGGTCATCGGCTTTTCGACATAGACATCTTTCCCCGCCTGGCAAGCCCAAACGGCGGAAAGGGCGTGCCAATGATCCGGCGTGGCGGAGACGACGGCATGGACGGCGGGGTCATCCAGGGCTTCGCGAAAGTCCTGCACACACTTGGGCATGCGACCTTGACGATCGCCGATTTCCTTCGCCCTGGGGAACTGCCGGGAGTCGACGTCGCACATGTAGGCGATTTCGCAATCTTTTTGAGGACGATCCAAGAAGCCATGGGCCAAATGCGTGCCGCGGCCACGCAGCCCAATGATGGCCAGAAGGATCTTTTCGTTTGCCAGGGCTCCGCGAGCCGAACGGGGATCCCGCAACACGGTGAGTCCGGCGGTTGTGGCGCCGGCCACTCGTGCCGTTTGCTGAAGGAATCGTCGCCGGTTGGCCAGAGGCTGTGCTTGCCGGTTTCGCTGAGTCGGCGAGTGGTTCGTCGCTGTCATGAGGTGGACTCCTGCGAATTGGTCATCAACAAAGTTATGCCCGAAAACGGCGGTGTGGAGTCTGAAAAGATTCTAATTGGCATGGAGGCGGCTTGTCACGTCATTGCGGCCGGTAAGCGGCCTGAAGGTCCCGCGGAATTTCGGACGGCAGTCGGGCGGGCAGGAGGCGAACTTTTTTGGAGAAACGGAGGGGCACGCCGGTGAGTCGGTCTCAAAGGGCATTTTCGTGCGAGGAAGTATTGGCCAGGTGGCAGCTCAACTTTAACGCCAAAACCGAACGCGGGATTCCTATCGTGCGCTTTTGCGATTAGTTTTCGGCTTTTCATGCGGCTTTTTGACAATTCGCCCCCTATTTTGGCGGTTTGACGTATTTGTTCTGGCAGTTTGACGGTCGGATTGGATGATTTTTTCCTTGTGAGGGCTTGGCTTTTTCGATTTGTGCGGCCGATTCCGCCGGTTGCTCGCCGAGCCGTCCCCTGCATTATGGGTTTTGCGTGGAGGGGGCGTCAAGTCTTCGAGATTGCGGGGGGAATCGGGCGGCGATTGATGATCGCGCAACCTCTGTTTCGTTTGGCGGGAACTCCGCGAGCTTGGTGCCGACGCGGGTGAGGCGGTAAAATCTCGGGTTTGAGTGGGATTGAGTTACCGGGGCGATGTGAGGGCCTCCATAATCGCGGGGAGTTCCGGTAGCGGGGGATTGGGCGGGAGATAGAGCTCTTTCATGCCTTTTTTAGGTGAAAAATATTGGTTGCCCGGCTATTAGCGAGGAAATCGGATCATGCAGTTTACGAAAATGCACGGTGCCGGCAACGATTACGTGTTTGTGGATTGTTTTTCCGAACCGATGCCGGCAAATCCCGGGGAATTGGCGCGGGTGATCTCGCATCGGCATTTCGGAGTGGGAAGCGATGGGTTAATTCTGATTTGCCCGTCGGAAGTGGCCGATGTGCGGATGCGGATGTTCAACGCCGACGGGAGCGAGGCCGCGATGTGTGGGAACGGAATCCGATGCTTGGCCAAGTACGTCTATCAGCACGGCATGTGCCGGAAAAATCCCCTGCGGGTAGAAACCGGGGCGGGGGTCAAAGAGGTGCGACTTTCGATCGAAGGCGATCGGGTGGTGGGGACCGAGGTCGATCTGGGAATACCGATTCTGAAGCCGGCGGCAGTGCCGACCACGCTCCGCGCACCGAGCGGGGATGCGGAAAGCCCTGTAGTGGATCAGGAGGTGGAAATCGGGGGGATTGCCGTGCGATTGACGGCCCTTTCGATGGGAAATCCTCATGCCGTGCTGTTTGTGGAGCAGATGCGGGATGATTTGGTTCGGGCGCTAGGACCGAAGTTGGAACGGGCCGCGTTTTTCCCCGAGCGGGCGAATGTGGAATTTGTGGAAGTGATATCGCCGCGGGAGGTGAAGATGCGTGTCTGGGAACGGGGATCCGGCGAAACCATGGCTTGCGGGACGGGGGCAGCCGCCGTCTGCGTGGCCGGTGTGCTCACGGGCCGCACGGTTCGGAAGTTGGAGATTCATGCTTTGGGAGGTCTGCTTGAAGCGCACTGGAGCGAGGAGGATGGCCGAGTGTACTTATCCGGGTCGGCCGAAGAGGTCTTCCGGGGCCAATGGCTGGGAAGCTCCTCATAATGAGGCCCGGTGGGATGCGTGGCGCGACGATCCGGTGGCGAGGGACGGGCATGGGTGCGACCCACAGTCTGGCAGCGTCCCCTGCGGCTGGCTTTGCCGCGGCCATGATGGTGCGATTATGGATGAGGACTCTTCAATATAAGGTGGCTTATTACGATGTGACGGTGGATCCGGCCGAGGGGCGAAATCCGTCACCGAGCATCTACGTATTTTGGCACGAGTATTTGCTTTTTCCGATCACGCTGCGGTGCGGTTACGGACTTCGGCTTTTGGTGAGCCGACATCGAGACGCAGCCGTGCTGGGGGCGGCGGCGCAGTACTTCGGCTTCGGGGTGATTCTTGGTTCCACGCGACGGGGGGGTGCCTCTGCGAGTTTGGAGATCATCCGCGGGCACGGGGATTTGCGCCTGGTGATCACGCCGGATGGTCCTCGAGGTCCTCGGCGGCAAATGGCCCTGGGGCCGATCTACTTGGCTGCGAAGCTTGGTGCCGAGATCATTCCTTTGGGTTTTGGGTACGATCGGCCGTGGCGGATGCCGAGCTGGGATCGGTTTGCCATTCCGCGACCTTTTTCCCGGGCACGGTGTGTTGCAGGGCCAGCGATCCGCGTGCCGCCTGAGAGCGATCGGGAGACGATGGAGCATTTCCGGGAAAAACTCGAGAAGTTATTGAACGACCTGACCCACTTGGCAGAAGATTGGGCCAGACACGGATACCGCATTGCCGGCGAACTTCCGGTGCGGCCGATGCGAAAGATCACCTCATGGACCCCATCGGGAGGATGGAATTGCCGCGGCGAAGCGGAAAATTGATTTTCCGCAGCCAGTTCGACTTTGAAGTCAGCGGGGCAGGAATCTGAAAGGGCTTTTTGACGGCACTTGCCCTGTGCACAACGCATCGCGGCCATCGCGAAATGCACTATTTAATAAGTAGTTAACGCTCAATGCTCAAATAGTTTATAAAGTTCATTGTGTGCATCACCAATATGATCATTCAGGCCTCGGGGCACTTCAAGTGGGATGGAAGTCCCTTTATAATGTCATGGGAGCTGCATGAGGTGGCCGACGTGGGGGAGGCAGGTTGTAGGATGGGGGGTGTGCGAACATGGTAGGAAGCTTGCTGGATTCGGTGTTGGTTGGAAGCATCCATTTTTGAAACGGTGGTTTGCTGCGTTCTTAATCGCTGTCGCCTTATCATGCTGGCCTTCGCGGCGCTCGGGAGTTTTTAATCCTAGGGCTTCAGGAAACGCGGACGGAGCTTGCGTGGCTGGGAAATACCATGATGGGTTGAGTGGTAATACCGCGGGGGTACTCGTCGGACATTGAATCCGGTTTTTTGGCCGGTCCAAGGCTGTAATCGCCCGTGTAAGTTAATCCGGGAAGATTTGTAAGAAATCTAAAATCATGTTAGTGATTTTTCACCGCGAGGAGGTCGCCGGACCTCGTTCGCGGGTTTGATCCCGGAGCTTCCCTAACACCTTGATACGCACTTACGGGGCTTGGTCTGGGGGAAGCCGATTGTTTCGCCGGACGAGCCGAAGTCGTCAGTCTCTTTCCAGATCGCGTCAAAACGACGGCGGTGCAAATAGGAGCAAAAATAAAAAACAAAAATTTTTGGAAATTTGCTAATTTTCGTTTGGAAACTGTGCCTGGACAACGGCTTGGGTTCGGTGCCATTAGTTGTGTGCATGGGAGGATTTAGGGGCGACTTGGACCCCGGAATTAATGGCGTCGGTCGTTTCGGCGCTGAAAGACGAAGTGGGTAGGGATGCTGATATACGAGTGAGCTACGGGCGGTGTGGGCGTACGTGCGAGCGAGCATCTTGGGGTGCGCGGCGGGTGCTCCAAGTGGCGGCAATACGGGGGCTTGACTTTGAAGGCGATAGGTGGCCCGGTTCCTCAGCAGCGGTTTGTCACGGCTTTTAAGAAGAAGTCACTGGCGACTAGGAAGGTTACGGAGACGGAGGAATTCCCAGCGGTTTATCACCGTGTTTGAAAAGGAGTCGCTTTTCGAGAAGAGCGACGCGATTGAACATCGAACAACAACGCTAAAGCTTTTGGCATCCAGGAGTGAGGAACACTTGGCTCGGCCTGGCCACCGGAACGCTCGGCAAGTATCAGACGTAGCGGATAGAGAGCGGATAGAGAACAGTCTTCGGTGGGAAAGGGGGCCTGCGGCGTGTGCGAAAAACCTTGCCCGCCAAAGGATCGTATGAAGGCTTTGAGCTTTGTTGAATGGTTCATGGATCAAGTTGTCTCATGCTGCGTGAAGTCAGGGTCCTGTTTCCCATCATCAAACTCGAGCACGAATTCATTTGAGATTAAGCGGGGATGATTTCAGAAATGAGAGTTTGATTTTCGTTTTTCTTCACTTCAGGAGTATGGGGAGCACTGGATGGAGCCCAGAGAAATCGGCGTATAAGAAGGAGGATCGAGCCATGCCTCAAAACACGGTAAGTGTCCCGGCTGTCAAGGAGATTCCGGAATTGTTGGCTCCGCTCCGGGAAAGGCTATTGGCCGATTTGATTACGCTGACTCAAATTCCGGCTCCCAGCGGCGATGAAGGGAAGCGGGTCCGTTTTCTTTTGGACCGATTTATCGAAGCGGGACTGAGCGATGCGGGCACCGACCAGATCGGGAACGCCATTGGTCGGCTGCGGGGACGGCGTCATAATCGAACGATTCTCTTGGCTGCCCATCTAGATAGTGTTTTCCCGGCTACTGAGAATCATCAGGTCACCGTGGATTCTGAAAAAGTCGTTGGACCCGGCGCCGGCGACAATGCCATGGGGGCAGCGGGGTTGTCGCTTTTGCCGGCTGTGTTAGAACACTTAGGCCTAGAGCTGGAAAGCGATCTTATCTTGCTCGGCTCTGTTCGGAGCTTAGGGCGTGGCAATCACGCAGGGATCCGATTTTTCTTGGATAACTGCGGTCAACGGATTGATTGCGGAATCTGCGTGGAGGGGATGCAGTTGGGCCGCTTGAATGCCTTCTCCATCGGAACGGCGCGAGCGGATATCATTTGCACCATTCGACCGAACAATGGCTCATCCCGCCTGTATGCCAGCGAAAGCCCGCTAGTGGTTCTGAATCATGTGGTGCAGCAGATCTTGGGGATTCCCCTGCCGACCCAGCCCTACACGAAAATAAAACTGGGGAGAATGCACGCGGGGCGTTATTACGACATCGAACCAGAGCGTGCCGAGCTGGGATTGGAGATCGTAAGCCACTCCGACGATATGGTGCGGCAGCTTTGCGGACAAATCGCCGATTTGGTTGCCGAAAGTGGTGCCCGATATGCCGTGGATATTCAGTTCGACCCGTTTTTCACCACAGCGGCAGCGGGAATCCCGTTTTCGCATCCGTTGGTCAAATGCGTGGCGGATGTCATGAATCAGCTTGGGATTGAGGCGGATCAAACACACTACCCTTCCGAGCTATGCGAGCTACTGATGCGAAAAATCCCCGCGGTCACCATTGGAATTACACGCGGGGTGAAAAACCATCCTCGGGATCCCGATCATGTGCTGATTGAACCCATGCTCAAAGGGGTGGCCCAGTTGGTAGGCATTTTGTTAGCGATAGATGAGGGTCGGGCGGATGAATCTCCAGCAGTGGCTCGCTGAGCGGACCTTCCATCACTCCAATTTTTGGGACATCAAGTGGCTGGTTGAGCAGAAAGAGCGACAGGGAGTCACTATCTCGCTTTGTCTGCCGACGCTCAACGAGGAGAAGACGATCGGTAAGGAGATCGTCATCCTCAAAGCCGAATTGATGGACCGTTATCCCTTGATTGACGAGATCGCGGTGATCGACTCCGGCAGTACCGACCGAACTTGCGAGATTGCTTGTGCGTTTGGGGCCGATGTGTATGTGGCTTCGGAGGTATTGCCGGAATTGGGAGTTCAACGCGGCAAAGGCGAAAACCTCTGGAAAGCCCTGTATTTGCTCAAAGGGGATATTTTGGTCTTTGTGGATGCCGACATCGGCAACATTCACCCGCGATTCGTTTATGGGTTGGTCGGTCCGTTGCTCCAAATTCCTGAGGTGCATTATGTGAAGGCCTTCTACGACCGGCCGATTGTTTATTCGAATGTGCTGCGTCCGACGGGGGGTGGGCGGGTCACGGAAATTTTAATCCGGCCCCTTTTCAGCCTTTTCTATCCGGAGTTGACCGCCATTTTGCAGCCGCTTTCCGGGGAGTATGCCGGTCGGCGGTCGATCCTCGAAAAGATTCCTTTTCCTGTCGGATATGGTGTCGAGACCGCGATGCTGATCGACATTCATCAAAAACTGGGGCTCACCGCATTTGCGCAAACCGACCTGGATCAACGAGTTCACCGGAATCAGGAAACGACGGCTTTGGGGCGGATGGCCTTCGGCATCCTTCAAACTGTGATGAATCGCTTGGAGCGAGAACAAAAGCTTCGCCTGCTTCAAGAGTTGCCGACTATCATGCGGCAGTTCGAAGCCAGCGACGGTACTTATCGCCAACTGGAATTCGATATCCGGGAAGTGGAACGACCGCCGATGATCGAAATCGAGGCTTACCGGGCTAAGTTCTACTCGGCGTCGGTTTCGTAAATCCGTTCTGAGGAGCTCCTATCGATTGGGTTTCCCGCCGCCTGCCCATCTCCTGATCCTTGCCAGAATCCAGCAACTGTCCCATGCAAATTGCCATTATTCATTACCATTTAAATCGGGGGGGTGTAACCCGGGTTATTGAAAGCCACCTTCGCTCACTTTTGGGCAGCTGGAACAAAGGTGGGCAAGCAGGCAGAGTAGAGGCAATGGGCGCGGGCGTTGCGGCACATGCTTCCATGGAGCCGCAGCCATGCTATGTAGGGTCGGGAACCCGGGTCGCTCTACTTTTCGGTGGTCGAAAGGAGGGGTGGCCGGCATTTTGGTCAGCAGCGGAAGAGGCCGGCCACCTTGTGATGATCCCGGTCAGCGAGTTGGAGTACGATGCTCATCGGGGGTGTGTTCCCGCGGTGGCGGAGTTATTCCGCATCCTCGACGAGCGACTGAGAAGCCATGGGTTTGGGCCGGAAACCACTCTCCTCCACGTGCACAATCCGGGGCTAGGCAAAAATGCGGGACTTCCCGGGGCCATTACGAAGTTGGCCGCCGAGGGCTGGCGTGTGCTCATCCACATTCACGATTTTCTTGAAGATTTTCGGCCCCAGAATTTTGCGTACCTCTCGCGTCGACTTTCCGCAAGCGAGCTCGGGGGTGATTGGCACGCTTGGCTTTATCCCCAGGGTGCGCAGATTCATTATGCCGTGCTCACTCGCCGCGATTATCGTGCCTTGGAGGTAGCGGGTGTGCCGGGTGATCGGCTCCATCTTGTGCCCAACTCGGTCTCCGAGGAGCCGACGGCGGATGAGCAGGGAGGGGCTCGGGGCCTCCTGGAGTGCAAGTTCGACGTACCGCCTCACGTGCAGTACTGGCTGTATCCGGTGCGAGGGATTCGCCGAAAGAATGTCGGCGAGCTGCTTCTTTATTCGCTTCTAGGGGATGGGAAGATTGTCTGTGCGGTTACCTTGGCCCCTTTGAATCCGGCGGAGCTTGCGGTCTATAAGTACTGGCGAACGGTGGGGCGGCGATTGCAAGTGCCATGTTTATTTGACGTGGGCGCCCCCGATGGGTTAAGCTTTTCCGAAAACCTTCAGGCTGCCGATCGCATCGTTACGACAAGCGTGGCCGAGGGTTTCGGGCTTGTCTTTTTGGAGGCGTGGCTTGCGGGGCGCGAGCTGGTGGGTCGCGATCTGCCGGAAATTACCGCCGATTTCCGCGAAGAAGGAATCGGCTTGAATCATCTCCATCCTCAACTCTCTGTCCCTTCTCGCTGGTTCAATCGGCGAGAACTCTTGGCCCTGTGGAAGGAGGCCTACACGGCCGCACTGAGCTGGTACGGCCGCCGGCCTAATCCGAACGACGAGGCGATATTGGCCACCAAGTACGGAGATGAAGGAACGGATTTTGCAGACTTGGACGAGCAGCTTCAGGCGGAGGTGATTCGGCGGCTTGCTACTGGGGAGCAATCGGGCACAGAGGTCTTGTCGCTGAACCCGTGGCTTGCGGATTTAATCCATTCGCCTCCTGACAAAGCGATCATTGAGCAAAACCGCCGGGCTATCCTCCAATGTTTTGGTCCCGAGCGGGGGGCCAAGCGCTTGGAGGAGGTTTACCGGGCGTTAGCCGCAGTGAAGCAATGTGACGATCCGCAGCCGCTTCCCGGGGCAGATAAGCTTTTGGATTTTTACTTGAGGGCAGATCGTTTTCGCCCGATTCGCTCGTCCTTCATCCGACTGAACTACAGCGAGTAACCGCCGGCAGGATTAGCTCTCCTTGCCCTGTCTTATCATGCCAGTCTTGCGTCGTGAGACCAGTTTCGGTTTTCTCGGCGTGACCGATGCCCTTATGCGATGCGGTGATTTGCGTTGCGTCACAAATGATTTGCTTCGCGTCATAAATGGGCTGATTTGCTTTTCGTCATAAATGATTTCCTTTGCCTCATGAAAAAAGAAGCTCTGCTTCCAAAAAGACAGGAAAAGAAAACGACAAGGAAAGAAGTTAGATGAGCCCCTAGCCGCACAAAAAGTTGGCGGTACAATTTATGTCAATTTCATATATATTAATTAACATATTTGGAGGATGAGCTGAACTGGGCTCCATGGGGGGCTTTCGTGTCGCGGAGCCGTTACGGATTCGCACGATTGAGAAACTCGGAAAGACACAGTGGATAGATCAGAAAGACACGGATGAAAGAGGAGCCTGGAAATTTCTCTAGGAGTGGGAGCGGATTCAGGGATCAGGGAGTAGCGAGGAGATCAAAGCTAGTTGATGGGGGCGATAGGTGGGCGAGACTTCGGCAAGTGCTCTTTGCATGTCGAAATTCTGGGCACAGGGCGAAGTGTGCCCCCCTGATGCGAGTGCCCCGGGGGACTCGTAACGAATTTCAAAAGTGTTTGGTCTTAGTGCCGCCGTCGTCCGAGTGACGAGGAAAAACGCGGAAATCCCCTGCTTTATAATCAGCGATCGACCGTCCTACTTGCAGCAAGTTTATGTGGAGAAAGCCCGACGCAAAGCAGCTCGGCAATTCTTTTGTGATGATTTTCCCTTGTGATGAGTCGGATTCTTTTGTGCTGACTCGGAGGGAATGAGAAGCACTCTCGGAGAGAGTGGGAACTACTCGATGAACCCACGGCTAGGTAAAGGAGGTTTTTACACTATGGCGGACATTACGCTGGCCCAAGCTCAAGCGGCGATTGAAGCGGCGGTAAAAAAGTCGAAAGAACTGGGGGTGGTGATGGACATCGCCGTCGTTGATGCCGGGGCAAACCTGAAGGCTTTTGTTCGGATGGATGGGGCATGGCTCGGGTCGATCGACATTTCCATCCGCAAGGCGAGAACGGCTCGATTTTTCGACATGGACACCGGCGAGTTGGGAAAGCTCTCGCAACCAGGGGGCCCTCTTTATCAAATTGAACACTCCAACGGGGGGCTGATTACTTTTCCCGGCGGGGTGCCGATACGGAACGACCGGGGCGAAGTCATCGGGGCGATCGGCGTTTCCGGAAGCACTGTAGAAAATGATCACACGGTAGCCCTCGCCGGAGCTGAAGCCGCACGAAGTGTGGGCATGTAATTGCCCAGATGCCGAAGGTGCGAAGGCTTCCCGCAGGAAGATCCGCAAAGTCCGGTCTTGCTGTTGGCAAAGCGAGAATCGTCGGGAGGTTTTTCTTTTCGAGTCGCAAGGCGTTTTTTTGAGCAGATTCCTCCAGCAGAGATCGCGGTCTTCCGGCAAAGATCGCGGCACATCCTCTAGGCGGAATTCGCGGCTTGGTGCTTGGGAATGAGGCTTCTCCTGAACGACATTGCGGTTACGGGTGGCGTAAACCGGTAATCTACAGCTTTCCAGAGGAGACCAAACTATGCTGACCGTCACTAAGGATTTGATGCTCCCCTGTACAACGACAGGCTCGTACCCACGACCGCGGTGGTTCGATGTCAGTATGTGGGGGCGACCGTTAGACACCTGCATGATGGATATACGCTTCCGGGAAAAGTTTCAGGATGCCCTTGCTGTGGTTATCAGCGATCAGGAGCGGGCGGGATTAGACATTCTGACCCATGGCGATTTCCATTGCGACGAGGATTTCGCGGGCCGCTCTTGGCATCATTATCCACTCCAGCGGTGGAAAGGGCTTGAAGGGGATTACCTGCAATCGGAAGAAACGCGATCACCTTGGCTGCGCTATCCGCCGGGCACCTTGCTTCATGAAATTTACACGGGGTGGCGATGGCCGCGGGTGGTGGATAAGGTGGAGCATCGCCCTCTGGATTATCCGAAGATTTGGCGTATGGCCCAGGCAAAGAGTCGGAAGCCGGTGCGATTCGGTACCTGTTGTTCTCAGGTGATGAGTTTATTTCTCGACATTCATACCGATAAGTACAAGGATAAACGCGAACTGATTTGGGACCTTGCCGTGGCCATGAACAAGGAACTCCGCGCCCTGCGGGATGCCGGCTGCCCATGTATTCAGGTGGAGGAGCCTTGTTTCCATTTCATGGCCAATAGTCTGGGGAAGGACCATCCCGACGTGCGGTTCATGCTGGAGGCATACAATCGCGAAGTGGAAGGGCTGGATGATATTGAAATCTGGATCCACACCTGTTGGGGGAATCCGAACATGCAGCGGGTCATGGAAGACACCAGTTATGCCGCGTCGCTTGAGATGTATCTCTACGAGGCGAAAGGCGATGTTTGGACCCTGGAAATGAAAGATCGTAATTTCAAAGACATCGAGCTTTTTGGCTCGCTGGCCCGGGGATTGCCGAAGAAAATTTGCATCGGTGTGGTCAGTCATCGTACCCTTCAGGCGGATCGGCCGGAGGATGTGGCCGCGGAAATCCGTCGTGCTTTGAAGTACATTCCGCCGGAGAAACTGGTCATTTCCAGCGATTGCGGTTTCGGCCGGCAGGGATGCAATCGGGAGATTGCTTTCTACAAGTCGGCTGCAATCGCACAAGGGGTCAACATCATCCGCCGAGAATTAGGGTTGCCGACCACCTACGTGCCGGCGGCGGATCCGGCCCTTCAGATCGATATCGTGCCTAAATCGGCCTCAAGTTAGGAAACGACCAACGGCGATAAGGGATCGACCTATCTTTCCGGAAGGGTGAAGCCGGCGATAAGCTCGGATACTCCCTGGCGCTATCACCGCGAATCTTCGCCCGGAATGAAACACGCACGGGTATTCTCGCTTCGTACCGTGTAGACTCCCCGCGCGGGATCCAAAAGATTACCGGTTGACTTCGGCTTGTGCTTCGGGGGGGCTGCATCTCCTCTGGGCAAATCGCGATCTAGCGGCCAGTAGAAGCAGATCAGGGGCTTTTTGCACGGTGCCGCTTGCGCGGCTAAACCGCCAACGGAAAAACGGTTTATTTCGTGAAGGCGATCGCGCGAGCTTGTTTTCCCTATCGACTTGTTTTTCGGAAGCAAGTTCGTGATCTTGCCTGGCTGCCATTAAGATGTAAGCTTGGTTTCTGATAAGAGGTAAGCTTGGTTTCCGAGATGTAACCTTGCTTTAAGAAATGTAACCTTCCTTTAAGAAAGATGAAAAGATAAGAAGGATCCGGATGCGATCTTACCACGCTTGTCACGCGGTGTCGTGAACTTGCAACATCTGTTTGGTCACTTTGATGTTTGTCGAGATAATCTGTGAGCAGCGTACCGGAGGAACATCGCCGAGCGGCTCCAACGTCCGTTCGATGTGCCGTGTTAACGGTGAGTGATACTCGGACTTTAGCCACCGACACAGGCGGCCAACTCCTGGTGGATTTATTGGAGTGCTCAGGCCACCGGGTGTTGGACCGGCAGATTGTTCGGGACGATTTGTCCGCGATTCGGGAGTGGGTCACGCGGTGGCGAGATCGCTCCGATATCGAGGCGATCTTCATCACCGGCGGAACGGGGCTTTCCCGGCGGGATCAAACCATCGAAGCGATTCGGCCCATGTTCGAGAAAGAGTTGCCGGGCTTCGGCGAACTCTTCCGCCTCCTCAGTTTTCAGAAAATCGGTCCGGCCGCCATTTTAAGCCGGGCAACGGCAGGATTGGTCGGTCGGATCATGGTATTCGCTTTGCCCGGTTCACCGGGGGCCATTCAGTTGGCGATGGAAAAACTGGTCCTCCCCGAGTTGGGGCATGTGATTCGCGAATCGCAGCGATAGCTTTCGGCCGCTTTCCGCGGCGAATTGTGTTGTCGCCTTTCGGGGGCGAGTTGTGTTGTCGCGTCTCCGGGGCACCGGCTTCCTTTTTATTCAATACTTCAATGGATGTTTGACTGCGAAAAATTTACAACTCGGCTTTGCCCGAACGTGGTTCGGGATAATCCGGGATTGGATTAGTTGCCTTTGGAGGATCAAGTCGCTTTGTTCTTTCAGGAAAACTGGCTCGTTCTTTGCAAAAATTGGGGAACAAAAATGAGCGAATTGTGGCGCGATTTTCAGCACAATCCGTTTCTACTGACGGGGTTAATTGCCGGGGTTTTAGGCGGCGTGGCGTGTGGGCTGGTGGGCCCGTATGTCATCACGCGGCGGATTGTGCTTCTTTCCGGTGCCGTTGCCCATGCTGCACTAGGCGGGGTGGGGCTTGCCCTGTTTCTCGGCGCCGTGTACCCGCAGTTGTTACCGGGTTTGCAACCGCTTCATGGGGCAGCCCTCTTTGCGCTGGGAGCAGCAGCGCTGATTGGTTATTGCGAGCGACGTTTCGGCCAGTTGCCCGATACGCTGATTGCCGCGGTTTGGAGCGTGGGAATGGCCCTGGGGGTGCTTTTGGCAAAATTCACGCCTGGCTATCAAAGCGAGCTGATGAACTACCTGTTCGGCAATATCAGCTACGTGAGTTGGCGTCAGGTCGGGGAACTTGCCGCGCTCAACCTGATTATCATTGCCGTGGTAGCCGTGCTGCACAAAAGATTGCTGGCCATCTGCCTCGATCCGGAGCAGGCTGAGCTACAATCCGTAAACGTCACGATGATGAACGTCATTTTGATGATGTTGGTTGCTTTGACCGTGATTTGCCTGACGCAAATTGTGGGATTGGTACTGGTGATTACACTGCTGAGTCTTCCGGCAGCCACGGCGGCTCAGTGGGTCCGCAGAATGGGGCCGATGATGCTCGTCTCGGGAATTCTTTGCTGCCTGGAAACCACCGTGCCCCGTCTTGCCGTCTATGGGACGCCGGTGAGCGCCGAAGCAGCCATCGTCCTCACGGCGGCTGCCGTGTATCTAGCGGCATTAGCCTTTCAGCAGCTTTGGCACTGGACCGGGCCTCGCCGCCGAATTACCTTTCAGGATATGGTCCCGCGGAAGCCGAGAGTTTTGCTCTCCTGAATCAGTTAAAGTGGCTAATCACCCAGACTGGCTTAGGGAATCGTTCCTGCTATGAGGAGAGAAACGATGCTTCGACGGGTAATGCTTGCCCCTTTTTCCGTTTGGATCTGTAGCTGCGCTTTGGCTTTTGTCTCAAGCGCCGATAGCCTGGGGCATTTTCGTTTGGCCACTTTTTCCTGCAATGTAACCCCGCCTGTCGACGGCCACCCGCTTATTTGGCTCGCCCCTGTCAAAGTGGTGGAAACACCCCTATTGGCCAAAGGAGTGATTCTGGAAGAAGGTTCGGACCGTTACGTCGTATGTTCCCTCGATTGGTGTGGGCTGAGCAATTCCTCGCACGAACTTTTCGTGAAGAAGATTGCGGAGGCGGCTGGCACCTCGCCGGAGCGCGTGGCCGTTCATACAATCCATCAGCACACGGCCCCTTATACCGATGGTGATGCCCAACGACTTCTGAGCGAAATTGGTTTTCCGCAACTTTATGTGGATTTTGCCTTCCTCGAACGCGTGACCGACCAATTGGCGGAAAGTGTCCGTGAGGCCTGTGGTCGTTTTCAGCCGTTTAATCAGGTGGGATTGACGGCGGTAAAGGTGCATCAAGTGGCCGCGACGCGGCGGGCCAAGACTCCCGACGGCAAGCTGGTGGTCCGGTACAGCTCGTGTAAAGACCCCGCAATCCGCGAGCTGCCCGAGGGTCGGATCGATCCTTTATTGCGGAGCGTCACTTTGGCGCACGACGGTCGGGTCCTGGTGAGAATTCATTATTACGCGACTCATCCGCAGAGTTTTTACGGGGATCCGCGGGCTTCGAGTGATGTCCCCGGTTTTGCTCGCGAGCGTCTCCAGCAGGAAGAGGGGGTTTTCCAAATCTATTTCACCGGTTGTGCCGGCGATGTAACGATGGGTAAGTACAATGACGGGAGTCGCGAGGCCCGCGATGTGCTTACGGAGCGATTGTATCAGGCCATGCGGCAAGCCGCGGAATCAACGCGGCTTGAGCCGGTGCGCCGGCTGGCATGGAGAACCGTTCAAGTCTGCTTCCCGGCCCGAAGCGATCCCGGCCATACCGAAGCAGACAAGGCGACCCTCATGCGGAACCAGCAGGCGGACCCGGTCCAGCGAGTCCGCGCGGCCTGTGCCGTGGCATTTCATCGCCGGCACGAGAAACCTTTTACCCTAAGCTGCCTTCAAGTGAACGAGGGTTCGATCGTGCATCTGCCGGGAGAATGCATGGTGGAATTTCAGCTATTTGCGCAATCGGTCCTTCCGGATAAATTCGTGGCTACCGCCGCTTATGGCGATTTAGGCACCGGATACATTTGTACGGAGCTTTCCTACGCAGAAGGTGGCTACGAGCCGACGGCATCCCATTTGAGTCCGGAGGCGGAGGGGGTCCTTAAGGAAGCAATCCGCCGGCTGCTTCTTCCTTGACAAGATGAGCCCCTGTGTCTTAACGAGGCGAGCCCCTGTGTCTTGGCAAGGTGAGCAGTTCCGTCGATCGGCGGAAAATGCTCGCGTGTATTTGCCGGACCGTTTGGAGAGATTTTTCCTCTCCTAAACCGTATCCTGTTACCGGAGGGTAGCTTGCGTAACCCGCTTCTGACCGAAGGTTTTGCCCCATTTCCCTGCCGGAAAAGTGCGTTTCGGTCCTGGTCCAAAGGAGTTCGATTATGCGGAGACCGTTGATCGGTTACTTGCTGAGAGCGGTCCTCATCGCAGCAATTGGCGGGGGGACGTTTTCAGCCTCGGGAAAAGATTTCTATGTGGATCCTCAGCATGGCGATCCGGCAAATGATGGCTCGAAGGATCGCCCATGGCGTAGCCTGCAAGAGGTTTTCGCGCAAGGGCTCATCGAAAGCCAGAAGTGGCCGTCGCTTCCTTATCGTGCAGGTTTTCAGTTAGTGGAAAGAAACCCCGGCGCCCCCGTGCGGGCCGGTGACACGATTTACCTCCGCAGTGGGAACTACGGCGAGTTGGTCATTCAGGGCTATTACAATCGCGATTTGATCACGATCGCTGCCGAGCCGGGCCACCAGCCGCATTTCACGCGTATCCGCATCGTGGCGGGGTGCCGCTGGGTTCTTAAAGGGTTGCACGTCCATCCGGACGGTGAGCCGGCTTCGCGGCCTGGGGTGCTTGTCGACATTCAATCTCACGGTTGGCAGGGTCCAGTGCATGACGTGGTGGTGGAGGATTGCCGGCTGTTTTCGGCCGAGGATTCCGCCAGTTGGTCGGCCGAGCAATGGAACGAACGGGCATGGGATGGCATTCGCGCGGATGGCGAGCGGATCGTGATCCGCCGCAACTATTTGAAGAATGTCAACTTCGGGATTTCCGTCAGCGGTCCCCACGCCTTGGTTGAGCACAATGTGGTGGAGAATTTTGCCGGGGATGGCCTCCGCGGTTTGGGTGACTACGGCGTGTTTCAATACAACTTGGTGAAGAATTGCTACGACGTCAACCAGAATCATGACGATGGTTTCCAGAGTTGGACCGTGGGCCCTGAAGGTGTGGGAAGTGGCCAGGTAAAAGGCGTGGTGCTGCGCGGAAATGTGATCATCAATTATGAGGATCCGAACCAGCCTCATCGCGGTGCGCTTCAGGGGATCGGTTGTTTCGATGGAATGTTCGTCGATTGGGTCGTGGAGAATAATGTCGTCATTGTCGATCATTACCACGGGATAACCCTGGGCGGGGCCGTGGGATGCCGAATCGTAAACAACACGGTGGTTGATCCGCGAGCCGGTCGGCCGGGGCCGGCAGCGGTGCGGATCGGCCCCCACAAAAAGGGCACTCTGTCCCGACAGTGTGTGGTCCGAAATAACCTGGCATCGGCCCTCGATGTGCGGGGAGAAGAGATGATCGTTGACCACAACGTGATCGTGGATGAGCCCGCCCGCTTTTTCCGAAATTTGGCCGTCGCGGATTTGCATCTGCTGCGCGGGTGTCCTGCTATCGACGTGGGAACCGCAGAGTTTGCCCCATCGACGGATATCGAAGGTACCGCACGGCCTCAAGGGGCTCAGGTGGACGTCGGTGCATACGAATATGCGGCGGATCGTAACTAAAAACCGATGCGAATGGCCCGCGTTTGCGTTCCGGCCGATTTTCGCTGTATTGAACCGTCGCCGTACCGTGAACCCAACTTTTTTGCAAATCCCCCGGCTCAAGATTATTCCCTGCGAATGGGCAACCCCAATTCAGCCGCACCCCTCTTTAGACGGAGGATGACGAGGAGAAGAAGGAGGCTTCTCTCGCTGCTAGCTTTTGGGGATCGCATCGAAAGTGCAAACGCGGCGGCAAGTGATCGCCGGGCGGGGGTAGCCGGTCGTTGAACGATCGGCCGATCCTCAAGGAGGACTCGATGGATCGAGCGATTAACTCGCCTAAAGAACGCGGCAAATGACGCACTTCAAATACTCGGTCTCCGGGCAAGCCAAGAGCACCGGATGATCGGCCGCTGCCCCGCGCTGTTCCAAAATCTGAAAGCTCCGCCGGGTTTTCTCCGCCACACCGGCCAGCATATCCAAAAACTGTTGCCGGCTCACCCGACCAGAGCAACTGCACGTGACCAGGATTCCCCCCGGGTGAAGGACCTGCACAGCGAGGCGATTAAGCCAGTGATACGCACGAAGTGCCTGATCAATTTTGCGGCGATGACCGGCAAATCGGGGTGGATCGAGAACCACGGCATCGAAGCGACGCCCTTGCCGAACGAAATTTTCCAGTACCTCGAATGCCTCGCCCACCTCGAACTGAGCATTCGTGAGACCGTTCAACTCGGCGTTTGCCTTAGCCAATTGAATGGCCCGGCTACTACTGTCGAAGGCGAGGACGGATTTCGCTTGTCCTACGCGCGCGGCCACCAGGGCAAATCCCCCGGTATAGCAATACATATCGAGCATATCGGCGCCGGCTAAATACTCCGCGGCAGCACGGCGGTTGTCGCGTTGATCCAAATAAAAACCCGTTTTTTGGCCCGCCACCAGATCCACGCGAAACCACGTCCCATGTTCGCGGATTGTAACTTGCTCCGGCACTTCTCCCCAGGTACGCCCCGCGGTTGCGGCGACGCCCTCAGCTGTGGCCGCCGCGGGGTCCCATCGAACCAGAATCCCTTGCGGATTCACCAATTCAATCAACAGGGGGATCAATTCCTCCGTCCGCACGGCCATGGCTTGCGCCGTAATTTGTACCACAAGGTACGGTCCGTAGCGGTCGACCACTAGGCCGCTAAGGCCGTCGGCTTCACTAAAAACCAGCCGGCAAGCCCCCTGAGGCTCGAGCAACCCGAGCTGATGGCGGAGAGCGATCGCTCTTTGGAGCCGGGTCCGCCAAAAATTCCAATCGAGCTCCTCATCCGCCGACTGAGTGTACAAACGAACACAGATATGACTTTTTGAGTTGTAAATTCCCCGGGCAATGAATTGCCCCTGCTCGCTGACCACATCGACCACTTCGCCGTCGGCAACCGCTTCGTCCACAAGACTTACGGAGGAACTTAATACCCAAGGGTGGCCGCGGATTAGGGCCAGAGCTTTCTTCGGCTTTATGACCACTTTTTTCCGAATGAACATCGATGCGATCCGACTTCCATGCCCATCACTTGGCGGCTTTTATACAGCCGAATATTTCCCGGTTTTCTCGGGGTAGAGCAAATTATTTGGCTTGATGGCTGGCGGCTCAAACCTGCCGGCAAGGGTTGCCGGGAAGGAGGTGCTAACACCTTGACTTGAGGTAGAACGACGCGGTTCATGCCGGCAAGAAACCTTCGCCTTTTGCCCACAGCCGGCCAGCAACTCTTCTTAGGCCGTATTGCCGCTCTTCATTAATCCCTTTATTTCTTTTTTATTCCCTCAGGCCAATTTCCTTCATCGTCAATCTTGGGAGTCGGGTGCGAGCTTCCGCGACCTTGGCTCTTCAAAAATCTGCGTCAAAGTTGATCGTGTTGCTCGCGAAGACATTCGAGCGGTTTTTTATATCAACCAAGCTACCCAAATTACTCAAAGTGTGTATTTGTTATTCCAGGACTAATCAACCAATCTATGCTACTCAAATTGCTTAGGTTATCGAGGGCAGCCATACGGCGCATCATGCTCATTTTGGTCATTTCATCAATGTCCGCCTTATACTGCGATTTTCGTTCCCCCTTCGGGATGGATTACCTCCTATGTGCCAAGACTAAGTCCTAAGGAGAACTATATTCCTAAGGAGGACTATATGTTTCCGGTTGGTTGATTCGGTGTTTGTTCTTCGGATTGGGATCTGTGTAAGCCCACATTAGCCAGGGATCCCGGCCGGCAGGGGACACCCGATTGTGCCACCGTCATGCATCGGGAATGCGGTTTCGGCGAGCGGTGCCGGCACTTCCGAGTGGCATTGCCTTCACTTGGCGTGCAAGTTACCTTCCGCCCGGAAGCGGGTAAAAGACGCCATAGTAGGTTCATCTTTTGCGGAGTAAAAGCCGCCGAGACTCAAAAATCCTTCAGGACAAAAAGTTCGGTCGCACTAGGCATCGAGGCAGCCGTTAAGTGGAGATCACCCCGAATACGAAGACCGGCTTCTTGCCCGGGGATTTGATATGCCTGCTGTGGGTCGAAGGAATTTTCCAGCTTAAGGGAGTTCATGGCAAACCCGGCTACCAACTGGAGAATCGTAGGCCCACGCGAGTGGGCAACTTTCGGGTCGAGTGCCCCGTCGATCAGCGCGGAGGCTGCGCTGGTAGCGTTGTTATGGTTCATCCAAGCTGTGGTTTCGCCCATCTATGTGTTTGAATCGGGCTTACCACAACCGGCCGATCTCCTTCTGCTTTTCATTGGAGCATTGCTTTTTGTTTTCCGGGGATTCCAAGCCCCGGCGATGGCCAAAGGTGGGCTCGGGGCAGTAGCCGGCTTCGTTTTCTACAGCTTGATTGTGAATGGAAGCTGGTATCTTTTCCTGGGTGATGCGACCTTACTAATCCCGAGTGCTTACTACGCCTTCAATGGCTTTTGTTTTTTCGTAGCGCTTGCGCTATACGACTGGTTTGGAGCCTCGTTTTTCCGTTGGACCTGTGTCGCGATCATGTGTTCGATCGCGGTGCAACTATTTACGGCACTTCAAATTTGGGATAGCTCCATCAGCGAAGCGGTACGGGCTACGCTCTTTTTCCGCAATCCGAATCAAACGGCGTATTACGCCGTGCTCACGGGTACCATCCTGCTGCTGTGTGGCCGGCGGGGCCACCTGCCGGTGGGATTGCGGGCCTTGCTTCCGCTGGTTTTTGTGGGATTGACGATCATCACCGCCATGACGCAATCGCGAGCCGGCCTTGCCGCGGTGGGCATGCTCGTTGTCCTTTATTGTGCCCGACGTTTGGTGCTCGTTGTGCTGGGGATTGCGGCGGTTCTTGTCGCCGTGCATACCGAGCCGGTGATCGCGCTGCGAGAGCAAATCGCAGAGCGAATGGAATCAAAACAAAAAAACCTCCAAGAAGAAATGGCTTACCGGGGGTATGCCCGATTTTGGGAGCAGCCGCAGCATCTGTGGTTTGGGGCCGGCGAAGGAGCCTATGAGCGTTTCGTAGCCCTCCCGGGGAAGGAGCTGCATTCCACATTCGGCAATGTTCTGATGTCTTACGGGTTGGTGGGGCTCGGACTGCTGTGTGCATTCTATTGGCAGATCGTGCGCTTTTGCGGCTGGTACGCCTTGATTGACATGCTGCCGATTTGGGTCTACGGCTTGACCCACAATGGAATCCGACAAAGCGAGTACTGGATCATTCCGGCGCTGATGATCTGTCTTGAGCTGGAGCGTCGCTTTCCCACGGGAATATCGCGGTATGTGGAAAAGCGATGAAACTGAGGCGGGAGACTTCATTTCGAGAGAAACCGGCGAATCCGATTGGGAAAAGCTTCGGTTGTGCTTCACCCCAAAGCGGCTGCATGGCAAAAAACCATAATCGAAAAGCCGTAATCGAAAGGCGATAGACAAAAAACCATAGACGAAAAGCAGTAGACGAAAAGCAATAAATGGGTATTTCGCCAGTGGTCTCAGCAGGATGCCCCGTCGCCTCGCCGAACCGGGCAGGTGACCGCAAGAGGAGCCGAGAATCACGCGGGCCCGACGGGAAGGGGGCCTTGCCGCCGCGGCCCGAGCCCACCCGCTCGCTTCGAGGGAACTTTTCGTGGGCAGCTCTGGGGCATGCGGCCAATGCCCTTTCGCAATGGGGTATTGTAGTCTGGCTGGCGAAATGGGGCTCGGCAGAGCAGGTAGGTCAATATGCACTTGCCGTGGCCATTACGGCGCCTGTGGTCGAATTCACGGGTCTTCAGCTTCATGTAGCCCAGGCGACAGATACCCGCGAGGATTTTTCGCTGGGCGATTATCTGTGGACTCGATTGGGAACCGGTGTGCTGGCCCTCGGGGTGATCGCTACGCTGGCCGGCTTTTCCGGGTATCCAGCGGCGATCCTCTGGAGTGTATTGACCATGGGAATCGCGAAGGTGGTGGAAGGCCTTTCGCTGATTTGCCACGGACGTTTTCAGCGGGCCGAAAAGCTCAAACTGGTCGCACGCTCCCAACTGGTCCGCGCTATTTTCGGTTGGAGCATCGTGGCAAGCATATTTGCGCTGTCACGAGACCTTGCGTGGGCCATCGTGGGGTTAGGCCTCGTATGGATGACAGTACTCATCATCCACGACTTGCCGACGGCTTTTGCCCTAGAACATCCTAAACGCTTGGCCACGTACGGAAGTTGGTGGCAGACCTTAAAGCCGCCCTTGCTTTTAGCGATCCTCTGCCTGCCTTTAGGATTCGCGGTGGGATTGAACGCTTTGTCCGGTAATTTGCCCCGATACTTTGTGGCTGCTTACCTGGGGGAAGCCCAACTGGGGGTTTTTGCCGCCTTGGCATATCTCGGTTTGGCGGCCCGAATGTTCTATCTGCCGCTGGTACAGACGGTAATGCCGCGTCTTGCGTGGCAGTACTCCCGCCACGATATACCGGGTTTTATCCGGCTTTTGGGCCGGATCATTGCCGTGGCGGTTGCCGCGGGCTCCTTGGCAATTCTTGCCCTTTATTTTTTCGGTCGACCGGTCATCAGCCTGATTTACACGCCGGAGTATGCGGAAAGAATCGATGTTTTCGTGCTGATTAGCATCGGGGTGGTTTGCCACTTTCTGGCGTCGATCTTTGTAGCGGCTCTTCAGGCCACGCGAAGTTTCCTCGTTGTTTTGCCGAGTTATGTGGCAGCCAATCTCGCGATGCTCATCTTGTTGCCCGGGTTGATCCGCTGGGGAGGACTTGCGGGGGCCGCGTGGGCTGCCATTGCGGGGTGCTTGGCCGAGCTCAGTGTCGCTGCCGTATTGACCGCGGTTCGCCTTCGTCGCGCAAGTGTCGAACACGGCGATCCGTCGGCGGCCCTCGCTTTGGCAGCGATCGATTCGAATGAATCTTGAGTTGCCGCTGAATCTTGGAGTTGACACGACCGCAGAGATCTCGGATGAATGGGATCGCGTCGAGGAAAACTTGATGGATCGCGATGCCGGAAAATCCATGGATACGGAGTTCTCGTAAAAGACTTTTCGCCCCACCCCATTTCTCTTATGCCGGAGCTTAGGAGCATGCGGTAATGGAACTGAGCTGTGAAACCACGGGTTATTTGCCAGCCGGCGACATGGCCGCGGAGCTTGTTAGGATCCGCGAGCGTTACGCACGTCGGCGGGATGGTCCTCCGCAAGTGGCTCGAAGCATCCTGGCCCCGGAGGTAATCCTACGGCATCAAGAGCGGGAGCGAGCCATCCTGTATTTTTTGCGGCGGTATGCCCCGCGACCTATTCATCAATTGTGCGTGCTGGAGATTGGGTGCGGTTTCGGGGGCAATCTCCTCCAATTCCTTCGCTGGGGCTGCATGCCGGATCATTTAGTGGCCAACGAACTTCTGGAAGAGAGGTGGCAAATCGCGCGGCGGCTCTTGCCGGCGGAGACCGCTGTACGACCGGGGGATGCCTCCCAATTGGATTTGCCGACCGCCTCGTTCGATATCGTCTTTCAAAGCACGGTGTTCTCGTCGATTCTTAATCCGCAGTTTCGGCAGCATTTGGCAGAGAAGATGTGGCATTGGGTGGCTCCGCACGGGGGTGTGCTTTGGTACGACATGCGATACAACAACCCCCGGAATCCGGATGTGCGGCGCATTTCCTTGGAGGAAATCCGCAGGCTTTTTCCGGAAGGGGTGATCCATGCCAAATCGATCACGTTGGCCCCGCCGATTGCCCGCCGAGTGGCCCGCGGTGGAGTTTTGCTTTACACGCTTTTAGCGTCGATCCCTTGGCTGCGTACCCATTGGTTGTGTTGGATCGGGAAAGGGGAATCAATCAAAAAAGGATGATGACGCCGAAAAAAGGATGACGCCGCTGACTCGATGACGCCGCTGACTCTGCGTAGCCAAGCACCTTCGGCAGTCGAACTCTCGCAGGGAGCTGCCGGACCCAAAAAAGAGTGCCCTTCGGACGGGAAATCGAGGCGGCTTGCAGATTCTTTTCCTCACCAAAAAGGGGTTAGCCTTTTTGTTGCAGAGTGGCGAAAGGAGTTGGGAAGATGAATGCAGCCCTCATCCCCGCAGGAAAAAGCCCCGCGCTTTCACCGGAGCCAAAGGTATGGATTATAGGCGGTGCGGACATTGACCTTCGGCTGGGGTTGGTTCGGAAGCTGCAAGGGTTTGGCTATCGGATGAGTGTTGCCGGCACGGGGCCGGCGAGTGCATTCGATGAGGCCGGTATCCCCTACTTCGCTTATCGCCTGGGCAATCGCGTTGATCTGCTGAGCGATTGGTTGGGTTACCGGCAGTTGCTCCGGTATCTTCGCCAGCATAAACCGGATGTGGTACATGCCTTTGACACCAAGCCCAGTATTTTTGGGATTGCGGCAGGAGCTCGTGCCGGGGTTCCGGCCCGTATTCGTACCATCACAGGGTTGGGGTACGTCTTTTCCTCGGAAACCGTGGGGGCAAAATGGCTCCGGCCGCTCTTGAGCCGAATGCATCGTTGGGCAGCAGACCGCGCTGACTGCACGACGTTTTACAATGCAGCGGATCGCGACTATTCATTGCAGCATGGGATGGTGCGAGCAGATCGGCAGCGATTGATCCCCGGCTCGGGGATCGACTATGCGGCTTTTCGGCGGCAGATTCCCGACCCGGAGCAGCTTGCGCGCTTGCGGCAGGAGCTGGGGCTGGATGATCGGCCCGTGGTCATCATGATCGCCCGATTGATCCCCGAAAAAGGAGTGCGGGAATTTATCGCGGCGGCTCGGCAACTTACGGAGCAGAAGGTTGCTGCGCAATTTTTGCTTGTGGGTCCCTTGGAGGCAGCTTCGCGAGGCGGAATCTCGGCTCGGGAACTGCGCGCCGCGGCGCCGACGGTGTGGTGGATCGGTCCCCGCTCCGACATTCCCGCGCTTTTAGCCGCCTCGGAAATCTGTGTGCTGCCGACCTATTATGGCGAGGGTCTTCCGCGGGTGTTGCTCGAAGCGGGAGCTGCGGCCAGGGCCATCGTGACCACTGAAATCCCGGCATGCCGGGAACTGATCACCCATGGGGTAAATGGGCTACTTGTGCCCCCGCGGAATATCACGGAATTAGCCGCCGCTATCCGCCGATTGCTGGAGAACCACGCGTTGCGGCAGCATGTGGCAGATCAGTTCCACGATGTAGTACGTCAAAAGTTCACGTTGGACCGAATTGCCGCCACTTGGGCCCAAATTTATGCACAGCTCCTGCGGAAATCGTGTGGAGTCAGAGCCGTTCCTACGGCGGCTTAAGTTCCCCGAGTGTAACCATTAGGGAATCAGAGAGTGCTTTTTAGTCGCGGAGCACCGTTGGGTGCCGGAAGTCTCCCAGCACTAAATATTTCGCCGTACGCCTCTTTCGTCATACGCCGAGGCACCATGCCACGAAAAACCGGGTACACTGTTTCGGAGGCACCGAGTTCGACAGCAAGAAAAGGTCGAAGGTAAGAACCAAGTAACCGGTATGAAGCCGAGAGAAACGCATTCCATGTAAATGAGATGGCAAAAGCGCTTGCGCAAAACGAGGCAAAGTGGTGAGTGCTGCCAAGTATAATCCCACCCCGCGAACGCAGCTTGACTAAACGGGTCCAAGGCCCGGCGGCTGAGGCAATCGCTAAAGACGGGGGCAAGCTGCCTGATGACACAGGGCGAAGGCTGCGCGGGCCATCGCGGAGGAATTCAATGTTGCCGAGACCGGCTTCTGGTTGCCGATTGTTTCCCAGTAAGAGCGAGGCATCCTTATGACCCAAATTGATCAAAAGGAAAAGTTAAGGAGATATTCCACGACTCATCCAAACTGTTGTTCCCCCAGTTTGGCGGATGAAGATGAAGAAGTCGGAGAGCGTCAAATCCCGGTAGGGGTGATTGGATCGTTGCACTTAGGAGATTTCCCGCATTCAATTCAAATTTATCCGGGAAAACGAATCCTCGATTTGATGGGCTCAATCTTCTTGTTGGCGATTACTTGGCCCGTGCTGCTTCTAGCGGCTTTGGCCGTAAAGCTAACATCGCGGGGACCTGTGTTTTATCGGGGGGTGCGAGCCGGGCTTGGAGGCAGACCTTTCCATCAGCTTAAGTTCCGCACGATGTATTGCCACGGCCGTGGCAGGGCCTTCACCGGCCGAAACGATCCGCGCGTCACCCCTGTCGGCAAAATCCTGCGACTTACCCGAATCGACGAATTACCGCAGTTGATCAATGTCTTGCGGGGAGAAATGTCCCTGGTGGGGCCTAGGCCCGAAGATTACTCGGTGGTCCAGCGGTGCTATAGCCGAGAACAACTGCGGGTACTCTCGGTCCGACCGGGTTTGACGGGCACTGTTCAGGTGCGGAGCTTTCCGGGCTTGGAGTTCGCGATTCCCGAGGGTGAGGACCCCGAAGCGTATTATCAGCGTGTCATCCTCCCAGAGCGGCTGAAAGAAGACCTGGATTACGTGGACCGTATGTCGCTGGGGCTAGACGTCTGGATCATTCTGCAAACCGCATGGTGTGTGCTCGTGCGGGTATGGCCCTATTTGTTCAGGCGACGAACCTGGTAACTTCATTGAATGGTCCCAATGCGGCCTTTGCCATCCGATATTGGCCCAAGACCGTGAGAGTCTCGGAGTCCGATGAGCGGTTCTGAGGGAATATGGGTTCGGACAACAATGCATTCACGAGGAGAGGAAAGACATTCACGAAGATAGGAAAATCATTCACGAAAATAGGAAGAGCTTGCAGGAAAAGAGGAAGGGCATTCACAAAAATAGGAAAGGCTTTCACCAAGATAGGAAAAGCTTCCCTGAAAAGGGGAAAGGCGTTTAGGGAAAGCAGAAGGGCTTGCACGAAAAGCGGAAGAGCTTTCCAAAAAAACCGGGTTTTCCCGCAAAAAGGAAGAGCCCTCACGCGAAATGAGATCACGTTCGCAAACGGGCTTGCAGACGAACAACGGATGAAACGGAAAAACGGAGCAAGGAAGCCATGAGTTTTGACCAGCTCTCAAGCCGGGTCAAGGAAGTGCCGTTTTTTCGGCCTTCCATTACGCAAGCGGAGATTGACGAGGTGGTTGCATGTCTGCGTTCCGGTTGGTTGACGACAGGGCCGCGGGTCAAGCAGTTTGAGCAGGGTTTTGCCCAGGCTGTCGGGGCGAAGCATGCGGTTGCCGTCAACTCCTGTACTGCCGCTTTGCACCTTGCGGTGGAGGCTTTGGGACTGCGAGCCGGGCAAGTCGTGCTCGTCCCGACGCTGACTTTCGCCGCCACGGCCGAGGTGGTGCGCTATCTCGGGGGATTGCCTCTGTTGGTAGACTGCGATCCGAGGACGCTTAACCTCGACCTGAACGATGCGGCCAAAAAAATGCGCATGCTCCGGCAGGGAAAGACCCCTTTGGATCCGCGGGCCCGAGTGGTGGGAATCATTCCCGTGCATGTGGCTGGCTTTATGATGGACATGGATCAGGTGAGTCAATTCGCCGCCGAGCATGGCCTGTGGGTGGTTGAGGATGCAGCGCATGCTTTTCCGGCGGCTTATCGGCCCCATAGCCGGGCCCCTTGGCGCCGAGCAGGCGAAGGAACCGCGGCGGTGACGTGCTTTTCGTTTTATGCCAACAAAACGATCACCACCGGTGAAGGGGGTATGGCGGTAACGGATAACCCGCAACTTGCACAGCGTATGCGGCAAATGTCCTTGCACGGTCTTTCGCAAGATGCTTGGAACCGCTACCGAGCCGCCGGCAATTGGGACTATCAGATTCTGGCCCCGGGCTATAAGTACAATCTCACCGACGTGGCGGCGGCACTCGGTATCCACCAACTGGCACGTGCCGAATACCTTCGCCAGAAACGCGCGGAGTGGGCCGCACGGTACCTGGAGAAGCTAGGATTCCTGGACGCGCTTGAGCTGCCGGGGGATGATCCGAACCGGCTGCATGCATGGCACCTCTTTGTGATCCGATTAAGGCTGGAGCGATGGACCATCGACCGGAACATCTTCTTGGGATGCTTGCGGGCAGGCGGCGTGCACGCATCGGTGCACTGGCGTCCTCTGCATTTGCATCCTTATTATCAACAGAGTTTTGGTTGGGCGCCGGAATCATGCCCCGTGGCAACCGAGATTTGGCCCCGGCTTATTAGCTTACCGCTATTTCCCGATATGAGGGCGAGCGAGCACGACCTGGTTGTTTCCCAGGTCCAGACACTCGCGAAAAAGTACGCCAGTTTGCGACAAGCCGCGTAAAAATTGCCGAGAGCTCCTTCCAGTACTGGGGGAACTTCTGCCAAGCCGGTGAGGGAGGCTCGTCCGCGGTGCCTTGGCAGCACCTCGCCGCTGGGCTCCCCACGCTTACGCAGCTTTTGCGTAGAATTGTCCGGTTAATACGAAGGAGCCCAAGGGCTCCAAACGTTTAAGCGGCTTTTGCGATGCGAGTGCGGATCGCCTTGGCGGCGAGCCGACAAGTGGGCACTGCGGCCGTTGCCGAATGCTTGTCGTGCCGGAAATAAAGTTCTTTGACCCCAAGCTTTGCCCCGAGTGCTCTACCCCGGATTTTCCCGCCTCCAAGTGATTTGCCCGCAAATGCTTTTCCCGGAAACCCAAACGAGCTTGGCGGCACGATTCGACAGGGTGTTTGAGGCGGATTGCCAAGCCCAAACACGCGCAATGTTGCCGGCATTTTGCGAAGAGAAGCAAATTCGAACGTTGGGATAAAAGAAGTAGGGGAACAAAACACTATTGGAGGCAATCTAAAAGTTCGTCCCTATTCGCAGGGCTTAACCTGCTTGGGCCCGGGCACCGACACCGGCGGAGCAAGTTCGTCCCATTCGCAGGGCTTAACCCCAACTTGTACGTGCTCGCCCTCGCGAATGCTCCAGTTCGTCCCCATTCGCAGGGGTTAACCGGCCTGGTGGTGCACTATACAGCGCGCCGTTATAGTTCGTCCCTATTCGCAGGGCTTAACCTGAGAGAATGGAAAAAGTTTACATTTGAAATAAGCAAACGAAACCCAGGTTTTGCTGCGAGTTTTTTGACGTGGTGCCAAAGAGCCGGAATGATCGAGGAAGGTCCGTAGGGTTTGACCAATCCTTCAATTCGAGGACAAAGACTCATGGACTCAGGGAAAGCACCTCTTAGGCGAAAATGGGGAAAGCGGTTTGTCACTTTGGCAACGCAACTGTCGTAAGTTGGTTAGCACACGTCATAAGATTTTTGCGGATAGGTCGTAATTCCAGAGATAAGCGTAATTCCAGAGATAAGATTTCCGCAGATAATCCGTCGTCTCAAAAATTTGCCAATTTTTTACTTTGCGAATGTTTTTCCCGGAGTATTTTCTGCGAATTTTTCCCCCAAATGTGACGTTTCCCCCAAATGTTACGAAGACGGGTAATTTCGACGGACGATTTATGGCGGGAAGAGGGCGGAAGCGGGACTACGTCCTAAGCTTTAGTCAGTTAGGGGGATACGGAGCGGTGAAAGGTATAGCAATCAACGGTAGGAGGGTAGTTATTAACCGTTAGCCAAGCGCTCTTCATGAGCAGAATCGGCTGGTCAAGGATGAAAATTCGTGGTGAATCGATCCCGAAAGCTTCGATTAATCCGCTGGAAACCAAGTCCAAGGAGGGACGCCAATCGTGCGATTTACGTAAAGATGTTAACCTCAAAAAACTGATTAGCTGAAATAGTCGGTATGTCTATCGCGTAAATAGACAATAAGCGGTAGGGCCGGTTTTTTGCCCGTAAAAATTTCGATTAACTCTAGCTTGCAGGAGGAGACAAACCGTATATTAAAAACGGGTTCGTGCACCGGGGCTCAGGGTACTTTCTATACTTTTTATCGAAGAGAACGAGAGTTTTCCTCGGAGGGTATGCGAATTGGTGAGCGGCCACACTGGAGATGTGGTGCCCCGAAAGGGGTTGCGGGTTCGAGTCCCGCACCCTCCGCTGATTGTCGAGGGGGCGTGAGTCACCTGAGTTAGGTCCTTCCGCAAGTTCTTCTTAGGCCGTTTCACCGTTCCGCCGTTCCAGAAATTTCCTCGCTTGGGGCGGGCAGATTTGTCTGCTTGGGGGAGCGGAGTTGACCGCTTTGCACGATAGGCGGCATTCGGGGGCAGAAATCGGCAGCGGATCAGCAACAAACAGGAACGGGTAGGCAAGAAAGACAAACAATTAAATCGAATTAAATCGAGAGAAATCGCACACCAGGTGTCAAAAAACGTAAAGAACGAACGAATAACGATTAAGACCTGCGAATCTAAGAGAAAGCCGCGGGCGTTTTGACCTGCATTCAAGATCTTATAGAATGCTGCGGGGTGGATAACGTCCGATTATAGAGGCATCTTTGAAGGTTATTGAGGCACTTTATAGGTGCGCGTTTGTGGTAAAACGGGCGTACCAAAGCCCTTTATCTGAAAGTGGCACCATTAAACCTTTAAAGCGGCGCTCATCATAAACAGGCGGCCGGGGGAAAACCCGGGTAATGGAAGGTTTCAAAGATAGAAGCTATCCTTGTAGGGTGACAGGATTTCAGATCATAAAATAGTGTAGGGTGACAGGATTTCAGGTCACAAAAGAATTTTAGGGGGTAAAAATTTAGGAGCCGGGAGGCGGAGTTGCCGAAAAAATTTTTCGGGGGACTTGCCTCGGAATTTTAAAGCGATATAGTTTAAATTGGCGACGGTGATTAAAGGCCGTTTCGCCGAAGAATCAGGCGAGAAATTCAGCCGAAAATCGGATCCCGGTAGGGGTTGACCGGCTGAAAAGCCTCAAGTAAAGTTAAGGCTTCCGACTGGGGCGAGTGCCTCGCGTAATAGGTCGGGGGCGAAGCAAGGTCTTTGACAATTCGGGATTGGCGGAAGTGGCATCCGAGCGGTAGCACGAGAAGCGTCCTCGGACGCGACCCGGGCTACCGAGCGCCAAGCCGGTCGGAACGGCGGCATCATGCGTCGGCCGATCGGTTGTGGTCTAGGGTCTCACCATGCGTAGCCTCTCCACGTGCACGGCGAAAGTCGTTGTGGTGGGAGAGGCGCCGGAGTGTAGGAGCGTTTGGACCAAGGCTGTTGGGGGCTGATCTCCGAAATGGAGAGAAGGGTTCCTAACAGCGGACGATTCATGTGGCCAAGCTCCGAAGGGCGTATGGGGGATGTCTGGGCGTCAGGAGGCGATGAAGGGCGTGGGAGCCTGCGAAAAGCTCGGGGGAGCTGGCAACCAAGCTTTGATCCCGAGATTCCCGAATGAGCCCGTGCTGAATTCATAGGCACGGAGCGGTGACACCCGGTGAACTGAAACATCTCAGTAACCGGAGGAAAAGAAAGCAAAAGCGATTTCCTTAGTAGCGGCGAGCGAAAGGGAAACAGCCCAAACCGCGGGGGTTTCCCCTGCGGGGTTGTAGGGCCCTCCACATGGGAGTTACAAAGTGAGCGTTAGCTGAAGGACATTGGAAAGGTCCACCACAGAGGGTGACAGTCCCGTAGGCGAAAACGTGTCACCTCCCGGAGGGTACCTGAGTAGGTCGGGGCACGTGAAACCCCGACTGAAGCAACGGGGACCATCCCGTAAGGCTAAATACTCCCTGACGACCGATAGTGAACTAAGTAGGGCGACCGAAAGATGGAAAGAACCCCTGTTAGGGGAGGCATTGAACCTGAAACCATACGCCTACAAGCGGTCGGAGCACTATGGCTGGCTATTTGGCAACAGGTGGTCAGCAAGGTGTGACGGCGTGCCTTTTGCATAATGATCCGGCGAGTTACTGTCGGCGGCTTGGTTAAGGCCTTCCGGGCCGGAGCCGCAGGGAAACCGAGTCTGAATAGGGCGATTGTGTCGCCGGCAGTAGACGCGAACCTGCGTGATCTACCCATGGGCAGGGCGAAGCGCGAGTGATATCGCGTGGAGGCCCGAACCCACTAGGGTTGAAAACCTAGGGGATGACCTGTGGGGAGGAGTGAAAGTCTAATCAAACGCAGAGATAGCTCGTTCTCTCCGAAATAGCTTTAGGGCTAGCCTCGAGCCACTACGCACCGGGGGTAGAGAGACTGAATCGGCATGGGGGCCTTCGCCGGCTACCCAGCTGAACCAAACTCCGAATACCGGTGCGACTATCTCGGGAGTCAGTCCGCGGGGGATAAGCTCCGCGGTCGAGAGGGAAACAACCCAGACCACTTGCTAAGGTCCCTAAGCTTGGCTAAGTCACAAAGGAAGTTGGGTTGCTGAGACAGCCAGGATGTTGGCTTAGAAGCAGCCACCATTTAAAAAGTGCGTAACAGCTTACTGGCCGAGCAACCCAGCGCCGAAAATGAACGGGAGTAAGCCAGGCACCGAAGCAGTGGATGAAGTTCATGACTGCGGTCATGGGCTTCGTGGTAGGAGAGCGCTGTAGGTCAGACACGAGCCGTACCGCGAGGAACGGTGGAGGGGCCTACAGGTGCTTATGCCGGAATGAGTAACGATAAAGCAGGTGAGAATCCTGCTCGCCGAAAGCCTAAGGTTTCCTGGGGAAGGTAATTCCGCCCAGGGTGAGCCGGTACCTAAGTCGAGGCCGAAAGGCGTAGACGATGGACAGCAGGTCAAGATTCCTGCGCCACCGCGGTGGACCGATGGAGGGACGGCGCGCGTAGGGTGAGCGGTACGGATAGAAAGGTCCGTGGACTGTCGCGAGGCTGGGGAGAGGCAAATCCGCCCCTCGTGCCAGACGACAGGACCGACCGCGTTCGATCGGGAAGTCATCCGAAACGTGTCCAAGAAAAGCTTCTAAGGGTTGAAGCCGTGGTGACCGTACTAAAACTGACACAGGTAGGCGAGACGAGTAGTCTAAGGCGCTCGGGAGAACACTGGTTAAGGAACTCTGCAAAATGGCCCCGTAACTTCGGGATAAGGGGTGCCCCTGGGGGTCTGAAGCTTCTGGGGGCCGCAGTGAATCGGCTCCTGCGACTGTTTATCAAAAACACAGGTCTCTGCGAACTCGTAAGAGGAGGTATAGAGACTGACGCCTGCCCGGTGCCGGTAGGTTAAGGAAGACAGTTAGCGGGGGAGCAATCCTCGGCGAAGCTGGCAACCGAAGCCCCGGTAAACGGCGGCCGTAACTATGACGGTCCTAAGGTAGCGAAGTTCCTTGTCGGGTAAGTTCCGACCTGCATGAAAGGCGTAACGACAGGAGCACTGTCTCAACCAGTGACCCGGTGAAATTGTAGCCGTGGTGAAGATGCCACGTACCCGCAGCTAGACGGAAAGACCCCGTGAACCTTTACTGTAAGCTGGTATTGGGCTGAGGCTCGTCCTGTGTAGAATAGGTGGGAGGCTGTGAAGGTGGGACGCCAGTTCCACTTGAGCCGCAATGTGAAATACCACCCTGGGCTTGCTTTAGTTCTAACGCCGGTCCCGTGACCCGGGCGGCGGACAGTGCCAGCCGGGCAGTTTGACTGGGGCGGTCTCCTCCTAAAAAGTAACGGAGGAGTCCAAAGGTACCCTCAGCCTGGTCGGCAATCAGGCGTTGAGCGCAAAGGTAGAAGGGTGCTTGACTGTGAGACCGATAGGTCGAGCAGGTACGAAAGTAGGGCTTAGTGATCCGGTGGTCCCGAATGGAAGGGCCATCGCTCAACAGATAAAAGGTACTCCGGGGATAACAGGCTAATCTCCCCCGAGCGTCCATAGCGGCGGGGAGGTTTGGCACCTCGATGTCGGCTCATCACATCCTGGGGGTGAAGAAGCTCCCAAGGGTTCGGCTGTTCGCCGATGAAAGTGGTACGTGAGCTGGGTTCAGACCGTCGTGAGACAGGTCGGTCCCTATCTGCTGTGGGCGCACGAAACTTGAGGAGGGTCCTCCTTAGTACGCAAGGACTTGGAGGGACGTCCCTCTGGTGTTCCAGCTGTCGCGCTAGCGGCACGGCTGGGTAGCTATGGACGGAAAGGATAAACGCTGAAAGCATCTAAGCGTGAAGCCCTCTCCAAGATCAGGTTTCGTAAGCGGATTACCGCGAAAGCCCCCTGGAAGACTACCAGGTCGATAGGCCGGGTGTGTAAACGCAGCAATGCGTGTAGCTAACCGGTACTAACGGGCGAAAGCTTGGCCACATGAATCCTCGGCTGTTCGGGCCCTTCGGCCCCTGAATAGCCATGGTTACTATCCTGGACCTGGCCCTCGGGGCCACTTCTGCCCAAGACCGATGTCGACTTTAGGCTATTCCGCTCCTTACCCAATATCACCCCAGTTGTGCGGCCACCCCGCGCGAAGCGGCTCATGCCTGAAACGAATTGGCATGACCGCTTTTTTCCGGTGACGATATCGGAAAGGCCACACCCGTTCCCATCCCGAACACGGTCGTTAAGCTTTCCGAGCCGATGGTAGTGCAACAAACGCGAGAGTAGGTGTTGCCGGAACTAATTCACCTGGCCCCTGAGGTTCCCCCCAGCCTCAGGGGCCTATTTTTTGCGCACGGCGCTATCCCCAACTCGGGTGCCCGAAGTCTTTCCCATCCACTGGGTGCTTTTTGCTTTGCGACGCTTCGGCACTTCGTGCACCCCAGATTATGCCCATAAAGCCCTAGGCGTTTGCGATCGGCCGGAGATCCCGCCCAAATTCACGCACCGCTGGATCGCCCCGCTCCCATCAAGACCTTCCCCCCTTTCTTTAATCCTTCACTCTGAAGATTGAATATGGAAGAGATCAGCAAAGATGCAGGAGACTAGCGAACGTACAACAGATTGGTGAACATGCAGCAGTTTAGTGAAGATCCAAGAGCTTGGTGGAGGTGCAAGGGATTAGTGGAGATGCAAGAGATTGGTGGAGGTACAAGACATTATTGGAGGTGCAATGAATTAGTGCACGTGAAAAGGATTAAGGAAAATGGAGGAGAATGGAGGAAATTAGTTAAGGCAGATAGATTAGTGAAGAGGCAAGAGATAAGTAAAAATACACGAAACTGAAGACACCGAAAGATGGAAAGACAGTACAAGGTAATTGAAGCTCTCTTTTGAAACGGTTTCAAAATGCTTTAGGGCTTCAAAAAAACCTTCCGTATGGGAGGACCGCGCCTCACGCGAAGTGTTTCAAAGGCGACAGTGAGAGCAGTTTGCTACAAATCCACAATCACTTCCCCCCGCCAATCGCCCAGGAGCGTCTTTTCCACCCGCAAACCATGATAAGTAACCGCCTTAACTTCCATGTGACCTTCGTGCCGGGTCGGATCGAAATTCTCACCCCTAGCGGTCGCCGAAAGACGTGTTCCCTCGATCGCGACGTCGAATTCCCGCAGGACAATCCGATTGCGGTCGAAAACGTAAAGAAGCTCCGCCAACCAATCGTAGAAAAGATCTTCTAGTTTCCCCGCGGAAAGACGAAAGTGTACCACCCGCTCCAGCCGCACTTCTTCCAAGTTAGCGAACATCGCCTTAAAGAGCGCTTCGGCTGCCTCGCAGAAAAGCTCTTCCAAACTCGAGGCCCATACTCGAATTCCAAGGTCCGCGGTGTGCTCGAAGTATTCGTACCCCATCGGCGCGTCGACTCCGTTCGTTTCTGGCGGCCTTGAGGAGCCTAAGCTTGGATGGTTGCCCAGGGCCCAGGAGCCCGTGTACGTTGCTGTTTTACGATCTAGAGTATTTTCACCGGAAAAATCCTCGGTACAAGCTCCCAGTGGGTATCCTCCGTACTTTTGCCCTCACAGAAAAGCCCATTTCGTAACTACCTTAGTAGTTCGTTTAAACGAGTAAGGCATCGTTCGAGCTTTACTGAGATTTCGTTCTCGCAAGAAAAGCGGGCCGAGGCTTAGAGGTGATCCATCCTGCCCCCCGCGATCCTCCGCTCTACTTTCCTCAAGTCATTTTTTGTAAATCGTGCCCCTTTTGTTAATCGTGCCCCGCAGTGATCGATTTAGTGTGATTACATGATCATCCCTTTTACTTTCGTCACAGGTGTCAGCCCGAAGCCTGCGCGGCGTCGCTTTCGTCAGGTTGCGTTCCTAGTTTTCGACGAGGCCGTCCACCAAGTGACCCAAGGGGGAAATGGTACGACCATCCGGCATGCGGTACGGGGTATCGCCGAAATTCACCGTAACCACCACGCCATTGGCGAAGCGGGTTTGTTGGACGCAATGATCCGTGGTGAGCCACTCGTGCGAGAGCATCTCCACGTACCCCGTAGCCCGAGCAACCGGCGTGGCGACCTGATAACTCCGCAGGAAACGATCCCGGTTTTTCGCCCACAACGCGCGGTCAAACATGAACATGGGTGGCGTCCCGTAGAGGGCGTTCCACAGGTCGCGGCGGTCCCAAACGGCGGGCAGCTTGTTGTTGTAGTCGCCCCAATACCACTGAGCGACCACACAATCGTGGTACACTAGCTCCCATAGCGGCAGGCGGTAATAGTGCCCGGTTTGAAATTTTGCCACCCGCTCCGGCACTTCTTCCCAAATTCGCTGCATATTGCGTCCTGCGTCCGGGATCCGATATGGCCCTAAGCTAAGCATCCCTTCGAAGTAATGCACAAACGGTACCGCCGCATCGTGTCCCGTTTCGCTCCCGACGACCAGTCCGCATTCTTCGCCGACAAACCGCAGCAATTGCATCTTCCAATAGCGGCTTTCGGAGCGGGTCATGGGATGATCCAAGTGATAGCACTCCCTCCAAGGCGACGCGGTTGTCGTATCGATGAAGCGACAACGATAAGGATGGGTCTGGAGCTCCGGCACGATCCGTTTCCGCGCGTAGTCGACCGCTCTGCGGTCGCACAACACATTGCATGCGTACCAGGTGCCGTCCCGGCCCTGAACTTCCCAGCCGCGGATCAGACTCCCCCCCGCATCCACGATCAAATCGTGCGGCCAAGCTTCCGTGGGCCAATCGGAGTGCACCCCGCGGAGTTTCGGAAAATTCTCGGGATTCATCACATCTTGGTAGATGTCGTAACGGCTTGTCAAGATCCCCATTTCGTTAAGCTGACGTATCTGGCCCGGCGTAGCGCGATTGCTCCAAAGAATTCGGCGGATTCCCGCTTGTTGAAGTTCCCGGCACAACGAAACAGGGTCTTTGTCCCAACACCAAATGTTCACCGCTCCGATGAGCAGGTCCACATGCGGATTTGCCTTCCGCTTTTCCGCCAGAGTTTTAAAAAGTCCTGTCGCCTGTGCATGCTTCCGATATCGCTTGCACATGGCGACGTAGCCCCCATCATCGAGGACAACAAATCGCAATCGCCTTGCCGGTCCGAACATTCCTTTTTGCGGTAACCATCGCGGGGCTAAGCAAAGCAATCCGTCGCGTTTGGGGATGCTGACTACCGCATCGTCCGGCGTCTCAACGATCGCCATTAACCCCTGGCGGCCATCGGTAATCCCCCACCATGCCATGCACAGTCCATGACCGCCAAAAAGGTGGTACTCCATGGGCGACAAGCTTTCATCATCTACCGGATAACTGATTCCCTCATTAACCGGCAGGATCAAAATTTCTCCTTTGCGAGAAGTTAATTCGCCCGGAAAACTGAATCGGTTTTTTAGCTCCCCCGCACCCTGCAACTCCAAAAGGACTTCCGGGGCATCCTCCGCCAAGCTTATCCGATAACTCATCCGTTGTAGCGTCCGCACATAAAGCAAGTCACCCTCAAGAACCGTTTTATCACCTCGGGCAGAAAGCACGATGAAATCTTCTAGTGCCTTTGTTTCCCAAACCCGGGAATTCTTAGGGCTGCGAAAACTGAATCGGCCGTCTTTTGGTCGGAAGGTCACCGCGATGTTCTCGTTGTTCAGAAGCGTTTCCGCAGGCAAGTCGCGCTCACGGAGTGCTGCCAGGTTTCCGGCCCGAACCAACCGCACATCGTCCACCCAAACTTTCGTCGGACCGTTACCCGTTACCCGCGGCAGAAGCGTGTCGGTTCCCTCCGGAATCAAGAACTGGGTTTTCACCTCGCGCCAGCCAGTGGTTTGCTCGGCCGAAACGCCCCCGTAAAACCAATCAAGGACTTTCTTTACCCGGTCGCGGAGCACCACCGCTAGGGCTGCGTCCCCTTCCCCTTCGACCCAAAGCCAAGCCGATAGCTCGTAGATTTCGCCGGGACTTACCCGCAGCTCTTGCGCCAAACCAAAACTCCAATCCCGCTGACCCCGGTGCTCGATTCGGACCGCTTGACGGCCCGAGTGGTATCGGTCGCGATCAAGCGTAAGATCGCCCGACTGCGGTGCCCGCGTCCAGAGAGGCGCCCACCCCTCCGTGCCGGTCTCAAAACCCGTTTCCAGCAGAACCTCGCCATCATTACCAGCTGCAATATTACCAGCTGCAAAGGTTACACCTCTACCGGCTATCCCTAAAATTATCGCCCCTAACGACGCGATTAAGGTCGCAAGCCCAAACCGATCGTCTCGGCCCAAAAGCGTTCCCCCTTGAGGACCCTGCAACTTTTGTCTCCCGTCCTGTTCCACAGTCTTGGAGGAGAGTAGCATCTTTTTGCGCTCCTTTGTGTCACAGCGTCGATGGATTGCCTTTGTCTTAAAGCATCGATTGGTTAAACGCGGATAATGCCGCCTTTGCGGGTGGGGTTCGTCTCGAAAGTCGCGTTCACGCTCCTTCAAAACCGGCGGTTTTTTCCGGAGCCTCTTGCAACGTGCAGATAAAAACGGAGGGAGTTACGTTTTTTTAAGCGCGGGCTGCATCTTTTTCAATCGCCGGCCGCACGTTCTCACGGCTCCAAGCGGCTCGCCCGGATCCTACGCACCAAGCTCAAACGAAGCTCAAAACCGGCGGTTCAAACCCGGACTCTGCCACGTAAGCAGCGGTCCCCGGGCCTTTCTACCACGGCCGCTATAATACCCGAATGTGGAACCCGCCGTCCACATGCAGACATATTCCCGTGCTAAACGGGAAATAATCACCCACAACGGCGGCCACAGCCCGGGCTACATCTTCCGGCTGACCCCAACGCCGGATGGGCCACAGTCCTTCGGCAATCAACCGGTCGTATTTCTCGCGGACCGGTGCCGTCATATCGGTGGCGATAACCCCCGGACAAATCTCGAAAACCTGGATTTTTTCTTCCGCCAATCGCACCGCTAATAGCTGCGTCATCATGTGCATGGCGGCCTTTGTCATGCAGTAGTCGGCCCGATTCGTCGACACGGCGTACGAAGAGACAGACGAAACATTGATAATTTTCCCGCCTGGAGTCGTTCCCCCTCGGATCAAGCGGATCATCTCGCGGGCCACCGATTGGGCCAGGAAGAAAGGTCCCTTCAAATTTGTGTCGAAGACCCGATCCCAACTCTCTTCCGTGGCTTCAAGCAAATCCTTGCGACCCACGGAAGTAATTCCCGCATTGTTCACTAGTACATCAATTCGCCCGAAGAACTTCAATGTTTTCTCCAGCAAGTGTTGTCGCTCTTCGCAGCGACCGACATCCGCTTTGCAGGCGAAAGCGCGACCGCCGGCGAATTCGATTTGCTGAACGACCTCCTGCGCGGCATCCGGCCGTGTTGCATAATTGACGACCACAGCGTAATTAAGCCGAGCAAGCTCCAGGCAGACCGCGCGGCCAATCCCCCGGGAACCACCTGTCACCAAGACGACGGGTTGCTGTATCATCATCCGGCTCCTCCACAGTCCCAAATGTCTCAAAACGAAATCTGGGCTTCATTTTCGCAATGACGAGCATCTACCACGATGAAACCCACACGTTCCCATGATATTCTGATCCGAAATCGCCTTGCGCGAAACGGGGGCCAAAGCCGTGGATTCCGCTCCTGAAAGTGCGAAACCGTGCTCACGCGCACAGGTCGCGCACAGACTTCAGTTCTTGAGTTCTTGCCCCCCAACCAAAATCGGAGATGCCAAACCCGGGTGCGGACGCCTCGAATCGCACCACTCCTAGACGCCGAGCGTACATCGAACGGTGCGGCTCCAACCGTTGCCGACCGCAACCGCGATCAAGGCGGGAGACGTGAGAGGCAAACACTTATGCAACGAATCGCCGTGTTTTGTCGGAGGAAAATACGACGCACAAAGCGCGTCGTGCCACTTACCGGATGCGGATTCAGTCAGCCCCTTTAAGATGAGGCAGCACGTGCTAGAAGCCCAATGCGCGTGCAAACGCCGGTCGCTTCATCCAGACGTACTTTCCTGGGCCGAACCGGTCCGACCATCGGCGCATTAGCGCTGAGCTTAATCGGTGGTGCCCTGGCCGGCATGCCCACCGAGTACCTCCGGTCCTTGCTAAAATCCGGAATTTTGCGCCATGTGGATAAAATCTCCTGTCATCCATACCGTGCTGTGCCGGAAACCGGATATGCGGAAACACTTCGACAATGGCGCGACATGATCGCCACTTTCGCGGAGAGCACGGGAGCAAGAAATCGTAAGATCGAGCTCTGGCAAGGTGAAAACGGTTGTCCCTCGTAGAAAGGCGGGGCTGCGGCCCTCGCAAATTTGGAATGGAATGAATGCTGACAAGCCAAATGGTTTTTACGACGAATACTGTACGACCGTATCCTTGAGCTCGAGTTGACCTCGTATTTCCATCTCGTCGATTTGGTGGGCTACAACTGGGGCGAGGGGCCGAGCGGTCGCACTAATTGTAAGGGACTTCTTCGCGGGGTAGACTATTCGCCCAAACCGGCTTATTTCGCCTTCCAGAGGTTGTGTAGCTTCTTTGTCGGCGAAACTCGCCGGGAAGGCTCTCTCGATCGGCTCGCTCAATGGTCGGGGATTGATGGGAAAATAGCTTCCGGCCGCCCAAGAGGCACAGGGGGTTCGCGGTCGGCTGAATTGCAGGCACGACTCCCGGAAAATGCGGCGCAAGATTTCTTTATTGGCCACCTCAAAGGCGAAGAGGACCCGTCGCGTAGTGCACCCTTAATCGGTCCGGCAGCTTTCTAGCGGCATAAAGCCCCCCTTTGGGTTTTCTGGCAAGCTGAGGATCTGATGAAAGATCGGCCGCCAAAATGGGGCTTTGTGGAACTAGAAATCCGAAACCCCGTGCCGAAGTTAAATGAGGCGGATCGCGAGTGGGTGCTTAACGACCTATTGAGTGGAACAGTCTTCCGGATTCCCGAACCAAAAGTTGCCGACGAAACGCTCCGCATTGGGCCCCTGCCGTTGGCCGATTATCCGATGATTTTTGCGCACCGTAAAGCGCTCGAAGGCCTCTTTGAGCTGTGTTAGCGGTTTTGTTTTGCCGTCGGTAAACAAACGCGACTCAAGCCCTGGGCAACCCCTGGACCGTGTGATCCGGTGGGTGCAAGCGAGTGGTTCCGAACCATAATTCTCGGTTCCGAACCATAATTCTCGAAGCACGGATTTTCACAGGACGAGAAAAATAACTCGGGCCCTACCGGCGCGGAACCGGCGGGCCCTGATGGAAGCGGTCTCGTGAACGAGAATCAGAACAATCCTTGCGCTTTACAAATTAGAACAAGCCGTCAGGACTCATCAGAACACGTCGAGGATGAAGTGGTGCCCCTGATGGTACCGACGCTCTTGCGGATAGTAATTGTGCCATTTGCGGTTATAGACGGGAATCCGCATTTCCGGGGGATATCGGAAGTACAGATCCTCCGCACTTCGATAATAATCCCCGGCCCAGAAATTCTGCGGATAATAAACGTATGGATAATGATAAAAGCGGCTCCAATCTTGCGTGCTGTAGGTGCCTGCCCATTGGCGTCCGAAAGCCTGCTGGGCTTGAGCTTCCGTACTGAATAACGCCAGGGTGAGGAATAACCCCAGGCTAATAACAAGCCATCGATACATGCTTTTCCTCCGAGTCTGAAAAAGTTTGCTTGGTAATCCGCTCAGGAAATTGGCCCCTCCGCCCAGTCGCGGTTGTGCTGCGGAGTGGTTGGCCTAAAACGCAAGAGCTTCAAATCGCCTCCTCCTCGTCATCGCCTCTTTAGGAAAAGTATCGGCCAAACTTACGCCCTGCCTACAGTAAGAACCGTTGCGAACATTAACCGCGGCACCGAAGGCAAAATCCTTTTGCTCGGAGGGGAGAGGGAATCGGGCGTGCTTGACGGCGTCGACCGTTCACGCTTAAACTGCGCGGTTTGGCAGGCACGGAGTAGCTTGGTCAATTTTTACAAAGTCTTCATTCGACACTTTGCCACGGACCGAATTTGCCGTTTTTAGAGGATTTCCATCCCGGCATTAGTGTGTTCACGAACGGTTCCCCAGCATTTTTGGGTTACCCCGGTGATTTTCTGGCTTAGGTGTTATCGGGCGATGTTCGGAAGCGGTCGAACGATTTAGGGGGTCGGTTGAGCTATTGATTTGATCCAAAAGTGATCTAATTTATGAACATATGCCTTGAAGTTCTTGTTTCTTGGGGGGATTGAGTCGCTTGAGGCGGAGTAGGTTTAATTCGTTCGTTGTTTCTGGGTTTTTGATTTGTTCCACCGTTGTTGCTCACTAACCGGTGGGGTTTTCCCGGCAGATCTGATTCACGAGAAGATTTCATGTGATTGACGAGAAAGTTTCAGAGGGTTTTTCGGGGCCGCGCGGGATTTGGATTCGTTCGGATTTCGATTCGTCTCTCATGCGAGTTTGAAATAAGTTGCGAATTGTAGCTACACCTGTAGCAGACAAAAGCTTACTAGATTAAAAACTTGATCGTGTATTGCATCTTGCTAATTATCGTGTATTGCATCTTGCTAAGTAGGAATGCTTTTCGGCTAAATTGGGTGCAAAGAATCGCGTGAATCACCAGATTAAGGATTTAATGACTACTGTGTTTCTCGTATACGTGTAGCTTTAGAATCATAATGTTATTCATTTGGTTAGCGTGGCAATATCGCAGCGGGCAAATGCGGTAAAGAAAATTTCAATTTTTGGATACTTTTGGATCAAATTTGGATCAAAAAGGTTTGGCCACGATTTCGCCAGGGGAAGCGGATTTCCGGGGAAAAGGGTCGGCAATTTGTAGTTAATAGAGAAGTTAAGATGAGTTAATAGAGAAAAGATTCATCGTTTCGCCGCCGGCTTCTGGAAAGGGTGGATTTCGGTGCAAAGAAAAACAATCGGGAGGCTCGGCGTTAGATACTTGCAGTCGCCCTATTATCGGTCGTTGGAGGCTTGCGACTTGCGGCTTCCATTCATACGGCTTGCGTTCACTTCGATAGGGGCGAAGCGGTCGGCTTAGTGGGAAAACCGGGTGATGAACAATCGGCAGCGTTCAAACGTGGGCCGATCAACCGTTACTGTTGTCCCGATTTCCATTACAATATGCTACAGCATTGGGGAAAGGTGGATTGAAAAATTTCCAGTGGATTGATTGAAAACGTTCCGCTGGGGGAGTTTCACAATCGCAGGACCTAAAAGACGCCTTTTCTAATCGACGGAAGGGTTTTTCACGTGCCGTGCACTTGTGTCATTGGTCTCCAGTGGGGAGACGAGGCAAAAGGGAAGATCGTGGATCTTTTGACGGACCGCCACGAAATTGTCGTGCGGTATCAGGGTGGTCCAAACGCCGGTCACACGGTCGTTCTCGGAGGGCAAACTTTCAAGTTATCGTTGGTCCCCAGCGGCATTTTTCGCCCCCGGGTTCAGTGCGTGGTGGCCAACGGGGTAGTGCTCCATCCCGGGACGATGTTGCGGGAGATCGATTCCCTTCGCGAGCGCGGAGTACATGTCGGCGAAAACCTCCTCATCAGCGACCGAGCCCACGTGATTTTCCCTTGGCACATTGAGGAGGATCGCCTTCTCAATTCAATCATCGGCGGCGAGGCCTTGGGGACCACCATGCGCGGCATTGGGCCCTGTTATCGGGACAAAGCAGGTCGCTCATTGGCGATCCGTCTGGGGGATCTGTACCGCGAGGGTCTCAAAGAGCGGATTGCTCTGATCGCCAATGCAAAAAAGAAAATGCTTTCGGGTGTGGATGGCCAAATCGACTTCGATGCCGACGCCATTCACCGCGAATACTCAGAGTATGCCGAAAAACTACGTCCGCAGGTCACAGACACGACCCGGTTTTTGTTAAACGCGGTGGAAAAAGGGCGTGCGATCCTCTTTGAAGGCGCGCAAGGCGCCCTGCTGGACATCGACCACGGCACATTTCCGTATGTAACCAGCAGCAATAGCTCGGGGCTAGGAGTCACCACTGGCTCCGGAGTTCCCAGCAAGTACATCACCCATGTTATCGGTGTGATTAAAGCCTATACGACCCGGGTGGGTGGCGGCCCATTCCCCACGGAGCAAGATAACGAAATCGGGCAGTTGATTCGTGATCGCGGCAACGAATACGGTACGGTGACCCGCCGTCCGCGTCGGTGTGGGTGGTTCGACGCAGTGGCCGTGCGGTACTCCGCGCGGCTCAGCGGGGCGGATAGTTTGGCGGTAATGCTGCTAGATGTCCTCAGCGCGTTGCCGGAACTTCAGATCTGCGTGGCTTACGAGTTGGATGGTGAGAGGATAGGAGATTTCCCAAGCCATGTGGAGGATTTGCGGCGGGTCCGCCCGATTTATGAGCGATTACCGGGTTGGCAGAAGGAAATTGGCCATATCCGCCGTTTGAGCGACTTGCCGGCGAATGCTCGGGCTTATTTGGACCGCATCAGTGAGCTCCTGGACCGCCCGATCAGTATTGTCTCCGTCGGGCCGGACCGCGAACACACGATTATTGTCGAGGAAAAGCCGATCTGACGGGCGAAATCCTCACGCTTTGACAAACACGGGTCGGCCCGTTGCCCCGAGCGTCGCTTGTGGAGCGACGGTCAGCTCAGCCATCCTAGGTCAGCAGAACCCCCGTGGCAAACGTGCGGGTAGCAAAACATGCAGTGCAGGAGTGGGTGAGGCAAGTCGTATCGAGGTTAAATCGACCGGCAACGCGGCGGTTTTGCCAAAACAAAAAGTCCGCAATCCCCGTGGTCTAGAAATCGACGAAGGACCTGACAAGCTTCTTTTTTGTGGCATCGAACTCAGTAAAGCCCGGTACAAAAACCATGACTCCAACGGGGCAAAAGGCCGCGACCGTGCAGCCCAACGCGATGACAAAACAAGGGCCCCCGGGGGAAATCGCGCTCGATTTGCCCCGCGAGAAACTCCCGCGGCACATTGCCGTGATCATGGATGGCAATGGGCGCTGGGCCCAACGTCGAGGATTACCGCGGATTGAGGGGCATCGCCGGGGCGTGGCTGCCGTGCGACGGATCGTGGAAACCTGTGCCCGGTGGCAAATCGAATATCTCACGTTGTTCTGTTTTTCCAGCGAAAACTGGAAACGCCCGTCGGCGGAATGGGAAGCCCTGATGTGTCTTCTGGAACAATTCGTCGTCGAAGAGCGGCGGCGGATTATGGAGCAGAATATTCGGATGCGTTTTTTCGGTCGTCGCGAGGGTTTGCCGCCGGGGGTGCTCCGCGAATTGGATAAGACGGTTGCTTTTAGCGAAGCAAACACCGGCCTGACCTTGTGTTTGGCCATCAATTATGGTGGTCGCGCGGAGTTGGTCGATGCCGTAAAGCGGATCGCGGAACAGGTGGCGACAGGCCAATTGAGTATTGACCAAATCGATGATGAACAGATTGCGGCTAATCTTTACACGGCGGGGATTCCTGACCCGGACCTGCTCATTCGAACGGCAGGCGAGATGCGGATCAGCAACTTTCTTTTATGGCAAATTAGTTATGCTGAATTATGGGTAACACGGGATTTTTGGCCGGATTTCACGGAGGTGCATCTGCGTGAGGCCTTACGGGCATTTGCCTGCCGAGACCGGCGCTTTGGTGGGCTTAAGTGTGGTGATAGCCTGTAGGTAAGCGGCTCGGAAAGCCGGGAGCGATCGCGGAAGATCTCCCGACTTGGCTCTCAAACCGTCCGCCGGCTAACGGGGGGAGAAAATCGTCCGCTGCCGCCTCGCTGCGCTACTGAACCCCTCAGGCTCCAAGCCCGAAAGCAGCCGCGGCTTTCGGAGTCGCCCTCAGTGTTCTTATGACCCCGCGGGTACACCGACGAAATTGCGGCAGGCAAGATCGCATAGAGCCACAAGGCGCGAAGATTATCTACCGTTATGAGCTTGACGAAAAGCACCACACCTCCTTCCATCGAGCGTGTACCCGAACCGGCGGAGCAGTCCCTTGTTTTTCGGCGATTTGCCGTGGGGACTGTGCTGATCTTGTGCCTCGTTGCGCTTTGCTGGGGCGACCACCTGATGGAGTTATGGACGGGGATCCCGGGGGTCGCGTTATTCCCGGTGCTCACCTTATTGGTAGTGGTGGCCGTGCGCGAGATTATGGAACTTGCCGAAGCGGGCGGCGTAAAACCGATTCGGTGGGTAGTGTACACCGGTACCTTGCTTGTCGTCACCAGCAGTTGGGCCACACCGCTGTGGTTCCGCTTTGCACGTGGCTTTTACGAGAGATTTCAGACCACCCCGAGCGACTGGACACTGTTTGCAATCGCCGCAGGACTTACCCTGGTACTTCTTGCGGAAATGCGCCGATTCTCCCGACCCGGGGGAATCACGGTGAATGTCGCCGCGGCGGTCTTTGCCATGATTTACGTGGGGTTGATGCTCAGCTTTCTTGTGCAGATCCGGATCATTTGGGGACTCCGGGCACTTCTGGCCACGATTTTCGCCGTGAAGATGGCCGACACCGGGGCCTATTGCATCGGGAACCTATTTGGCCGCAGCAAGATGGCCCCCGGCCTCAGCCCTAAAAAGACCGTCGAGGGAGCCGTGGGTGCGATGCTCAGCGCCTGCTTGGCCTCCTGGTTAATTTTGGTTTGGCTTTTTCCGCCGGGTGCCTCCCAAGCAGGTCATGCTTCACCGACGTGGGGATGGCTTCCGTTCGGCTTGCTTGTGGGCCTTTTCGGCATCTGGGGGGATTTAGCCGAATCGCTCATCAAACGCGACGTAGCGCGGAAAGACTCCGGAAGATGGTTCCCGGGATTGGGCGGGGTACTGGATGTGATCGATTCCACCTTGTTGGCCGCCCCCATTGCGTATGCGTGCTGGGCCTTCGAACTGGTGACTTAAAGTTTCCAGGGCTAGTACACCGTTATTGGTTAAGTTTCGGCTAGCAGTTTTTGCGTGGCGTGCCTGCTGAATACGTAGTGAGCTGCGACTGAACGCCGATCTGCTCGTTGGTGCCGGAGTCGCGTTAGGCTGCTGACTTGGCCTTTTTCACCAACAGCTCGAGAAGTTCGCGTGCTTTGGCGGTCAGCAAGCTTTTTCTTCACGATGGGTTTTTCCTGTTTTACCGAAATCCCTGCTTGAACGAAATCATCCGCCCACCAGACAAGCGACAAGCAAGAAACGATGTAACCCAACACTAGCCTTCCTGCGGGGCGGAAAGGTCCTATCCGTTATTTTACCAGCATTGCAAACTTTGTGATCATTGCAAGCTGCTCCGTTCAAATTGCACAACGCACAACAAGTTATCCCGAAGCGAAATGGGCCGCTTGCAAGGTGACGCCGCCAGGTATAACATGTGGATTGATCCGAGCTTGCAGTTGGCTCGAGTTGCTGGCCGTGCAGGCAGGTTTGGGCTAGCGAAGCAGATCTATTAGTTAATCTAATAATCCTGTTATGTTAAATAGGGCTTGCATCAGGTCGAGATAGGCTAGAAACTTGAAAGCTGCGTCACATCCTATATTTTCAAGGGAGGTCCAATAACAGGGAATTGGCTGAGAATTGAGTCGGTCCTGGCCGAAAGACTTTAAGACTTTTGCAACAGTTGATCACTTGAAGTTGCCGGACCGCTAAGCGGCTACTCCGGTACATTTGATTAAGCTCTGCGTAGCTTTTCGCTGTTTGATGTCAAATTTTCAAGCATTTTCCCGTATTTAAAATCGAAACAATTAATACTGAAAACAGAAATTTCTTAATGTTGAAAATGAACGTTTCTGGGAATTTTAGGCATCTTTTGATTTTAGTAATCGGGTCGCTGTAAACTTAAGCCAGCTTTGATATAATCTGCATGAATCGATCGCGGGGTGGAGCAGTCCGGTAGCTCGCGAGGCTCATAACCTCGAGGTCACAGGTTCAAATCCTGTCCCCGCAACTTTCCAACGTCACCGCAAACCCCGCTACCCGGGGTTTAGAGCCTTTCCGAGCCGCGACCGCCAGGGAGCGGCATTTCCCCGACGCGACGTAACGCCAGTTTCCGCAATACCTTGCAACTGGCCGGGCGTCTCGGCCTGTCTCTTGCCTTGGCCCCGTGCGACCTCGTAGGCGATGACGCTGGTAACCGATAACGACGCCTGCTCTGCAAGTCTCGGTGTCTCTGGCTGCGGTCAACCGGGAATTTAGAATCTCCCAATCGCGACATGGGGGGCAGGGTTCCGGACTGCGGGATGTTTCGAACTCTCAACCCGGCGTTTATGACCCCGAGACCTCGCGCGCATGTCTCTCGTGAAGCGGCCGAGCGGCAGAAACCCCGCTTGATTCCGACACTTGCGGCGCAAACGGCATATATAAACGGCAGGTGACCTCTTCACGGAGCCTGTCGCAATGCCGGATCGCCTGCCACTGCAACTAACGCCGAAGGAGCGGCTCGAGCACTTGGCCGCCGTCTTGGCCCGGGGCATCCGCCGATACATGCGAAACTGGCGGACCAGTGCCGCTCATCCACGTGATCTTCCTCACGGCGGCCTTCCTTTGCCGGTTTCCCCTGGGTCGAAAAAACCGCCCGAATTCTCGCCTCGGGGGCTTGAGCTTTCGGAAAACCCGAGGCTCCCTGTGTCTTGAGCCCCGGTAGGGCCACCCGGTTGCCAATCCCTGTACCGGGCCGTTGTCCCTGGAACCTTGGAGACGGTCTATCATGCTCAACATTGAGAAGGAACTTGCCGCGCTGGCCCGAATGAGCACGACTGAGCTTGCCCGGCGGTACGGCGAGTTGTTCGGTGAGGCGACCCGCTGTCGCAACCGCCCATACCTGATCCGCAAGATCGCCTGGAAGCTCCAGGCCTTGGCCGAAGGCGACCTGAGCGAACGTGCTCGCCGCCGGGCAGAGGAATTAGCCTGAGGCACGCAGCTTCGGGTCATGCCGCCCAAGGCCGGTCTGTCGTCCCACGTGGCTGACGTGGGGATGGCTAGCCCGCCGTCAGTCGATCACCGGCTGCCGCCGCCCGGCAACGTGATCGTGCGGCGGTACAGGGGCCGGGTGCTTCAGGTCGTAGTCCTCGTGGACGGCTTCGAGTTCGAGGGCCGCCGCTATCCGTCGCTTTCGGCCGTGGCCAAGGCGATCACCGGCAGCCACTGGAACGGCTACCGCTTCTTCCGTCTGGAGGGCAAGAGATGAGACGGCGCAAGCCCCCCACCCAGCCGCCGCCGATCGTCCGCTGCGCCATCTACACCCGCAAGAGCACCGACGAGGGCCTGGACCAGGAGTTCAACTCGCTGGATGCCCAGCGGGAGGCGGCCGAGGCGTATATCCGTAGCCAGGCCGGGGTAGGTTGGACCCTGGTGCCGGACCGCTACGACGACGGCGGGTTCACCGGCGGCAATCTGGACCGGCCGGCCCTGCGGCACCTCTTGGCCGACATCGAGGCAGGGAAGGTCGACTGCGTGGTCGTTTACAAGGTCGACCGCCTCAGCCGGAGCCTCTTGGACTTCGCCCGGTTGATGGAGACCTTCGAGCGCAAGGGCGTGTCGTTCGTTTCCGTCACGCAGCAGTTCAACACGGCCACATCGATGGGCCGGCTGATTCTGAACGTGCTTCTGTCGTTTGCCCAGTTCGAGCGGGAGATCATCGGCGAACGCATCCGCGACAAGATCGCCGCCACCCGGCGTAAGGGAAAATGGACCGGCGGGACGCCGATCCTCGGCTATGACGTGGACCGTTCCAATGGTCGTCCCCGCCTGGTGGTCAACGCCCAGGAGGCGGCCCGGGTGCGAGAGATCTTTCAGCTCTACTTGTCGCTTGGCTCGCTCTTGGAGGTGGCCAGCGAACTGGGCCGCCGGGGCTGGCAGAACAAGGCGTGGAAGACCCGGCGGGGCCAGCTCAAGGGAGGCCGGCCGTTCGACAAGGGTTCGCTTTACGCCCTGCTCACCAACCCGCTGTACGCCGGCAAGATCAGGTACAAGGCGGAGTTGCACCAGGGCCAGCACGAGCCGATCGTAGACACCGAGGTGTTCCAGCAGGTGCAGGCGACGCTGCGGCACAACGGCCGGTCAGGCGGCGTGGCCGTCCGGAACAAGCACGGGGCTCTGCTTCGGGGCTTGCTCTACTGCAAGGCCTGCGGCAGGGCCATGACGCATACGTTCACCTGCAAGGGGCAGCGGCGATATCGCTACTACACCTGCACCCGGGCCATCCAGAACGGCCGCAAGGCGTGCCCTTCCCCCTCGTTGCCGGCCGGCGAAATCGAACGGGTAGTTATCGATGAGATGCGGGCCATCGGCCGGGACCGTACCTTGCGGGCCGAGGTGCTCCGGCAAGCCCAGGAGCAATTCGAGGCCGAGCGGGCAGAACTCCTCAGCGAAGAGCGCGGGCTACGGCGCGAACTGGGCTGGCGCCACGCGGAGCTCCGCCGGCTGGCTGGCAGCGTGTCTTCGGCCGACCAGATGGCGGAACTCCACGACCGCATTGCCCAATGCGAAACACGGCTTCGGGAGGTCCAGCGTCAGCTCCAAGAGCACGAGCAAGACCGCCTGACTGCCGCCGACATCGACGCCGCCCTGGCCGACTTCGACGGCGTGTGGAACGCACTCAGCCCGCGCGAACAGGCCCAACTGGTGGCCTTGCTGGTGGCACGGGTCGAGTTCGACGCAGCCCAAAGCACAGTGGCGGTCTCCTTCCATCCGATGGCCATCAAGGCCTTGGCCCGAAAGCAACTTGGGGGTGCGGCATGATCACCGTGACCAAGCAAGTCGTGTTCACCCGCAGTGCCCGGGGCCGAAAACGGCTGGAAGACCAACCGGCCCGGGAAGCACCGCTGCCCGTGGGCCGTGTGCCGCGGGTCGCTCGTGTGATGGCCCTGGCGATCCAGTTCGATCGCCTGCTGCGGGAGGGAATAGTGCGGAACACGACCGAGCTTGCCCAGTTGATGCACGTCACCCAGCCGCGGATCACCCAGGTGATGCGGCTCCTCCATCTTGCCCCGGACATACAGGAAGAACTCCTTTTCCTGCCGCCGATAGAACGTAACCGCGACTGGGTCACCGAAAAGCACCTCCACCGCATCGCGGCCGAACCCGACTGGCAGAAGCAACGGCGGCTGTGGCATGCGCTGCGTCAAGGAGACCTGATTACCTCATCTGCTGTTGCTTGGAGGGCGCGCCGGGCACCCTGATCGGAGTTCCCAAGCTGCAACAACCACCGCCCGTTGCTCTTTGGCAATTCGGTCTATGTCACAAGCCGCCGGGCGTAGCGACTCTGACGACTCGCACGGGATGCTACGTTTCACTCGCCCAGGTCACGGCGCTAGTCACGATCTACCAACCCCGCTCTCGGTCGCTTGTAGGTTCGCAGGAGGTCGCTAAGATGATATTAAGATATGCTGTGTTAGCGGCCCGTGGTTGCTCTAGAGATTGTACGAGGGAGTCAGCATGGCACGGAAAAGAGCCAACAGCCGTGAGAACACAGACAACCGCAACGGCGCCACCGTGGGCTATGAAGCTCAGCTCTGGCAGATGGCCGACGCGCTGCGCGGTTCGATGGACGCCGCCGAGTACAAGCACGTCGTGCTGGGCCTGATCTTCCTCAAGTACATCTCCGACGCCTTCGAGGAGCAGCACGCGAAGCTTGAAGCGGAGCAGGCCCAGGGCGCAGATCCCGAGGATCCCGACGAGTACCGCGCCGTCAACGTCTTCTGGGTTCCACCCGAGGCGCGCTGGCAGCACCTGAAGGCCCAGGCCCGCCAGCCCACGATCGGCCAGCTCGTCGACGACGCCATGGCCGGCATCGAGCGCGACAACCCGGCGCTCAAGGGCGTGCTGCCGAAAGACTATGCCCGTCCCGCGCTCGACAAGACCCGTCTCGGCCAGTTGATCGACCTGATCAGCAACATCAAGGTCGGCGACGAGGCGAACCGCGCCAAGGACGTGCTCGGCCGCGTCTACGAATACTTCCTCTCGCAGTTCGCCAGCGCCGAGGGGAAGAAAGGCGGCGAGTTCTACACGCCGCGCTGCGTGGTCAAGCTCTTGGTCGAGATGCTCGAGCCGTTCCGCGGCCGCGTCTACGACCCCTGCTGCGGCTCGGCGGGCATGTTCGTGCAGTCGGTGGAGTTCATCCGCGCGCACGCCACGGGCAACGGCAACGCCGGCCGTGCGCGCGCCGACATCTCCATCTACGGCCAGGAGTCGAACTACACGACCTGGCGGCTGGCGAAGATGAACCTCGCCATCCGCGGCATCGACGGCCAGATCGCCCACGGCGACACCTTCCACAACGACCGCTTCCCCGACCTCAAGGCCGACTTCATCCTCGCCAACCCGCCGTTCAACATGAAGGCGTGGGGCGGCGAGCGGCTGCGCGAAGACAAGCGCTGGAAATTCGGGGTGCCGCCTGTGCGCAACGCCAACTTCGCCTGGGTGCAGCACATCATCCATCATCTCGCGCCGGCGGGCGTGGCCGGCTTCGTGCTGGCCAACGGCTCCATGTCCTCCAACCAGTCCGGCGAGGGCGAGATCCGCAAGAACATCATCGAGGCGGACCTCGTGGACTGCATGGTGCCGCTGCCGGGGCAGCCACTCAACTGACGGAGGAGCATCAAGACATGGCAAAGCGAAAGTCGGAAAGCGGAAACAAGCGGCCCATCGAATCCTACGAACACCGGGACAAAAAGCGGGTGAACAACCCGCCGGCGGGGCTGGTGACGCCGGAGAACGACCCGGACGCCGGTCAAAAAAAGAAGACCTACGCCTACGACCCGCAGCTGGACCCGCAACTGGTGTGGGCCGGCAAGGCCGAGCACGTCTCGCTCCAGGTGCCCACCGTCTCGCTGCACGTGCACGAGCGCATTGACCCGCGCACTATCATCGAGGCGGTGTGTAAGCGCAACGAAAGCGGTTCCCAACAACTGCAGCTATTCAAGCAAAAGCGCCAGGAACCACTGTGCCGCGTGGTCGAGTTCTACCAGCGCAAGCACGGTTGGAGCAACCGCCTGATCGCCGGCGATTCGCTCCTGGTGATGAACTCGCTGCTGGGGGAAAATTGAGGTTAGAGAATGAATCGGCACGTAAAATCTAAAGAACGGGTTGCCCAATTTGCCGAGGTGTTGACGCCGCCGGAAATCGTGGGCGCCATGCTCGACCTGGTGAAGCACGAGACCGAGCGGATCGACTCGCGTTTCCTGGAGCCGGCGTGCGGGACGGGCAATTTCCTGGTCGAGATTCTGGAACGCAAACTCCGGGTGGTGGAAAAGCATTACCGCAAGGTCCAACTCGAATACGAACGCTATGCGGTGTTGGCCGTCTCATCCCTCTACGGCATTGACATTCTGGAGGACAATGCCCAGGAGTGCCGAGAGCGGCTCTTTGAAGTCTTCGACCGCCACTACACGCGCTTGTTTGGGTCGAAAGCCAAAGAGGCGTGCCGGGAAACGGTACGCTACATCCTCAAGCGCAACATCATTCACGGCGATGCCCTGTCGCTCAAGACGGTCGGGGAAAATCCCCAGCCGATTGTCTTTTCCGAATGGTCTGTGGTCATCGGCAGCCTGCTCAAGCGGCGGGATTTCGCCTTCCACGAACTCGTGACCCAGGCATCAATGCGGGACTTGCCGCTTTTTTCCGATTTAGGGGAAGAGGTCTTCATCTGGGCGGCAAATCGTGAGGTCAAGTAATGAAATCAAAGTTGACACTGGAAAGTCTAAAGGCAGAAGCGCAAAAGTTTGCTGACATCGAGTCAAGGCATCGTGAGCCGACATTGTACGGTGTTACTGATGGGAAAGCAATTGGCACTTACTTCGAGCACAAGTTCAGGTCTTACCTCCGCGAAAGGTATGACTTTAAGGAAGGAAGCTCTGCAAGTGGGACAGACTTTCCTGAGCTTTAAATTGACATGAAGGTAACAAGTATAAACCAACCGCAATCATCGTGTCCTTTCAAATCTGCTCGACAGAAAATCTATGGCTTGGGCTATTCTTTGCTTGTGTTTGTATACGAGAAGACAGATGACCCACAAACATCTACGGGCAATTTGAACGTTTTACACACGATTTTTGTCAGTAAAGAGCGGACGGCAGATTTCCAAACTACCACGGGTCTCCGTCGGATCATTAAAAATAAAGGTAACAAAGATGACATTATGGCTTTCATCGAAGAGCGCAGACTTCCAGTAAACGAGATTGGAGCATCAGTACTGGCCGACGAAATCCTTACTAATCCCCCTGATGTCGGCTACCTGACCATCTCGAATGCCCTGCAATGGAGACTTCAATACGGGCGAGTAATCGAGAAGGCGGGTTCGGTTGTGGGAATTGAGAGACTACGATAGCAATGCGCGATCAAAAACAACGCAGAGCGGAATTCGGGGATTTTCAAACACCTATCAGTTTAGCAAGGGAAGTATGTTCCTTCATCGCTCGGACTGGTTTTCGTCCTGCCTCGATTCTTGAACCGACATGCGGGACAGGTTCATTTCTCAGAGCATCATTAGAAACATTCCCAGACGTATCGCGTATTCTTGGCTTTGAGATCAATCCGCAATACGTGGCGCAGGCGCAACATACTTGCGCAATCACATCTCCTCACACTTCCATTTAGGTTCATCAGTCTGATTTCTTCCTCACGAATTGGGCTGAGATTGTTGAAGCTTTGCCTGAGCCCATTCTTGTCATAGGCAATCCACCCTGGGTGACAAATACAGCGTTAAGTAGCTGGGGCAGTAACAATGTTCCGATGAAATTAAACGTCGACAATCTCCGTGGCATTGATGCGCTCACCGGTAAGAGTAATTTCGATATTTCGGAATGGATGCTTAGAAAGAACATTGAATGGCTCAATGGCAAAAACGGCTTGCTTGCAATCCTTTGCAAGACGACAGTAGCACGTAAAGTTCTTCTGTACGCCTGGCAAAACGAACTACGCATTGAGGCTGCATCAGTTTATTTATATCCTCGACGCCCAGGAATACTTTGGGGCTTCGGTTGACGCCTGCCTTCTATTAGTCCGAAGCAATCCGATTGGCAATAGTAAAGAATGTCAGGTTTTTCGCTCTCTTCATGCACAACAACCCGATAGCGTGTTCGGTTTGCAGGATGGAATGCTTGTGGCCGATGTCAAATCATTCCTGAAATGGAGGGACCTCACAAGGACCGGCTTCAGGGGATGGCGGTCAGGAATAAAGCATGATTGCAGTAAGGTCTTCGAGATGCGCGTTGAACGTGGAAATCTTGTTAACGGCCTGGGAGAATTCGTAGATCTTGAGCCCGAAGTGCTCTTTCCTCTACTGAAAAGTTCCGATCTCGCAGCTCACAGAAAGCCGCGTCGGTGGATGATCGTTCCACAGCGGACAATGAGTGACGCCCCGAGCCGTCTTAGGTTGGACGCTCCCAAGACATGGAACTACCTTACTGGGCACGCCCATCTTTTGGACAAACGAAAGAGTTCAATTTATAGGAAGCGTCCGCGCTTCTCGGTCTTTGGAGTCGGGCCGTATTCATTTGCTCCCTGGAAGGTTGCCATCTCGGGTCTTTACAAGAAACTTGATTTTGTCCAAGTGACGCCTTTTCAGGGAAGGCCAGTGGTTCTCGACGACACATGTTATTTTTTCCCATGTCAGTCTGAAGAAGAGTGCAATCTGCTGTACGAACTGGTTACATCCGAACCTGCCAGAGAGTTTTGGTCAGCCTTAATTTTCTGGGATGCAAAGCGACCAATTACGGCACAACTTCTTAACTCGCTCGATCTGATGGCTCTTGCGCGGCGCTGGGGCAAAGAAACTGCCTTTTATAAAGAATCCATGGTTCGCCTTATGGTTAACGAGCTTGAAGATGTCTGCTGACTTCTTTCCACCGCAGCCAGCCGAACCCCCAAAATCTACGCCTACGAGGACACGCACCCGCAGTATCGGGGCCTGCTCAAGGTGGGCTATACCACCAAAAGCGTGGAGGAGCGGGTAGCGGCGCAGTATCCCACGGCCCGGCCGGGCCAACCGCCCTACCGCATCGTGCTGGAGGAGCCGGCGATGCGCAATGACGGCACGGTCTTTACCGACCACGAAGTCCACAGGATGCTGCGCATCAACGGCATGCCCAATCCCGAAGGAGAGTAGTTCCGCTGCACGGTAGAGCAGGTGCGCTCGGCAATTGTCGCCGTACGAGATGGACAGCTTTACGAAGAAGAACGCAATCTGACTTTTACAATGCGGCCCGAGCAAGAAGCGGCGGTGCAAAAGACGGCTGAGTATATCCAGAACTACCGCCGCGAGAACGGCAAGCCGCCGCATTTCCTGTGGAACTGTAAGATGCGCTTCGGCAAGACCTTTGCCGCCTATCAGCTCGCCAAACGCATGGGCTGGAAAAGGGTGTTAGTGCTGACCTTCAAGCCCGCCGTGCAGAGCGCCTGGGAACAGGACCTGCGATGCCACGTGGAATTTCGCGGCTGGCAGTTCATTGCAAGCAAGGATGTCCCGCGTGACGGCGAACCTTCCTATGACAGGAATCGCCCTGTTGTGTGTTTCGGCTCGTTTCAAGACTACCTAGGCCGCAATCCCACGACAGGCGGCATCAAGACCAAAAACGAGTGGATGCACGCCACAAACTGGGATTGCGTCATCTTCGACGAATACCATTACGGGGCCTGGCGGGAACGGCGCAAGGACCTCTTCGAGGCCGAAGACGAGAAGGAGCAGGAATTCGCCACGGGAGAGGCAGCGGAGTTTCTCAAAGACGAGTACGAAGAAATCGAGGATATCCTGCCAATCACTGCCGATCACTTCCTCGACCTTTCCGGGACCCCCTTCCGAGCTATTGCGACCGGCGAGTTCATCGAGGAGCAAATCTACAACTGGACCTACTCCGACGAGCAGAAAGCCAAAGCCGAACGGCAAGGGCCGGATAACCCTTACGCCGCTCTGCCGCACATGGTGCTGATGACGTACCAACTGCCGGATGCCATCCGCGAGGTGGCGCTCAAGGGCGAGTTCAACGAGTTCGACCTCAACGAGTTCTTCCGGGCGGAGGAATGGCAAGCCAATCGTGTTCGTTGAAGCGAATGGCCGGATTGGTCGTATCAAGATGGCCACCCCAACGATCGAGCAGAACTTCTGCCCGTACAGCACCATCCAGATCATCGATCTCGAGTTCCAGGATTGGGTTAGGCAAAAACTTTCGGGCACCGGGGTTGGTTGCCGCGGGATTGGGCACCCGCCAGGCACGATCTCCGGAGTTATGGAGAACGAACTCTTTGTAGACATCCCCCGAGCGCGGGTTCGAGGGGGCTTTCTCTGCACCAACTATTGGCGCCGACTGCGAAAAGACGATTACGATTGCGCCCAATAAAATGCGTAGAGTCACCGGTATACTCCCTGAAATAGGCCCATCAAGGTGCCAGTAAAAGGTAGCAGTGACGAACCAGACGCTTAAACTTGATCTTCCTTATCATTCTTGTTGGATCATTTTGGATGATTTGTCGATGGCTCGATTTACATAGAGCACAACTTTCGGGTTATGCCATCCAAGCGACAAAATGTCCAAATCCCCATCCCGATCCATGTCGAATGCCAAGGTCCCATCATGATGATCAAATGCTTTACGATCTGCGATGTCAACAAGAGCCGATGGCCAGTCGTCCCACCCCGAGCGACTGGAACCTGGATTTTTGAAAATGATGACCCGGTTGAATTCGGCACCGGCATGTTCGCCCACAACCACATCCGCCCAGCCGTCTGCATCGAAATCAGCCACGTCCATACTGAAACCCTGCCCTTCGACCACGCCAATTCGATGTTGTGGCCATGGGCCGGTAGAATCTTCCGGCTGTTCAAACCATAATACGTCGGTTCCTTTTTCTAAGCTAATCACGGCGTCCAAACGTCCATCGCGATTGATGTCAGCCAAGCGGCAGCGATCCGGCTCACCGCGGTCGATACGGCCAAGAATCATCGTGGACCAATGATCCGTGTCATTTCTTAACCACTTGTCGCCAAGCAAGAGGTCGAGGTCGCCATCCCGATCCATGTCTCCCAAAGCCAAATCTTCGCCCTGCGGGGGTGTGCTAACGGTCTCGGAAATCAAGCTTGAATTCCATGAATCGGTGCTTGGACTCCGAGGTACAGAAAGCCCGTGAATACCCCGGCCGTCTCGGTGCCAAGAGAGAAATACCTGAAGCCCAGTCGGAAAAAACCCGACGGTACATCCCTGTAAAAAATCCCCTGTGCCTTTGTATGAGATGTTTTCTAGCACCTCGAACTTCCCGTGGCCCACGTTACGGGCCCACACAAACTCTCGATTCGGATCGCTACCTTTACCTTTGGTTCCCAATACATCAGGACGTGTATCGCCATCAAAATCGTAAACCGCCGCCATGTTTTGAAGCGGAGAACCAATGGGATGTTGTTGCCAAGGTTCGCCGAGAGCCCTCGGGTTTTTCCACCACCATGCCCCGGCGATGGCGTCGAGAGAACCATCTCCATCGATGTCGGCAGCAGTCACGAAAATCGCCCGGTGCTCCAGCTTGGCGACTTCCACTTTTGTCCATTGGGTAAGGGGCAGATCCCGCGTTCCTCGGTTCAGAAGGATATCTACCCGAGGCGTGCGATGGCTATACGGTTTTACCAGGATATCAGGGCGTCCATCGCCGTTAAAATCGCCCACTTTTCCCTCATGGATGGCTAAACCGTGCCAGGCGATGGTCTGCCGAAAGTTTCCCTGACCGTCCCCATACCAGATGAATATCTTTGCATCGTCACCGGCACCCGGCTTACCCATTTCGCCAATCAAAATATCGAGATGCCCATCCTGGTCGAAGTCAGCAATCTGGCAGGTGTGACCGTTGCGTACGAAGCTCAAATCGGAGGCTACCCAGCGACTGCCGTCCCAGCAGTACCAGCGCGCCAGGCCGGGCTCTTCGGCTGGAGAAAAGACGAGCTCTGGGCGTCCCCCGGCAACCAACTGTCCTGCGGCGCACTGGGTGCAGGCCATAGAATCATCCACCACGTGTTTTTGGAATTCGTAATTCCCTTTGTGCTTGAACCACCGTCCGCCCCCAACAATGTCCGGTTGACCGTCCAGATCAATGTCAACAGGTTGCAAGGGAAAACCCTCCCGTTGCGGACCTTGCGTCCAACGATAAATCGTCCAAACCTCCCACGAGTCTGCCTCCTTTGGATCCCGGGGAATTGCAAATAGCAACAGGGCTTTTGCTTTTTGGTTCCAACTTACAAACTGAGGGCGGCCTAATTTCAGAAAATCACCGTAGCTTTGACTGTGGTGCTGACGATCACCGTAATTTTTGATCAACCGTCGATTCCAGACTTGGCGGAAGTTCGGCCAGGGATTTTCCCACCACCATATCCGGTTCCCTCGATAGTCTTCTCCGACGACGATATCGATATCTTCATCCCCATCCACATCAAAGGCACAACCGCCCGCTTCGAGAGGTAAAGCATCCGCGTCGATCACGTATCGATACCATCCTCCCCTTCCATTCCACTTATACCAGACCAACGCCGGGGCCTGAGTTCGTTCACCAATGGCAAAATCATCAATCCCGTCTCGATCCACGTCAAACACTAGGCAACACGTTTGCTGAGTTCCCCAGTTGGGTACGGGTAAGTCACCTTGCTGGGTGCTTTTGAGAGTCCACCGCACCTCAGAAAAACACAGTCTCGGGAATGCGAGGCTTAGTGCAGCCGTCGAAAGGAAAAGAAGTGGGCCGACAAACGACCATATTCCGCACGATCTTCTTCGAAAGCCACTGATCACTTAGCTCTCCTGTCGAAGCAAAAGGTTTAGCCGGGGCTTACTGTGCGAGGCTCATTCGGCCGTTTCCAACAGGGTGCTAATCGGTCAGCAGGACAAGCGAAAAAAGCACCCGAGCGTTCCGCAGTCCGTTTGGGCCGGGAAAACCTCGCTTAGCGCATATTGGGAGAGGGGGCTCATTTGATTGCCCGCTCAATCAGCAGCCGAATCGAATGAGCCCCAAAGATTTTGAACCCCAGTCTACCTGGAGCATCGTGTGTCTTCTTGCAATCCCGCGCTGAGCTAGGGGGTTGACTGCAATTCGAGGTCGATACGATTGGTCCCCGGTTGCACGTCTTGCGTGAGTTGGGAATCCTTGTTGTAGCGGGCGGGTATTTTCTCAACGAACTGGGGGGCTCGGAGGCTGGCATAAGGGTCCGGTTGGTAGCCGGGATCATCTTCATCAGGAATCTTCACTTCGGCAGAAGCAGACGGTGCTTGTGATTGAACATATACACGGTGTTTTCCCACGACTGCACCAGGTCCGAGTGAACAGGCCAGGGAATAGGAGCCCGACTCATCGGTGACCCCTGATGAGGAAACCCCGCCTTCTACCGGCACGAAAGTAACGATCACTTTTGCCAAAGGCTTTCCATCTAAAGTTACCGTGCCGCTGACGGGTGCTAGCCTCGGGCCTTTTTCTCCACAGCCGAGGACAGTCGCCACCATCCCCAGCAGGAAAACGACACTGGAAATCTTTCTCGGGAGTAGGCTCGGCACAGAAAGGTCCCTCCGCTTTTTGTTTTCGAAGCGATTGGAAGTTTTTGTTTTCGAAGCGATTGAAAGCGAATTGCAACCTCACCGAATTCCCTTAGGGAATACTTACGGCTTCACTTCCGCCACAGCTACCCATCGCACCCCACACGCCCCATGGCGAGCGGCGGTTTCCGGGGTTTGGCACATCCAGCTCATTTTGCTGGCCTGTGTCAATCGTTTGACTGATGAAGCGGACCGAACCATCGGCCATGGCTACATTCACTCCTCCCGGATGTCGGCTAGAAGCCGTGCCCATGAATTCAGCCCCATCCAGGCTGTACAGGCAACTCGGGCCATTGGGGGATACCATAGTGGAGAATCCGGTAAAATTCGGCAGTCCATACCAGGCGCGTCCACCCACGGGCCTTGTCTGGTCTTGAACCGGAGGAGTAAGTCTTGTTGGATCCGTCGGATCAATTCGTGCCACACAGGCGGCAGGGCTTGGAGTCGTCATACTTAAGGCAACACCACCGGGTCGTTCACCAGGTCGACCTCCAACCACCATTTCACCAAGCATCACCGTATTGGATGTGCCATCCACGACGTGAGAAATTCCTAACCATCGTTCAGGTTGAAAAATCCCCCGCTTTTGATTTCCTGGGGCGGCTGGGTCATTTGGGGTCAAATGGTTCTGAAGATAGTCATCGCCGACGCAGGCTTTGTAATTTAAAAGGGCAGGCGACTTAGTGCGATCAGGAGGGGGAAGATCGGACGGGCACATGTAGGGGGGCAAATCTCTATTCCAGGAGGCCCAACTTGACCAAGGGGCGGGCAAAGTGGCAGCTCTTACACCTGTCATGAACGGATCGTATAGATCGTATAAATATATAAAAGTCATCATGGCCCAGGAATACAAGTGCCACTGTCTGGCGGACCCTGAGATCGTCCGGACCCCCAAGGCCGGAAAAACCTTGTAAGTGTCGTGGTACAAATGTAGAGCCGTGGCGACCTGCTTCAGATTCAAGAAAGATTAAGAGCCTCTAACAAAATGAACCGCACAGGCATTTATAGCAGATCAGGATGCAGCCGAGGGTAAGGAGTGCTTGATGGATGTCGCTGCGACGTTCATAGCGGACACGCAACCGACGGTATTGGTGCAGCCAACTGAGCGAGCGTTCCACCACCCAACGGAAGATACCCAACCCACTGCCATGTTCCTGGTGGCGTCGCGCCAGCTCGGGTATAATGCCTCGCCGCCGCAGCGCCTGGCGATGT
>Ga0209721_1000179_pt1 | contig 63561 bp, 51 predicted proteins | sample TshhotsprinmetaG_FD_184139 | JGI IMG/M metagenome (GOLD analysis project Ga0209721, IMG submission 184139) | Hot spring microbial communities from South Africa to study Microbial Dark Matter (Phase II) - Tshipise hot spring metaG (SPAdes)... | ecosystem: Environmental > Aquatic > Thermal springs...
AGCCAAAGCGCGGCAAATCGTCGCCCTTGGCCGCGAGGTGCTCGGCGGCAACGGCATCTTGCTCGACCGCCACATTGCCCGCCACTTCGCCGACATCGAAGCCGTCTATACCTATGAAGGCACGAACGAGATCAACACGCTGGTTGTTGGACGCGAGATTACCGGTATTGCCGCCTTCGTGTAGCAGTCAACCACACTACCATATTATGCGCGAGGTGTAGAGACGGTGTAATGCGCCGTCTCTACGCTGTAAGGAAGCCATGGACTACGCTTCCCACATCTGATAGCGGGTAAGATCACAGGCTTCTCACAGTGGAACATTGGCAGGAGGTGAACGAACTTTCAATCTGGCATATAATAATGGTAACGACATGTTATCAAAGGTGGACTATGGTCACACTCCCTCTTCCGCCAATCCAGCGCTCGTGGGAACGCTGCCGGGCACGCAATCTCGATCCAAACAGTCCGCCACGGGTCGGCACGGTTAACCTGAATGGGTGGAGCCATAGCCATCTGCAAATGCTGGCCCGTTCATCAATCGAGGATCTCTACCAGCTCAGCGATCATCCCGGCTTTGCCGTTCTTGTCTGCGACGAGCAAGGAACCATTATCGACATAGCCGGTGATAGCATCGTGATCGAGCAGGCGCAACAGCGCGGGTTTGGGTATGGCATTAGCCTGGCCGAAGAGATTGCTGGCGCCAACGCAGTCGATCTGGCATTGCGTGAAGCCCTGCCTTGCCAGACCAGTGGCGATGAACACTATTGCAAATGGTTGCAGCCATTTGCGCTGGCCGCGGCACCGATCTTCAGCCCCGATGGCAAAGCATTAGGCGCGCTGGCCATTCTGACCCCAGCTCATGCCAACCACCCATACATCCTCGGCCTGGTCATTGCCGCAGCGCAGGCATTGCACAACCAGTTGCGAGCCGAACGACTACTCAACGAAGCCAACGATCACCTGAGCGAACTCTATGCCACACTGGACACAATCAATGAGGGACTGATCTTCGTCGGCCCCCATGGTGAGATTCGCCGGCTGAGTCGGCGCGTGGCAAACATCCTTGCAATCAATGCGCGCTCAGCCGCCGGTCGCCCCCTGACCAGCGTTATTCCACTGCCACCGGCAATCGCTACCGCGCTGCAACACTTGAGCACGCTGGAAGAACAGGAAGTGATCTGGCAAACTGCCGTCGGCGCGCAGGCAGTGATCTGTAGCGTGCGACCGGTGTGGGATCGGAGCAAACGCTACCTGGGGAGCCTGATCACCCTCCGCCCAACTGAAAGTGTCCGCCAACTGGTACAACAAGTTGTCGGAGCCCGTGCCACGTTTACTTTTCGCGACATCATCGGTCAGAGTGAGACTATCCGCCACGCGTTACGACAGGCCCGGCTGGCGGCAGCCGGACGGGGCGCAGTGCTGTTGCGCGGCGAGCCAGGGGTAGGCAAAGATGTCTTTGCCCAGGCGATACACAATGCCAGCAGCCGGGCAAACGGGCCATTTGTGCGCGTCTCGTGCGCAGCCATCCCGCGTCAGTTGCTCGATAGTGAGCTATTTGGGGTTGAAGGGAACGAACGCCAACCCGGTCGGCCTGGCAAACTAGAGCTGGCTCACGGCGGCGTCATCTATCTGGAAGCGATTGACGCCCTTTCATTTGATCAGCAAACCAATCTGCTGCGCGCCATCGAGATGGGGCGCGTGATACGGACCGGCGGCGCGCGCCCTATTCCAATTGATGTGCGCGTGATTGCCACCGGTCACGATCTCGAACAACTGGCGCAAGAAGGACGCTTCCGCGCCGATCTCTACGCTCGCCTCAGCGTATTCACCATCGATATTCCCCCATTGCGCCAGCGCGACAACGATGTCATCTTGCTCACCAACTATATGGTGCAACGCCAGAGCGAGCAACTAGGGCGTCCGATTGCGCTCGATCCCGATGCGCTGGCCGCGTTACGCGCCTATCCCTGGCCGGGCAATGTGCGAGAACTCGAAGTCGTGCTCGAACGAATGGCGCAGGTAAGCGCCAAGAGCGTCTTGACCGTTCACGATTTGCCCCCATCGATCGCGCGCCACGCCACGCCGCTCACAATGGCAGACAGTCCGAGACTGGCCGAAGCGCACGAGTTAAGCGAGCGTGACGCAATCCTGCGCGCCATCCGCGCCGCCGGCGGTCGCATAGGCCGCGCCGCAACGCTGCTCGGTATCAGTCGGGCAACGCTCTGGCGGAAAATGACCCGCTATCAAATCGCGCGCGATGATCTCACTCCATGACTTGTGTTTCAATATTGAAACATTTTTATGCTTCGCCCGGCTTTTTCACAGCTTGACGCCGATCCTTCTACTTTGCTACGATACTTATGCCAAAGCACTATTAAACTCATTCACTAAATAACCATGTTGGCCTTGGCCATTGACGATACGCTGTTAGACGTATCGTTGTGGTGCCTGGGAATTTTTGCGCATTGCGTCCGGCAATGCATCGCAGCAAAGAAAGGAGGTGCGCAGGGCGGGTCGCCGAATGCTTCTCACTTTCCAAACGGCGTGAACGCCCAATCCAGTTCAGATGCGTTGGCACGCCATGCGCGCGTGCAGAGTGGCCAAATCGTTTGCGCCACTACCAGGGTTTACACGCATCACGTTCTCTGTTCGAACGCTGGATCAAGGTTGATTCGTAAGAACTGGTTTCGCTTGTGTTGCAAGGAGGAGACCTTCTATGCCTGCGTCCTTTCTGGGCGAAGTATTCGGCACCATGATTCTGATCCTGTTTGGCAACGGCGTGGTCGCCAATGTGCTCTTGACACAATCGAAAGGGAATGGCGGCGGCTGGATCGTCATTACCACTGGCTGGGCTTTCGCCGTTATGTGCGGTGTCTTTACTGCGGCAGCGCTCGGCAGCCCTGGCGCCGATCTCAATCCGGCTGTGACGATTGCTGTTCTTATCCGCGGTGGCTATGATTTCGGCACGGCGATCATGCATATCATCGCCCAGTTTATCGGCGCATTCATCGGCGCAACCCTCGTCTGGTTGACCTACCTCTCGCACTGGGAAGTTACGAAAGATCCCGGTTTGAAACTGGCCTGCTTTAGCACCGGCCCGGCGATCAACAAGCCGGTCAACAATATCATTACCGAAGTGATCGGCACGTTTGCGCTGCTCTTCATCATCTTTGCGATCTTCAGCAGCGACGGCGCCACTGGCGGCAGCCCAGCCAGCGGTCTCGGCCCGTACCTGGTGGCGGCATTGGTGTGGGGTATCGGTCTCTCGCTCGGCGGCCCAACCGGCTATGCCATCAATCCGGCCCGCGATCTTGGCCCGCGCATTGCCCATGCAGTGCTGCCGATTGCCGGCAAGGGCGATAGCAATTGGGGCTACTCGTGGGTGCCGGTCGTCGGTCCCATTATCGGTGGCTCGATTGCCGCGTTGCTGGCGAATGCGCTAGGCATGTAACAACCATTAGCAGTTATCACCTCAAGGGGAGGAAGCCTGTGAAGAAGTTGATCAACGCGCCGGAAAACGTCGTTAAAGAGGCGTTAGCCGGTATGGCGATCGCTCACGCCGATCTGATCGACGTGCATTACGATCCCGACTATATCGCGCGCAAGGGCGCACCACACAACAAGGTTGGTGTGATTTCCGGCGGCGGTTCGGGACACGAACCAATGCACGGCGGATTTGTCGGCTATGGCATGCTCGATGCGGCCTGTCCCGGCGCGGTCTTTACATCGCCGGTGCCAGATCAAATGCTCGCGGCTACCAAAGCGGTCAATGGCGGTAAGGGCGTGTTGCACATCGTCAAGAATTACACCGGTGACGTGATGAACTTCGAGATGGCGGCAGAATTGGCCGCAGCAGAGGGCATCGAGGTCGCCAGTGTGGTCACCAATGACGATGTGGCTGTTGAGAATAGCACCTGGACGGCTGGCCGTCGTGGTGTCGGCGTAACCGTGTTGCTCGAAAAGATCGTGGGAGCCGCCGCTGAGTCCGGCGCTGATCTGGCTACCTGCAAGGCTATTGCCGAGCGTGTTAATGCCAGTGGCCGCAGCATGGGCATGGCGTTAACCCCATGTACCGTACCGCAAGCCGGCAAACCTGGTTTCGAGCTGGCCGACGACGAGATGGAAGTCGGAATTGGCATCCACGGTGAGCCAGGTCGCCGCCGCGAGAAGCTGGCTCCTGCCCGCGATATTGCCGAGATGCTGGCCGGACCCATCCTGGAAGATCTGCCGTTTAAGAGTGGTGATGCCGTGCTGGCCTTTGTCAATGGAATGGGAGGCACGCCACTGATCGAGCTGTATGTGATGTACAATGAATTAGCGCGCATCCTGAAAGATCGCAACATTACAATCGCGCGATCGCTGGTGGGTAGCTACATCACCTCGCTCGAGATGGCCGGAGTCAGCTTCACCCTGCTCCGACTCGATGACGAGATGATCAAGCTCTGGGATGCGCCGGTGCATACGCCGGCTTTGCGCTGGGGGATGTAGCGGGAAAGGAAGCCGCGGCGGAGCGCCTGGCTCCGCCGCTAGACGAACGTAGGGGAACCATGCAGATCACTGCTGATCACGTCATTCGTTTCCTCCAACTGGTTGCAGAACGGGTCAAGGAACAACGCGATTACCTGACCCGGCTTGACGCAGCCATCGGTGACGCCGACCACGGCGTAAACCTTGATCGTGGGTTCAGCACGGTGATGAGCAAATTACCGTCGGCAACTGATCGCAGTATCAGCGGCCTTCTCAAGCTGACCGGTATGACCCTGATCTCAACGGTTGGTGGCGCCAGCGGACCGCTCTATGGCACCGCTTTTCTACGCGCCAGCACTGCAGTCGGCGATCGCGCCACCATTGGCGCCGATGAGCTGATCGCTGCGCTCACTGCGGCCCTGGAAGGGATCCAGACCCGCGGCAAAGCCACCCGCGGCGAAAAGACGATGATCGATGCTATTGCGCCGGCAATCGATACACTGAAAGAGCAGTATGCGGCGAGCGGTGATCTGCTGGCAGCCATGCGCGCTGCGGTTGCTGCGTGCGAACAGGGTATGATCGCAACCGAACCGATGCTGGCCACGAAAGGGCGAGCCTCCTACCTCGGTGAACGCTCAATTGGTCACCGTGACCCAGGAGCTGCTTCTGCCTTTTTGATGGCCCAGGTGATGCTTACAGTGCTTGAGCAGGTTGCTCAAGAAGGTTAGTCTGTCACGCTCTGGCGGCGTGATAGGGACAAAGGAGTCTGACAGTATGGCAAAGTATGCCGCTGCGATTGATCAGGGTACTACCAGCACTCGCTGCATGATTTTTGACCATAGTGGCAACGTCGTTTGCTACGACCAGAAAGAGCACGAGCAGATCTATCCCCGCCCCGGTTGGGTTGAACATAGTCCTGATGAGATTTGGGAACGCACTCAGAGTGTGATTCGGGGCGCATTGACGAAGGGTAACCTGAGCGCGAGCGATATTGTCGCGGTAGGTATTACCAACCAGCGCGAGACCGCTGTCGTATGGAACCGCAAGACTGGTCGCCCGGTCTACAACGCTATCGTCTGGCAAGACACTCGCACCGATCAGATTTGCAATGAGCTGGCGGCTGATGGCGGTCAGGATCGTTTCCGCGCCAAAGTCGGTCTGCCCCTGGCAACCTACTTCTCCGGCCCCAAGATTCGCTGGATCCTCGACAATGTGCCCGGCGCCCGTGAAGCCGCTGAGGCGGGAGACGTGGTGTTTGGCAATATTGATACGTTCCTGACCTGGTGGCTCACCGGTGGGCCTGATGGCGGCGTCCACGTGACCGACGTAACTAATGCCTCGCGCACGATGCTGATGAATCTCGAAACACTCGATTGGGACGACGAGATCCTCGGTATCATGGGCATTCCCCGCCAGATGCTGCCAAAGATTATGCCCTCGAGCACTGTCTATGGCACGGCTACCGGTGAACTGGCTGGCGTGCCGGTGGCCGGAATCCTCGGTGACCAGCAGGCAGCCATGGTCGGCCAAACCTGCTTTGACGTTGGCGAGGCCAAGAATACCTACGGCACGGGTTCGTTTATGCTCCTCAATACCGGTACCAAGATCGTGCCTTCGAAGAGCGGCTTGCTGACGACCGTGTGCTATAAATTCGGTGACCAGCCTGCCGTTTATGCGCTCGAAGGCTCGATTGCGATTACCGGCGCGTTGGTACAGTGGCTGCGCGATAATCTCGGCCTGATCACGACCTCGGCAGAGGTTGAGGCACTGGCCAACCTGGTGGAAGATAATGGTGGTATCTACTTCGTGCCGGCCTTCTCCGGTTTGTTCGCACCGTACTGGCGTTCTGATGCGCGTGGCGCGATCGTTGGCCTGACCCGTTATGTCAATAAAGGACACCTCGCTCGCGCCGTCCTGGAAGCGACTGCTTACCAGACCCGCGAAGTGCTCGATGCTATGGAGCAGGATTCGGGTGTGAAACTGACCGCGCTGAAGGTTGATGGTGGTATGGTATATAATAACACCCTGATGCAATTCCAGGCCGACATCCTGGGTGTGCCGGTCATTCGGCCTAAAGTTGCGGAAACAACCTCTCTCGGCGCCGCTTATGCTGCCGGCCTGGCGGTTGGTTTCTGGTCGAATACGGATGAGATGCGGGCTAACTGGGGCGTCGATCATACCTGGACGCCGAAAATGGATGAGGCAACCCGCGAACGCCTCTATCGAGGCTGGAAGAAGGCGGTGACCCGCACCTTCGATTGGGTGGAATAGTCACCATAGTACGTTAAAAGAGAGACGCCAGACCTCAACGGTTGGCAAGGGATAACGACACCTTCGCATAATGATGAGTTGCGATCAGTTGAACTTCCCAAGCGCCAATCGATGGTACAGCGTCTGAATTGTAGCAAGACCGGCAGGAATCCTATCCTGCCGGTCTTGCCGCCCGTCAGGAGACTCTCATGCAAACCATTTCCACCGATGTGCTGGTGATCGGCGGTGGCGCGACCGGAACCGGTTGTGCGCTCGATTTAGCAATGCGCGGTATTCGCTGTGTGTTGGTTGAGAAGGGTGATCTGACTCACGGCACAACTGGTCGCTACCACGGCCTTCTCCATTCCGGCGGAAGATATGTAACCAAAGATCCGCAATCGGCCACCGAATGCGCGCATGAGAATGCTATTCTGCGCCGGATCATGCCGCATTGCATCGAGCCAACGTCCGGCTTCTTTGTGATTACTCCGTGGGATGATGAGAGTTACGGCGATGTGTTTGTCGCCAACTGTCAGCGCACTGGCGTACCGGTGCAAGAGATCTCGGTCGCTGAGATGCTACGCCGTGAGCCGGTACTCAATCCGCGCATCTCACGGGTGTTTGAGGTTCCTGATGCCTCCGCCGATTCGTTTCTCGCCACGCATTCAGTGGCACTCGCTGCCCGTGAGTACGGCGCCGATATTCGCACCTATCACAATGTTGTTGACCTGATCCGCGTCGGCGATCAGGTGATGGGCGCTATTGTTGAAGACCTGCGGAGCGGTGAACGCATTCGGATCGATTGCGCGTATGTGCTTAATGCTGCCGGCGCCTGGGCCGGCAAGATTGCGGCGATGGCCGGCGTGACGGTGACGGTTGTGCCGGGTAAGGGCACGATGGTCGCGATGAACCATCGTATGGTCAATACCGTGGTCAATCGCTGCAAGTTGCCGTCTGATGGCGATATTATTGTGCCCATTCATACCGTAGCCGTGATTGGCACGACCGATGTGCATGTGCCCGATCCCGATGTGTTCGGAATCGAGCCGGAAGAGATTCAATTTATGCTCGATGAGGGCGAGAAGCTGATCCCTGGCTTCCGCCAGTATCGCGCATTGCGGGCCTGGGCCGGTGTACGCCCTCTCTACAAAGACAAAGACGTTGCCAGCGACCGCGACATTCCCCGCACGTTCAAACTCCTCGACCACGAGGCACGCGATGGTGTTCGTGGTATTCTCTCGATTGTCGGCGGTAAGTGGACAACCTATCGCCTGATGGCCGAGCAAACGGTCAACGAACTTGCCCGTCGCCTGGGTAATACCCAGCCTTGCCGCACGGCCAGCGAGGTCTTGCCGGTGCCTCGTTTCGAGCATCGCGCCCATTCTACCGTCACCGTATCACCTGATCCGGCAGCCCAAACACCTCATTACTGGTTGGGCAAACCGCTGGCCCTGGTCGAGAGCGAACACGCTGCCGGCGAGCTGATCTGCGAGTGTGAATTGGTGACCCGCGAGCGCATTCTGGCTGCTATCGATGCCGGCGCGCATAATCTTGATGACATTCGCCGCGATGTGCGGATGGGTATGGGGCCGTGTCAGGGCGGTTGGTGTATCTATCGCACTGCGAATCTGCTTTATGAACGGCGGTGCGCTAACGGCTTGACTCATACGAATGCCAACGAAGCTATTATGCACTTCTTGCAAGAACGTTGGAAGGGCTTGACATCTGTCTTATGGGGCGATCAATTGCGCCAGGCGCGGCTTGATGAACTCATTTACGTCGGCGTGCTGGGCATCCAGTATCTGCGACCGCTGGCCGAACCGGGTGGCGGCCTGGTCACGCAGCATCCGGCGATTGCGACCGAATACGTGCAGGCATAGCTACCGGGATACGGGGGAGCAGATATGTACGACACCATTGTCATAGGCGCCGGTTTGAGCGGCATGATGGCTGCTATCGGTCGCGCCGAGCGGGGCGAAAAGGTACTGGTACTGGCTAAAGGTTACGGCGCTACTCACTGGTCAACTAGCTGTATCGATCTCCTGGCCGGTTGTGATGATCCGTTCCACGGTATTACCCAACTGGCAGCGCAACGGCCCCATCATCCTTATGCCCTGGCCGGTCCGACAATGATTGAAGGTGGGATTGCTCGCCTCCGGGCTATCTGTGAAGCAGCCGGTTATCCGCTGGTCGGCAATCTCAATCGGCATATGCTCCTACCCACTGCGCTGGGTGCATTGCGGCCTACGACCTTCGCGCCGGTCACGATGATCGCCGGCGATGCCCGCCAGTTGCGCGATGGCCGTCCAACGCTTATCGCTGGCTTTGCCGAATTGCGCGACTTCTTTCCGCCTTTAATTGCTGCCAACCTGCGCGCGCAAGGCATCGCCGCCACAGCGGCCCAACTCGCTATGCCGCCTGTGGGTCGGCAACGTGATTTCAGTCCGGCCACCCTGGCCCGCCTCTGCGAGCAGCCTGCGTTTCGCGCCAGCCTTGGCGAACAACTGGCGGCGCTCGCGCGGCAGGGTGACTATGCTCGCATTGGATTGCCGGCAATTCTCGGGCTAAAACACGCTACTGAGGTAGTGCGTGATCTGCAAAACCGCGCTGGCGCGCTGGTATTTGAAATTCCAACCCTGCCAGTCTCAGTGCCGGGCATGCGGTTGTACCAAATTCTAGAGGATGAATTCCTGAGATTGGGTGGCCGCATCCAGCTTGGCGGGTTTGTGCAACGTGGTGAAAGCATCAGCGACACACTGGTCGCTGTGTTCAGCGAAGCAGCAGCGCGTGAACAACGCCACGCTGCGCGGCGCTGGGTGCTGGCCACCGGAGGCATTCTCGGCGGTGGCGCGCGCGCTACCCCGGAAGGCTATGTGCGTGAAACGGCGCTCGATCTGCCACTCCAGGCTCCCGCCGGGCGCGCTGGCTGGTTTGCGCCGCGTTTCCTCAACGAAGAGGGGCATCCGATCTTTCAGAGTGGCGTCCGGGTTGATGAGCGCCTGCGTCCGCTTGATGCTGCCGGTCGGCTGGTATACGACAATGTGATGGTCGTCGGTGGAGCGCTGGCCGGCTTCGACCCTATTCGCGAAGGGTGTCTTGAAGGCGCAGCTATCGCTACCGGCTGGATGGCAGGGATGTCATGAATGAGGCATCAGGTGACGAGTTTCGTGGCTCTCAGCGACTGACATTGCTTCTTGCACACACAGGAACAGGCATCATGGATCATATCGAGCTTTCGCTCACCCAGTCACTTGATCACTGCATTAAGTGCAATATCTGTACATCGGCCTGCCCGGTGGCGGCAGTGACCGATGCCTTCCCCGGTCCGAAATACGTCGGCCCACAGGCGCAACGCTTCCGCCACGCCGCTCAGCCGGTGCCTGATGAGTCGGTCGATTATTGTTCCGGCTGTCGGGTCTGTAATCAGGTCTGCCCGACCGGAGTGCGCATTGCCGAACTCAATGCCCGCGCCCGCGCGCAAATTGTCGCCGAGCGCGGTATGCCGCTGCGTAACCGGATTATTGCCCGTTCTGGACTGGTTGGACGCCTGAGCAGCGGGCCGCATGCGCCTCTGGTCAATTTTACGCTCAATTTTGCTCCGGCGCGCTGGTTGATCGAACGGGTAATGGGGATTCATCGTCACGCTCCGTTACCGAAAGCCAGTACATACACCTTTCGCAGTTGGTTTAAGCGGCGCAAACCGACGGTCAATGGCAAGCGGCCACAGGTGGTCTACTTCCACGGGTGTAGCACCAACTACTACGAACCACGCGTCGGTCAGGCAGCAATTGCCGTGCTCGAACACCTTGGTTTTGAGGTGATTGTGCCACCTCAACGGTGTTGTGGTCTGCCATTGCTCTCAAACGGCGATTTTCCCGCTGCGCAGAAACAGCACGAATATAATGTTACCCACCTCTTACCGTATGCGCGCGCCGGCATTCCGATTGTCGGCACCAGCACCAGTTGCACACTCACCCTGAAGGAAGAGGCTCCCGAACTGCTCGGTTTGCACGGCGATGACATTCGCGCGGTTGCAGCCGGCACTTACGACATCTTTGAATTTTTGCGTGACCTGTATATGCAAGGTCGTCTGCGCACTGATTTTCGCCCAATCGAACGCGCGATCCCCTATCATCCCCCCTGCCAGTTGCGGGCGCATCGAATTGGTAGGCCTGTGCTCGATGTCCTCGGCCTGGTACCTGGCTTGCGTTTGCAGGAAAGCCGCGCCGAATGCTGCGGTATCGCCGGCACTTACGGCATCAAACGCGAGAAATATCAGATTGCAATGGATGTCGGTCAGCCGTTGTTTCAATTCGTGCGCGCTAGTGGCCAGGATCTCGCTCTGTGCGACAGTGAAACGTGTCGCTGGCAGATCAGTCACGCCACCGGAGTCGCAACGCGACATCCGATTGAAATCCTGGCCGAAGCATACGGACTTCAGCCATAACCGGTTTATCGTCAACACTCCCTACGGTCGAAGCGGCGATCTGGTTCGGCGCTGCTTCGACAATTTGTTATAATACGGTTCACTGTGTCCGCTTCTGCTCGGAGTGTTGGGCATGCTTGCGCCAGAAACAGTCTTGCAGGGCCGGTATCGCGTCATTGCCCAAATCGCTAAAGGCGGCATGGGTGCTGTCTATCAGGCGCGTGATCTACGGCTACGCATTGACGTGGCTTTAAAGCAAACTCTCTTCAATGATGAGGCGTATCGCCAGGCATTCGAGCGTGAAGCGCAGATTCTGGCCCGCTTGCGCCACCAGGCCCTGCCGCGCGTGATCGACCACTTCATCGACCCGCAGGGTCAGTTTCTGGTGATGGAATTCATCCACGGCGAAGATCTCGGTAACCAGCTTGCCCGCCTTGGCCGCCGCTTTGCGTCACCTCAGGTACTGCCGATGGTGGTGAAGTGGATGGATCAACTACTCGATGTCTTGCATTATTTACATACCCGGCCAGTGCCGGTAATTCATCGCGATATTAAGCCGAAGAACCTTAAACTGACCCCGAGTCACGACATCATCCTGCTCGATTTTGGCCTGGCCCGCGGTGGCATGACCATTTCCGCCGGCATTGACGGATCGGGAACGCGCAAAGTGTACGGCTTTACTCCACCGTATGCGCCGTATGAACAGATGCGCGATGGCGATCCGGATCCGCGCAGCGACATCTATGCACTGTCGGCCACGCTCTACCACCTGTTAACCGGCGTGCTGCCGACCGATGCGATGACCCGCATGGCCAGTTTGATCAATCGTCAGCCCGATCCTTTGCGCCCGATTCGAAGCCTTGCGCCCCACGTGCCGGAGGGACTCGCCCAACTGATCGAACAAGGCATGGCCACCCTGATCGATCAGCGCCCTCAGTCAGCTCGTGAGATGCGTGAGGCGTTGCATCGCCTGCGCGGACGGCCAGTTGGAATGAAGGCATCGGCCCCGATTCAACCGATACCACAACCGGTAGCAGTATCAGCGCCTGACACCACCGACACACAACCACCATCGACGCCGGCGCCAACCGTTACTCCGTCAGCGCCAACGCCAACACCGGTCGGCACAATGCTTCGGCGCCTGGTCACCGGCAGTCAGGTGCGCAGCCTCGCTTTTTCCCCTGATGGGAACCTCTTGCTGGCCGGATATGATGATTACACCGTCGGTGTATGGGATGTGAGCCGCGGCGAGCAGATCGCCAGTCTCCGCGGCCACGAAAGCAGCGTTCGTTCGGTTGCGTTTAGTCCTGACGGCAAACTGATCGCTACCGGCAGCGATGATGAAACCGCGCGGATCTGGCGCGCTGCCGATTGGCAAACGATGCGAATTATTCAACATCCCGCCTGCCCGATTGAGAGTGTCAGTTTCAGTCCTGATGGTCGGTATCTGGCAGTTGGCGGCTGGGGTAGCGCTATCACTCTCTACGAAATCTGGCAGGATAGTATCGAACCGATCGGCCTGTTGACCTGCCCATTCGTCCATTCGCTGAGTTTTTCACCAGATGGATTATTCCTGGCAGCCGGTTGTTACGATGGCGCCATTTACCTCTGGCGTGTCGCCGATCAACAGGCACTTGAACAGATCAGTGGTTTTAACACGTTTATCTATAGCGTGGCATTCAATTTGGACAGTGCCATCATCGCTGCCAGCAGCGGCATTAGCATCCGATTATGGCGCCTCAAAGACCGCCACCCCCTCGACACACTTCAGGGTCACACCGCGCCGGTGCGCGGACTGGCATTTAGCCCACGCTTACCGATCCTGGCATCGGTGAGTGAAGATCGCAGCGCGCGTTTCTGGCACATCGAACACGGGCAACCCCTCGCGCTCACACTTGAACATAGCGCCGGCATAAGCTGCCTGAGCTTTAGCCCCGATGGTCAGTTGCTGGCAACCGGCGCTCACGATGGCCGCATCTGCCTCTGGCAGGCACCCATCGAGTGATTGCGCCAGCGCCGCTAACACACTACCCGGATCCGTTCGATGAGGGCAAGAATCCGTTCAGCTCGCCGACCGTATGTATGTTCGGCGGCGAGCGCTTGTCGCGCCGCCGGCAATGCCGGATCAGTTTCAGCCAGCGCAGCGGTAAGCGCTGCCTGCAAACCGGCCAGATCGCGGCGCGGAAAGCTGTAGGCCAGATGCGGCGGCAAGATTTCGTATAGTGCCGGCAAAGCCGGCAACACAACCGGCAACCCTAACGCCATATACTCGAACAGCTTCAACGGCGAAGCCGTCACATCGGTTACGGTATCGGGAATCACCAGCGCATCAGCCGCGCCCAGCCAGCGCACTACTTCCGTCTGTGGACGCGGCGGCAACAGGTAGAGATCGGCAGACATCGCTGTCGTTTCAGCCACACGCAAACCTTCACTGATCGCATGCGCCGCGAGAGCTGCCCGCTCGCCAGGGCGACCACCCAGAATCAGAGTAATCAGCGCCGGATGGGTTGCGCGGAGCGCGCGCGCAGCGCTGAGCAGACCGTCGAGCCAGCGATGAGCGAAGGTCATCCCGGCATAGGCCACAATCGGCGCGGCAGGTGGTAGGCCCAACGCAGCGCGACACGCGGCCCGATCCTGACGCGCAAAGATCCGTTCATCGTAAGCGTCAGGGATCACCGCAACACCTGCCGGGTCGCGCCACCCGATCTGAGCCAGCAATCGGCGAAAATCGTCGGTCAGTGAAGCCACGGCAGTCGCGCGGCAGATGGCAGTCCGGTCGATCAGATCGAGCAACCCGCGCGCCCACCGCTCTTTGGCGCGCGAGGGATTGCGTGACTCGAGATCGTGCGCCTCGTAAATCACCGGTATGCTGAGCCGAGGCCCAAAGACACCGGCCCACCAGGCAGCAATAATTGGCTGCCGAATGTAGACCGCCTCGACGTTGGGTCGGAGAGGGGCAACCAGCGTTGCCGTCATTGCGGCAAACGCCGAATGCTCAAGATAGTAAAGCAGCGTACTCTTGTAGAAACGCGACAACTTCCCGATTGCCGGACGCGGCAAATGCACAGCGCCCACCTCGCTGAATCGGCTCGGTTCCAGGCCCCAACGTGGAATGAGGGCGAGGGTATCGGATCGACGCGCGCGCAACTCACGCAACGTAGTATAAGTCTGCAATGCATTGGCCGATTGCAGATTGAGACTGGTTGGATAAGCAATATAGACGATCATGTCAACGGGCGACTTCAAGCCGCGACAACAGACGATCCAGTTCAGCCAGGGTTGATGCTAATCCTTCCGGCGCAGTATGCAACGAGCCACCCGTTACCAGCGCCGCGCGCACCAGGTGCGGATTATCGCCGGCCATCTCCAGGTTTCGCAAATCTTGCCGGATCCGCTCATCGGTGATCGAAATGCCGTGGCGGGCCATCATTGTCCGATAATACGGATAGTGATCACACAAATGACGCGCCACGCTCTCGAATCCGTGACGGGCAATCGTCATACGAGTGCGAAAGCGCATCGTATTTTCGGCAAACATCGTTCGATCATGCCGCGATGGCTCGATCAGAATAATATCAACCTCAGGGTGCCGGCGCCGAACCTGCTTGATGTGGTAGTGCAAACCGGCGTGAATAAAGGTGCGAAAGACCTGATTTCCGATGCGCTGAATGCCTTGATCGCTGATCGCCGCGCCGGGCGGATGACGACGATTGTCAAACGGCACCATCGGATTGATACAAACGATCAACTCTGCCCCACGCTCAATGGCCACGTCGAGACTGGCCGTGCCACGCAGGCCACCATCGATATAATCACGGTCACCGATCCGTACCGGACGGTAAAAGATGGGGATGGCGGCTGATGCGCACACGGCGAGCGAAATCGGGACATCTTCCAACGGCGGCAAGCCAAACACTGCCCGCTCGCCAGTATCGAGATCGGTCGCGATGATAGCCAGTTCTCGATCCAGGTCGGTAAAACGATTCGAGCGGCCAGGCTGTTCGAGCGCTACTCGCAGATAGCGTTCAAGGGCCTGTGAGTCATATAGACCGGTCGGCAAACCCACAGCCAGGGTCTCGATCAGATCGAGTAAAGAAGCTTCACTTCCTTCACGCAACCAGCGCTGGATAGCATGCGCCAGCGCGCCAGGCAAATGAGCCGCCCGCCGCAACAAATCGGCCAGATTCAATTGGTAGAGATGGTGGGGTTCGAGCTGATCGATCCCGAGCAGCGAACTCTCGAGCACGCTAATCAGCGTGCGCGGTGACATATTGTTAGCGAGGCAGGCATTAATCAATGCCCCAGCACTGGTGCCGACGTAGATATCAAATTCGTTGACAGAGAGATGTTCCAGTACCTGATCGATCGCGCAGAGCGCGCCAATTTCGTAGGCGGCGCCGGCGACACCACCACCTGCCAGAACCAGAGCCGTCGTGCTGCGATGCATAGCCTGCCTCTTTGCTACTATGTTCTGAACACTTCAACGCCGGCGCAGTAACTGCTCAACTGTTCTGGCCAGGGCATCAATTTGAGCGTGAAGCCGCTCAACATCGTTGCGCGTGGGCACGTCAGCTATTCGATCGGCAAGCTGGTTGCGCGCGTCACGAGCAAACTCTTGTCGCAAAAGAAGCCTGCGCCAGCGATCGGCTTCTTCAGGCGACAATTCGCCTTCGTTCACCAGCACATCGATGCGCCGACCAATTTCAGCCTCGATCAGATCGTCTCCACCGAGCGAACTGAAGAGAGTGCGCCGCAGCGTCGTCAGGGTATCGCCGCCAACCTGGATCAGACCGGTTAGCAGATTGGTCGGCAGCGGCGAGTTGCGACCGCGGGCCTGCAATACAACCTGCGCCAAAATATTGGCCGTAATATCGTCGCCGGTTTCGTTGTCGAGTACCTGAACCGTTTCGCCCTCTTGCACCAGCCGGGCAATGCCGTCGAGCGTGATATAACGCTTCTGATTGGTATGGTAGAGTTTCCGATTAGCGTATTTTTTGATGACATGCATGGTATTGCCGCCCTCAGCCGAACCAGGCAACGAGATCAGGTTTCCGTTTTGCCTCACTTTCGGCGTGGATGAAGTAGTATCAGCGGCAATTATAACACGCTGCGCCAAAACGCCGGCAACTGCGGACAATGCCGCAGCGCCGGCGTCAACAAACCTGACCAGCTACTTATCGCCACCCTCTTCCTTCGCCTCGCTGCGAGCGCGGCTGCGGCTCGGCGTCTCTTGAGCGCGGCGCAGTTCTTCAACACGAGCGGCCAACTGGGCAATCTTGGCGCTCAGCTCATCGATGTCGCGCTTGGATGGGATATTGAGCCGGTTGAGGAACTGCTCAAAACCGGTTTCAACCTGCGCGGTCAGATTATTCAGATTGGCCTGCACTTGATCGGCCTGAGGCATCGCCGTCTTGCGGAAGCGCTCAGCAGCCTCTTCGAACAGCTTCTGCGCATCTTTCTGCGCCAGCTCACCCCGCTCAACCAGCCGGTTGAGGAATGCCTCGGCCTCCTCGCGGCTGAGCGCAAAAGCGCCGATCCCGGCCAGCATCAGCTTACGCACAATTTCGAAGACTTGTACGCTCGGATTGACCGGTGGCGGTGTTTCGTCAATCTGGCGGACGTTAACCTCAATCTCTTCAACCGTCGTCATAAGAGCCTCCTGCTCTATGCTTGTATGGCCTGTTATTATCATAGCACAGTCTACCAGGTTTCGGTAGCCGTATAACGCAGCGCGTTACAGACTCGAATATAACACACTGCGTCATGAAAGTCAATGCCAGAAAAGTTGCCAGCAGGCAAGCTTTGGTACTAACCACACCACCATCGATCTACGCTGTCGCCGGCACATCCCACACGAAATGGAAGCTGCTCAGCCGCATGCCTTCTCGCTCGTAGAAACGGTGCGCATCTTTGCGCCACACCCCGGAATCGAGATGAAGCTGGTCGCAGCGTTCGGCGACGGCCTGCTTCTTCAGCCAGGTGAGCAGTGCGGCGCCATATCCGCATGAGCGACAATCAGAGCACGTAACCAGATCATCAACGTAAAGAAACCGGCCCCAGGCCAGATTTTCGCTTACCCGGAAGCCGGTCACTGCAACAACCTCGCCGGCAACCCAAACCGCAGCAAGGTGATAGCCCTGCGCCATCTGTTGGCGAATGCGCGCAACGAAGGTCGCTTCCTCCAGGTGAGGACGAAGTTCGCGCATTACCGGATAGCAGGCGGCAATCTCATTGTCGGCGGTTGCCAGAACGATTGACAGGTCAGGATGCATCTGAATTACTCCGCTTACAAGAGAACAGGAATACGCTTAATGCAGTCTCTATCTGCGCCAAACATAGCCTCAACCAGGGGTAGCAAAGCGCGCATGGATCACTGCGAATCGATACCAACGAGGAAAGAAGAAAGGTGTTGCACCTTATGCCTGTTCGCTGGCGCCAACATCATCGCGGTAGGTACGTCCCGGAAACCGGATCCGTTCCGCGTTGATGATTGCCCTCCCGCGAGCGCCGGCCAGGGTTGCGCCTGACGCCACCACAACCACGACGTGCCCACCGGTTAAATACAACCCACCGCTGCCGCCACCAAATAAGCGATCGCGCCGGGCGGGATCGTAGCGCAAAATGAACGGCGACTCGGTCTGATCATGAAAAACCAGCACCCCCTCTTCGACCTCACTGATTCCTTCAACGGCAGCGTTGATCGGGTAGTGATGGGGATACCCCTGAGTTACCAGCGCCAGGGCGACAGTCGCCTCGTCGCGCCAGCGCAATGGCGGCAGATGATGCAATCGCCGCGCAATGGCCGCCTCGAAATAGGAGGCCAGATCGTCGATCATCCGCGGCAAGACGGCCTGCGCTTCCATATCGCGCAGACTACAACGCAAGCCGATGATCCGCGGGCCTTGCGCGCCGATGATACAATCAACGCCGATTATGCCCCAGTAGGGCAGTTGTTCACGCGCGATGGCTGCCATCAGCGGCTGCATGATGTGACGCTCCAGATAGGCCTTCAGCTTATGGGCATAGGTTGAATTGCTGGTCATGGCGCCCATCGCTGGCGCCGGCGGACTGTCAGGCTGTGGCCCCATGCCGTCATAGATACGCGCTGGTAACAGCGAAATGAGATGACTGCCATCGGTGATCGCGGAAAAGCTGACCTGTGGCCCGGCTACGTGTTCCTCAATCACCACCCCGTGGCTACTCCCCTCTACAGGTCGCGAAACGAACAACGCGCGCAATGCCTCCAGAGCGGTGTAGCGGTCGTGGTACACGCCTTCGCCAGAAGCCGGATGGTCGCCGCGCAAGACGACCGGTAATCGTTGCGCGGCGAGATACTTTTCGGCCATCGGCAGACTGGTAAAGCACCGTCCTGCCGGCGTTGGCAACTGATAGCGCAGGAGTAGCTCTTTGGCGTAGCAGCGACTCCACTCGATCCGGGTACTACGTTGTGAAGCGCCGCACACACCGATGTGCATGCTCACAACCTCATCAACCAGTCCGGCCCAGAGCGGTTCGCTACCGGCAGGCACGATCAGATCGACTCCTTCGTTAAATGCCCATTGCGCGACCTGCGCCGGTTGTAAGGGATCGAGATCGACCTGGGGCGCGATCTGGCACGCGCCGCCATTCCCCGGCGCAACCAGTACATCAGCAGTCGGGCTGGCAAAGAGTTTCCAGACCAGCGCGTGGGCGCGCCCATCATTGCCGAGAACCAGTATTTTCATGCCTGCATTGCCTTACTGGAGCGTGTGCGTTACCTGTCAAAGCTGCGCTCAGATCCCCAATCGAGAGCGTGTTGCTTTGATCAGGTTTTGCATGAGCATCATGTTGGTGACCGGGCCAGTGCCGCCGGGCACCGGCGTGATCGCGCCGGCAACTTCAACCGCCGCCGCAAAATCGACATCGCCGACCATGCTGCCATCGGCTAACACGTTTGTGCCGAAGTCGATGACAATTGCCCCGGGTTTGATCATATCAGCAGTGATCAGACCGGGCCGACCGGCAGCAGCGGCTACAATGTCGCACTCCCGCAAAACTGTGCCTAAGTCGGGCGTGCGCGAATGACAGATAGTGACAGTTGCATCAGCCTGGAGCAGCAAGAGAGCCATCGGGCGACCGACGATAGCCGATCGACCAACCACAGCCGCTCGCTTACCCCGCACTTCGATCCCGTAACGGCGCAATAGCTCCATCCCACCAGCAGGTGTATTCGGGGTAAGCGCAGGCCGGCCTTGCGCCAGCAAGCCGGCATTAATGGGATGGATACCATCGAGATCTTTTTCCGGCGCGAGACAATGCAACACTCCATCGAGTGATAAACCGGCGGGCAATGGCAATTGCAACAAGATGCCATCAATCCGGTCATCTCTGCTTAAACCGGCAACCGTTGCTTCAAGATCAGCCTGTTCGGTCACCGCCGGCAACGCAATGGCCCGACAGGCCGCTCCCAGTGCCTGACAGAGTCGATCAATGCTGCGCACATAACGGGTCGCTGCGGGATCATCGCCTACCTGAACAACGGCAATGGTAGGAGGACGATCGATTTGCGCCCGCAGTTCGCCAATCTGGGCGGTAACTTCGGCGCGTAGCTCTTGCGCCAGCGCGCGACCATCCAGGATTTGGGCACTCATGCCACCATCCTTCCCCGGACGATGGTGACGATACCGTCAACTTCGTCACCAAGCCCGATCAGCAGATCTTGCAACTGGGCGCGCGTTTCACGCACAAAGACCTGATCTTCCAGGGCCGCCAGATTGATCTCGACATTGAGCGCGGCGCTCTGCACGGTGGCGCGCACCAGCAAGACGGCCACACCGACATCGCTCACTACCAGCCGGGCGCAATTGCTGGCCAGCGTTGTGCAGAGTGGCAGGAGCGCAGCCGCAGCCTGGGCCACTCGCAGCGGTACCTCGGCTGCCAGCCGGGTAATCTGCTGGATTGCCGCTTTACGGGTTGCCGCATCGGCTTCAGTTGTGCGAGGCAGCTTGTACGCGGCAGCCAGCCGGTTAAAGATGGCAATATCTTCGTCGGCCAGCCGTTGCAATTCAGCTCGCAACTGCTCAGCCTGGGCATGAATAGCGCGCAACTCATCTTCAACCTGGGCAAATTGTGGTTTGCCGATCGTCAACTCACATACCATACTCACCAGACCAGCCGCCATTGCGCCGGTCAAGGCCGCTACGCTGCCACCGCCGGGGGTGGGCGCGCGCGAAGCCAGAGCATCGAGGATAGCGCCGAGCGGCTGTTGCATTAATGATTCTGACATGTCGCCTCCCTGAGCTGGACAAACTCATGGTAAGAACGCTCTGTGACGTTTGCCCTCATTATAGCTGATCGGTAGTACCAGCCAACGAGCCATACCGGCAGCATGAGTGTGCCGGGTATGGCGCTCTTTACCACCATTGCCGCAAAGTTGCATATAATATCCGACAGAAGCATGGTATTTTTACCTGTGCTGCAATCAGGATTGCGCCTATGTGGCCCACCACCTCGCAGATTATCATCTTTAGCGGCGAAGCGAGCGCTTTTGCCGCTACCGCTACCGCAGCAGCTTCGGCTACCAAAGGTCAATACACTCTCCTTGCCAGCCTGACTCCCATCCATGCCTGCGCAGCGCTGTTGGGAACCACGCTCGCGATCCAACCGGCAACGATTGCGCCGAGCCTCGATCTTTGGACGTTCAACCCACTGGTCGATCTGAGCGCAACCTGGGATGAATTGCGTTCTCGGGTCAGGTTACCCGGTCCGCCAATTGACGGCAACGATCTGCCCTTACTACCGGGTCTCGAACTCTTTCTGGCAGTGTATCGTCTGGCTGTGCATGCGCGACGCGGTTATCAACTGATCTGTGTTGATGCCGGTTCACCTGATGGTTTGCTTCGCGCGCTGGCAGTGCCCGATACCTTCCGCTGGCTGATGCGCCAGCTCTTTGGTCTTGACCGCGGTCCCGGGCAATCAAGCGATTCGCTGGCCCGGGCTGCTCTACCGGCCAATCTTCTGCCATTCGAGCAGATCGGGCAGATGCAAGAGGCGCGGGTGCAGTTCGAGCAACTGCGCGATGCCGCGCTCGATCCGACGCGGGTGCGCGCGCGGTTAGTCATTCGTCCTGATCAGGCCGGCTTGCGGGCCGCAACCCTGTATGCGCCGGCACTGCCACTCTTTGGACTTAATCTCGATGCGCTGATCGTTGGCCCGCTATTACCTGATTCCGGAACTCCAGATCCGCTGAGCGCACTTATTCAAGAGCAGGCTGGCGCGCTGTCCGCTGTAAGCGCGCGCTGGCCAAACTTGCCCCTCTTGCGCCTGCCCCTGAGTTCCACCCCGCTGGAAATCACTCGCCTGGCAGCGATTGGGCAAGATTTACTCTATCCGCCAGTACCGAAACCGCCGCCGATTGGATATGGCGCGCCTGACCACGCTTCTCTCAGCCTGTTACTACCCGGCGTTGCGCGCGACGATCTCAGTATCAGCGTGAGTGGTGACGAGTTAATCGTCTCGCTCGGGACATACCGACGACATCTGCTCTTGCCGCCACCATTGCGGGGAGTGCCGATCCGTGCCACGCGCGAGGGAGATCGGCTGACCATTCAGCGACGGTAACCGTTCCAAGGCCTGAAACTGTTTTGCGATTATGTTGCCTGTTGAGCGAAGCAACCTGCTTTTGCTGCAAAGAGGAGATTATGGCTCGCACAACCACAGATTTACGCAACCTGACCGCAGTGATCACGGGAGGCAGTCGCGGGATCGGGCGCGCAATCGCCGAGGCATTGGCGCGGGCAGGGGCACAGGTTGTCATCTCGTCAGCCAATGCGACCAACCTGGCTGAAGCCGAACGCACTCTGCAAGCTGCCGGCCTCAATGTGAGTGGCGCGCGGTGCGACGTGAGCAACCGCGCTGAAGTGGAAGCGCTGGCTGCCACTGCGGTTGAGCGTATGGGCCGCATCGATCTGTGGGTTAACAATGCCGGCATTTCCGGGCCATTCGGCTATGCGCTCGATGTGCCGCCGGAAGCCTGGGAACAAGTCATTCGGGTGAATCTGCTCGGCACGTACTACGGCTGCCGGGCTGCGCTGCCGTACATGATAAGACAGCGCAACGGTCAGATCATCAATCTGTCCGGCGGTGGCGCTAAACGCGCTCAACGCTTTCTCTCGGCGTATAGCACCTCGAAAGCGGCCATCGTTCGCCTGACCGAAGCCTTCGCTCGTGATTACCAGGATCACCCATATTTGCGCTTTAACGTGCTCACTCCGGGGATGGTGCCTACCGACATGATCAACCACTTCGAGACTGTCGGCCCGGGCGGAGAGGCTATCAAACAACTGCCGCGCGTCTTGCGCATCTTCGGCACCACTGCTGAAGAGACGGCAGAGCTGGCATTGCGCATCGTGCGGGAAGGAAAGAGCGGGCAGATCTTCGAGGTCATGCCGCGTCATCGCGCGATCTGGCGGCTGATCAAGGCTGCTCTACGCCGGTAACCAATGACTTCGACTTCCCAAAGATGACCAACGACCGGGAACGGAACTACGCGCTGCGCGCCAGTCAGCGGCTCTGTTCGCCGGTAGATAGTTCTCGTGCCGCCTGCCCACCCATCCTGTGCCAGAACGCGGCGCCGTATCACAATTTATCACCCTGGATCATTGCGCCAGCATCTGCAACCATTGTTCAGCAGCTTCAGCCGGCAACGGTCGGCCAATATAGTATCCCTGAAAGAGATCGCAACCGGCGTTGAGCAGAGTCTGAAACTGTTCTGCCGTTTCGACTCCCTCGGCGACAACGCGCATACCGAGATGATGACCCAACCCAATGATGGCATCAACCAGATTGCGTTCGATGCTTGCACCTCCTTCACCGAGCTGCGCCACAAACGAACGGTCGATCTTGAGCACATTGATCGGCAAGCGATGAAGGTAAGACAGCGATGAATAGCCGGTACCAAAGTCGTCAATCGCCAGCGTCACTCCGATCTGACGCAATTCGTTGAGCCGTTGCCGCAGATTATCGATCTGTTCCATTAACATACTTTCGGTCAACTCAAGCTCAAGCCATCCGGCAGGCAAACCCGCTTGAGCCAGAATATCAGCTACCACTCTGACAAAATCGGTTTGGGTAAACTGTAATGCCGAGACATTTGCCGCAACCGGCACTATCGGCAACCCTCGTTGCTGCCATTGAGAAAGCTGATGGGCAATCGTCCGCAACACCCAGGCGCCAATCGGCACAATCAGTCCGGTCTCTTCGGCAACCGGAATAAACTGTACCGGTGAAACCGTGCCCAGCTCGGCGCTCTGCCAGCGTAAAAGCGCCTCGAATCCAACCAGGTTTTTGTCGCGATCGACTTTCGGCTGATAGTAGAGCCGCAATTCGTTGCGCTCAATAGCCCGTCGCAGCAGGGTCTCGATCTGAAGCTGCTCGAGTGACGAGTGAGTGATGGCGGCGTCGAAAAACTGAAAGCTATTGCGCAGCGTGCTCTTGGCGCGATACATCGCAATATCGGCAGCGCGTTGTAACGAGATCACATCCGCGCCATCGATCGGGTACAGGCTTGCGCCAATACTGGCGCTCACAAAGATCTCGTGACCGTTGACAAAAAACGGTTCTCGCAGCGACTCGTGCAGCCTGTGCGCCACAGTAATCACCTGCTGCGGCGTTGTAATATCGGGCAAAACCAGCATAAACTCGTCGCCGCCGTGGCGCGCCAGCGTATCAGTCGTGCGCACGCACAACTCAAACCGCCGCGCCACCTGGATCAGCAACATGTCGCCAATCGCATGACCAAGTGTATCGTTTACCTGCTTGAAGCGGTCGAGATCGATAAACAGAACTGCCACCAATGTGTTCTGGCGTCGCGCGTGTTCAATCGCCTGTTGCAAACGATCTTCGAACAAGAGTCGGTTCGGCAACCCGGTCAGCGAGTCGTGATGTGCCTGATAAGCCAGTTTGTGCAGGGTGATGTGCTGTTCAAGGGCGATAGTCGTCAATTGTTCAATCTGATCGATCAATTGCCGATCCTCGGCATCAAGCGGCAGATTGTAGCGACGGCAAAGCAGCAATCCGCCATCGGCATGATCGCGATTGGTGCGGAGCATAATGATCCAGCATCGGTTGAATACATCCAGCGGCATCAAAGACTGGATTCGTTGCCAATCTGGTGAGTCGGTTGTCAGCTCAACAAAGCGTTGCTGACGAAATGGCGAGTGGAGGAGCAAATCGCTCACCCATTGATCAAGCCGTTGCTTATCATCGTGCAAAACGTTGTGGCTGTGGCTCACAAAGATAGCCGCCGAGCGCACCACATACGCTGCGTAGACCAGATCGGGTATTTGCTCACCGATCAATTGCAGCATCTCGCGGACGATAGTTCTGAGATCGTACTGCCGGGCAATCATTTCGAGGACGCGACGACGCGCTAACGCGATCTGCTCAGCCTGATGGCGCGTCGAGACATCCTCTAACGTCAGCACCACGCGCACGCGCTCGCCGATACCAAACCGCACTGCGCGGATCGACAGCCAGACCTCGCCGTTCCCGTTTGCGGCGATTTCGTTCTCGTACCGTTCCAGTTCACGCGCCAGCAGTTGCTCGATCACCTCTGCCAGCACTGCTGCGATACCGGTGCTTGCCTGACAGGCAGCCAGAAACGAAGCGCCTACCACGCAATCCGGCGCGCTTACTTCTAGCAGCGGGCCAAGTTGCAGCCAGCGCACATTGGCAGCCAACACCCGACCCTCGTGATCGAGAATGGCAATCGCTGACGGCAGGGCATCGAGCGCCGAATGGAGTAATTGCTGCGTTTCAATCAGAAATTGTTCGGCCTGTTTACGCTCAGTAATATCGTGCAAGACGGCCAGCATCGCCGGCGCCCCTTCCCACTCGATCGGCTCGACGCGCAGATCAACGATCACAACCGACTGATCGGGACGCACAATCTCAGCATCGACCGTCAGGCCGGGTTGCAGGGGAAACCCAAACGGCTTCCCCTGTAACTGCTCGCTTGACCGGCCAAACAGGTGATGCGCTGCTTCGTTGGCAAACAGAATCGTGCCAGAGCGATCAAGCACCAGCAGCGCATTGACATTGTTGGCGACAATAGCCTGCAACGATCGCTGGTCAGGATACGAAGATTGAGGATCAGCAGAACTGGCCTGGTTTAAATCGATATGGTCATGCTGCACCGCGACCATCCCCCCTGCAACTGGCCATTGTCGTAACAGTATGCGCTAACTGGCTGACGGTTTGTCTTGCGCCGCATCAGAACTTTCATCATCACGAAACATTGCGCTTAGTCGATCGATCTCACTCGGCGCAATGTGTGTAAATTGCCCGGACAAAATGCCAGAAATATTGCGGAATGGCCGACCGATGTGCATGCCGCGACTATCGATGGTAAACTCGCGAATATCTTTGTCATGGCTCGAACCACGCATTTTCAGCACTGTCAAGCCACGCCGCATCTCGCCGAACAGTTCAACGTAACGCAAGAGGATGATCGAGTCGGTGATGGTGGAAATGTGCGCTTCGGTAATCGAAGAACCACCGAGCAGGGTCGGCGTGGTCGCAGTATAGAGACCGGCCATCTCCTGATGTTTAATAAACGAGGTCAGGCCGATGACAAATTCGCGGAAACCTTTAATCGTTGCCACGCGCTCGAGCGCCGAGAGGCTATCGACCGCGACCCGTTGAGGGCGGAACCGATCGATCTCGGCCTTCATGAAAATCAGTTGATCTTCGAGGCTGGTCACCTCAGGGTAGTTACAGATCACGCGCAACAAACCATCGCGCTCCATCTGCTCAAAATCGATCCCCCAGCCGATTGCGTTGCGGAAGAGCTGATCGCGGCTCTCTTCAAAAGCAAACAAGAGCGAGCGTTCATTCTGGCGCACGCCGGCAGCCATAAAGGTGGTCGCCATCAGGGTCTTGCCGGTGCCGGTGGCGCCGCTCACCAGCACGATCGAGTCGCGGAAAAAGCCACCGCCACACATGCGATCAAGTTCGGCATTGCCCGAGGTTGTTCGCACACTCGATGAGCGCTGCTTCAGCTCGATGGCCGACAGCGGAATAACGTGAATACCTTCGCCGGGAATGACGGTAAAGGGAAAGCTCCCCTTCTGATGTGAGGTGCCGCGGAACTTGAGAATCTCTACCGTGCGGCGACGCTTCTCGTCTTCGAGCAGGTTGCGCAAAATGACCACATCATCAGAGACAAATTCCTCAACCCCGTAACGGGCAATCTCGCCGTACTCCTGCGTTCGTTCGGCAGTCAGCACTGCCGTGACGCCCAACCGACGCAGCGTACTCACAATTCGCAACAATTCGTTGCGCACCACCCGCGAATCATTGAGGCGCGTGAAGATCGCCCCCAGCGAATCCATCGAGAGGCGTACCGCGCCGATACTGCGCACCGCGTGTTCGATCCGGGCCAGCAGCGCGCCGAGATCATAGGCACCCAGCTCTACCAGCTCCTCTTCGGGTTGCGGAGAGACATCGACGAACGCCCACTTGCCTTCCGCTTCCCAACGGGCAATATCCCAGCCAAAACCCAGCATATTGCGCCGCAGCGCCTCTGGCGTCTCTTCAAAGGTCACGAACACGCCCGGCTCGCCACGCTTGATCCCGGCAGCCAAAAACTGAGCGGCAAAGACCGTTTTGGCACTACCGGCAGTGCCTGAAACGAGCGTAGTTCGCCCTTTTGGCAATCCACCATTGGCGATATGGTCAAAACCGGTTATTCCAGTCGGAAGCCGTTCAATTTGGTCAGCGCACACCGGTTTGCTCCTTACAAATTACACATCAGAGGAGATAAACTACGATTGTGGTGGTAAATTCAACACATTCAACAAATCTTTGACATTTGAAAGATCACCGATCACTCGGCGATGAGGCAACGGTAAACTCTTTATCAGCGTAGGCGTAGCCAGAATTTTCTGTTCTTCCGCCTGCTGCGGGTTAGCCAGCACATCGATAATAGTCAATTCACATTCATAGCCGGCCAGATCGTGCTCGATCATCTGGCGAAGCGTATTAATCGCCCGTTCAGCGCGTGGTGTTTGACCGGCAATGTAGAGATGCAAAACAATCTTGCTCACAGTCTATACTCATCCCGGCAGCAGTTTTCGACAGCCGCCGCTATTCGCGGAAAGAGACTTCCCCAGCCGCTATCGATCGATAATACGATGCCAGATGACCCATTAACTCAAGCAAGAGCAACCGCCCTTCTTCAAAGTATGCCTGCAACTTTTTCGGCGTATGATCTTGACTCCGATCGCGCATTGCCTGGAGGTGAATATCAATCAGGTCACGCGGGGCGGCCCAAATTGAGCCCAGCCATTCACCAAGCTCTCGCAGCGAGCGCGATGGGGCCGGCAAACGATGCACTCGACTGGCCAGGGCTGCTTCGAGCAGCTCACCATACCGGTTCAGCGCCCGCTGAAAGTGTTCCGCGTCGCGCTGGCGGAGCGGCGCCAGCCGTGAACGCGCCATGTCATCAGGGCGCGAGATAGCCTCAACATTCGCCAGCTCGCGTTCCATCTGACGAACCTGTTCGCGCAACATCTCGGCCTCAGCCGCAATTTGCGCTGCGCGGCGTTGTTGCGTGATGTCGTTGTGCGCTACGACCAGCCCCTTCCGCGCGCTGCGCAATGACACAGCGCGCAGGGCAAACCAGCGCGTCTCCTCCGGAGTGGATACTGGATACTCATACGTGAACTCATTCAGTTCACCGGCCAGCACTGCTTGCAAACCTTGCAAGACTGCCGGTCCGCCCGTGCCCGGCTCTGCCGCCGCGCAGATGGCAAAATAGTCGGCTCCCACGCCGATGGTAGACACATCGGTGACGCCATGCCGGCGGCCAAACTCAAGCCATGCCTCATTCACAGCCACAATTTTGCCCTGTTCATCAAGCACCACAATCTCACTCGTCAATGAATTGAGAATGGCAATGCTAAACGCCTCAGCTTCGCGCAAGGCAGCCTCAGCCTGTCGCTCAAAGGTGACATCGCGCAGGGTGATGAGAAGCGCGTCCTGACCCTCCCATTCAATCGACAGAACGCGCATCTCGGCTACGGCAAATTCACCATTTGGACGCAACACTTCCACTTCCGCTCGCTCGCCGACCACTAGCGGAAAACCAAATACCTGCCCCTTCAGTTCGGCGCCATGGCGATTGAGAAGCTGCTCGGCGGCGCGATTGAGAAACCGTACTGTCCCATGCTGATCGACAACGATGGCGCCGTCGGCGTCATGAGCAACAACGGCTCGTAAAAAGTCTTCTGCTTTCGAGCGAGGTTGCGCTTCGATGGCCATCACCTCATTTCTGGGCCTGCATTCAACGGAAAGCCGGCAGGACTACGCGCCATCTAACCACGCGCGTTATTAAACGGAAGTATTCAGCTCCTGGAGAACTTGCCGATGATGTTCTGAGGCTACCTGCTAACCGGGTCTGGATCGACGTGCAATTCCCTTATCTTTCCCGCTCGCTAGCATGATGTATTTATACCGACTCGTTGTCAAGCTTACCGATGTGAAAATTACCACATTAAACCCATTGATCTATTCACTATTATACTGCGCGCAATGCCTGATTGAGATCTGCAATCAGATCGTCGGGATGCTCAACCCCAACCGAGAGACGCACCATGCCCGGCCCAATGCCAAACTCAATCCGTTCTTCGGGATCGACATCGGCATGGGTCATCGTTGCCGGGTGCTCGATGAGCGATTCGGTGCCGCCTAAGCTCACAGCCAGATGAATCAGTTGCAGGTGATTGAGGAACCGAAACGCCTCCGCTTCACCGCCGTGCAAATCGAACGAGATCATTGCCCCCGGTCCCAAACATTGCCGTCGATAGATGTGATACTGCGGATCGTCACTGCTCAGATGACCCAGATAATAGACCCTTGCCACCTTGGGATGGTGAGCAAGAAAATCGGCTACTCGCCGCGCCCCCGCCTGCTGCGCTTCCATCCGCACCTTGAGCGTTTCCAGCGAGCGGAGCAGTAACCAGCCGGTGTGCGCGCCGGACATCGTACCCATGATCGTGCGCATCCCTTTGACCTGGGCGATCAATTCACGGTTGCCCAGGCAAACGCCGGCAATCACATCACTGTGTCCACCGATGTATTTGGTTGCTGAATAGAGCACCAGATCGGCCCCATGGGCCAGCGGATGCTGCCAGAGCGGGCCAAGGAAGGTATTATCAACGGCAGTCAGCACTCGTCGCGGCGCGCGTCTGGCCAGCGCGGCAAAACCGGCAATATCGACCAGCGCATTGGTCGGATTCGCGGGTGTCTCAAGGTAGATCATGCCGAGCGAGTCAAACAAACCGGCGCGCCGCAGTTGAACTTCGACCTGTTCAGGCGCAATACCCGAAACAAATCCAAATCGACGAATACCGAAAGCCGGCAGGATGTGCTTGAGCAAGTAATCGGTGCCACCATAGACCGGCTCACTATGCGCGAGCACATCACCGGGTCGCAGGAAGGTGAGCAGGGTGGTCGTGATTGCCGCCATCCCGCTAGCAAACACCGCCGCCGCTTCGGCCTGATCCCACAAGGTAAGCCGATCTTCGAGAATCTCCAGATCGGGATTGTTGAGCCGGCTATAGATCAGGCCGATCTCTTCGCCTTCGCGAGGGCGACGCAAACCGTAAGCCAGCTCAAAAAAAGCCTTTCCCTCTTCGGCGGTCTGAAAGACAAAAGTAGACGTTTGGAAAATCGGACACTTAATAGCGCCTTCCGAGAGTGCCGGCACGTAACCGTAACTCATCATCAGGCTTTCGGGATGCAACCGGTGACCGTCAATCGTTGTCTGCTTGCTCTGCCTGGTCATCAAACGCCTCCTCGCGTCTAGAGCGTCATCGCCCGTCTATCCTAACAGTAACGATACGCTATAGATGATTAAACCAACCAATCCGCCTACAATGGTACCATTAATGCGGATAAATTGCAGATCGCGCCCAAATTGCAACTCGATTTTGCGCGTTACGTCGGCAGTATCCCAACTATTGACAGTTTGGGTGACAAATTCACCAATTGCGCGCCGATACCGTCGCACCAGGGCCGCCACCAGCGCTGCCAGCCAGCGATCGATCTTGAGACGCCATTCTTGATCGCGCTCTAAGAGGTCGGCCAACCGCTCTACAGCGACAGCAATTGACCGCCGCAACGACGACGAAGGAGCAACACTCTGAGCGAGCAGGGTCAGCTTCAGATCGCGCCAGCTCGCCTGCGCCAGTTCACGCGCGACCGGATGCGCCAGCAGTTCGCGCTTCAATGCTTCCCCCTGCTGTTGCACATTTGGGTCGAATTGCAGATCGACAATCCAGCGATCGATCAGAGCAGTAAACTGCTGGTAGAGCGGATGATCCGGATTTTCGCGCAACTCGCGTAACAGGCGTTGAATGCTCTCAAGGAGCCGCTCATAGATTCGCTGATCGACAATCCGCGGCACCCACGCCGGCAGTTCTCCGGCAATGCGGCGACGGATCTCCGTTTCGTTACTCGCTATTACTTCGGCCAGCAGACTGACCAACTGCATCAACGCATCACGTTGTCGGCCACCAGCCAGTAATACTCCCAACAGCCTGCCGGCTAACGGCGCAGCCGGAATGGTTTCGAGCCGCTGGCTCAACCCACGCGCGAGCGCCTGACTGACATCTTCATCATCAACCACCCGCAACAGGCCGCCTAGCGATTCCGCGACCACGTCGGCCACCTGCTCACCGCGTTTGGGGTGTCGCAACCAGTGCGCCAGCCGGGTAGCCGGATCATGGCGCCGAATCCGTTCGGTGATCTGATCAGGATTGAGAAAGTTCTGATCGATAAAACGGCCAAAACTCACCGCAATTCGCTCTTTGCGGGCCGGGATGATGGCAGTGTGTGGAATTGGCAAACCCAATGGATGGCGGAAGAGGGCTGTTACTGCAAACCAGTCAGCAAAAGCGCCGACCATCGCCGCTTCGGCAAAGGCGCGCACAAATGGCACCCACGGCGCCGCGTCGCGCCAGACACTCGTCAATACAAAGACAATTCCCGCTAAAACCAGCAAACCGGTCGCGGTGCGTTGCATGCGACGCAACTCGACAATACGTTGTTGATCGTCCATACGCGCAAAGCCTGCTTATATCTCGACACTACGGATGGCGAGCGCCCATTCCAGGCATGGTATCATCACCTTGTCCTGCCGCCACAACACGTCAATCATGCGGCTTGCCAGTGCCACTGGCCGCTCACCCGTGTAACGGTTGTTTGCCATGGGGCCATACCAGTATATAATAACGCTATGTTTGCGCGCGAAATTAGTTTAACCGAAACATTTCTGTTCAGTTCGTTACTGCTTGTCGTCGGCCTCGTTCTTGACTGGATGATACGCCCAAGAGTGCGGCGCTGGGCCGATGCCAGCAATCGGATCGTCATTGAAGCCAGCGCCATTGCTCTGGGCGGACAGTTTACCTTCTGGGCGCTGATCGCAATCACGCTGCTTTCTGCCGGCCTCTGGCCGGATCTTACCCTACTTGAGGCGTGGCGACCTGCGCTCGATCTCGCTATCGTCCTGGCAATTACCATCTTCGTCATCCGGCTGATCATCAATCTGGTTGATTCATACCTGCGCCATCGCCAGATTGGGAACATCTCGCTCATCAACAACTTACTGCGCGGGCTGGGAGCGCTGGCCATCGGTGGGACGCTCCTGATCAGCTATGGTATCCCGCTTGGGCCATTACTGACCGTCATTGCCGGATCAAGTCTCGGCCTGACCCTGGCTTTACGCGAACCGCTGGCAAACTTCTTTGCCGGAGTGCAGATCATTGCTTCGAACCGGGTGCGTCCAGGTGATTATATTCGCCTCGCATCCGGTGAAGAGGGTTTCGTTATCGATATTCGCTGGTCTGACACCTACCTGCGCCAGCTTGCCAATAACATCATCATTATCCCCAACGCACAGATGATCACCCAAATTGTGACCAACTTTAGCCGTCCCGAACCAGAGCTGGCCGTGCTGGTCGATTTTGCGGTCGGCGCCGATGCCGATCTAACCCGAACTGAAGCAATTGTATTGGACGTGGCTCGATCCGTTTTAGCCGAAACGCCTGGCGGTGTCGCAACATTCGAACCACTAGTGCGGTTCAACGCGATAGATGCTTCGAGTACTCGCTTCACCGTTGTGCTGCGCGGACAAAGCTTCACCGATCAGTTTCTCTTGCGTCACGAGCTGATTAAACGATTGCGCGAACGGTTGCGCGCCGAGGGGATTGCGCCACCGACTCAGATTGTGCGGTTGCAGAACGAAGAAATACATTAACGGGGCAAACCACAGGGCCGCCCCGTTTCCACCTAAATTCGCGCAAGGCTGAGCAGTCAATCTGACAGCTCAGCCCATATTACCGCAGAGCAGCCGGCACGTAAACGGTATACACCACCTCACCCGGCTCCAGCAAGCGCGCGACAATGTCGGCAAAGAGCTGACTACCGTCAGATAGATCGAGCCGTACCTTGTAGAGGCCCGACTTGAACGACGGATCGAAGGCGGCAATCAGGGTATCCGCCGAGCCTGGAGCGTAGGAGATTGCGGCAAATCAGGTACTTATAACCGCTCCTACCTGATTACAACCCTGAAAACCAGCCACAACAATAGCGTCGATCGCGCTACCCCACTACCGAAGTCGCCGGAGTCACCACCGGACGCCGATCGTCCGGTGGGTCGGCTACCGGCAACTGTCGACTCAGCACCAGAATCGCAATGACGATTAGCCACAGCGGCCAGCCGGTTACCCCCAACGCAGTGGCCCAGATCGTATCAACGGTCGCACCCTCGCGCGCAAAGAGCGCAATCGCCCCCCCAAAAGCATTGATACTCCCGTGCCCAATCACTGCCGGCCAGACACTACCGGTCGCAAGGCGTGTCCATCCCAACAGAATGCCCACTAGCACACAGAACACCGTCATCATGACGACACCCAATGCGGGATTTGTCGGATAGTTGTAGCCGAGCAAAATAACCGGTGCGTGCCATATCCCCCAGATCACACCGCTGACGATCAACGCCGGCCATTGACCCAACGGCAACAACTGCGGCAAAAGGTAGCCACGCCACCCCCATTCTTCGCCAAAGACCGGCACTGCATTCAGCAATGGCCCGATGATCAAGGCTACTCCCAGTTGCGCAAACACAATCGGCCACAACGGCACGTTGGCTAGCGCATCGCCGGCGCCTGCCGCATTCAACAACGCGCGAAAACCTGACAGCGATAGATCCAGATCATAGACTCCAAACAGCGCGCTGAAAAATGGCGACACTACCATGATCAGACCGGGCACCGTCCATGCAAACAGCCAGTACCAGCCCCATTTACGACCTTTGCCAATCCCTAACCCGGTCGCTTTCACGATCCCTTCTGGTGGTGGACTAATCCAGCGTGTTACTATAAAGGTCACCAGCGCCGGTACAAACATCATGACCAGCATGAGCAGAGATGCCAGCGGATGCGCCAGACCCGCCCCGCTGATCCACAATGGCGCGCACACTAACCAGGCTAGACCAATGCTCAGCCCGACAAACCAGCCCAGACCACGCCAATCTACCGTTGTCATTGGTTTTCTCCTTGCGACAAATCTGTCCGATGCAGTCGTCGCCACACAAGATACGAATACGGAATCGTGGCCAGTGCCGGCACAACGATCAGCGGAACACTGGTTGCCCATAACCACTCTTCGGGCACAACGAGACTGAACAACGCAGCTACCAGTCCTGCGACCACAAACAGACGCGCGCCGACTCGATGGGTGATCCGCCACACCTCGCTATCGGCCAACGTCCACGGTGTGCGAATTCCAACGAAGTGGTTGGGTGTAACCCGGCCCAGTTCATTGCCCAACACTACGATCAAGAGCGCTGCGCTTACACTGAGCAGTCGCGGCACGCTGATCGGCCAGCCGATGGCTACGCCCACTGTCATCAGGTGTAACGCGGCGAAAAAGAGGATCAGGCTGTTCATAATCAAAGCATAGGTGGGAGCAAAAGCCACATATCCCCGCCCGCGCGGATCGATACGCGGCAGTAATGGCGCCAGCACCGCAATCAGCGTAGCGCACGCCGGCGGCAGGAAAGCAACCAGCCACGGACTGCCGAAGCCATCTACTTCACCCGCCGCATTCCAGTGGATCGGCGCCGGATCGGGGATCAATGGCAACGTCACCACGCCGAAGACCCACATCAATGCCGTGATCACGAACATGAGTCGTAGTTTACGCATAACCGTTCTCCTGACTACCCTGACCAACACGGAATAATTCCATTAACACGCCCAGTGTCTCTTGCAAGACGGTGGCATTTAGTCGATACACGATCCGCTGCCCATGCCGCTCAGTGGTAACCAGATTGGCTGACTTCAACACGTTGAGATGATGTGAAACGCTCGGCGCCGAGATGGCAAAGCGGGCGGCAATCTCGCCTGCCGTCATATCGCGCTCGTTCAGCATCCGCAGAATGGTGCGCCGGGTCGGATCAGATAGAGCCTGCAAGGTGCGTGTTATCGAGTCTTCCATAGATATTTAGCCAATCTTCTAAACGCTTTCAACCTTGAGTATAGATAGCTTCACCACATCTTGTCAAGAGAGAATGTATACTATATGTAACCATGCTGTAACTACGTCCACTACCCTACGAAAAGAACCGCGCATCTCAACGCGCCCTGGTGGCGCGCCATCAAAGGAGATTGGCAATGACTCAGCCTCCAAATGGCTTCGATCCGAATGATCCAATCGGGACGTGGCGGGCGTGGCGAGACGCCAGCCTCGACGCCTGGGCGAAGAGCCTGACCGCTATGGTTAACACCGAAACCTTCTCGCAGGCAATCGGGGCGCAGCTTGATGCGCTGCTGGCCGTTTCTGGCCCGGTGCAACAGGCAGTCCAGCAGTATATGGAGCGCTATCTGGCCCAGGCCCAGCTCCCCTCGCGCAACGAAGTGGTAACTCTGGCCAGCCGGCTGACCAACATCGAGTTTCGGCTTGATGATATGCAAGCGCAGCTTGATGAGTTGACCAGCCTCTTACGCCAACTGGCTGCTAACGGTGGCCTGGCGCCGACTGACGCTAGCCTGATCGGCAGCCGACTCAGCGCCATTGAAGAACAACTGACTGCGCTTGCTGCCGCGCGTCCGGCTGCTCGTAACCGCAAGACGACGAGCGAAGACAAAGAGTAGGAGAGTTTCGCCATGACCAGTTCAGATGCCGCGCCGATCGATCTCGAGCGGATGACCGAGCAGTTGCTGAAGGAGATTGAGCGCGCGACCAAGAGCAGCGATATGGCTGCCCGCATTGCCACCAATCGAATTCGCGTTGCAGTCGGTCAGACGCCGAAAGAACAGATTTGGGCGCTGAATAAAATGCGCCTTTATCACTACTACCCCATGGTGCCACCCGAGCAGCGCAAACCAGTGCCCCTGCTGCTCGTCTTCGCGCTTATCAACCGGCCTTACATCTTTGATCTCCGCCCCGGCAATAGCTTCGTCGAGTATATGCTGCGTCACGGCTACGAAGTCTATCTGCTCGACTGGGGTACTCCTGGGCCGGAAGATGCGAATTATGATTTCGAAGACTTTTCGCTCAAGTTTTTGCCGCGCGCAATTCGCGCGATGAAGCGGCACAGCGGCAAGCAAGAATTTAGCATGCTCGGCTGGTGCATCGGCGCCACGATTGTGACGATCTATGCGGCGATGCGCCCCGATGACGGGTTACGCAACCTGATCCTACTCACTGCGCCAATTGACTTCAGTGACAAGGAGGGGAGCACCTTTAGCCGCTGGCTTAATACCGAATACTATAACGTCGATGAACTGGTGCGCCAGTTCGGCAACGTCCCCGCTGCGGTTATCGAATACGGCAATAAGATGCTCAAGCCGGTTGAGAATTACATCGGCACCTATCTCAAGCTATGGGATAACCTCGACAACCCGGCAGTCGTTGAGGCATGGCTGGCGATGAATACGTGGGTGACCGATAACGTCGATTTCCCCGGCGCAGCCTTCCGTCAGTGGGTTGTTGAGTTCTTCCGCGAAAACCGGCTGATGGAAAACAAGCTGATGATGGAAGGGCGCGTGGTCGATCTGGCTAATATCAAAGCCAATCTCCTCAACGTGATCGCAGACAAGGATCACATCGTACCCAATTGCCAGTCGCGTTCGATCATGGATCGGGTGAGCAGCAAGGATAAGAAGCTGATCGAGTTGAAAGGCGGCCATATCGGCATCATGGTTGGTAGCGGCGCCAGCAAACGGGCCTGGCCGCAAATCGAGGCGTGGCTGAGCGAACGTAGCAATTAACATTCCCGATTCGTCTCATGGTCTGGTAACCGGCATCGTTGTTGTACCCTCTGGCAGCGATGCCCTGGTTTCTTATTGTCTCAATCTCATCACGATCAACGCTTGCGCGTTTTGATCGGTTGGAATCGCTGGAAGGAGAAGGGTATGCGTCTAAGCGGGAAAGTGGCGCTGATTACCGGCGGTGGTCAGGGAATTGGCCGCGCAACGGCGTTGTTGTTTGGCCAGCAAGGCGCCAAAGTCGCGGTAGCCGACATCAATGAAGAGGCGGCAACAGCGACCGCCGACGCGATTGTTGAAGCCGGCGGCGATGCCAAAGCCTTCGTGGTCAACGTGGGTCAGGCAGCTTCAGTTGAAGCGATGGTAAAAGCGGTTGTTGAATGGGCCGGCACAATCGATGTGCTGGTCAATAACGCCGGTATCACCCGCGATGCTCGCATGGTCAAGATGACCGAAGAGCAATTCGACGCGGTGATTAATGTCAATTTGAAAGGCGTCTGGCTCTGCACCAAATATGTTGCGCCGATTATGATCGAAAAGGGTCGCGGCTCGATTATCAATGCCGCTTCGATTGTGGCCTTCAACGGCAACTTCGGCCAGACGAATTATGTCGCCTCAAAGGCGGGCGTGATTGGTATGACCAAGACCTGGGCGCGCGAGTTTGGGCCGAGCGGCGTCCGCGTCAATGCGGTAGCACCCGGTTTTACCCAGACCGAGATGATTGCCCATGTGCCGGAAAAAGTGCTTGAGGAGTTCAAGGGGCGTACCCCCCTCCGCCGCCTTGGTACCGCTGAAGATATGGCTTACGCCTACCTTTTCCTCGCCTCTGATGAGTCGAGCTTCATTACCGGCGAAGTGCTGCCGGTCGATGGTGGGCTGGAGTTGTAACGGTATCGGCATAACCCGCAGCGGGCGACCGGCAAGGGTCGCCCGCTTTGTTGTGTCAGCCTTGTTACGACAAGGGTGTGATAGCGTAACCTGCAATTTTCTCGCGCAATGCCACTGACCGCCGGGGCAAAGCGCGTTGCCGAGCGCGGCAATGCCCCGGCAACTGCCGCAATGCCACTGCCCGCCGGGTTAAAGCCCTGACGCGCTTTCACACGCGCAGTGATAACAGGCTGCAAATGGGACGATAAGAAACCCCCTCTCCTGCCACTATGGGAGAGGGGGCAAGGATTTATGTCACGATTACGTTCGACGGCAGACGAAGAGGGCCTCCGCAGACCTAACCCTTCATCTCAACCGTCTCCTCAGCCTCAGTTTCTGCTTCGGCCTCCGCAGCGCTTCGCTGCAACGCCGCACCACCGGCCAGCGCTGCCGCGCCCAGGCCGGCCAGCCAGGCCAGTGGCGTCAACACACCACCGGTGTTTGGCAAGGTCGCCGGAACAGGCGCTGACGGCTGATTCGGAGCCGCCGGTGTCGTCGCCGGGGCCGCGCCAACCGCAATCCGACCATCAACTGCCGGATTGACCGGCGAATTGGCTGCAATGTACTCTTCGACTACGTCGGCCAGAATGAAGCCGGTATCGACCTGATTGCGTCCGCGAGTAAAGACGCTGTAGCCATCGCCACCGGTTAGCATAAAGTTGTTGGTGACGACAATATAGCTGGCATTAGGATCAATCGGCGCGCCACCAACTGTCACGCTCGTGACCCGGCTGCTTGCCGGCAACGATGGGTCGTAGGTGAAGCGCAAACCCGCTACTTGCGGGAAGCGACCTGCGCCACTCTCAACCTGGCTGACACCATTGTTAAGCGCCTCGACCACCTGCGCGCCGGTCAGCGTTACCAGCGCCAGAGTATTGCCGAACGGCAACACTTCCAGGATCTGACCGACAGTAACCGGCCCAGCCGGGATCGACGTCCGGATACCGCCACCATTGGTTATAGCAATCGTGGCGCCGGCACTGCGCGCCTTGGCCAGCATTGCCTCAGCCACCAGGTTACCGAGATTCGTCTCGCGCGAGCGAATATTGTTGCGGCTACCATCGAGATCTACCGCAGCCGAACCAACAACGCGCGCCCGTAACTGATCAATTGGCCCCCGAAACACGCTGATCCGGTTTTCAAAACCTTGATCTGCCGGTAACGATGGCACGATCTCGGTTGGATTGCCTTGCAGATCAATCACTGTCCCCGCGGCGTTGAAGGCAACTGTAATGTCACCCAGCCAGCGCCCCCACTCCCAGTCGGTGACAATCACAACCGGCTTGCCATCGGGACCGGCAATCAACTCAGGGTATGGCGGTGTGCCCACATTGTTCATTGGTCCCATCGGCGTGTGCGAGTGCCCACCGATAATCAGGCTCATTCCACCCACTTCCCGGGCAAGCTGACGATCGACATTAATGCCAACGTGAGTTAGGGCAATGATGGTGAAAACGCCTTCGGCTTTCAAGGCCGCTACTTGCTGGCGAGCCGCCTCAATCGCCGAGGTGAAGCTAACGCCGGGTCCGGCGTTTGAGAGCACGCCGGTATCTTCAGGAGTCAAGCTGAAGATACCAATTTTCCTGCCATCTTTCTCGATGATGGTGCGTGGTTTGATCAAACCGGCCAGCGGATTGCCGGCGGCCACTGCAATATTGGCGCTCAACACCGGGAATCTGGCCCGCGTGATGAAATCAACCAATGCCTGCGGCCCTTTGTCGAACTCGTGGTTGCCAACGGCCATCGCCTCGTAGCCCATCGCATTGTAAAACTCGAGGTCGGCCATACCATTGTACTGGTTAAAGTAGAGCGTCCCCTGAAAGACATCACCGGCATCGACCAGCAACGTTGGCATTGCCGTCTCGCGGCGAATTTTGTCAATCAATGCCTTGCGCCGCGAAACCCCGCCGTGAACGGGGTTATTGCCGCTGAAGACCGGCTCAATCCGCGCATGATGATCGTTGGTGTGCAAAATGCGCATGCGAAAAGCCGGATTTTCCTGGGCTAGCGCTAATCGAAAGCTACCATCGCTGTAAATTGCCAGCAAGGCGCCGGCGCCCAATGCAACCGTCCCTTTCAGAAACCGTCGACGTGAGATCTTCTCCATAGGGTATGGTCTCCGTTTCAAGTCGCGAACAACCAGAACCAATCTTCGCAACATGCCTCCGCGCATGCCACGAAGCTGGGTCAAACCCGAGACGCGCAAACCACAAGGTGCAAACCGGCGTTGAACTGGTGCGGGCATGCGCATAGTACCGTAGATGCAGAGTTTTGGCAAGTGATTTACAACAAGATTTTGCCCATTCTAATGCGCTTAAAGTGTTGTTAATCACACTTTATGTCTTTTTAACCTTTCTGAACTGGTAGATTTAACAATCTGATAAACTAGCGCATACGATCCCGTTGCGCAAAAGGCTCTACAAAGCAATGACCACGTAGCAACACATCTCTTGCCATCAGGTATAATGGCTTTAGCCCCTGTCAGCACAGACGTTATAAGGAGCAACGTATGCCCCGCATTGAGCCAACCCCTGCGCTGATCAGCGCGATCGAAGAGGTGCAACAGCGCGTGCTCTGGTTGTCAACCTTGATCGTTCATCACGCTAATCACGCGCGCCCCAACCCTGATGGCGTGAAAGTAGGAGGGCATCAGGCTTCATCGGCGTCGATGGTGACCATCCTGACGACCCTCTATCTGCACTATCTGCGCCCCGGCGATCGAGTGTCGGTCAAACCGCACGCCTCACCGGTTTATCACGCGCTCCAGTATCTGTTAGGACGCCTTGATGCCAGATATCTTACCCAACTGCGCGCTTTTGGCGGTCTGCAAGCCTACCCTTCCCGCACCAAAGACCCCGATCAACCCGATTTCTCGACCGGCTCGGTTGGCCTGGGGGCAGTTGCGCCGGCATTTGCGGCGCTCAGCGCTCATTACGCTGCCGCGCATTTTCAACGTCCTGCCACCCAGCGTTTCATCGCGCTGGTCGGCGATGCCGAACTCGATGAGGGCAATGTTTGGGAAGCTGTGCTCGATCCGGCACTGGCCGAACTGGATAATCTGCTCTGGATCGTCGATCTCAATCGGCAGAGTCTCGACCGCGTGGTACCCGGGATCCGCGCCGCTCATCTCCAACGTCTCTTCGCCGAGAGCGGTTGGCGCGTGTTGGAAGCGAAGTATGGTTGCCGCTTGCAAACCCTCTTTGACCTGCCCGATGGCGACGTTTTACGTCGCCGTATCGACGATATGAGCAATGAGGAGTATCAGGCTTTGATCCGTTTGTCAGGCGCTGAGCTGCGGCCACGCCTGATCAACGGCGATGAGCGGCTGGCCCGCTTGCTCGCTCGCGTGCCTGATTCTGAGTTGCCGGCTACACTGGCCAATCTTGGCGGTCACGATGTTGCCGTTATGCTCAAAACACTGGCCGCTGCCGACGCTGAACCACGCCGCCCGACAATCATCTTTGCGTACACGATTAAGGGTTGGGGATTGCCGATTGCCGGCAATCCACTCAACCACTCGATGCTGCTCACTCCTGAGCAGATCGAAGCCCTGCGCGAACAGTTTGGCATCACTCCCGGACACGAGTGGGATCGGTTGCCATCCGACTCAGCCGGAGGCAGGCTTTGCGCGGAAGCAGCGGCCCGATTGTACGGCGAGCGCGAACAACCCCGGTTATCTGTGAATATTCCGCTGCCTGACGAGATTGCCGTGCCAACCAGCGGTATGATCAGCACTCAAGACACCTTTGGCCGCTTCCTCGTTCGCCTGGCCGATATTGCCGGTCTGCGCGAGCGGATTGTCACGGCATCGCCCGATGTTTCGGTCTCGACCAATCTGGCCGGCTGGATTAACAAGACTGGCGTCTTTTCACGTTACGAACAACCAGACTTCGAAACTGAAGCTTATCGCATGCTGCGCTGGCGCCGCTGGCCAGGCGGACAGCATATCGAATTGGGCATCTCTGAGATGAACCTCTTTATGCTGTTGGGGATGTTTGGGCTGGCGAGTGATCTGATCGGTGAGCCGCTGATTCCAATCGGCACTGTTTACGACCCTTTCGTCTGCCGCGGCCTCGATGCGTTCATCTACGGTCTCTACTCTGGGGCGCGTTTTATCGTTATCGGCACACCCAGCGGTATCACCCTATCATTCGAAGGTGGCGCTCATCAATCCTCAGTGACGGCATCACTTGGCATCGAGCTACCCAACCTGGTCAGCTTCGAGCCTTGTTTTGCCCTTGAGACGGCATGGCTGCTGCGCGAAGCGCTCCGACTCTGTATCGATCCGGCTGGTTCGGCCAGCTATTTGCGGCTTTCCACCCGCCCGATCGACCAGAGTCTGCTGCAACCGGCGCTCAACCGGCTAGGCGTTGACGAGCTGCGCCAACAGGTATTGCTTGGCGGCTACCGACTGATCGACCGCGCTGATTTCCCAGATCACCCGCGCGCTCCCGTGGCGCAAATTGTGACTACCGGCACACTCGTGCCCGAAGCAGTAGCGGCAGCGCATTACCTGCGTCGTGAAGGAGTAGCAGTCAACGTGATCAATCTCACCAGTCCGCGCCGCATCTACGAGCACTGGCAGCAGGGCAGTGACCTGAACTGGCTCTTCCCACTCAACGAGCGCGCCGCGCCTATTGTCACCGTTCACGATGCAGCCTCGCACGCACTGGCCTGGCTTGGTTCAGTTCATGGCGCGCCGCTGCGCGCGCTCGGCGTTGACCGCTTCGGTCAATCAGGCGCGCGCGACGATCTCTACCGCGCCTTTCGGCTCGATCCAATGTCGATTGCTGAGACCGTTTTCGAGCTGGTCGATCAAACCTATCCCGGCTAGCGCCATCTGCGCCCAACTCAGGTGTGTGTCCAGATGTCACCGTCCCTGCAACAACAACGTTGCAATCAGGGTTTGGGCAAACGTCAGCGTCGGATAGGCTGTCGTCGGCTCTTCACTGCTCACGACCTGTCCTCGCGCGGGCAGGCGCGCGCGCAAGGCATCATTGACACGCTCTAGCGCAGGATGGTTTGTCGCCTTCACCAGCATAGCCGGCAAACCATCCTCATCTGAGTTTACCGGCTGGATCTGGATTGCTGCGGCTGCATCTGTTCCCCTGACTACACCGGCCAGATCAAATCCTGACGCCCTTCGACGGAGCGACATCTGCGCATCGTATCCTGGCGAGCCGGATTGGAAGCGCAACACCACATCAGCCAGCGGACGCTGCACAGCAATATAGCGTTGCAGATCGCGTTCACGGGCCGGCCAGGCCGCGCGCACTTCATCCAACGTATAACCACGCTGGTTGACATCACGCTCTTCGCGCCAGCGACGATAAAGATCCGGTTCTGGATCGAGATAGACGGTCAGATCAAACAATTCAGCCTGTACCGGTGGGGTGAGAGTCAATGCGCCATAGGCAATTACCAGACCGGTTGGCGCGACTCGTTCGCTACCACGCGGCGCGCCAATTTCGTGGTCATAGATCGGCTTCTCGATAATTTGACCGGATCGCAAGGCAACCAGATCGCGCGCCATACGCTCAAGGTCGGTGGCCGCCGGATCAGCGTCGGTCAGCCCGCGCGCTGCCCGCTCGGCCCGGCTATAGCGCAGATAGTCATCAAGACTGATCGGCGTCACCCCTTGCGCACCGAGTAGACGCACAATCCCCCGGGTGAGGGTTGTCTTGCCAGCGCCACTGGCGCCGATCAGACCTAGCATGAAGGGTTGATCGCGCATAACCTCTTCTCACGAGGCCGACCGCGACTTCCAGTCGGCCAAAAATTGCTCGATACCACGATCGGTTAGCGGATGGCGCATCGCCTGCTGCAAGACCTTAAACGGACAGGTTGCAATATCGGCGCCGGCCAATGCCGCCTCGACAATGTGACGTGGATGGCGGATCGACGCAGCCAGGATCTTGGTCGTAATCTCACGATCCTGTCGATAAATGCCGGCAATCTCCCGGATGAGCGCCATGCCATCAACCCCTGTATCGTCTACTCGTCCAACAAAGGGGCTAATAATGAATGCGCCGGCGCGCGCTGCCAGCAGTGCCTGCACAGCATTGAAACAGAGGGTGACATTGCAACGAATACCGTGCCAGGCCAACTGATTAACGGCGCGCAAACCCTCGGTTGTGCTCGGCACTTTAATAATCACATTCGAATGCCACGAAGCATATTCCAATCCCTCGCGCACCATTCCCTCGGCATCGAGCGAAATGGTTTCTGCGCTGATTGGCCCATCGACCAGCTCGGCAATCTCGGTGATGATAGCCTTGAAGTCGGCGCCATGCTCACGCGCGATCAACGTCGGGTTGGTCGTTACCCCACTCAAGATTCCCCAACTGGCCGCCTCACGAATTTCAGCCAGGTTGGCTGTATCAAGATAGATTTCCATTGTATTCCTCCTCTTATTTCGGCGCCATCCGAATTGCGCCATCGAGTCGAATGACTTCACCGTTCAACATCGGATTTTCAATGATATGCTGCACCAGCGCGGCGTACTCATCCGGTCTGCCCAGCCGTGACGGAAACGGAACCTGCGCGCTTAACGAGGCGCGCGCCGCTTCCGGCAGGCTTGCCATCATCGCGGTATCGAAAATACCCGGCGCAATCGTCATTACCCGGATGCCAAAGCGGGCCAGTTCGCGCGCCGCCGGCAAGCCCATGCCAACCACACCCGCTTTTGAGGCAGCGTAAGCAACCTGTCCGATCTGACCATCAAAGGCAGCGATCGAGGCAGTATTGATGATCACGCCTCGTTCACCCTCAGCGTTGGGTTGATTAGCGGTCATGGCCTGCGCAGCGTATAGCATCATCTGAAATGTACCGATCAGATTCACTTCGATCACCCGCTTGAAGCGGGCCGGATCATGGACACCATCACGCCCAAGCATCCGCTCGGCCAGCACAATACCGGCGCAGCAGACCAGTGTGTGAAGACCGCCGCCAAAGTCGGTTGCTGCCGCCACTGCCGCCGCGCACTGCGCCGGATCGGTTACATCAGTGCGCATGAAACGTCCACCAATACGCTCGGCCAATGCCGCACCGGCAGCATCATTGAGATCGGCGATTGTTACTCGAGCGCCGGCTACAGCCAATCGTTCGGCAGTTGCCGCGCCTAAGCCCGATGCGCCACCGGTAACCAATGCGCTCAAACCAGTCAGTTGCATTGCGCACTCCTTTGCTCAGCGAGCAACGGCCCATTCAAAATGCATCCCATCGCTCGCGCCGCGACCATTGTAATCCCAATGACCACCCCAAAAGAAACCGAGCGCGTTGGCAATTGGCGCCAGTTCACGCACCGAACCGCGGTCGCCAACTAGCGCTGCCGGTTTGTAAAAACCATTCCACTGCATATTGATGTCGAAGGCGGTACCGTAAGCATGATTGCTCAACGTGGTTGGATTGCTGCGGATGGTACGCGGCCACCACGCGCCGTCAAATGTTAACACCAAATGCAGCAACCCGGCATCTTCCCAGGCTTGCCACAATCGGCGCATCTGGTCAGCCGCCAGCCGATGAAAGCGGATTCGTCCGCCATTGGTATTGGGAAAGCGAGCCAATTGGGGAATATGCACCTCGATCAGATTCTGCGCCACCCAATCATTCGTGATGATAATATCATCACCGCTCTTGCGCACCCATTCAATTTTGCCCAGAATTCGCTCTCGCTGACCATTGCGGTCGGTCAAGATGTTGAAATCAGGTTTGGGTGGCCAGTTGGGATCACGCCGCGGCGGTCCGGCTCGCGCGACTTCAGGCGCAGCCAGGATTGCTGCCCGATCTGCCGGCGTTGCCGGTCGCGCCGGGTCTGCCGGCGTTGCCGGTCGCGCCGGGTCTGCCGGCGTTGCCGGTCGCGCAGGTAAACGCGGTTGCCACGCCATCACCTCGGTTGGTCGAGATAGTTCGCTCATGCGACGGATCACGCCATCTGGCCCCCGGAAGAGGGTATCATACGCAAAGATTTGCAGATCGTAGGTCACTCCCTGGATCGTCTCGCGCAACACGCCGCTCAATGGCGTACCCAGCTTCAGCTCCAACGCGCGCTGATGAAACGGATCGGTCGGATGATACGGCGCGCCAGACACTTTGTACGTTTCGATCCACATTTGGTTATATTGCGGACTGGTCGGATCGGTCAGACTGAGAAAGAAACAGTTAGATTGCTGACTCATCGGCGTGTAGAGCGTATCCCCGGCAAAGACCTGCACGGCATAAGCGCGATCGGCAGTCACATAATTTCCGCTCAGCGCCGGCCCTAATCCGGCCTGTAAAGCAACAAAATGAAAGCGCCAATCAGCGCGAAACTCAGTTTTGCCTTCAAGCGGCGCGCGCGCCGCACTGGCTTTCAGCGCGCTACGATAACTCGCTTCGATCAACGCGCGACTTACGCCACCGGCAGGAATAGCGCTCATCTCAGGCCCAAGAAGATGGGATAAATGCTGTACCGCCGCGTACTGTGTCCCTTCATTGTAGATGGTATCCCGCGCAAAGACCTGAAAATTGTACGTCTTGCCCTCAACCGCTACTGGCGGCGGTTCATTCGGCGCCAGCGGGGCACCCAAGTCGAATTTGCCCCAGTGTAACGAAAAGGCCTGATTGAGCCGCAACTGCGCGCCTCGTTGCCGCCATGTGACCGTCGCCAAACCGACCCACAATTCCTGTTCCGGCGAACGAACGCCACTACCTAACAGTAATCCTTCACCTGATTCGACCGGCGCCGATGGCGGCAGGTAGAGGAATGCGCGCTTGCGTCCGGCGGCATCGGGCTGAATCATAACAACCTCAGCTAACGACAAACCGTGGCGATCTACCAGCGCTGGGAGCCAATCAGCCAGTATACATGTCTGGGCTTCGCTCAGATCGGTGACCGTTGACGCTTCGAGGCCCACAATGATAGCAACGCGATCGAGATTGCGAACACGTCGCTGCCAGATTGCCCGTCCTACCCCCACGCCAGCGCGATCAGTTGCCACCAACTGATACAATTGCCCATTCCGATCAAGGTAAAAATGCGGCAGTAATGAGGTGCCTGGACGTTGGTAATCAGTCAGCGCAACGGCTGCCGAACGTTCATCGGCAACCACTACCACAAGTGACACCGCATTGCCTGACCGACTCGCACCGACACGATCGGGCTGACCCACCACAATCGGCTGATCACCGGCGCTTTTCATAAGCTACTCCGTTCCTGGGTTATGAATGTTCACGGCTCATCGTAGCACAGGCCAGCAGAGAAGGCAATGAGTAGCGTTATGCCACCGCAATTCGTGTTGAGAGCGACAACCTGCGAGCGATGGGAAACCCTCGCGCTTGTCTCGATGCAATGCGCAACGCATCGAATAGGAGCCACATATACCGTGAAAAGAAGCAATGAACAGCGAGGGAACAATCACATACCGGGAACTGGCTGCAATGTAGGAACAATAAACCATTGTCAACCTGGACAGAGCTTTGCTATAGTCAAATACATGCGAGACACTAACCTATACCGTTCACCCAGGAGCAACAATCGTATGCCTTCCCTATCACGCCTTGGATGTCTGGTCATCATCATCGTTGTCGTTCTTGTCACGCTGCCGGTACGAGTTGTCGCGCAATCAAGTTCATCACCCACCGTCATCTTTATTCCGATTGTTTCCAGTACCTATCCACCGCTCGCATCGACCTGGTTGGAGCGCGTGAATGGCTATCGGGTGCGCGCGGGCGTGCCACCGGTCAATGAAAATTCTACCTTGAATGGTAAATGCTGGGAGCATGCCCGTTATATGGCTGAAAACAACGATCTGACCCACAACCAGGACTCAAGCAAACCATATGCGTCGCCTTCAGGTCAGGAGTGCGCTCAGAAAGGAAACGCCTGGATCGGGTATGGGATGAACTGGCAGCCAGCCAACGCAATCGATAGCTGGATGGAATCGGTTGGCCATCGTCTCTGGCTTCTCTACCCAACCACAACCTCCTTCGGGTTTGGCTTTTACACGATCAATAGCGGTCTGCGCAGCGCTGCTGCGCTGGATGTGTTGACGAATTTCAGCGAAGGCGCCGGCTATGCTGGCTGGCCGGTGCGTTATCCAGGCCCTGGTCAAACCGATGTTCCGGCCAAACAATACCCCATCACGCTGCACTGGCGCTATTTCGGCAGCATCCCAACGGTCACCACGACAAACCTGACCGTTGTTGGTGGCGCTGCGATCCCTCATACAGTGACAACCACTATACCGGGCAACCACAAGGGGATTGTCATTACGCCGACGACCAGCTTACCTGCCAATAGTTTGATTGAAGTATCCGTCAGCGGCTCGTATGACGGACAACCATTTTCGTTCACGTGGCAATTTCAGACCGTCAACTGAACGCAAGCACCGTTCTACACGTTGCCACCGGGCCAACGCCGATATGCGCTGCGTTGGCCCTGTTGCGCGCGCCGCGCCTCGTTAGAACTCAATACGGTTCACGCGGATCGTGATCCATCTGATTGCGGTCTCTGCCCTGTCACGTCGAGCGACACTCCGATCAGAACTCGCGCATTCCACTCAACTTGATCGTTTGTGAACTCATGATATAATAGGGCGCCCGTGTCGCTCCGCCATGATTTGCGGCGCACAAGGAAGGGAAAGCATGAACAGATTCCTTTTACCAGCCCTGTTGCTATGCGCTCTACTCTTGAGTGCGTGTGGATCGGCTGCGGCAAATGAGCCTGCGCCATCGCCACTACCGACAATGGTCATTAGCGCCAGACCGTCACCATCCCCTACGCTACAGCCAACTGCTGTGCCAACCCTTCCCGCAACGGCCACACCTGAACCGACAGCGACACCTGAACCAACCGCTACATCGGTTCCTACGACAACACCCCAACCAACACCCGAACCAATCACCGCTCCCCTGGCCGTGCCACGCGGTTCAGTCACGAGCCGCCCATTTGCCGTAATGTATGACAATCATCCCAACGCCTACCCGCAAACCGGTATGAACGGCGCGGCTATCGTATTTGAAGCGCTGGCCGAATTTGGCATCACGCGCTACATGGCGATTTTCATTCCCGGCATTTCACCTGACATGGCGGTCATCGGTCCGGTACGCAGCACCCGTTCGTATTATGTTGAATGGGCTAAGGGGCTGCGAGCGGTCTACGTTCACGCGGGAGGTTCACCTGAAGGCTTGTTGTTGGCCGAAACTGCTATCGAACTGATCAATATGGATGCGCTACGCGGCAATGCCAGCCGGTATTTCTACCGGACGCGCGACCGCAGCGCGCCCCATAACCTGTACACCAGTAGCGCAAATATTGCTGCATTTGCTGCCGCTAACGAGCGCCCGGTCGAAGGCCTGGAAGAGATCGGCTTTATGTATTCACCCGAGTCACCGCCAGACGAGCGACCAGCCCGGCAGACACTACGCTACTTTTTCATCTACCGCGAAGCCAGTGTCGGCTGGCAGTACGATCCGGCTACTAACAGCTATCTCTACTTCCGCGGCAATCGCGCCCATGTCGATGCCGCAACCGGCGCGCAGTTGCAGTTCAAGAATGTCGTCATTCTTGAAGTTCCCGAGCGACCAATTCCAAACGACCCCAAAGGGCGCATCGAACAAGATGTGATTGGTGAAGGCCAGGCCCGCATCTTTCGTGATGGTCGCATGATCGAGGCAACCTGGCGGAAAGCGGCAGGTTACGCTCAACTCCACTTCGTCGATGCCGATGGCAACGAAGTGCCGCTCGCTCCCGGCTCGGTCTGGATTGCCGCCATTCCTGACCTCGCTAACCTGACGGTTGAGGGTGGCAGATAACAGCACTCCCCGGAGCCTGGCGCTCCGGCTTGAGAGGGCGGGCGCCGCATGCGCTCTGGCTCTGTTTGCCAGAAGACATTTCACTGCATCGCTGCGCCTCGTTGCGCATTGCGCGGCGCCCGGCAGACGCAATACCTCAGACTCTACGCGAGATCGCTATTGACGCGATGCGCGTCAGCAGAATCAGTTCACGACGGCTGCCCATGCGTCTGCCCGGCATCATTGCCGTATTGCCGTCACACAAGGAGGAAACAGACTGTATGAGAGGAAGTATCGTTCGTCGCGGCCTGATTGTCGCTGTGCTGGTTGTACTCTCAACCACCATCGCCCACGTCCAGGCTGCCCCAACGACTTCGCCATCCCCACAGCCCGCTTTCGCCCCTACGTATCGAATCTTCGCCACGCGCCAGGGTCTGGTTGGTCGCCGCACCGCTAATGGTCATATCATCCAACCCCGCGATCGATTCGTTGCCCTGCCGTGCTGGTGCGCGCTTTCACCAAAAGGAACCGATAAATTCAAAGTGCGGCTTACCTACAATGGCCGCTCGGTCATCGTGCCGGTTTGGGATGTCGGCCCATGGAATACCCGCGATGACTACTGGAATCCGAATCGGCGCTACAGTGATCTGCCGATTGGGATGCCGATGGCCGAAGCAGCCTATTACCACGGTTACAATGGCGGTCGCGACGAGTGGGGTCGCCGCATCGCCTTGCCTAATGGGATCGATATTGCTGACGGTACGTTCTGGGATGATCTCGGCATGACGCACAGTGATTATGTGTATGTCACCTTCCTCTGGCTTGGCGAAGATCCCGGCCCCGGTTCAGCGGTGGAAGTTGGCGCCGGTCAATATACCGACGATCCCGCCCAGGCCACCGTTACAGCGCCGGAAGGTGCTATCACTATCGATAATACCGATCCACCGTTCGATCCAATCGGTAAAGACTGGTATGAAGAACCATGTGGATTGAACGGACAGCATCACTGGACGTACTCTACCACCGATCCAGCTAAAGCAACCACTGCGGCCACCTGGACAGCGCCGGATTTAAGTCCTGGTTTTTACGAGGTGAAAGCTTATGTTCCCACCTGCGGCAACCCGGCAACGACCAGTGCCCGGTATCGGATCAGCCACGCTGGCGCAACCTCTGAAGTGATTCTTGATCAGCGGAGCGCGGCAGGGCAGTGGGCGTCGCTCGGCACGTACTTCTTTGGCGGCCCCGATAACGAACGTCCACAAGTGTTTCTCAGTGACCTGACCAGCGATCGCGGCATGGCCGTTCGTTACGACGCCATTGCCTGGGAACCGCGCAGTGATACCACTCCGCCTGACACGCAACTACTCACGATCAGCCGTGCCGGTAACGGCTTCCAGGTTCAATGGGGTGGCAACGACGACATGACCGGCGTAGCCAGCTACGATGTGCAGGTGCGTCTGTTGCCTGATGGCGGCTGGACGGACTGGAAGCGGGAGACAACTGATTTGAGCGCCTGGTTTGGCCCAGATGAAGGGAAGCAGTTTGCCTTCCGGGTGCGCGCGCGTGATTGGGCCGGCAATGTTGAACCGTGGGAGCAGGCAGCAGTTGCCGAGACAACAGGACTGCCGTAACCATGACAACGGAGGCACGACGTTTTGTCGTGCCTCCGTCATCGCCGTTCACCCACTGCTATTCGGCATCTTGCAAGGCCGCAACACCGGGCAGCACCCGTCCTTCAAGCAATTCGAGTGACGCGCCGCCACCGGTGCTCACGTGCGACATCTTCTCGGCCAGGCCGGCTTGCTCGACTGCAGCAACGCTGTCACCACCGCCGACAATCGTAATTGCGCCATTCTCCGACGCTTCGGCCATCGCCTGAGCAATCGCCCTCGTACCGGCAGCAAACGGCTCTAATTCAAACACACCCATCGGGCCATTCCAGATCACTGTGCGCGCCGACCGAATTTCACTACTGTACAGTTCAATCGTTCGCGGCCCAATATCGAGAACACGCCAGCCGGCAGGCACTTCGGTCACCTCGACCACTTTGCGCTGCGCATCGGCGCTAAACGCATCGGCGATGACCACATCAACCGGCAACAACAGCCGCGCGCCGCGCGCTTCCGCTTTCGACATCAGTTCCTGGGCAACCGCGACACTCTCCGGCTCAACCAGTGAGTCGCCGAGATTGAGACCTTTTGCCAGCAGGAAGGTATTCGCCATGCCGCCACCTATCAGCAGCGCATCAACCTTGCCGAGCAGGTTCTCGATCACGCCAATCTTGTCGCTAATCTTCGCCCCACCGATGACCGTCACAAACGGACGTTGCGGATTGCTCAGCGCGCCGCCGATGTAGGTCAATTCCTTTTCCATTAGAAAACCGGCCACAGCCGGCAGGTAATGTGCGACGCCTTCGGTGCTGGCATTAGCGCGATGAGCGGTGCCAAAGGCATCGTTGACGAAAACATCACCCAGTTTTGCCAGCTCGGCGGCCATCGCCGGATCGTTCTTCTCTTCGCGAGGATCAAAGCGGGTATTCTCAAGCACCAGCACCTGACCCGGTTTCAGCATCGACACCGCCGCTTCAGCAGCCGGCCCGGTGATCGCCTCGGTCTTCTTTACTTCACTGGCCTCTGGCAGCAACTCGAACAGTCGCTCAACGACCGGTCGCAGGCTATACCTGGGATCGGGCTTCCCTTTTGGTCGTCCAAGGTGAGACATCAGCACAACACTCGCGCCATGCTCCAACAGGTACCGAATAGTTGGTAACGCTGCCCGAATGCGCGTATCATCAGTGATCATGCCCTGATCATCCAGTGGTACGTTGAAATCAACCCGCACGAGCGCGCGTTTGCCGGCCCAATCCACATCGCGGATGGTCTTCTTATTCATGCGCGTTCCTCCTTCATCGCGGTGTAACGGCACACTGCCATTGTATCACACCGATTACTTGCCGATGCAGAAGCGGCTGAAAATGACATCAAGCAAATCTTCGCCAACTGTTTCGCCGGTAATTTCACCCAGCGCATTGGCTGCGCCGGTGAGATCGGCTGCCAGCAGATCGAGTGCCGCATTCGTTGCTAGCGTCTCTTGCGCGGCGCGCAAGCATTCAGCAGCTCGCCGTAGCGCTGCCCGATGACGAGGATTACTGACCAGATGCGTAGCAGCGCCTGCCACTGGCGGCGCGCCGCCCAGCAGAGCTGTCGCAATTGCCTGAGCCAGCGTGTCAATTCCATGCCCGTAGCGGGCCGAACATGCCACAACCGCTACCCGTTTCGGATGCGGCGGCGGTGGTGGCGGTGGGAGGGCAGGGTCATCGCATTTGTTCCAGACGATCAATGCAGGCTGCTCAGCAGTGGCAACCAGCATCGCCTCATCTTCGGCAGTCAAGGGTTGTTGCGCATCTAGCACCAGCAACGCCAGATCGGCGCTGGCCAGCGCCGCCACTGCTCGCTCAACTCCGATCTGCTCTACCGGATCGGTACTGGCGCGCATACCGGCAGTATCGATCAACACCACCGGCACCCCGGCCAGATTGGCGGTCTCTTCCAACGTATCGCGCGTTGTGCCGGGAATCGGTGTCACAATCGCCCGTTCGACACGCAACAGGGCATTGAGCAGGCTCGACTTCCCAACATTTGGCCGCCCGACCAGCGCAACCCGCGCGCCATTGCGAATAACAATCCCCTGATCGGCGCTCGACAGCAAGCGTTCGACGGTTGCCAGTGCTTGCCTGATCGGTTCGGCAATTGCCTGCGGTTCAATCCCCTCTTCGGGAAAATCGATCAGCGCAGTCACATAGGCCAGTGGCTCGAGCAAGGCGGCCCGCGCCGCGCGCACTTCACGCGCCAACCAGCCACCCAGTTGGGCCTGCGCTACGGCCAGGCCGACACTTGTCTGAGCTCGAATAATATCAAGGGTCGCTTCGGCCTGACTCAAATCAATCCGTCCATTGAGAAAAGCCCGCAGTGTAAATTCGCCGGGATTGGCCAGTCTTGCGCCGGCGGCTAAAGCAGCTTCCAGGGTAAGCTGTACCGGCAATGCGCCACCGTGACACGAGATTTCTATCACGTCTTCCCGGGTAAAACTGTGGGGCGCTGCCATTAGCGTTAGCAATGCTTCATCGATCACGTTACCGTCAGGCCCGATCACATGGCCGTAGCGCACCCGATGACTGCGCAACCGTCCCGGTCGCGCCGGACGAAAGATCTTGAGCGCGATTGGTTGAGCATCGGGGCCACTCAGACGTATAATGCCAATACCACCCTCACCGGGTGGAGTCGCAATCGCCGCAATAGTGTCACTCATCGAGGTCTTGTGCATCGGCTCGTTACCCTGTTCCGCCTGATCACTCTGTATAATGCCCTGGCTCATCTTGGCGGCTGGCGCGGCCTGAACTGGAGCGAACGGCTGGCGCTGCCCTTGCTGGCGCTACTCTGGCGCCAACCGGCGATGAGCTGGCGTGGACATGTCATACTGGCTCTGCCGGCGCTGATTCTGCACCTGATCTTCGCTACGCTTCGTCGGCGCGATCTCGATCCGCGTCGGCAATTGCATCCGGGGCGCTACGCCGATCGCTCCATCGTCCGCCTCGACCTGCCGGCTCGTCACGGACCGGTGCCAGCGCTCCACATCGTACCACGCGGCGGCACGCAAGCTGCCGTGCTGGTCACCCATGGCTCCGGCTGCGACAAAACATTTTATGCCTGGCGGTTGGTTGATGCTTTGATTGCGCGCGGATTAGCCGTATTGCTGATCGACCTTGACGGCCATGGCGAAAGTTCACGACCGCAAGCATTTCCGCAGATGGTCGATAGCGTCGCCGATCCGCTGGCCTGGCTACAACAGCGATATGCGCGAGTAGGCGCGATTGGGATGAGTCTGGGTGGCGCAGTACTGGCTCGCGCGATTGCCGACGGCGCCCCAATCGATGCCGTGGCGCTCTGGGAGGTGCCACCGCGCTTGCGCCTTGATGCGCGCGCATACCGGCAAGTGCAAATTCAGGAAGCGATCGCGATCATTCAATGGCGTATGCTTCATCTCTTTCGCGATGGCGCAATCGATCACGTGATTAGAGCATGGCAGACCAGCGGGATTCGCGCCACTATCGGCACCTGGGATCTGTTTGATGTCCTCGACGTACCGGGTAGTTTGCGGTCATTAGCCCTTCGCTATCCTGCGCTACCCACCCTTCTTGTCTACGCCGGACGTGATGCGATTGTGCCGCCGCCAGCCGCCGCCGAAATTGCGGCGCTGGCAAACGGTTGGGCTGAATATCACTTGCTGCCATTTGCCAGCCATATCTCGCTCCCAATCGATCTGACCTGTCTGAAATTAACAACCGATTGGTTACAGCGACAGCTTAGCGCCGGTTCGGGGTCAAAATGGCATCAATCAAGCCGTATTCAAGCGCCTGAGCCGCTGTCATATAGAAATCGCGGCTAAAATCAGCTTCCAGCCGCTCAACCGGCTGACCGGAGTGCCTGGCCATAATCTCGCGCAAGAGTCGTTGCAGGCGAAGCATCTCGTCTACCGCAATCTGCACATCGGGCGCATAACCCTCGGCGCCGCCACCTGCCGGATGCGAATGGATCGTTGCATGTGGCAAAGCAAACCGCTTCCCCTTCGCGCCGGCGCAGAGCAAGACGGTCGCCATACTGGCTGCCCGCCCAACGCACACCGTGCAGATGTCAGGCGTGACCAGTTGCATCGTATCGTAAATCGCCAGACCGGCGCGAATAACCCCGCCAGGACTGTTGATATACATCCAGATGTCGCGTTCAGGGTCTTGTTGCTGCAATACAAGCAACTGCGCCACAACTGACGAAGCCATCTCATCGTCAATTGGCTCACCGATAATGATGACTCGCTCTTTCAGCAGACGAGAAAAGATGTCCCAGCTTCGCTCACCCCGACTCGCGCGTTCAATGATTGTAGGCACTGGAACTGAAGGCATTATTGTCCTCATTTCATCCGATCTATCATCAAACAACTGCCGGTCACCGTCTTCAACTGTCGTTTTATCTCTGCCGCTCGCAACGCAATCTCGTAGGGCTGACGATACCGCGCTGAAACTACCGGCACAACCGCGATTGAGATGCTCAACAACGGATAACGACAGGGATTGCCCTGACGATCACGACCAAAGATGTAACCCCGCGCGCGATCCTCTGCCGAGTAAAAGTAGGGGATGGTTGTGTCGAAACGTTCGATCATAGCCTGCCCGATGTGCTGCGCGCGTTCCAATGTTGTCACAAGCACAAAATCGTCGCCTCCTAAATGGCCGAGAAAATCGCTGGCATCGCCCCGCCAGTGAACCACTTCGGCCAGCAGGCGCGCTGTATGCAAGATAACGGCATCGCCTTTGAAAAAGCCATAGTGATCATTATACCCCTTGAAATTATCCAGATCGATATAACTGACGGCAAACGATTGCTGATTTGCCAGGCGTTCGTGGATCACCTGTTCGATGACGACATTACCGGGCAGACGAGAAATAGGATTGACACTGCTCTCTCGTTCACTGCGACGCAGGATTGAGCGAATCCGCGCCGCCAGCTCGGCTGCGCTGCACGGTTTGACAACGTAATCGTCAGCGCCCAATTGCAGGCTACGCACCTTTTCATCGAGCGCGCTGATCGCTGACAATAACATGACCGGCGTTAGCTGCGTTGCCGGGGTAGTGCGTAATTTCTGCAATACCTGTAAGCCATCGCCATCGGGTAGCATCCGATCCAGCACAATCAGATCGACATGCTGCGTTGTGGCCAGCTCCATCGCGGTGGCGCCATCTGGCGCTGTTACGACCACAAAACCGGCATCGGTGAGTTGGTGACTGAGGATCTGGCGAATATCTGCTTCATCATCCACCACGAGAATGCGTGGCACACTCTGTTCGCTGTGGCGTTGATACAACATCAACACGCGCCGCAGTTGCTCGAGAGGAGATTGCCGCAGATCAATCTGCGGCACACCGTTTCCGGCCATCGGCTGATGGCACGCCAGCACCACCAGAATATCGCGAGTCTCTGGATCGGTGCGGGCAATCTGAGCGCATGCTATCGGATCAATATCGGTCATCTCATCAGAGATGATCAGCAGACGTGGACGGCGACGACGCGCGGTGTCCAGACCGAGCGCACACGTCGATACGCGCTCTACCTGCCAGCCGATCGCAGCCAATGACTGCTCGACTATGTCCAGCTCAGTGGTTCCGGCCAGTACTGCCAGTCCAGGTTCAACACCGACTGCCGGAGCCGATAACGCACTTGCCGGCGCCGAAGGTTCAGCCTGATACAAATTGATCGGTATTCGCACAACCAGCTCATGATCTTCAAGCCGGGTACGCTCAGTTAACTGCTGGCTGAACTGGCGGATTCGTAGAGTTGATCGCTGTAGGGCAGCAATCAAATTCACCAGACGTTGATCATTACTCCGACCATAATGATGAGCCAGCAAATCAACTGCGCTTTGCAACGCCGTTAACGGCGATACAATCTGATGAACAAAGCGTTCAACCTCTGGCGGAGACTTACTCATCGGCATCCTCGCTGGATTGCATAACAGAGGTTAACCTGGAGATTAATCGCTCAGCCGTGACAGGCTTTTCCAGAAATCCACGCGCGCCGAGTTTAAACGCCTGCGCGCTCGCATCAGGACCGAGATCGTTAGCAGTCAACACGACCACCGGTATCGCCGCCGTCATTGGATCGGACTGTAAGCGTTGCAGCACTTCAAGGCCATCCATTCCCTCCATGCGCAGATCGAGCAGGATAGCGCTTGGTTGGATGCGGCGCGCCAGTTCGAGAGCCGTAACCCCATTGTCAGCCGTCAGCGCCCGCAACTGGTGCCGTTGCAAAATCCGCGCCAATACCAGACGCACATTCGGGTCATCGTCAACAACCAATACCAGCGGTTGCAGGCTGGCGATCTGTTCACGTATCGCCGCAACAACGGTTTCGACTGAACTACTGAACGGCAATACGACCGCCTCGCGGCGCAGACGCGAAACGGGGACATCGCTGATTGCAACCAATGGCGCAATTTGATACAACGCAGCAGTCTCTATCTGACTGATGGTATCACCGAGATGCTCAGGATCGATAACCACAATACATGCGGGTTGACGAGATGGAAAGACTGCGGTTATATCCCTTATCGGCACTCGCGCCACTTCCCAGGATGGTTCGGCGGCGAGCGCAGCCTGGAGTGAGGATGTCCACGGGTGATCGTTGTCGATAATCAGAATGAACGAACGCTGGTCATCAACCGATAAAAGTTGTGTCTGCGAAAGCGGTATAGTGAAACTGAACACACTACCCTGACCAATCTCGCTGTCAACCCAAATCTTGCCACCATGTAGTTCGACCAGATTCTTTGCGATTGACAATCCCAACCCAGAACCACCCTTCTCGCGCTGAGCCGCCTGGTCAAGTTGGCGAAACTTCTGGAATAGATTCATCTGATCGGCGCGAGCAATTCCTGGCCCCCAATCTTGCACACTAAACTGCACAAAGTTTTGCTCGCGCGCAGCGCGCAACACGACACGCTGCCCTCGCGGTGAAAACTTAATCGCATTCGACAACAGATTAATGATCACCTGCACCAACCGATCGCGATCAGCGCTAATCAAGGGCAAATTCGACGGAACATCCAGTATCAGCGAAATCTCATTCTGATGAGCCAGGATTGTCACTTCATCGACTGCGCTTTGACAAACCTCAATCGGCCTCAACGGTTTGCGATGTAAAGCCAGGTGGCCCTGCTCAATCTTTGCAATATCAAGAATGTCTTTTATCAGACGAATTAACCGTTCGATATTATTGAGCGAAACCTGCAACAGCGCGCGCGTCCGCGCTGTTGCATCGGGGGTAAGGACAATTTTACCCTTTTCCAGATCATTTAATAACAGTTGCAGTGAACCTTTAATATTGGTGAGCGGAGTGCGCAATTCATGCGATACCAGTGAGACAAACTCGTCCTTCAAACGCTCGATTTCACGCTCGCGCGTCACGTCGCGAAAGATGAAGATGCGACCCAAATATTGAGCGCGCCGATCAAACACTGGCGCCGAAAAACACTGCAACCGACGCGCTTCTGGCGCGATCACCTGAAACTCCTCTCTGGCTCGATCGGTCTCGGAACTGAGTAGTTGACCTAGCCAGAATACAAGTCGGGCACTATTTGCGAAGACGCGCCCGAAAATGGCCCGCAGATCATCATAAGGACGCCCCTTCACATCGTGCTCGGTAACCCCAAAGAAGTAGCAGGCCCGCCGATTAATGATGGCAATGCGACGCTGATTGTCAACCATAATGATGCCATCATTTGTGGTTTCAACCACTGCCTGAGTGTGATCCAGTTCCCGTTGCAGTCGATCAAACAGGCGCGAGTGCTCGATGGCTACCCCAATTTGCCGCACCAGCATACGTAACCACTGCAACTGCCGTTCATTGAAACAACTGCCAGGCCAGGGTACAAGCTGCACCACACCGGCCTGCCAGCCTCCGACCAGCATCGCGATTGAGAGTAAACCGTCAATGGCATGCGACCGCAAACTTGCGCGCAGTGGCTCATAGTCAGAGTCGGTTGGTGGATAGCCCGGCAGATAGGCCAGCTCATTCGACGACTCAAGCAATGACTCGGCCAGTGATAGGGTGTGTTGCCCTGACTCACCACGCCACAACTGACCCAATGTAGTAGATAACACAACTGCATGGAGATTAGTAGTTACAGTCTTTAATTCTAAGCGCTGCTGTGTGTCATCGTACAAATACAGTGCGCCTGCAGCAGCGCCAACTGCCATAATCAATTGTTCCAGCGCCGTTTCCACCAGTTGATTAAGCGCTTGCGTATACAATACCGCCAGATTGGTAATAATTTCTGCCGAAGGTGGTTCAAATACCCCGCGATTACTCGCGCGCGATAGCGCCGCCCACGCATAAACAGCGTCATCAACCAGAAATTGAAGTATGTCAATGCTCTCGGATGTTACCGGTTCTGACCAGGCACATACACACAGCGCTTGCGCGATCCCGTCTTCAACCAGTGGCAACATCACAATTTGCGCCGGCGGAGAATCTCCCCAGATTGCAGCAGTAACCGCCAGTGCCAGCGGCGTTGATTGTCGATCAGGAAGAAAGACGAGTGGACGCTGCAACAGCCGCAGATCGTGCATGAGATAGTGCGGAATGGCAAAACTATCGGGAGCTGTCACATCCACTTCTGGTCGGTCAATAAACCGACGCAGTTGGTTTGTTACGGGGTCAATCTGGTAGATGAAAGCCTCTTTGGCCCGCGCCAGACTGTACGCGCCATCAAGCAATACGCGCCACACCATTTCGCGTGAAGTGGCCCGATACATCTGGCGGCACAATATGGCAAGCAGAGCGGTCTGGTCGGGTGTTTGCACGCTAAGTCACACCTTTGTAGGAATGATTGTTACCGTAAACATTAACCTTGTACTATTATGGTACTGCTCATCGCCCCTCGCTGGCAAGAATTGATTTGATCATATCAACCAGTTCAAAAACACTAAATGGCTTTTCAATGCAGAAGCGCACTGAAGGTGGCAAATCGTGTAGTAATGCCTCGGATTTCGGACTGGCTGTAAACAATACGATGGGAATGTGCTGCCAGGTTGGATGATATTGCAAGCGCTGGCACAATTCTAAACCATCCATTTGTGGCATCATTACGTCAATAAGTAGCAAATCAAAATGATCGCGTCCAACAGCGGCAAGCGCTTCCACGCCATTATTGGCGACCACAACTGTATAATTTGCATCTTCGAGCGCCATGCGCGTAATCAATTGCAAATCCGGTTCATCTTCGGCCAGTAGAATTTTCATATTCGTGCTCTTCCATTAACAAAATTTGTCGCGCCACCTCTTCAATGGCAATCCGTTGTTTGCGGTAGAAATCTGACTCGCTCATCGCCAAACGATGGGCAACGTCACGCACGGTCTGGCGACGCAGAAAACGCCCTTCAAGCAAATTGTACAATAACCACTCTTGCGCCGACGGATCAATCTGATCGTCAGGGCGTAAATTAGCAATTGCCTGTCGCAATACTGACTGCAAGGCTTTTGTTGGACTCCCACCCTGCTCGGCCAGTATCCGCCGCACACTGCGCAATCCGAGCAACGGACTCTCGGCCAGTTTCGGTCCGCCCCAAAACTGAGTCAACGCATCTTTGACCAGTTGGGGAAAATCGGGATGCATCGCAATATCGTCTTCCAGAGTCTTCAAAGTCCCCGGAGTTGCCTGTTCAAGCCGAGAGCTAAGTTGTTGCAACGATTGCATTTCCGGCGCAAGGCCGCGCAGCGCATCGAAGATCTGTCGCTGCATCTGTACCGTTGTTAGTGCCAGCTCAATCTGATGGGCGAGGCCAGCAATCATCCGCTGCATTTCGGCTGACATACCACCATTGCGGCGCAACTGTTCGGGCGTCGCTTCAAGGCCAATCGCGCCGAGAAAGACACCATCAGGACTGCGCAACGGCAACAGACAAAACGACCCGATCACGGCAAACGAACCACTGCTAAGGCTGGCGCTGGCATCGTGTGGCATCGTCTCAAGCTGCGGGATCAGGCTCGCAAGCGGATGGTCGGTGATAAACCGGCGCACTTCACGCCGCGAACCCCATACCGCCTTCACGCTGAACCCATCTTCTCCCGGCGCAATAACGAATCCGGTTTGAACATGCAGCGGGCTGCAGATCGCTACCAGTGAATTTTCTAGCAGCGCGCGCAGATCGGCGCGGGTAAACATATTGCGCGGCAGATTACGCAGATAATCGATCTCAGAATGATCCTGGCGATAGATCAGCGCATCGAGGTATGGCTTTGCCTGAGTAACAAAGATCGGCATTAACACAGTCATCACCATTACCCCGAATGTAATGAGCGTCTCCTGCGGCAAACCCAACACCTGCGCCAGAACTGGAACCGTTTGAATGAACAGGATGGTGGTAATACCGACAAAGGGGCCATACAGCCACCAACGCACAAAATCCTGCTTGATCAGACGCTCAGGGATGAGCATCCCCTGAAAGGCCACTGAATATGTCATGACAGTGACCATTACAATCACTATCACACTTGCGACTGCCTGCAACGCAAGGATCAGACCGATCGGCACTGCATTTGGCGAAGCAATCACCAGAAAGGGAAAGACACCGATACCGGGCGCAGCAAAGGTAGCGCCCAGATAACTAAGCCGCCGTCGTTGTGAGGGAGTTAAGGCTGAACGCCGCGTGATCAGGATCGCAATGAACGCAGTTGCTGCAGCAACAACGAAAAAGATAACATAAAACCAGAAGAGCGGACCCGCCTGGAACTGCGCGACGGGGCCGCTTGGCATGCCGGTATGGATAACCAGATTTGTACCAAGTGCGACAAGGAGAAAAATGACCAGACTCCCCGCATAGGCGGCGTATACGCTACGCCGCCAGCGTTGGGCCAGGGCACTGGCATTACCGAACGTCAGTAGCGCATTGGCAAAATGAATATACCCTGCCGGCACCAGCACAATGCCCAACCATTGTGCTCGACCGAGGAATTCAATCGTCTCCGGACGTTGCGCGCGGGCCAACAATAAATCGCCGCTGTAGGCCACTATCACCCCGGACAGTAAAACGCCTAACGCGCGCACAATGTCGCTGCGCCAGTTTTGTAACACAATGTAGGCCAGCAACGAAAAACTAACGATCAAGACTGCGGCAAAGAGCACTTCGTTGATACGCTCAAGCATTGTTACCATATCCGACACGTTGGTTACACCAGGTACGAGTTACGTAAATCCCATCAAGAAATTGATGTTCAGAAGTCCCTGACCCGGTTTGAGAATACAATGCCGGCCAGCAACGAAAAACTAACGATCAAGACTGCGGCGAAGAGCGCTTCGTTAATACGCTCAAGCATTGTTACCATATCCGATAAGCTGGTTACACCAGGTACGGGATTGCGTAAATCTAATCAAGCATTTACGTCCAGAAAGAGTTTGTGGCCTGTTACCGGTCATTGCAGTCGATTCTTAACCTGTTTTACAAACCTCCAGCATCCTGATACAACTGCTCATTCGTCAGCTTTACGATACACTACCTTGATGTTACAGGTTAACCTGAATTATATCATGGCAGGTAGCATACCCCCATACCACAAATTATTATGTCGATTAAAGTCATAGAAGGGGTATGCTATAATCAAAAATGCCAGGTGCCTCACTCGTTGAGTCGGACACATTCCTGCGAGAGCAAATGTCCCGACAAAGCATGCACAAACGTCACTCACTACAAGCGGGATCAGGAACAATCGTTCTGGTGGCGGATAACATTGAAATGTACACATGGTACCAGACCTTTTCCCACTTCGAGAGAGGATAGGCCAGTCTGAGAAATGATCATGCGACAGCTTCCCAATCTGCTGGGTCTTTTCCGCATCATTGCCACACCCGTTCTGGCATGGTGGATACTGTTAGCCACACCAACTGCTTACCTCGGCGCAGCGTTATTACTCCTCCTGATGGCTCTAAGCGACATGGCCGACGGACGGCTTGCCCGCCACCTTAAAGTCGTTTCACCGCTAGGAATCTTCATTGATACCATCAGTGACAAAATTTTTGTAGCCGGCGTATTGATCCCGATGGTTGAGGTTGGCTTACTTCCAGCCTGGGTTGCCCTGGCAATAATTATTCGCGAGTTTGTTGTATCTGGCCTCCGCTCATTTGCTGCCGCCGAAGGAGTCGTCATTTCAGCTCGCCGCTTCGGCAAACAGAAACTGGTTATCACCGTTGTTGCCTTAATTTGGCGGCTGCTGGCAGCTCACGCTGAAACCGGCGGATTTCTTGGCCAAATCGCTGGAGGCTTGCTGATTCCTCTGCTCAATCTCTGGTTTATCCCAATGGCACTGGCCTTGATCTGGACGATCGGCTCAGGGATCGAGTATCTCTGGCAGGCGTGGCCATTACTTCGTCGCAGTTGGTCTCCGGGACCGTCAGGGCAGTCAGGTAGTTGAACGTATCAGGTGCCGCCTCAGGCGCTCCACATCACACATGCGAGAGCGACAGATAATCGTAGAGGCACGGTGCTACCGTGCCTCTACCGGTTGCGCAAAGACCGATAAACAATCCAACGGAATCCGGTCTGGGGTCAGCGTAAGCGCACACCTTTCCCACCCCACCCACGCGAGAACGACTTCGCCTCTAAGCTCTTGATCCGACCACAGAGGCCACAGCGGGCGCAGAGCGATTATCGCCTATCCCCTATCGCCTATCCCCTATCGCCTATCCCCTATCGCCTATCCCCTATCGCCGCTCGCCGCTCAGCACCGCTGCGCCCCTCCTCGCCGCTCCCCTCACCACGCAACACCCGACCCGCGCCTCGCCCCGCGCGCCGCTTCCCCAACG
>Ga0209721_1000181_pt1 | contig 63162 bp, 64 predicted proteins | sample TshhotsprinmetaG_FD_184139 | JGI IMG/M metagenome (GOLD analysis project Ga0209721, IMG submission 184139) | Hot spring microbial communities from South Africa to study Microbial Dark Matter (Phase II) - Tshipise hot spring metaG (SPAdes)... | ecosystem: Environmental > Aquatic > Thermal springs...
TTATTAAATCCAACTCCATTTAACCTCTCTGGCGCATATTTTTTGCGTGGATTTAAGTTGCCAATAAGCAATTTTACGATGAAATTATAATTTGTAACAATTACCTTTAAGTTAATCAAGAATCAAGATTTTTTAATTGGAGACTAGTAAGGGCTTACGAAAGTATTGATATCAAAAAAGCGATTGAACATTATCTAAAAACATTAAGGTTTGTAAAATCTAAAAATATAGATGAATATGATTAAGTTGTTTTAATACATAAAATCGCTCAGAAATATGGGAAGTTAGGAGAGTATAAAAATGCTGATAATTACTTAAGAAATGATGATGTAGTAATAGATCAACTTGCGAAAAGACGCTTAAGCGAAAGATTTAATAAAATACTGAACTCAAAATTAAATTTTATCGTCAATTACAAAATTAATAGTCATTCTTGACTTAAAATATTTCAATACGCCAAAATTATAACCTTCCGGAACTTAAATTAACTTTTTAAGTTTATTACTTGACATTGATAAGATTCTTTTTATATTAAATACTAATTATGGCTTTTAGCATATGACAACGACAAGATACAAAAAGTTGTTAGACAATTTATTAAACGTATGTTCTGAGAGGTTTAAGACATTTGACAAAAATCTTATTACAAAATCATTTGATTTTGCTTACGAAGCACATAAAAACGATTTGCGAGCATCTGGTGAGCCGTATTTTGACCATCCTTATGAAGTCGCAATGATTTTAGCGAGTGAGATTCCCATTGATGATATTACTGTTGCTGCAGGTTTACTTCATGATGTTATAGAAGATACGAGTATTAACACAGAGCTTTTAGCAAGAGAATTTGGTCCTACTGTTGCTGAAATAGTTGAAGGTGTTACCAAAATAGGAGGATTTAATCCAACTGCCGACGAAAAACAGGTTGAAAATTATAGAAAGCTGTTGGTTTCAATGATAAAAGACATTCGAGTTATTTTCGTGAAGTTTGCGGATCGTTTGCATAATATGAGGACACTCGAATTTTTACCCAAAGAAAAACAAGAAAGAATTTCTAAAGAAACATTACAAATCTATGTTCCATTTGCTCACAGACTTGGTTTCGGAAGGATAAAGTGGGAATTAGAAGACCTTGCATTTAAGTATCTTAATCCAACTGCATACGAAGAGATTCGTAGGAAATTAAAAGAAACACGTCGTCAGAGGGAAGCATATATAAAAAAAGTAATCGAACCGATTAAAAAAGAACTTACAAAGGAAGGTGTAAAATTTGAAATAGAAGGAAGAGCTAAGCATTTTTATAGTATTTTTAGAAAGTTGCAAACCCGAGTTGATAGTTTTGATGAAATATATGATTTAATAGCTATTAGAATAATTTTAGATACAGACAATGTTTATGACTGTTATCTGGTTCTTGGGATAATAACTCAACTTTTTACCCCAATACCTGGACGAATTCATGATTATATTGCCACACCTAAAATGAATAATTATCAATCCCTTCACACAACTGTTATTGGACCTGATGGCAAAAAAATTGAAATTCAAATTAGAACTCGAAAGATGCATGAAATTGCCGAGCGAGGTGTTGCTGCACATTGGCGTTACAAAGGTTCGTATAAACCATCGGACAAAGAATTGGAAAATTGGATGGATTGGATTAGGGCTATTGTGGAATCACTTAAAACAGGTGAGAGTTCTCCTAAAGAAGTTTTAGAAAATCTTAGAGTTAGTTTAAAGTTGAAAGATATTCATGTGTTCACACCGAAAGGCGATATTGTCATTTTGCCTGAAGGTGCTACACCTGTTGATTTTGCGTTTGAGATTCATTCTAAAGTAGGTTTTCATTGTATTGGTGCAAAAGTTAATGGAAAGATGGTTTCTCTGGATTATAAATTGAAAAGCGGTGATCAGGTTGAGATAATAACATCTAAAGCTCAAACACCAAATCGTAGTTGGGAGGAATTTGTTGTTACAACTAAGGCTAAAGCTGCTATTCGTCGTTGGATTAGACAAGAGGACAAGAAGATAGTAGAGGAAGGAAAAATAATTTTTTCCAAAGCACTCAAGAAACATAAAATGAATATGGGAGATGAGGAGTTACAGAGAATTGCGCGTAAGTTAAAGTTTGAAAATTTACAAGAGTTTTTCAAAGCAATCGCCGGCGGCAAAATTGATACAGAGAGGATTTTTGAATTAACAGATGAGGATGAGCAAAAAGAAACTTTAAAGAGTAAAATTGATGAACAGGAAAAAATTGAGTTTGAAAAGTTTGCCAAAGATGCCCGCCAACAAATTGGTGGAGTATTGGTTGAAGGCGATAAAATGGATGTCCTACATACATATGCTAAATGTTGTAATCCTATACCGGGTGATGAAATTCTCGGGTTTATAACAAAAGTTGAGGGACTAAAAATTCATCGAAATACTTGTAAAAATCTGGAAAAACTTGCGTCAATTCACGAGGGAAGAGTTATTCGCTTAACTTGGCCCGAAACTGATGGTAACTTGTTTGTCGCAGCTATTAAAATTATGGGACAAGATAGACCAGGTATGCTAAGTGAAATATCACAAACTATAGTTGGCGTTGATAAAACAAACATTAGAAGTGTTAATCTTAAAACTCATCGAACTATTTTCGTCGGCACGATAAGTTTAATGGTAAAAGACCTTGAGCAACTAAATAAGATAATCGACCGCTTAAGAAAAATCCCCGGTATTGAAAAAGTAGAAAGATTCGAAATGGTGAATTAAATAGATGACGAGAATTCTTGGACTAGATTTCGGCGAAAAAAGAATTGGACTTGCCCTCTCTGATCCTACAAAAACTTTAGCATCACCATTACCAACATTACCAAACAATAAATTAACCTTGGATAAAATTGTTGATTTGATAAAGAAGAATGATGTTGTTCAAGTCATAATTGGTTATCCCTTGAACATGGATGGTACTAAATCTAAAATTTGTGAACTTGTTGATAAATTTGTAAACGATTTGAAATCTAAAACTGAGATTGAAGTAATTCTTCGTGATGAAAGACTAACTTCTTTTATTGCTTACAAACAGATTATTGAGTCTGTAAAATCTAAAAAGAAACGACAGGAAAAAGCTTTGATTGATCAATTTTCTGCAAGATTAATTTTACAGGAGTACTTAGATGAAATCAAACCTAAAAATTCTTAGTATTATCATCAATTTTATCATCGTATTTAATTCAATTCGAGGAGATGAAATGAATGTTAACATCAAGCTCGACGGTGAATGGAAATATAAAATTGATTTTGAAAAGGAAGGTATCAAAAAGAATTGGTTCAAAAATCAAAACTTAAATTACGATGGTACACTTAAGGTGCCCGGATTTTTTGAAGAACAGATTGGAAAAGAACATGACGGGTGGGTTTGGTATTTTAAAGAATTTGAATTCAATGTAGAAACTCAGAAGAACCTTGCGTTGGTTTGTAATGCAATAGATGATGATGCGAAAGTTTGGTTGAACAGCGAATTTGTTGGAGAGCATCAGGGATATAGTGAGTCTTTTTATTTTGATATAACCAGACAACTTAAATCAGGTAAAAATTTTCTGGCTATTTTAGTTATTGATCATGGTGGTCCTGGTGGTATTTATAAATCTCTTTTTATAAAAAATTACACAGATGAATTCGATTTATTAAAAACAGAGTTTTCACAATTAAATGCACGTACTTCACCAGATTGGTTAAATGAGGGAATCATTTATGAAATATTCCCTAGATCTTTTTCAAAAAAGGGGGATTTCAAGTCTATTACAAAAAGATTAAAAGATTTAAAGGATTTAGGTGTAACTATTTTATGGATTATGCCAATCCATCCTATTGGTAAGGAAAAAAGAAAAGGTTCTCTAGGTAGCCCTTACTCTGTTAAAGACTATTACGAAGTGAATCCAGAATTTGGCACGAAAGATGACTTTAAACGTTTAGTTAAGGAAGCACATCGACTTGGATTTAGAGTGATAATTGATATGGTTTTAAATCACTCAGCCTGGGATAACAAATTAATTCGTAAGTATCCTGAGTGGTATACGAAAGATAAAAATGGAAATATAATTTCACCTAATTCAGACTGGACTGATGTAGCAGATTTTAATTATGATAATCCCGAACTTAGAAAGTATATGATAAATGTTTTAAAGTATTGGATAAAAGAGTTTGATATTGATGGATTTCGGTTTGATGTTAGTGAGTTAGTTCCACTTGACTTTTGGGAAGAGGCCAGAAAGGAGCTCGAAAAATTAAAACCACAGTTCTGGTTATCTGAAGGGACTTTACCTGAGCATCACTTACAAGCTTTTGACATGACTTATTCTTGGAATGTGTATGATTTATTTCTCCCATTATTAAATGGAAAAATAAAACCTTCCGCCATTATCAAAACATTACAAAAAGAAAAATACGTTTTTCCAAAGGGCTCGTTGAGAATGAGATTTAATGAAAATCATGATAAACTAAGAGCTGCCCAAATATTCCAAGACGATGGAGCATTTATAACATCAGCTATTGTATTTACAATTCCTGGTGTACCTCTCGTTCATGCAGGTCAAGAAGTTGGAGAGAAAAAGTTCTCTTCACTGTTTGAAAAAACAGAAATTAAATGGGGGAATTTAGACGAAAACGAATTTTATAAATTTTTCAAAAACATCATTAAGTTCAGACAAAAGAATAATTTCATTACTTCTGGCGAATTAGAAGAGGTAGAAATTGATGAAAAAAGATTAGCCTACATAATTAAAGCTAATGGTCATGGAGTTTTTTGTCTATTTAATTTTGGAGAAGATTTTCAGATTGATTTGAATTTTGTTAATCAATTGAGTGGGAAGAGTTTAGATTTGAATAATTTAGTAGGCCGAAAATTCAAAATAGATGAAGAGAGGATGGGAAGACCCGCAAACAAAATTTTGTCATTTGAAAAATTGGGCTTTGTATTGATTGAGTTTGAATAAGAATCATTTTTTATCATAAAAGGTTTTAATTCGTGAATGAAGTGTAACTAAAATTTCAATGGAGTTTAATTGAAAAAAAGAATATTGTTAGTTATATTTTCAAAAAATTATGGAGCATAAAAATATGACATTAGACGCCCTCGGAATGATCGAAACCAAAGGATTAGTTGGTGCGATCGAAGCGGCAGATGCAATGGTAAAAGCCGCAAAAGTAGAATTAATTGGAAAAGAGACCATTGGCGGTGGTTATGTGACCGTGATGGTTCGCGGCGATGTCGGAGCAGTGAAAGCTGCAACAGACGCCGGCGCGGCAGCCGCTCAAAGAGTTGGTGAATTGGTTTCAGTCCACGTTATCCCAAGACCACACCTGGATGTCGAATTAATTCTCCCCAAAAGACCGAAACAATAAATAAAATGATTTATAATGGAACTTGCACTCGGTTTAATAGAAACTAAAGGATTGGTTGGCGCTATTGAAGCAGCAGATGCTATGGTAAAGACCGCAAATGTTCAATTGATTGGTAAAGAATATGCTAAAGGTGGTTTAGTGACTATAAAAATTATGGGGGAAACAGCTGCTGTAAAAGCAGCGGTGGATGCAGGAGCAGCTGCTGCCCAAAGAGTCGGGCATCTAATCTCCGTTCATGTGATTCCTCGCCCTGATAATCAAACAGATTTGGTCATTTTTAGCGGAGCAGTTCAAACACCACCTGAAGTTGATTCTAGAACAACCAGAAAAAAATCTGCTAGAAAACCTCAGAACGAACCAAACTTATTCGATTCGCTTGGTGAGGAATCGAAAGAAAAAGTTAATCCTAAAACTCTTAATTATTCAGATCTCGAAGGGATGACGGTGGAAGAACTTAGGCGATTAGCACGTAAAACATTAAATTTCCCGATTTATGGAAGGGAAATCTCACGTGCTAACAAATCCACACTTTTAGAATATTTCAAACAAATTATTTAGTGCTTATTATTCGATTAAATTTCATTAAGTTTTAAACTCCACTATGTGTGGAGTTTTTTTATGAAAAATAAAGTAGCTACATTTTTAATTTTTTTTATAATTGCTGGGATTTTTTGGTTCATTATTAAATTGAATGAAGAGTATACTATTAACGTTAGTGTCCCAGTTAAAATAGATATGAGAGGCAGTAATTTTGCTTTAGAAAGTGAAGTGCCTCGTTTATTGAATGTCAAAGTAAAAGGTTCTGGTTGGAATATAATTCACCTGAAATATATTGCCAACCCTGTCTTTAAAATCAAAACAAAAGATATTCAGGAAACTACCATCATAAGAACCACTGCATTAACGAATGAAAGTTTTCATTTGCCGTCATCGATTAAAATTTTGTTTATTGAACCAGAAGAGATAAGAATTAAAGTAAACTCGGCTATGGAGAAAAAAGTTAAAGTATATCCTGATATAACTTTGAGTTTTGATGAGGGTTATGATATTGTTTCTCCAATTCGAGTTGAGCCTGAATCAATCATTATTCGTGGTTCAAGAAAAATTTTAGGCAAAATTGATTCAATCCCAACGAAGAAAATTGAATTGAACAATTTATCGCAAGCTGTAAATATAGACGTACTTTTAGACGATGATTTAACAAATTTAATTTCTTATGATAAAGAAACAGTTAAAATTAATTTTGATGTTCAACAAATTGTAGATAAAGAATTTGAAAAGATTCCGGTTCAAATCATTAACACACCTCTTAAGCTTGAAGTAATTTGTTTGCCGTCATTTGTAAATGTCAAGTTGCGGGGAGGTATAAACGTACTTGGTTCAATGAATAATGATTCAATAAAAGTTTTTGTTGATTTCAAAAAGTTTAACTCTTCTTTAATGGAATTTATTACACCGGAATTCATTTTACCATTTGGTGTCAAAGTTATTGATTATTATCCAAAACAATTTAAACTAATTCAAAGAGAATAAATGTTTGTTACTTTTGAAGGGATTGATGCTTCAGGAAAGTCCACTCAAGTAAAATTTCTTGAGGAATATTTAATCAAAAAAAATATAAAAGTGTTAGTTGTTCGTGAGCCTGGTGGTACGAAGTTATCCGAAGAGATTAGAACAATTTTACTTGCAAAAGAAAATTTTAACATGGTCAAAGAGTGTGAAATTTTACTATTCTCCGCCAGTCGGGCTCAGTTAGTACGCGAAGTAATTATACCTAAATTAAGAGAAGGGTTCATAATTATTTCAGATCGTTTTCATGATTCTACAACGGTTTATCAGGGAATTGGAAGAGATATTGATTTAGAAATAGTTTATCAGATTCATAAATTAGCGATTTCAGATTGTAAACCAGATTTAACTTTTTTTGTCGATATTACTTTTGAAGAATCAATTAGAAGAAAGTTGCAAAGTAATCTTTTACCTGATCGAATTGAATCTTTGGGCAAAGAATTTTTTGATAAGGTTAGAAATGGATATTTTCAAATTGCAAAATTGGAACCAGCTCGCTTTAAAGTGATAGATGGAATGCGTTCACCAGAGATGATTCATCAAGAAATCGTTAGAATTTTTGAGGAATATTTTATCAAGTATAAAGGTGATTTATGAAAAAATTTGTTTCGTTTTTTCTTGTAATTAGTTTACCATTGGGGTACTACACATCTTCTCAAGATAAAATTTATTGGGATGTATTGAGAACTTTAGAAACTTTTGGAGAGGCTTATAAACATATTCTATTTTATTATGTCGATAGTCTTGATGCCAGTAAATTGATTAGTTACGGAATAAATGGTATGCTTAGATCGCTCGACCCCTATTCAAGGTTCATTGAGTATGATGAAGAGAGTGAAATTGATTTACTTACTGATGAGTCATATGGTGGAATTGGAGTTGTTATAGATGCTAGAGGAGATGAATTAATTGTTATTGAGGTTATGCCAGGCTATACTGCTCAGAGGCAGGGAATTCGAGTTGGTGACGTTATTGTGGCTATTGATGATGAAACAGTCACATCAGGAAATATTTCGCGATTAATAAAAAAAGTAAGAGGTAAACCAGGTACAGAATTAAAACTTACAATTCGGCGTGAAGGCGAAAAAAATTTGTTGGAATTCCATCTTGTCCGTGAAAAAATAAAATTAGTAAGTATATCCCAAGTTGACTTCCTTACTGAAGAAGAAGGAATTTTATATGTAAAGATTGATCGTTTTTCAAAAAGGGTATCACAAGAATTTTTTGAAAAAGTACGTGAAGCAAAGAAAAAGGATTCAGTTCATAAAATTATAATTGATTTACGTGGTAATCCTGGGGGAGTACTTCAAAGTACCTTTGATCTATTGGATTTGATTTTTCCACGGGGAGATACGCTGATAAAAACTATTGGAAAGCGTAATGAATTTAATGAAGTTTACGTTTCTAAAAACAAGCCGTTTTTAGGAAATATTCCTATCGCAATTTTAATTGATGAAAATTCCGCCAGTGCAAGCGAGATAGTTGCTGCCTGTGTTCAAGATTTGGATCGTGGAGTGATTGTCGGAAGAAAATCTTTTGGAAAAGGTATGGTTCAGATAAGATTTGATTTAGACTACTTTGGCACTTTGGTTCTTACTACATCTAAATATTATACACCAAGTGGTAGAACAATACAAAAGTTAAATTACCTAGAAAAAACCAAAAATGTTGTTCAAGGTGAAATTAAAGATACAATTCCTTCTGTTTTTTTTACACGTAACAAGAGAAAAGTAATAAGTTATGATGGAATTACTCCAGACATAATAGTTAATCAATCCAAGCACTCTGAAATTACGCGCGAACTACTTAAAAAAGGTATGTTTTTCAAATTCGTAAATAAAAATTTTGCTAATTCATCTATTAAAAATATTGAGTCACTTAATAAACGCGACGTTATTAAAAATTTTATAAACTTTGTAGAAAAATCGGATTTTAATTACACTCCGCAATATAAAAAGACTTTAAATGAATTAATTGATAATCTTAAAGAAAGTAAAAATTTTTCATCGGAATTAAATGCGCTAATTCAAATGCAGAAGAAAATCAAATTTAATATAAAAGATGAAATTCAGGCCCACTTAGATGAGATTTTTGAACTTATTTTAAAAGAAATCGCAGAGCAAACAAATAATAGGGATTTAAGACTTAAGGTTAAGAAAAGTTTTGATGAAGATCTAAAAGTGGCTCTTGATATTTTGAAAAATGAAAAGAAATATAGAGAAATTCTTGGGGTAAAGTGATTGAAATCATTAGTTTATTTGGCTATTTTTTATTGGGACTGGTTGTAGGATTTATTTCAGGTGCGTTTGGTATTGGTGGCGGTGTTGTGATGGTACCTTCATTTTTATTTTTCTTTTCGCTTCATGACTTCCCTTCAGATCTCATTCCTAAATATGCAATTGGTACAAGTCTTTTTGCATCAATGCTTGCATCCAGCTCAGGTTCGTATAAACACTATAGGAATAAAAATGTTTATCCACCTATTGCAGCAGTATCGGGGATTTTTGCAATACTTTCAGGATACTTTCTTTCATTCATTGCATTGAAACTAAAACCTGAGATCATTAAACTAATAGTTTCCGTAGTTTTAATTTTTGTAACAATTAGATTAATTTCAGATAAAGATTCAAATGAAGATGATGTCGAAGAAATTAAAAATTTTGCTCTATTGGTCTCACCAATTCTTGGAATTTTAATTGGTGCACTATCTGCTTTTGCCGGAATTGGTGGGGGAATTATTGCAGTACCAATTTTACATTATTTTTTGGGGTTAAACTTTAAACGGGCTATTGGCACTAGTAGTTTGATGATTGTTTTTTCAATTGCCTCTGCTATGATATCATACATCATAAATGGTTTCAATGTACAAAGTCCAGTTTCTTTCACATTAGGATATATATATCTAATTGCTGGAATTCCCGCTGGCATAGGTACTTTAATTACAGCACGCTTAGGTGCAAACTTTGTTATCCGCAATGAAACAAAACACCTAAAAATTTTATTTGGGATTTTAATATTTATTATTGATTTGATGCTTCTTTTTGATGTTTTTTGTTAAGAATGGATTGAATTTTTTCAATCAATTGTTCTTTGAAGAAAGGTTTTGAGATGTATTCATTACAGCCCATGGCCAAGAATTTTTCTCTATCGCCAATCATTGCATATGCGGTAACAGCTATAATGGGAATGTCTTTAAATCGTTCATCTCTTCTAATAAGTTTTAAAGCATCGGTTCCGTCAATTTTACCTGGTAGATTTATATCTAATAACAATAAATCATAATCCTTTTCAGAAAGAAGTTGTAATATATTTTCTGCTGTAGGATATGCATCGATATCTCCAATTTTCTGCAGAAAAATTTTAACTAATTCCTGCGTGTCTGAACTATCTTCGATATAGAGAATTTTTACCTTTTTATCCATAATATAATATGCTTACCACATTGTAATAATACTTTAAGATTTTGATAAATTCAAATAAATTTTGTAGGTAGTTTGGTATTTAAATGTGTTTGATAGTGTTATCTGAGAAGAAGATGAAAGTTTGATTTTAAATGCTTATAATATAGAATATTATTTTAATCACTAATTATTACCGAATTTTTCGGTAAACCATTAATAATGGCTTTAAGGAGTTTTGTAAATTTATCTTTTACAATGTTAGCTGTTTCTGTTACTTCATCATGACTTAACTTTTTATCTGTGATGCCCGCTGCATAGTTAGTAATACAACTGATAGCTATAGTTCTAACATCACTATTTGAAGCATAAAGTATCTCTGGTACAGTGGACATACCAACCGCATTACATCCAGCTTTTTTAAGGAAACGAATTTCTGCAGGGGTTTCATAGCTTGGTCCAGACGAATAAGCATAAACACCGCGCTTAAGTTCAATGTTAACTTTGTTTGCAATTTTTAAAACATGTTCGTTAATCTCTTTGTTTATCGCGAATTTATTTTTTGGAAAAGAGGAAAGCTTTTTAAATAATTTTTTGTAGTGAAGAAAAAATAAGTCGTCTATTAACATTAAGTCTGCGGGTTTTAGACTTTCCGAAATTCCACCTGCAGCATTAGTTACAATTAAATATTTCGTGTTAAATAATTTTGCGATAACAGCAGGAAGAATAACTTTTTCAATTTCATATCCTTCGTAAAGATGAATTCTTCCCTTGAAGAGGATGTGATATGAGTTACTATACTCACATAAATAAATTTTGCCAGAATGACCAATTATAGTTGACCTAGGATAACCATCAATATTCTTAACATCGATCGATGTAACTAGGTTTAATTCATCAGCAAAATCACCAAGTCCTGAACCTAGAATGATTGTTGTTTTAATCTTTACATCATCAAATTTTCTTTTTACCTGTTGAAAAATTTGTTGATAATATTGATTGTTCATTATAGAATAAACCCTGCAATTGTTGCAGTTAATAAATTTGCTAAAGTTCCTCCTGCTACGGCTTTTAGGCCAAGAGATGCCAGATCTTTTCTTCTTTCTGGGGCAAGTGGAGATATTCCACCAATTTGAATTGCAATCGAAGAAAAGTTAGCAAATCCACATAACGTGAATGTAGCCATTGTTATAGCTTTTTCTGAAACAAACTTTCCTTGTTGAATTAGTGTTGACATATCCATATATGCAACAAATTCATTTAACACAATTTTAGTACCTATAAGTCCTCCAAAGTTAATAGCATCTTGCCAAGGAACTCCAATTGCAATAGCCAAAAATTGAAGAACAAATCCAAAGATTAACTGCAGGTTGATTGGTTGATTAAAATATTGTTGCGTGATTGCGTTTAGGCCAGTCCAGCTTCCAATCCATTGTAAAACGAAATTAATCAGGGCTATTAAGGCAATGAAAGCAATAAGCATTGCTCCGACGTTCAAAGCCAATTTTAATCCATCAGAAGCACCACCTGCAGCAGCTTCAATAATGTTAGACGCGTTCTTTTCAATTTTGACTTTTACTGTACCTTTTGTCACTGGATCTCCCAACTCAGGAAACATTATTTTAGAGATAGCAAGTGATGCAGGAGCAGCCATAACACTGGCGCCTAAAAGATGCGTAGCAAATTTCAATAACGCTTGTTCAGTGGGAAGGTTATGAGCTGTTGCATAAGCACTGCCAAGCATCTGAATATAAGCAGCCATTACTCCACCGGCAATTGTTGCCATTCCACCAACCATAATTGTTAATAGTTCTGATTTAGTCAGATCTTTAATAAACGGTCGTATCATTAATGGAGCTTCTGTTTGACCAACAAAAATATTCGCACTATTGGATAAAGATTCTGCACCACTCGTTCCCATTAACTTAGCCATTATCCAAGCAAAAGCTTGAACAACTCTTTGCATCACACCAAGATAATATAGAACTGACATAAGGCTTGAGAAAAAAATAATTGTGGGAAGTACTTGAAAAGCAAAGAAAACTCCCATTGATTCTGAATTACCGGGACCTAAAGCTAATTTTCCAAATACAAATTTTGCTCCTTCGGTTGTGAATTGTAAAATCAAAACAAAAAAGTTTGCAAGCCAGTTGAAAAAAAATTTAGGCCATATAAGGGGATGGAAAAACTTTCCTAAATCCTCACCTCGTAAAATGAAAATTGCGAAAACAAATTGAATAGTTAACCCACTAAGTACCAATCGCCAGTTTACTTTCTTTTTGTTGTTTGAAATTAAGAAAGCAATGCTAACTATTACTAACATTCCAAGAATTCCGTTGAGGATGTTTAAGATGTTCATGCTAGTCTCCATAAATTTTATGACATTTTCTGCATCGAGCTTCGTAGATATCTGAAGCTCCTACGACAACTCGATCTTTTGAGGAAATTTTTCTTTGTGTTCTATCTGCTGGATTTCCACAAACAACACAGATAGCTAGAGTTTTAGTAATGTATTCTGCGATGGCTAAGAGTTGTGGCATTGGTTCAAACGGTTGGCCACGGTAATCCTGGTCAAGCCCAGCAACAATTACTCGTTTACCTTCATCAGCGAGTTTGTTGACGACATCAACAATATCCATACTAAAAAACTGAGCTTCGTCAATTCCTACAACTTGAGCATCTACTGCTAACTTCAGTATCTCTGAAGCATTTTCAACAACCTCAGAAGGAAGTGACTGCTCACTATGGGAAACTATTTCCTTTTCAGAATAACGAGTATCAATTTTTGGTTTGAAGATCATAACTTTTTGTTTTGCAATCATTGCTCGTCTGCATCGACGTATTAATTCTTCGGTTTTCCCACTAAACATGCAACCTGCAATAACTTCAATCCAGCCAGTATTTTTAGGTGTTTGATGAGGAGTGAATTCAGCCATTTTCTCCACCTTTTAAATTTTCATCGCCAAATGGAAGAGGTAGTAAATCTGAAGCTTTGAAAGTTTTTAAGTTTCCATTTCCATCAATAAGAATTACATCAATATCTCCGCATAATTCCCAGATAATTTGTCGACAGGCACCACAAGGAGGGCAAAAATTTTTATCATCCGAGGCAATTGCAATTGCTTTAAATTTTCTTTCTCCTTCGCTGTAAGCTTTGAAAATAGCGGTTCGTTCGGCACAAATTGTTAAACCATATGAAGCATTTTCAATATTACAACCAGTAATTATCTTGTCTTCTTCTGTAAGTAGAGCAGCACCTACCCTAAATTTTGAGTACGGTGAATAAGAATTTGATTTTGATTTAATTGCAAATTCCGCTAGTTTTTGGTGATTCATTTTTGCTTATTATTTATTCAAAAAAATAATTTAATACATATATTAATAAATTATCAACTTGACTTTAAAATTTTTTTTTTAAATTAAATTGTAGAATAATTGTTAGGAATAATCATGGGGCTAATTTAAGACATATATTGATTTTTTTTATCATTTTGTTTGTTCTCTCATGTAGAGAGAATTTTCAAACTGAATCAATTAATATTGAGCATTCGGGCACTTATCAAGTTCCAGAAATAATAGCTCCTAAATACAGAGAAATTTTATTTATTCATCAAGAACATGAGATAATTTGGTACCCTTTATCCAATACAATGAAAATTAAAATTGAACTTTATCGCAAAGAATATTTGATTCATACTTTATCATTGGAAACAGATAACGATGGAAGTTACAAGTGGATTGTTCCTGCTGTAAATCAATCAAACATGTATAAAATCAAAATAACTGATTTGAAAAATCGAAATAATTATATCTTTAGTGCTTATTTTACTATTAGAGAAAGATGAAAAGACAAAAAAAAATATTTTATGTTTTAATACCAGTCATTTTTATTTATGGCTTCATTGGTGTTATAGATGTCTATAAATCCACTCGGGAAAAAATGGTTAATACTCAAATTCGTGCCCGTGGAATCGAAAATAGGATTGTTATTGAATCTATGTTAAAAGTGCCAAGACACTTGTTTGTGCCCAAAAATAGAATAAGTGAAGCTTACCACGATAGGCCTGTGCCCATTGGTTATGGACAAACTATTTCTCAACCATTTATTGTTGCTTACATGACTGAAGTAATCGAACCAGAAAAATGTATTAAAGTTTTGGAAATAGGTACCGGGTCAGGTTATCAAGCAGCAATATTAGCTGAGATAGTTGATTCTGTTTTTACCATAGAAATAATAACTGAACTTTATAATGAAGCAAAGAAGAGGCTTCATGAACTTGGTTATAAGAATATAAAAGTTAAAAATGCTAATGGATATTGGGGATGGAACGAACACGCTCCATTTGATGCAATTGTTGTTACTGCCGCTGCAGAATTTGTTCCACCGCCACTTATAGAACAATTAAAAGATGGTGGTAAAATGGTCATTCCAGTTGGCTCACCATTTCTTGTCCAGACGTTAATGTTAATTGAAAAAAAAGGAGGAAAAATCTATTCTAAAAGTTTAATGCCTGTTCGCTTTGTACCTTTCGTTAGAGGAAAATGAAAAAATTTAATACTACCTACTTAATTCTATTTATCATATCCTCAATATTTATCTCAACTCAGATTGTTTTTATTCAAATCTTTGCTTACGAGCAGTTTTATCACTTTGCTTCAATGATAATCTCTTACGCACTTTTAGGTCTTGGTTTAAGTGGAATTGTACTTTCAATTTTTCAAAAATTAATCATAGCCCATACTAACAAGGCGATTTTTCTTTTGATCATAATTAGCTCTTTTTTTCTATCGATTACTTTTTATATCAATAGAAAGTTTTTTGTTTTCGATTCATATCTAATCTTTTATGATTTATCTCAACTCTTAAGATTTGTTTTGGTTGGAATTTTCTATTCTATCCAATTTACATTATTCGCTTCCATTATAGGAATTTTCTTTATTAAATATTCTGCTCAATCAAGTCGAGTTTATTTTGTTAATTTAATTGGTTCTGCCTTCGGTGGTGTTATTGTAATACTTTTGATGTGGTTATTCGATATTCAACTTTTGTTACATTTTAATTCGATGATTTTAGTATCATGTGCAGTTTTGTATTTAATTCAATACAAATCCAAAGCAGCGTGGTTTTTAATCACTTTAGTGTTTTTATTGAATCTTTATTTTTTCGTAAAGCCAATCGAACTTAAACCATCACAATATAAAGGTATTTCCAGAACTCTAAATTTGCCTGACGCTAAAATAACTTATAAACAAAACTCACCACATGGAAAAATAGAAATTATAAAGTCAAAATTACTTCTTTATGCCCCAGGATTATCTCTGAATTATACTGGTGAAATTCCAAGTGGAAATGTCATATTTAATAATGGTGAACCTGTTGGTTTTCAACTCGAGTCCAATAATTATGAATTTCTAAAACATTCTACTTTATTTTTACCATATTTATTTGAGAGATCTAAAATTTTAATTCTCAACTCAAATGGGGGAATCGAGCTTTATAGAGCTTTGCTATCGAAATTTGATTCTGTTGTTTGCATTGAACAAAATCCAATAGTCGCTAGAATTATAGAGAGAAAAATTTTCGGGAACTTACCAAACTATACAGATTTAATTTCTGTTAAAAAATTAGACCCTCGAATCTTTATTGAAACAACGAGCGATAAATATGATGTTATTTTTCATCCACCAATCGAAGCACATGGAGTTAGCTCAGGATTATACGCCCTTCAAGAAAAATATTTATTCACAGTAGAAGCATTTAGAAATTGCTTAAAGTTAATTCGAGAAGACGGTGTATTTTCAATTTCTGTTTATATAGATTATCCATATAGGAATGTTTTGAAATTATTTTCCATTTTGAATGAAACAATTAGAGATAAGGCTAATTATGATCTTATTGCAATTAATAACTGGAATTTGGCTACTCTACTTATAAAAAATGGTCGATTCTCTCCAGATGAAATTTTTCGGATCAAATCGTTTTGTGAATTAAATCAGTTTGATGTTTTATTTTCAAATTATGCTAACTTGATGTCGAAAGAAAAATTTAATTCTATTCAAGATACCAGTATTTACTCATACATTGATTCAATAATTTCAAATGCAAACTTTATTGAGAAATATCCTTTTAACATAACTGCAGCTATTGATGACAAACCTTTTTTTTCAAATTTCATTCGTATTGATAAAATTTTTGAGATAAAAAAATTATATCCAGTTGAATTATTAAGCTACGTTGAAGTTGGATATTTCTTGATCTGGATTGCTTTTGCCTTGATTCTGATGACTGCTTTACTATTACTGGTTTTGATTTTTTATGTTGTGAAGTTGAAAAGTAAGTTATTGTGGTTTAGTTTAATATATTTTTCTTCGATTGGTCTTGGTTTCATGATTTTTGAAATTCTTATGATTCAGAAAATGGTACTTTTATTATCGAATAATATTTATGCTGTAACATTTGTTATATGTTCTATTTTGTTATCTGCCGGATTAGGAAGTTTATTTTCATCTCGAATAAAACCTGAAAAGAAAAGCATTTCAAGAATCTTAATTTCGGTCTTTACACTTATTTTTTTAGCAAATATTTTGAGTCCAGCACTGTTTAAACTTCTTTTTCAATTAAGTGACGTTATGAAATATTTGATTGGTTTCATTTTTGTTGGAATTGTTGGCTTTTTTATGGGAATGCCATTTCCACTTGGAATAAAATTTTTTGCAAATTTTGATGAAAAATTGATACCTTTTAGTTGGGGTATTAACGGAAGTTTTTCTGTTATTGCTAGTGTTTTGGCTATTATTCTGTCTCTTAATTTTGGATTCAAGTATACACTATTCGGGGCTGCTATTTTTTATTTAATCAACTCCATTGTAATCTATTTAATGCCTTCAAAAAATTACTTTTGAATATTCGATAAATTCTTATTATTTTAGAATGGTCTAACTTATTGTAATTTAATAAGTTAAAGCGAATTCTTAACAAACTTTAAGTAAATTTTGTTATCGTTTAATTTTTAAGGAGAAATGAAAATGACAAAAGCTGACATAGTTGATCGTGTTGCTGAAGGAACAGGATTGACTAAAATTGAAACAGAAGCTGTAATTGAAGGATTTATCAGCACGATCATTTCCATGTTAAGAGAAGGACACGGTATAGAAATAAGGGGATTTGGTTCATTCCGTGTAAAGAAGAAAAAATCTCGCATAGCAAGAAATCCAAAAACGGGTCAACAGGTTTATGTCCCGGAACATTATGTACCTACTTTTAAGTTTTCTAAGGAATTTAAGCAAATTGTTGATAAAGGAATGAAGCTAGGAAAAACCGTGGAGAAAGAAGACCAGTGATAATTTGTCCTAACTGCAATAAGTCAATTGAAATTGATGCCAGGCTTTGTCCTTATTGTGGGGTTTCGCTTTTGACTGATATTGATAAAAAAAATCTTGATTCACAAAGTAAAGAAGTTTTTATAGTTAAAATTTGTGACGTATGTGGTGACGAAAATGATTTAGAAGCGAATATTTGTGAATACTGTGGTGCTAAATTTAGGGGCAATGAAAAAATCGTGGAATTAGAAAGGTTTCATGAAACGGTCTCAAATACGGACAATATTAAAAATATTACAGAACAAGCTTCTTCAAGAAAAACTACAAAAGAATTTGGAAACAAGAAATTAAATAAAAATCAAATCACAAGACCGGTTATTTATTTTTCTTCTTTTCTTGTTTTAATAGTATTATTTTTTATCCTTTATGAGTATGAGCGGACAAGAATTGAACCAGCATCTCAAATCTTTAATCAGGATTCACGGGTTGACCTTAGTAAACTTGATGAAATAAACCGGCTTACTACTGAATTAGATAAAGATCCACAGAATCCCGATAAATTGTTAAATCTTGCCAATCTAAATCACGATGCGGGATTTTTTGATAAGGCAATTAGTCTTTATGAGAGATATTTAAATCTAAAACCTAATGATTTCGATGCTAAGGTAGATATGGGGGTATGTTTTTATGAGCTTAAAAATTTTGACAAAGCGATGGAAATATTTAAATCAGTAATAGATAAAAATCCATCACATCAAATAGCATATTTGAATTTAGGAATTGTTAATTTGCAACTTGGAAAAATCAATGAAGCAAAAGAGATTTTTAAAAAATGTATAGCTCTGGGTGAACATACTGAAGCTGGACACAGAGCACAAGAACTTTTAAGAACACATTAATCAAAGGAGAAAATTATGCCCTGCGGAAGGAAAAGAAAAAAGCATAAAATGAATGTTCATAAGCTGAAAAAGAGAAGAAGAAAAAACAGACATAAAAAGAAAAATAGATAAAAATTGAAAAGCCACCTTAGCTCAGCTGGTAGAGCAGCTCACTCGTAATGAGCAGGTCGAGGGTTCGAGTCCCTCAGGTGGCTCAATAGTTTGATTCATACCCTTCTTTCATACTCCTTATATATGTAATTTTTTACTCCTCAAATAAGTTTATTTTTGTAAAAATAGTTTGATGATATGAATAAGAATGCTTTTATGAAACGTGCTCTTCAACTTGCCCTTAAAGGCGGTGTTAAAGTCTTTCCTAATCCTCAAGTAGGCTGTGTGATTGTTAAGAATGGAAAAATAATAAGTGAAGGATATCACAAATTCTTTGGAGACCGTCATGCGGAAATACACGCAATTAATAATACAAAGGAAAATTTAACGAACGCGGAAATGTACATAACTCTTGAACCATGCTCACACTTTGGAAAAACTCCTCCATGTGTTGATGAAATAATAAAAAGCGGAATTAAAAAAGTATACATAGGAATCGTTGATCCCAATCCATTGGTTAAAGGCAATGGAATAAAAAAACTTAAAAATGCAGGTATTGAGATAGAAACAGGACTGCTAAAAAATGATTTGAAAAAATATTATAGTGACTATATAAAAAGATTTTCTACTAAAAGACAAAGAGTAGTATTGAAATATGCTATGACAGTTGATGGGAAAATTGCAACGGTAAGTGGTGATTCAAAATGGATCAGCAGTGAAGATTCAAGAAAGCTGGTTTATAAATTAAGAAGTCAATTCGATGGAATTTTAGTTGGAGTAAATACTGTAATTAAAGACGATCCAATTTTGACTAGCCATGGTGAAGGTAAGAATCCTGTCAAAATTGTGTTAGACCCTGAGTTAATAATTCCACTGAAAAGAAAAATTTTTACTGCTGATAGCCCGTTGGTAATTATTCATTCAATGGATGAAGATAATCCCAAAATAGAATTATTAAGAAAAAAGGGCGCAATTTTATTAAGATTAGAAAAGAAAAATGGTCGAATCAATTTTGAAGATGTATGCAAAAGTTTGAAAAAGATTTCAATATTCTCATTATTGATTGAAGGTGGCGGAGAAACTGCTTGGTGGGCATTGAAAGATAAAGTTGTTGACGAACTAATAGTTTTTATAGGCCCTAAAATTATAGGTGGGATAGGTGCTGTTACTCCAGTTGAAGGTGAAGGAATTAAATTTATAAAAAACGCTTTTCCTTTAAAGTTAAAGTCTATAAAAAGAATTTCTTCCGATTTAATGTTGAAGTATAAAATTCTTGCAGATTGATTACTAGTTAAATTAAAATATTTGTATAAAGTAATTTTTAATATGTTTACTGGAATTATTGAAACTTTAGGAAAAATAAGAAGATTGAATCAAAAAGAGTTAGAGTTAAGTTGTGATTTTTCAGATGTCGAAATTGGAGATAGTATTGCTGTAAACGGAATTTGTTTAACTGTAACAAAAAAGATAAAAAATAAAAATTTGTTAAACTTATTTTTCGATATTTCACCTGAAACTTATTCAAGAACAAACTTAAAATATCTACGAATAGATGATTTTGTTAATCTTGAACGTTCATTAAGATTAGGCTCAAAAATTGGTGGTCACATAGTAACCGGACATGTTGATGAAGTTATTAAAATATTAAACATAATAAAACGTGGCGATAGTTTTGAATTTGTTTTCTCTATTTCTCATAAAAATGGACGTTTAGTTGCAGAAAAAGGTTCAGTTGCAATTGATGGAATTAGTTTAACAGTTGCTAACAAATTCGATGATTCTTTTAATATTTTCGTTGTGCCGTATACATTCGAAAAGACAAACCTGAGATTCAAAAAAATCGGTAGTTTGGTTAATATTGAAGTTGATGTTTTAGCAAGATATGTCGATTCGATTCTATCAGCGATTAAAGATAGAAAAGAAGTTTACAAAAAATTATTTAATGACTTTAGTTAATATGAAAAAAAATTTTTTTGCTACAATCCCGGAGGCTATAAAAGACATTAAGAAAGGTAAAATTGTAATTGTCGTTGACGATCCTTCTCGTGAAAATGAAGGTGATTTTGTGTGCTCTGCGGAAAAGGTTACTCCGCAGTTAATTAATTTCATGGCCAAATATGGCCGGGGTTTGATATGTCTACCTATTATAGGCAAGCGACTTGATGAGTTGGGAATTGAACAAATGGTGGAGAATTCAAAGGAAATCAAAGACGCAAATTTTACTGTTTCTATAGACGCTAGAAAAGGGATTACGACTGGAATTTCCGCTTACGATAGAGCTTTAACGATTAAAACTGTAATCAACCCTAAGACTAAGCCTCAAGATTTAATAAAACCAGGTCATGTTTTTCCCCTTCGCTATAAGGAGGGTGGTGTTCTCGTGAGAGCCGGACACACTGAAGCTGCTGTTGACCTGGCAAAACTTGCTGGACATTATCCTGCAGGGGTTATTTGCGAGATAATGAATGAAGACGGAACGATGGCGCGTCTTCAACAACTTATAAAAATTGCAAAAAAATTTAAACTAAAAATTATAACTATAGCTGACTTGATTGAATACCGCAGAAAACATGAAATATTGGTAAGGAAACTTTTTACTGTTGATTTACCAACTAGATTTGGTAATTTTGATTTATCATTGTTTGAAGATACAGTGACCGGTGAACATCATATTGCTTTAGTGAAAGGAGATGTTGCTGGTAAAAAGAATGTTTTAGTTCGTGTTCACTCATCATGTACAACAGGAGATATTTTCCATTCTTTAAGATGCGATTGTGGTGAACAACTTGAGAAGAGTCTAAAAATTATTTCAGAAACCGGTAGGGGAGTCTTACTTTATATGCATCAGGAAGGTAGGGGAATTGGTCTCAAAAGCAAAATTCACGCATACAAATTACAGGAAAAAGGTTTAGATACTGTTGAGGCTAATCTTAAACTTGGCTACCCACCTGATTTACGTGATTATGGAATAGGCGCACAAATTCTTTCTGAACTTGGCCTGTCCACTATCCATTTGTTAACTAACAATCCAAAAAAAATTGTTGGTTTAAGTGGCTATGGATTGAAGGTCACAAAAAGAGTACCTATAGAAATTCCGCCCTCAATAGACAATGAAAAATATCTGAAAACAAAAGCAAAGAAATTAGGCCATTTATTAAAAATTTAGGAGTAATAATATGGTAAAAATCCAAAATGGAAACTTTGACGGGAAAGGTCTTAAAGTTGGAATAGTAGTTTCAAGATTTAACAACTTCATAACTGAAAAATTACTCAATGGTGCATTAGATTGTCTAACGCGTCACAACGTTGATGAAAATTCCATATCAGTATTTTGGGTTCCTGGGTCTTATGAAATACCTGCAGTTGCAAAAAAGATAGCATCTTTAAATAAATTTGATGCTATAATTTGTCTGGGATGTGTTATTCGTGGCGATACACCTCACTTTGATTTTATTGCATCAGAAGTTTCTAAAGGTGTTGCACAAGTTTCGCTCGAAACAAATATTCCAGTTATTTTTGGTGTATTAACAACTGACACAATTGAACAAGCAATTGAAAGAGCTGGTACAAAAGCTGGTAATAAAGGTTTTGATGCTGCTCTTAGTGCTATTGAATTAGCTAATCTTTACAAAAACTTGTAAAATATTTACAAGATTTGATAAAGAACTTTAATTGATATAAATTTGTGATGAAAATTCTTTGAAATATTTGTTGCCGGGGTGGCGGAACTGGTAGACGCACAGGACTTAAAATCCTGTGGCCCCTCGGGGCCGTGCCGGTTCGAGTCCGGCCCTCGGTACAATTTGGGCTCGTGGCGCAGTTGGTTAGCGCGCTTCCTTGACATGGAAGAGGTCACAAGTTCGAATCTTGTCGAGCCCACTTTTGGCTTTTAAGCTGAATTCTTGAATACCTACCTTTATTTTCCTAATTTTGCAATGTTTTACAAAAATTTTTTAATTAAAAATGAATAATTTTATCCGAATTAAATTTCCTGATGGCCAAATTAGAGAATTTCCAGCGGGAATTTCTGGTTCAGAAATAGCACAATCGATTAGTAATAAACTGGTTACAGAAGCTTTAGCAATTAAAATTAACGGTTCTGTTAAAGATTTAAATACATTGCTTTTTGAAGACTCTGAAATTAAATTACTCACCTTTGAAGATGATGAGGGTAAGGAAGTTTATTGGCACTCCTCGTCACATCTAATGGCTCACGCGATAGAGAAACTTTTTCCTGGCGCAAAATTTGGAGTTGGTCCTGCTATTGAAAATGGTTTTTATTACGATGTTGATGTTGATCACAAAATAACTGCAGAGGATTTGATAGCAATTGAAAATAAAATGGCAGAGTTAGCAAAAGAATCAAGACCCTTTGTTAGAAAGGAATGTACCCTTGATGAAGCAATTGAATTCTTCAAACAAAAAGGGGATGATTTAAAACTTGAACTTTTACGAGATATAGAAAATCGGCAGGAAAAAGTAAGCCTTTATGAGGAAGGAGATTTTGTTGATCTTTGCCGCGGGCCACATTTACCACACGCAGGTAAAATAAAATATTTTAAGTTACTTTCAGTTACTGTGGCTCACTGGAAAGGGGTTCCAAACAATAAACCTTTGCAAAGAGTTTATGGAATATCTTTCCCTAAGAAAAGTCTATTGGATGAATATCTAAATCAACTTGAAGAAGCAAAGAAAAGAGATCACCGCAAACTTGGTAAAGAATTAGAACTATTTTTTTTCCATGAAATTGCACCTTCAGCACCATTCTGGCTTCCTAAAGGAATGATAATATTTAGAGAATTGGAAAAGTTCCTGAGAGAAACTTTAGATAAAAAAGGATATGAAGAAATTTCTACACCAATTTTGGTGAAGAAGGATTTATGGGAAAAGTCAGGTCATTGGGAACATTATAAAGAGAATATGTTCACATTAGAGGTGGATAATGAAATTTATAGCTTGAAGCCAATGAATTGTCCCGAGAGCACTATTGTTTATAAAACAAAGTTACGAAGTTATCGTGATTTACCGCTCAGGTTTTCTGAAATCGGAAGACTTCACCGAAATGAAATTTCGGGTGCGTTAGGTGGAATGCTTAGAGTTAGGCAAATAACTATGGATGATGCCCATCTTTTTGTTAGACCTGACCAAATTTTAGTCGAAATACAAGAATTGTTAAAATTAGTAAGTGAATTTTATACACTTTTTGGATTCACACCTACGTATAATCTTTCAACTCGTCCTGAAAAAGCGATGGGCGATATCGAATTATGGAATAAAGCCGAAGAGGCATTAAAGAATGCTTTAGATGCAAATGGAATTGAATACAAAATTAAAATAGGTGAGGGTGCATTTTATGGTCCAAAAATAGATGTTCAAATTAAAGATGCAATTGGTAGAAGTTGGCAAACAGCCACTATTCAGTTAGATTTTCAGATGCCTGAAAGATTTGAATTAGAATACATTGATGAAAATGATCAGCGTTGTCGTCCAATAATGATTCATCGTGCAATATTTGGTAGTTTTGAAAGATTTATTGGAATTCTTACTGAGCATTTCGCTGGTTATTTTCCTACTTGGCTTGCACCAATTCAGTGTGTAGTTCTTCCTATAGGTGAAAACTATTATGAATATGCTCAAAAAATTTATAACTTGTTTTTTGACAATAATATTAGAGTTGAACTAGATAAACGAAATGAAAAAGTAGGTTACAAAATTAGAGAATGGGAATTGCAAAAAGTGCCTTATATGCTGATAGTTGGTGAGAAAGAAATGCAGAGTGACAATGTGAGCGTACGTAAACATAAAAAAGGTGATCTGGGTCAGTTTCGCTTAAGTGAATTCCTTAGTCTAATTCAGGATGAGATAAAAAATAAACGATTACATAACTAAATAGGAGATTAGTTATAAGCTCAAAAGATTCTTTCAGAGAACTTCGAATAAATGAACAGATTCGAGTTTCAAAGGTTCGCGTGATTGACACTGATGGTAAACAACTGGGAATAATGTCACCCCGAGAGGCTTTAAAGATTGCAGAATTAAAAGGTTTGGATTTAGTTGAAATTGTACCAAATGCTGAGCCGCCTGTTTGTAAGATTGTTGATTATGGTAAGTACAGATATGAGCAACAGAAAAAAGAGAAAACGCAAAGGAAAAAGCAAGCTGTTGTAGAGGTTAAGGAAATCCGCTTTCATCCAAATACGGATGAACATGATTTTGAATTCAAAGCAAGGCATTGCAAACAATTTTTACTTGATGGCTATAAGGTCAAGGCAACAGTGATCTATAAAGGAAGAGAGTTGATTTATCCAGAGAAAGGTGAAGAATTATTAAATAGGCTCATAGTAAAATTAGAAGATGTAGCAAAAGTTGAAAGTCCGCCAAAATTTGAAGGACGCTCAATGACAACTATTTTAATTACTGATAAAAGCAAGATTAAGAAGAAATAATTGAGGGTTAATTCGATGCCAAAAATGAAATCGAACCGTAGTGCTAAGAAATCTTTCCTAAAAACTGCTACAGGAAAGTATAAGAGAGCAAAAGCATATCATAGTCATATTTTAACAAAGAAATCAAGTAAACGAAAAAGAAATTTAAGAAAAGCAACACTCGTTTCGAAGGCAGATCAGAAACGTGTCAAACAGATGTTGTTACAATAAATGAAGAGGTAAGTAATTATGCCAAGATCAAAAAATAAAGTAGCATCACATCGTAGAAGAAAGAAAATTTTAGAGCGAGCTAAAGGCTATTGGGGAAGAAGAAGTAAAGTTTATACAATAGCTAAAAACTCCGTTGAAAAAGCTTTATTGCATGCATATGTAGGAAGAAAGTTGAAGAAACGTCGTTTTAGATCATTGTGGATTACACGAATTAATGCTGCAGCAAGAGCAAATGGTACTACTTACTCTAAACTCGTTAATGCCTTGAAACAAAAGCAAGTTGAAATAGACAGAAAACTTCTTGCTAGTATAGCGTACGAAAATCCTGATGCGTTCGCTCAAATAGTGAAATTTGCGTTGAACTGAAAATGAAAGTGGGTTGGTTAAACTCAGGACCTTATAAAATTTCATTTTTAACATTGAACTTGTTTCTTATCTCCTCGAAGAATTATATAGTCGAAATTCCAAAAGAATTATTTGACTTTTTCATCGATTTGGAATTTTAATTAATCACAAATCATCAAGTAGGTTCTGATTAATCAACCCTTACTTATTTTAAAAGCTAAAAGGTTATGATAGACTTAGAATTAATAAAAAAAATAGCTGAAGAAGCGAAAGCTGAATTTAATAAAGTTGATTCATTTGAGAAGGTTGAGGATTTCAGAATTAAATTTTTAGGAAGGAAAGGTATTGTTTCTAATTTATTTGAACAATTCAAAGAGGTAAGTAAGGAGCAAAAAGCTTTAATTGGAAAGGAACTAAACCTTCTTAAAAAAAACTTAGAGGATCAGTTAAAGCTTCTCCAGAAAAAATACCCAAAAGTTAAAACAAAAGAAGTTGTAGAAGATCTTACTTTACCGGGATTAAAACCTAGATTAGGGGCAAAGCATATCATAACACAAACCTTAAATGAAATTAAGGATATCTTTAAATCTTTTGGGTTTGTTATTGCTGAAGGTCCTGAGGTCGAAAGCGATTATTATAATTTTACTGCATTGAATTTTCCTGACGATCACCCTGCGCGAGATATGCAGGATACATTTTTCATTTCAAAAGATTTACTCTTGCGAACTCACACCTCACCTGTCCAGATTAGATATATGGAAAGTCATACTCCACCAGTTCGAATCATTGCACCAGGTCGAGTTTTTAGGAACGAAGCAGTATCGGCAAGAAGCCATTGTATATTTCATCAAGTTGAAGGATTGTTTGTTGATTACAATGTAACATTTGCTGAATTAAAAGGGACGCTATCGACCTTTGCAAAAATTTTTTACGGAAAAGATATAGCAATAAGGTTCAGGCCGAGCTTTTTCCCATTTACTGAACCGAGTGCAGAAATGGATGTTTGCTGTGTTTTGTGTAAAGGAAAGGGATGTCGTTTGTGTAAATATTCTGGCTGGTTAGAAATTCTTGGATGTGGAATGGTTGACCCGAATGTATTTAGATTTGTTAATTACGATCCAGAACTTTACACTGGTTATGCTTTTGGGATGGGAATTGAGAGAATAGCCATGTTAAAATATGGCATAGATGATATAAGAATTTTCTACGAAAACGATATTAGATTCCTAAAACAATTTGTAAGCTTATGAAAATATCGCTTAACTGGTTGAAGAATTATATAGATATTTCTAGTTATACAGTACAAGATATAAAAAGAATGCTTACAAACAGTGGTTTGGAAGTAGAATCGATTGAAGAGGTGGGAAAGTTACTTGAAGGATTTGTTGTTGGTGAAGTCGTTTCAAAGTCAAAACATCCAAATGCGGATAGGCTGAGTGTATGTGAAGTTTTGGATGGTAAAAAGACTCATCAAGTGGTTTGTGGTGCTCCGAATGTTGAAGTAGGTCAAAAAATTGTATTTTCTCCAATTGGCGTTATAATTCCAAGCACGAATGAAAAAGTGAAAAAAGCTAAAATTCGTGGTGTTGAATCAAATGGAATGATTTGTAGTGAAATGGAACTTGGTCTGGGTGAAGATCATACAGGAATTCTCGTTTTAGATAACGATGCAATTCCTGGGACACCAATAATCGAATATTTGGGCTTGCATGATTACATCCTTGAGATTGGAATCACGCCCAATAGACCAGATGCGTTAAGTCATATCGGTATTGCTAGAGAACTTTCTGCTATTACAGGTAAAAAGTTTGTTTTGCCTAAGATAGATTTGGTTGAAAGTGATGAACTTATCGATGATTATTTAAAAGTTGAAATAATAAATGAAAAAGATTGTCCACGTTATTGTGCAAGGATGGTTAGAAATATAAAAGTTAAAGAATCCCCTCAATGGCTAAAAAATTATTTATCCAATGTAGGTTTAAGACCGATTAACAATATAGTTGACATATCGAATTTTGTAATGCTAGAATTTGGTCAACCACTTCATACCTTTGATGCTAGATTAATCGAAGGTGGAAAAATAATGGTTAAAAATGCAGAAGATGGAGAAAAATTTATTACACTGGATGGTAAAGAAAGAACATTAGACTCATCGATGTTAATGATTTGTGATGCTGTGAAAAAAATTGCTATTGCTGGTGTAATGGGCGGTGCTAATTCTGAAATAAATGATAATACGAAAGATGTAATCATTGAAAGTGCCTTTTTTAATCCTAAAAGTATACGAAAAACAAGCAAAAAACTAGGACTTATTACAGAATCATCCTATAGATTTGAAAGGGGAGTTGATTATAAAAATACTTTAATTGCAGCTAATAGAGCAGCTCAATTAATAGCAGAACTTGCGGGTGGTGAAATAGTAAAAGGTTACATCGATGAGAATCCCATTAAAATTAAAGAACCTGAAGTTGAGTTAAGAATTTCAAGAACAAATCAAGTTTTAGGTATTGAATTAAATCGTGATCAAGTAGTTGATATTTTGCAAAGACTTGGAATGTCAGTTCAAAGAACTAATGGTGATGTTCTAACTTGTACTATTCCTTCATTCCGTCCTGATATTGAACGAGAAATTGATTTAATTGAAGAAGTTTCTCGAATATATGGTTATGAAAACATTTCAGATAATTTAAGATTGAATTTTGAAATTTTACCAGATAGGTTTTCAAAAGATTTAGATGATAAAATTAGAGAAATTCTTTCTGGTTACGGTTTATATGAAGTGATCAACAATACACTATTAAGTGAAAAAGAAAGTAGTTTTGATGGTTTTAAACCGGTGAAGTTGCTAAATCCAATAAGTTCAGATTTATCTCATTTAAGGACAAGTTTAATACCAGGTTTATTAAAAACAATTTCGCATAACTTTAGATTTTTTGAAGAGGACTTGATGCTTTATGAAATAGGCCATATTATGATTGGTAAAAATGATCAGCCACAAAATTTAAATGATGTTATTGAATTGAAAAAATTAGGAATTTGTATAACTGGTAGTATTGAAAGAAAAAATTGGAAAACCCTTGAGAAACAATCTAATATTTTTTATCTAAAAGGTTTAGTTGAGGCACTGTTTGAGAAATTATCTCTTGACAAAGTATCATTCACTTCTTATTATGTTTCAGAAAATGTATATTATTCTATACGCATGAATATTGAATGTAATAATAATACAGTTGGTGTAATTTATAATCTTGGGGATAAATACTTAAAACTGTTTGATATCGAGAAAGATGTATATGCTTGTGAACTTGATATTGGATTGATGGAGGCTTTACCAAAAAGAAAGGTTGAATTTGTTAGATTATCTAATTACCCTAAGGTTGAAAGAGATATTAGTTTCTTTATAGATAGTTCAATTTCATATGAAAGAGTTGAACAAGTAATTCGAAAAGCAAGTGATATGTTGTTGTGTAATATGTTTTTATTTGATCTTTATTTCGATCCTAAAAAATCAAATAAGAAGAGCCTGGCAATTAGATTTGAATTTCAATCAGATGAAAAAACCTTAACATCAGAAGAGGTTGATTTGAGGTTAGAAAAAATCATTAAAGCTTTAGAGGGAGAATTTAATATTGAACTTAGGAAAATTTAGTTGATGTTAAGTCAAGATAAAACAGTTTTTTTTGAAGAGTTAGGTAAGCTCGAAAGTTTTGTTGAAAAGCTTGTTGTTCGATGCAATGAATTAAAGAAAGAAAAAAGCGAATTAGAGAACAATTTACTAAATTTGAAAGGTCAACTAGCTGAATTAGAAAAAACTTTAATTGAAAAAAACTCAGAGATTGAAAGAATAAAAATTCAGCTAGAAAAAGCAATGAGCACTGTCGTAATCTCTGATAGAGAACGACAACTGCTCAAAAATAGAATCTCTGAGGCTCTGGAACGGATAGAAAAATTTTTGGAAAATTCACAATAATAACAAATGTCTTTGCAAAAGAAATTAAAAATCAGGATACTTGATAGAGAATATCCAATAGTTTCGGAGAATGAGGAACGAGCTCGTATGGCAGCTGAATATGTCGACTCACTTATGACTTCATTCAAAGAAGAGTATGGTGAACAAAATCCATTAAACATTGCGATATTGACATTATTGAACATTACAGATGAATATTTTACTGAACGTGACTTGACTTCTGAGATCATTAAAGAAGCAACAGAACGTTTAAGAAAATTAAATATTCTTTTGGAAGACTTTTCTGAGTAATTTTCATATCTATCCGCTCCAGACTTCATAGAAAAAAATTGAGGACTAACACCAAGAAAAAAGGTAGTTAGGCTCTGAAAGTGTATTACAGGCCTCACTCGCCTAAAGGTGAGAAGCTAAGAGCCTGTTGAAAAACAATCTCTTAGCTCGGTGGAAGTAAAAAGCTTTCAGGCTAACATCCACTGTTAATTAGATAGGTTCTCAATCCTATCTTGAAGTTCTGGAGCGGTTTTTAGTTATAAAAAATAAGAGAGAATTATGGAACTAATTATTTTAATACCGTTGATTGTCATATTCAGTTTGGCGCTTTTCTTTATTGGTTGGACGTTAAATTCTCAAGTTGGTAAAAAAAGCATTATTGCTGCTGAAAGAGAAGCTAAAAGAATTATTGAAGATGCCGAAAGAGAAGCTAAGAACATCAAACGTGAGAAATTGCTTGAAGTAAAAGACGAGTGGTTTAAAAAGAAACAAACCTTCGAACAGGAAGTCAATACAAAGAAAAGTAACCTTCAGAATTACGAACGGCAACTCAAGATTCGTGAAGAAACAATTGATAAAAAGGCAGAGCTTCTTGAGAAAAAGGAAAAGCAAATATCAGAATTAGAAAAACAATTAAATGACAGGATTAGCGAAGTTGAGCAGAAATCAAAACAACTCGATAAAATTCTTGAAGAACAATATTTGAAATTAGAAAAAATAGCAGGCCTTACAAGAGACGAAGCTAAAAAAATGTTAATGGATAGTTTAATAAATGAAGCTAAATCAGAAGCCGCTCATATGATAAAAGAGATTCGTGATAAAGCTAAAGCTGAAAGTAAAAAGGAAGCTCAGAAAATAATTGTTCAAGCAATTCAACGTGCTGCCGTTGACCACACTGTTGAATCGACAGTTAGTGTTATTCAAATTCAGAACGAAGAAATAAAAGGTAGAATTATTGGTAAGGAAGGACGTAACATCAGGGCTTTTGAAGCTGTAACAGGAGTTGATGTAATTGTTGATGATACTCCTGATGCTGTGATATTAAGTGCATTCGATCCTTTCAGAAGAGAGGTTGCAAAAGTTGCTTTGGAGAAGTTAATAGCTGATGGAAGAATTCATCCTGCAAGAATTGAAGAAGTTGTTGAGAAAACAAGACAAGAATTAGAAGAACAAATAATACAAGATGGTGAAAATGCATTAATCGATTTAGGTATACATGGGATGCATCCAGAACTTGTTAAACTAATAGGCAGGATGAAGTATCGTTCCAGTTATGGTCAGAACCTTCTTCAACATAGTAAAGAAGTGGCGATGTTAGGCGGAATAATGGCTGCAGAGCTTGGTCTTGACCCTCTTCTTGCAAAGCGCGGGTGCATTCTACATGATATTGGAAAAGTCGTAGATCGAGATTTTGAAGGACCCCATGCTCTCGTAGGGGCTGAATTAGCTAAAAAGTATAATGAACATCCAATTGTAGTTAATGCAATAGCATCACATCATGAGGATGTTGAGCTGGAGCATCCTATTGCAGCTATTGTACAAGCTGCGGATGCAATTAGTGGAGTTAGACCTGGCGCGAGAAGAGAACCCTTAGAAAGTTATGTTAAAAGGTTAGAAAAGCTCGAGTCTATTGCAAAATCCTTTGAAGGGGTTGCTAAGACGTATGCAATTCAAGCTGGTCGAGAAGTTAGAGTTGTAGTTGAATATGAAAAAATTGATGACATGAGTGCAGAGCGACTTGCACATGAAATAGCTGCAAAAATACAAGAAGAAATGGAATTTCCAGGACAAATAAAAGTTGTAGTTATAAGAGAAGTTCGTAAAATTGCATTTGCAAAATAATTTTATTTTTAATGTCACTTAAAAAATTTCTTATTGCGATTACTGGTGGATATGGTTCAGGTAAGAGTTTATTTTCCAAGTATCTGATTCAAAATAATGAAGTTGTCATCAATTCGGACTTAGTTGCTAAAGAATTGATGACAAAAAATGAAAAAATCAAAGAGCAAATTATAAAGTTATTAGGCTCTTCAGCGTATAATCCCGATGGTTCAATTAATTCTGTTCTCATTGCTGACAAAATTTTTAATGATTCTAAACTTTATACTAAGCATATCAAAATAGTTCACCCTCCAACTATTATAGAAATCAAAAGACTCGCTCAAAAAGAATTAAAAAAAAGAAATCGTGTTTTTGTTGAATCAGCATTAGTATTTGAAGCAAATATTGAAAATATCTTTGACTATATTATTCTTATCAAGTCTGATGTATCAATACGAATGAAAAGAATTATCGAAAGAGATGGGATTACACCAAATGAATTTTTCAGAAGAATTCAATTTCAAATTGATCCAGATGATGCGGAAGAGAATGCAGATTTTTTGATTTACAATAATGATAGCATTGAAGAACTTTCTAAAAGATTCGAATTTGTTTACAATATCATCAAATCATTAACCAATTCTAAATTGTAAGGAGAGTAAATCGTGAAACTTTTGAATTCTCTCATAATCAAGATGGTGCAACTTTTCCCAAAATCATTTATTAGAATTTTTGCATCGCGTTATATTGCTGGAGAACAACTTTTGGACGCTGTTAGACTGGTTAAGGAATTGAATTCAAAAAAAATCCTGGCAACTATAGATGTTTTGGGAGAAGACACTACTAATGTTGAAGAAGCTAACGCAGCAGTAGAGGAGGCAATAAGAGTTCTGCAAACTATTTATAATGAAAAATTAAATTCAACTTTATCTATTAAATTAACTCAAATAGGTTTAAAGATTGATTACAACCTTTGTCTTCATAATATGGAGCGAATTTTGGATGTAGCTAAAGAATATAATATTTATGTTGAAATTGATATGGAAGATTTCACATGTACTTTAGATACTTTGAAAATTTTCAAGGAATTGCGTAAGAAGTATTCTAATTGTGGAATGGTAATGCAAGCATATTTGAGAAAAGCTAATGAGCATTTAAACATGGTATTGAATGAATTAAGAGGAAGCAGTGTAAGATTATGTAAAGGAATTTATAATGAACCAGTTGAAATTGCTTACAAAGGCAAGCAAGAGATTCGAGATAATTTTATAAAACTTTTAGACTTTCTTTTTTCAGAAAATATTTATGTAGGCATTGCAACTCATGATGTCAAGTTAATTAAAGGTGCTAAAGAGTTAATAAGAAAATACTCAAAAACTATTGAACAGTTTGAGTTTCAAATGTTATTGGGTGTTAAGGTTGATTTAAGGGATAGGTTAGTTAGTGAAGGTTATATGGTTCGGGTGTATGTTCCTTATGGAACTCATTGGTACAAATATAGTATTCGTCGAATGAAGGAAAATCCAAAATTACCTTTAGTAATTTTGTTAAATATTTTTGCAAAAAGGGGATGATCGTTTTAGGAATTGAAACATCTTGTGATGAAACATCAGTTGGTATAATTGATGATAACAAAATTCTTGTGAATGAAATTTTTTCACAAAAAATTCACTCGCAATTTGGTGGTGTTGTACCGGAATTAGCTAGTCGTGCTCATCTTCAAAAAATTTTGCTTATTTTAAAAGATGCACTGAAGAACGCCAATTTAACTCTTAATGACATTAATCTAGTTTGTTCGACAGCTGGTCCTGGATTAATAGGTGCATTAATTGTAGGTTATTGTTTTGGTAGCGGTTTAAGTCTCGCAATTAATAGACATTTTGTTCCTGTCAATCATATTGATGGTCATATTTATTCTGTATTCTTAAATAACGAAGAAATAGAGTTTCCTTATATTGCTCTTTTGGTTTCAGGTGGGAATACAGCTCTTTATTTTATTGAAGGTTTTTATAAAGCGACTCTTCTTGGTACTACTCTTGATGATGCAGCAGGAGAAGCTTTTGATAAAGTTGGTAAACTATTAGGTTTAAAATATCCTGCAGGTGCAGCTATAGAATCATTAGCAAAAAATGGTGATGAAAATTATCATTCTTTTCCAGTTGCTGTCATTCAGGGTAAATATGATTTTAGTTTCAGCGGAATTAAAACCTCAGTTTTAAGGTTCATTCAAAGGAATTTTCCTGATGGAATGAGCGAAATTGATAAAGCAAATATTTCTGCATCTTTTCAAAAAGCTGTAATAGAAGCGTTACTTTTGAAAACCTTAAGTGCCGTTAATGAGTTTAAGGTCAAACATGTTGCAATAGTTGGTGGCGTGGCTTCAAATAAATATCTTCAAAAGAAATTTTGTGATTCAATTTCTACGAATATAAAATTACACGTTCCGGAACCTTCACTCTGTACTGATAATGGCGCAATGATTGCTTTTGCAGGTCTAAAATCTTTTGAAACGAATTATTACTCTAAAGCAAAGATTACTCATCCTTTTCCAAATTAATATGAATGAGAAAAAAGAATTCTTTTATTTTCAAACAGAAGATATTCTAGTAATTATTGCTGCATTCATTCTTTTTCTTATGCTTGGTTTGAGTTGGTTCTTCAATGGGAACACAGTACATAAAGATGCTACTGTGGTGGTTAAGATTCACAGAGGAATGACCTTTAAAGAAATTATTGATTCACTTCACTTCAAAAAGATAATCGATTCGAAATTTTCATTTTTTATGGCAGGCAAAATTTTGGGAGTGGAAAAAAAATTAAAAGCAGGATATTATAATTTTCAGTATGGTAAAACGAATTATGATTATTTGAAAATGATGGTGACAGGTTCAAATCGCGTTATTGTAAAAGTAACAGTTTATGAGGGAGAAACTCTTAAGGAAACAGCTAAACGTCTTGAAAATTTATTTTATTTTAGTGCTGATGATTTTTTGAAAGTTGCTTATGATAAAGATTTATTAAAAAAGTATGAAGTTGACCACGATTCGTTTGAAGGTTATTTGATGGCTGATACTTATGAATTTTATGAGCTAGAAGATCCTGCCGTTGTGCTTGAGACTATGGCAACGTTGTTCAAAGATTTTTATGATAATAACATTAAACCAAAAGAAAAGGAACTAGATTTAACTAAAAATCAAATTATTACATTGGCTTCTATAATCGAAGGAGAAACGAATTTGCAATCCGAAATGCCCACTATCGCTGGAGTGTATATAAACAGACTTAAAATAGGAATGAAACTTCAAGCAGATCCGACAGTTGCTTACCTTCTTGAGGATGGTCCAAGAAGACTACTTTACAAGGATTTGATGATAAAATCACCATATAATACTTACTTGAATTATGGATTACCACCAGGTCCAATAAATTTCCCGAGTCGTGCAGCTATTCTTGCAGCGGTAAATCCAGAGAAACACAATTATTTGTTTTTTGTAATGAAATCAGAAGGTGAGGGGCATATTTTCTCGAGAACTTATTCTGAGCATCTTCGCCAAGTAGAAAAATATAGACAGAGTTTAAAGAGAAAATGAAAAAACATTTTTATGAATTTTCTTTATTATTTATTGCTTTGATTTTCTCAAATTGTGCGCATCAGTTACCTCCAGGAGGTGGCCCAATTGATAAAGAACCACCTGAAATTGTACAAATATTCCCCGAACAAGGAACAACAAATTACAAACTGAATTATGTAGAAGTTTTATTTAGTGAATATATAAATAAAGGCTCTCTAAATAACTCGATCTACATTTCGCCATTTGTTGATGAAGAATTTGAGATTAAACATTCTGGAAAAAGAATTAGAATAAATTTCCTTCAAAAACTTAGACCTAATACAACGTATGTTTTAACTCTGGGAACTGATATAACTGATTTACGTGGTAATAAGTTAAAAGATAGTTATACTCTAAAATTCTCAACAAGTGATAGAATTGATGATGGTAGCATAAAAGGAAAAGTTTTTGATCCAAAACCACAAGGAGTGATGATTTATTTTTACAAGCTTGATAAGGTTGGGGAGCATATAAATTATAGTTTAAGAAAACCTGATTATGTTAGTCAAACTTCGATTAATGGTGAGTACTTTATCACAGGTTTACCGTATGGAATATTTCGCGTCATTGCAATTAAAGATCAAATGAAAAATTTTTTATTCGATGTAAATGATGATGAAGTAGGAATTCCTTTTACTGATGTTGTGTTAAATGACTCATTAAAGTTTGTTGAAAACATTGATTTTGAGATGATTAAAATAGATACCATTAAACCTATTTTAACTTCAGTGAGACAAGAGACAAATCATCATTTAAGATTAAATTTTAATGAACCATTAAGTTTTGATTCGATTGAGTTAGATAAAATAATCGTAACAGATCTTAACTCAGATATTCAATTTAAGCCTATTTCTTTCTTTGAAAAAGCAACGAATGCACTAACGCTAGTATTCATTAATCCTCTTAATCAGGGTACTTATAAATTTATCGTGAATGGAATAAGAGATTTAGCAAATAATGAGATGGATGAGACTAACTTAACTCTTGAAATTGAAAATATTCCTGACTCTATGTATTTGAATTTAGAATTAATTAATTGCAATTTTTCTCGTAATATAGTGGATTATTTTCAACCTGAGATAATATTGAAGTTTGATGATTTCATCGATAAGAATTCTCTTATGCAAGCTATTACAATTTCAGATACGTTTAATAGAATAATGGATTTTGACCTGTACAGTATAACAGGAAATTCTTTCAAACTCCAACCCAAAAACCTAAAGCAAAAAGAAAAATATTTGTTGAAAATTGATTTCAAAAATTTAAGAGATATTGCGGGTAATAAAAGGGACACTTTAATTTATTTCACTTTTGAAACTACTTCAGAGAGCGATTATGGTTATATTAGTGGCGACATTAAATATGTTAGTTCGAGTGATTTTTTTGTTCTTAAAGTGAAAGAAATTCAAACTTTAAAAGATAAATACAAAGTAGAAATAAAAGGTGGGAATAAGTATCAAATAAAAAATGTTAGGCCTGGTTCATACTTTCTCAAATTAGACTTCGAAACCTCTGACCGAAAGATAAAAAATATAAATACTCTTATAAAACCATTTATTTATTATCCAGATACAATAAAGGTTAGAGCACGTTGGCCAACTACCGATGTAAATTTTGATTTAAGAAAACTACCTGGATATTAGTTGATAGACTTTTACCTTATTGCCTTTAGAAATTTTTTCTCTTTCTTCTCTTATTATTCCCAATGAAAATCTTTCGCCTCTGACTTCAATAATTTCTATTTCCCCAATTTTTTTATCCACGATACCTAACAGTTCACCAGTCGTTGCATCATAAATGGTGTCTTTATCTACATAGACAGATAATGCCATTCCTTCTTCGATGTTTTCTTTTTTACCAAGATTTACAAAAACTTCTCTCGTAGCTTCATCAACAAAAAGAATTTCACCCCAAAAAATCATTTTTTTGAATTTCGTGCCAGAAGTAGAATGGACTTCAATGTTAGTTTTTTCTGTTTCTTGTTGAATGTTAATAAATATAGGTTCTAATTTAATAGATAATTTTTCGCAAAGTTTTAACAAATTTTTTCCAATTAATGTAGTCATAAAATCTAATGAACCAAATTCAATTTGATCCAATCTGTAAAATTCTCTTTTAATTTCAGATTCTCTTCCAAAAATTGTCACACCAGCTCCCAACTCTGAACTCTTTTGGCGAATTGTCTCAAATAGGACTACTTGATTTTTCAATAAATCTAAGACTTCAATTTCTATTTTTACATCGTTTGAATATGTTTCATATTGAGCGAATTTTGGTTCACCAGCAGTTAATCTTTGAATTGAAAATTCTTTTATGGTTCCTTTTATAAGAAATTGAATTTCCTTTGACACTAAAAATTCTGATAAACTTGAAAATTGATTTTGATAATAATTCCACTCCTTCTCTAAGAGATACGGAGAGAGTACTAACAAATTAAATCTTTCTCTCAAGTAATCTGAAATAAAATCTGGAATTTGATATGAAAGATTCCAATTACCTTCATAGTTACTCCGATTTATAAAATTTTGAACCGCTATTTGAGAGAAACAGTACTTGATGAGCAATAAGCTAATAAAGAAAATATTTCTTAGCTTTAGTCCTAAACTCATTCGCTTCACCTTCCCAAATTTTCTTAATTGATTCATATGTAAAATCTTTGCTAAAGGTTTTTCTTATTACATCCCAACCTGTGGCTAGATCGAACATTCTAATTCTACTTTCGCTCGCTAGTTCGAAAACATTTTTATCGGGATAAAGTTTTTTAAGTTCCTGCAAAAAATAAAACTGGATGGAAGTTAAATTACATTTTGTGAAATCGGTTATATGAATTTGAACACCTTTCAAAGTTCTTCCCTGAAACTTTCCATAAAACGGTTTGAATACAGTTGATCTAAAAATAACTCCTGGTAGTTTTAAATTGTTTAATCTTTGAGCTATTTCTTTATCATCAATCCATTCGGCTCCTAAAAGTTGAAAGGGGAGAGTATAACCTACACCTTCTGAGATAACTCCTAATTCACCCAAAATACCAGTGGCTGCATAGAATTGAGCTGAATAATAATGTGGTATATGTGGCGAAGTTGGTACCCATTGCAATCCCGTATCTTCCCATTTCATATTTCTTTTCCAACCTTTCATCTTACTGATAGTTAAATCGCACTTTATTCTATTTTTTAACCATCCTTCTTCATTTATCATAATTGCAAGTTCGCCGCAAGTAAGTCCGTAAATGTAAGGAATAGGATATTGACTTATAAATGATTGGAATTCAGGTCGAGTAATTGAGCCTTCTAATTTTTCACCAGTCAGTGGATTTGGTCTATCGAGGACAACAAATTTTATATTGTTTTCAGCTGCAGCTTCCATAGCTAATCCCATCGTACTTAAATAAGTGTATGATCTAACACCTATATCTTGAATATCATAAACTAAAACATCAATACCTTTTAACATTTCTTGTGTAGGTTTTTGAGTTTTACCATATAACGAAAAGACAGGTAAACCTGTTCTTTCATCAATATATGATTCAATTTTCTCTCCAGCTGGAATGTCACCTCTTACTCCGTGTTCAGGCCCAAATAGAGCAACTAACTGTACATCAGGGATTGAATATAAAATATCAATAGTCGATTTAAGTTTTGAGTTCACTCCTGTTGCATTTGTAATAAGTCCAACCCGTTTTCCCTTCAAAATTGAAAATCCTTCTTCTTCCAGAACGTCAATACCAAGTTTTACTCTGGGTTGAGATATAATTATAGAATAAAAAGCGAGGAGTAAGAATATTGTGTATTTCATAATTCCAATTTTCTTTTAATTAGTTCAAGTGTTGAATTTGTTTTCAATTCGATTGCTTCTAATTTTTCCGCAGCAGTTAAAACTAAATTTCTTGCTCTATCTTTATCATTTAATGATTTTGTGTTGATCATAACATTCAACATTGCACCTTCTGAGGATGTTTTGAGAAGTTGTAGTGCCACACCAGTATCGCTTAGTGAATTTTGATTACCAATATCATTTAATCGTGCAACAATATCAATTATTTCATTAATTGAAGAAATTACTTGAATCGGAACTTCAGAAGCTTCTATGGTTGCGGCTTCAATTGCTTCAGTTCGTTTAATTTTCTCTTCCTCTGTTTCTTTTGGAAGTTTGACTGCATCCATTACTTTATTAAATGCTTCAGAATCTAAATCATAAAGTTCAAAAAATTTATTTTTTGCCAATTCGAGTTTTTGTTTTATATCTAAAATTTCTTGTTCGTGTTCTTGATATTTCTTTTTACCAATTGTAAGGTTACAAACCATTAAGGCCAGTGATACGCCTAACGCTGCACAAAAGGCAGATACACTACCACCTCCTGGAGTCGGTGCTGATGAAGAAACTTCTTCAATGAATTCTTCAATTGATTTTTTTAGATTCATAAAGACCTCTCAATTAAGTATTCGATAATTTTTTCATCTGGGTTAAAGGTAGCTAAGTTACTAAGCCCCAAATTTTGTATTACCGCATCAATTAATTCTTTTTCTGTGTTGGAATTAGGTAAATAAAATTTACCGGCATCAAGTATTGCAACAAGTGGTACAAGTCCTACTATTTCACTACCCCAAGTTTCGACTCCAAACTTTTGAGCTTCTTCTTTAACAGCTTCAAAAACTTGATGCATATTTGTGATTTTATAATTAACAAGATTTATTGAAACCTGCGTGATACCAAATTTTTCAAGAGATACTCCCATTGCTTTCACAGCTTTAAATTTACCCGGGATTTTTACTGTTTTTCCATCTTTCTTTATAATCTTTCCTTCTTCATCTCTTAGAGCTCTACCTGATTCTCTAATTATTCCTGCGATCTCGTCCGCTATCTTAACATCAGTAGTTTTTAAATTCACATTATAAGCTATTAAGAAAAATCTGCAGCCTGTTACAGTCGCTCCTAGTTTAGGATTGAATTTTGCTTCACCAAAATCTGGAATCCACTCAGGATCAAGCAGCTTGTCAGGTAACCCCTCATACTCGCCTTTTCGGATATTTGATAGATTTACTCTATCAGTCTTTGTGGCAGAATTTTCATACAAATAAACAGGAATTTTTAATTTTTCTGAAATTATCTTGCCATATTCCTTGGAAATTTCAATGCATTCTTCGATTGTGACATTTCTAATTGGTACAAAAGGAACAACGTCAATTGCACCAATTCTAGGATGCTCTCCTTTATGTGTTGTCATATCAATTTTTTCTGCCGCAATAATGGATGCGTTAATTGCTCCATCGAGAACGCCTTTTTTTGTACCAACGAAAGTAACAACAACTCTATTATAATCCCTGTCAGGTTCCACATTCAACAACTTACATTCTGGAGTATTTTTAATAGCTTCAGCAATAGTTTGAATTGTTTCTTCATTTCTTCCTTCACTGAAGTTAGGAACACATTCAATGATTTCTTTCATAAACTACTATTCCTCTTTTTATTACTGTTTGTACGAAATTTTTACCAAAATAATAAACTATGTTCTTATAGTCGTTTGTGTTTAGAATTATTAAATCTGCTTGTTTACCAATTTCTATACTTCCGACTTTTTTTGATAATCCGAGTGCATATGCAGAATTTATTGTGAATGCATTAATTGTTTCATTTAGGTTCATCTGATTGTATAGAGATGCTATATTCATAATAAGAAAAACATTTTGAGACATACACGAACCCGGATTAAAATCTGTGCCTAATGCCACAATACAACCTTCATCAATCATTTTTCGTGCAGATGAGTAAGGAATTTTGATAAAGTATGATACGCCAGGCAGTATGACACAAGCAATGTCTGTTTTCGAAAGTTTTTTAATATCAGCATCGTTAGTTACTTCAAGATGGTCAATACTACAAACTTCAAGTTCAACTGCTAAGCTAACTCCGCCCAGTGAATTAAATTGGTCAGCATGGAGTTTGGGTTTCATTCCGAATTTAATAGCAGTTTTTAAAATGTCTTTTGTTTCATCATAAGAGAAAGCTGATCTTTCTAAAAATACATCACAATATTTTGCTAACTTTTTTTGAGAAAGGTAGGGAATTAAACTATCAGTGATTGATTTTACATAAGCTTCTCTATTTTGACTGTATTCATTAGGAATTGTATGCGCACCTAAAAAGGTTGGGATTATTTCTATTGGTTGTTCTTCATTTAATTCATTTATTACCTCCAGCATTTTTACTTCGTTATTAAAATCAAGTCCATATCCACTTTTAATCTCGATCGTAGTAACTCCAAGTGATAATGCTTCTTTTAACCTCTCATGGCCGCTAATTTTTAATTCTTCTTTGGATGCATTCCGTGTAGCATTAACTGTTTTTATTATACCACCACCTTTAGCTGCAATTTGTTCATAAGTTAACCCACTAACCCTCATCTCAAATTCATCTGACCTTGAACCTGCAAAAATCAAATGAGTGTGAGGATCAACTATCCCGGGTATAATAACTTTATTTTTGCAATCAAATACTAGATCGAATCTTTTAAAATCCGTTGTTGAAATTTTATTACTTATTTCAGTAATAGTTTCATCTTCAATTATTATGGAAAAATCTTCAAATAATCCTAAATCGTTCAGTTCATTTTGTCGTTTGAATAATCCATTCTGAGGTTGACAACTTAAAACTTGAGAAGCTCGGAATAGAAGAGTTTTCATATTAAAAATTTTAATTAATTTTTTCAGTAATAATTTTCAGAGAAGGATATTTTTTATTTTCTAATATACTGAAAATTTCGTCGGCTTTTGATTTGGTTGAAAGAGGTCCAATAATAATCCTGTAGTAAGGTGGAATATATTTGATTTCGCATAGTTCAGTAGGGAATAATGATTGAACTTGTTTTTTTAGTAATTGAATTTCATCATAATTATCAGAAAATCCTACCTGAACAAAGAATTTTATATTGTTAAGTTCTTTTGCTTTATGAATTGTTGAGATTTCAAAAACATCTTTTTCGTATTTTTTGAAGTATTCAAGTTCAATGGAATCTTTTTGAGAATAGAAAAGAGAAAATGGACTAATATTATTTAAATCCACTTTCTCTACTCGATCAATATCACTTACAACAACTTTACTTGAGCAACCAATTAGATAAATAGCAAAAAGTAATATTAAATTATTAAACCTTATCACATTATTTTCTAACTTCTGTTATAATAAATGAATCTACATAACCTAAATTATAAAGGGCATCTTTAATTCCTTTTGCATGTTCCCACTTTGAATAAGCCCCCAGTCTAACCTTATATAAATTATTTTCATATTCAACAAATACGTTTTGATTAGGTAATCGCTTTTTAAGTTTTTGCACCTCTGTTTCTGCATTTAATTTACTCTTAAAGGCAAAGACTTGAACTTTGTATTGATAAATTTCACTCACTAATGGAGGTGTTTCTTCAACTTTTGTTTCGGGTTTTTCTGATGATGGGGTGCTCAAATGTACTTTTACTGGTGGAGGAGGTGGATTCGGTGGACCTTGCGGAATATACTCTGGTTTTGGTTGAGTAGGTATCTGAACTTTCTCTTCCGTGACAGGGGCTGGTTGTTCGGTCTTGTAAGTAACATCCTGTTTCTCTTCCGTATATTCCTCGGTTACTTCACTAGCCGAGCAACCTATCAACAGAAGAGCTAATACTGGTAAGAAATAAAATGTTTTTCTCATTTTTTACCTCAAATTTTCTTCGTAATAATAATCTATTCTATGGTTAATGTCAAGCAAATCAATAAATTATAAAAATCTCTTAAAGTTATTTGATAAATAAAAATGGGTTATTTACTATAGCTCTTAAGCCCCTAAAGGCACGTATTATTTCTCATAAGTTAAGTTATTAAATTATTAAATAGCTTTCAATTGTAAATACTTGGAATTTTATTTAATTTTGTAAAAAATTTTTATATATAAATATGGCTAAATCAAAGAATCTTAAAATACTTTTTATAACTTCCGAAGCCACTCCATTTGTTAAAACTGGTGGACTGGCCGATGTTTCATCAGCGTTACCTCAAACTCTAGTTGAATTAGGTCATGAAGTAAGATTAGTTCTTCCAAAGTATGGTTCGGTTGATGAAAGAAGGTTTAAAATTCATGAAATAGTACGTTTAAAAGACATCCCAATTCATTTAGGTAATGAAATTGAGCTTGTGAGTATCCGTTCGTGTTTTCTTGTTGGAAATAAAACGAAAGTTCAACTTTATTTCTTTGATAATCAGAAATATTTTGGTTTGAGAAAAGGCTTATATGAAGATATTAATACAAAAAAGTTTTATCCTGATAACCATGAGCGATTTATTCTTTACGCCAAAGGTATAATGGAAATGATTAAAAAGCTTGGTTGGACTCCCGATGTAATTCATTGTAATGACTGGCAAACAGGACTTATTCCAGCATATCTTAGAACTGTTTATAAGGATTTAGAAATATTAAAAGATACTAAAATTGTCTTCACGATTCATAATGTAGAGTTCAAAGGAATTTTCCCGAAGGAAACATTTAAGCTAACTGGTTTACCAGACTATGTCTTAGATGAAATTAGTGTTGACGATAAAAATTATAGCTTTTTAAAAGCAGGTATTGTTTATTCCGATGTCCTAACTACTGTTAGCGAAAAGTATGCAGAAGAGATCTGTACAATTGATGAGCTTTCGGGTCCATTAAAAGCTATTTTGAAAAAACGTAAAAACGATTTTTATGGAATCGTTAATGGTGTAGATTATTCCATATGGAGTCCAGAAAATGATTCCTATATTCCTGTAAAATACAGTATTAAAGAAATTCAGAAAAAGATAGATAACAAAAAAGCACTACTTGAGTACTTTAACTTACCAGTTGAATTAGATGTACCAATTATTGGAACAATTACAAGATTTGCTGAACCAAAAGGAATTGATCTCATTCAAGATGCAATTGATGAAATCTTAAGTTTGGATATTAAATATGTTCTTTTAGGTCAAGGTGATAAAAAATACCTCCAATTTTTTGAAAAGATACAGAAAAAATATCCTAAAAAATTTGGATTTCATTACGGCTTTAATGAAAAACTCGCCCATTTAATCGAAGCGGGGGCAGATATTTATCTAATGCCATCTAAGTTTGAACCCTGTGGACTAACGCAATTATATGCTTTAAGATATGGAACTGTACCATTAGTAAGATATACTGGTGGACTTGCTGATACAATTGAAAGATTAAATGGCAACGATTATCAAGGAACAGGTTTCGTGTTTAAAAAATTTGAAGTTGAAGATTTGATGAAGGAATTGAAACGTGCAGTTAAACTTTATCAAGATAGAGAGAACTGGGCACGAATAATGAAAAATGGAATGCAAAAAGATTTTTCATGGTACAATTCAGCCAAGAAATATATTGAACTTTACAAAAAATTGCTTAAAGATGCTAAATAAAGAAAATGATAATTAGAAAATCCCTCCTTTTGGTAATTCTTGCTATTTCGTTACTCTGTTTGTTTTCATGCTCGGAGGAACCAGGCATTACAGGTTACAACCTTTTAAATCCACTCGATTCTCTTATACTTACAAGATTCGATTCCACAACAATTGATTCTGCTTTTGTAAATTCTAATATAATTTGTCAAGCTGAGAATTTAGGTGACCTTAGACGCTTCCTGGTTGGATATTATGAGTCTAATGAACTTGGTCATAATGAAAATTATACACTTCATTCTTTACTAAATTTCAATTTTTTGTTGAATAATGATTTGAAAAATAAAATTAATCAATCTCAGGTCAGTGTTGTTAGTGCGCGTTTGAAGTTAACTCCAATTTATATCTTTAAAGAATCTTACATTGCAGGAAACTTTTCTATTGATGTTTGGGAAATTCAAAATGATTGGGATTCTGATACAATAACTTCATATGGATTTAATGCCCTTGTACGGGGAAATGAAAAAATTGATATTGGTAATATTGACAACGATTCCGTTTACTTTGTTAACCTTGACCCGACAGTGGTATTTAATTGGTTAAAAAAAGCCTCTAAAGATACAGTTAAGGGATTAAATGGAATTATATTATCACCATCTTCTGGAACAAATTATATCAAAGGATTTGCGTCAATTAATTCAAATTTTCAAAATGAGCCCACTCTACTGGAAGTTGTAATTGATAATAATCAGAAAATTGATACTTTGAAATTTAACGTTAAAGCAGATGTCCATGTGGCTATCTTCAATACTCAATGTGGAGTAATTTCTAATCCGCAAGCATACTTAATAGTTCAGTCAGCAATTAAAACAAAGTCATACTTATTTTTCGATATCTCAAACATACCAAAGAATGCAATTGTTAATTCCGCGTATCTAAGATTATATTTAGACTCAACTAAATCAAAGTTTGGAACAAGTTTCCAAGATACTATTTACGTTCAATTTGTTCGTGAGCCAAATAAATATGAATTGGATAGTAGTTCCGCCTATTCATTAGTAAAAACACCTGAAGGCTACTATCAAGCAAATATTAGTTATTACGTTGAAAAATGGATTAATGATGATTTAAATCGAGGTTTGCTAATGACAACGAAAGATCCCGAGGGAGGTTTTGAAAAATTTGTTTTTCATGGTCCTAAAACTCCTTTTTTTGATAAAAGACCTAAACTCATAATTAATTATTCTTATAAAAAGTGATGAAAAACTCTTTGTTCATTGTATTAATAATTGTTTCAATCTCTTACTCGCAAATAGGCTCAATATATTCTAATACCCCCATCGGTGAATTAGTTACAGATTTCTCTGTAAGAAGAAATGGTTTGGGTCTTGGAATAGCTTCACAAGAAATTTACGACTTAAATCCTATCAACCCAGCGTCATGGAATTCAATTCCATATGTTAAATTCATTGGTTCGTTTAAATTTTCTTCCAATTCGTTTTCTGACGTAAATTCTAATAACAAACTAAGTAACGGATCTTTTAATTCTTTACTTATCGCTTTGCCAGTAGAGAGAAGTTTAGGAATAGTTTTTTCTGGTGGAATTATTCCTTACTCTAAAATTAACTACAAAGTTTTAAGTCCTGAAAATACTTTTGATTCGATAAAATATACATCTCGCTTTGAAGCTAACGGTGGAATCACCAATTATTATTTTGGTTTATCTTCAAGAGTAAAAAATCATTTTTCCATAGGTTTGGCAGCTAGTTTTTTAGTTGGAACGGTGAGTAAAGTTCTCTCTACTGATTTTCTGGAAGACAATATGATTGATCCAGAGTTTACTGAAAAGTTAAAATATAATGGAGTTGGAGTTAGAATAGGTATAGTTTCAGAAAATCTTAACAAAAAATTTAATTTGAAACCGTTCACAGATATAAGAGTTGGGTTTTCATACTTAAACTCAGTTTCATTGAATACAAACTTATTAGATTTGAAAAGAGGTTTCTTTATTGATACAGTTTCGGAATTTAACTTCACAACCAAAATTCCAAGTCAAATAGCATTTGGATTAGCGTTTAATTACAAAAATAAATACAATCTTTACATTGATTATCTGAATCAAAACCTTTCCAATTTGAATTCTGACTATAAAAAAAGTTCATTTGAATTAAGTGCCCACAATATCTATTCAATTGGTGTTGAACTAATTCCCAGTAGCAAACCTAAAAATTTCTTTGAAACGATTTCATGGCGCGCGGGATTATTCTATAAAGATTTAGGAATAAAAATAAACGGTCAAAATATTAATGAAACGGGAATAAAAGCAGGACTCTCATTCCCAATTGATCAGTTAAATTTATTAGATATAGCTGTACAATATTCTATTCGTGGGAAAAAAGAAAAATTCTTTGTTAAAGAATCAATTTTCAATTTATGGGTTGGTATAAATTTTGCCGAAATTTGGTTTGTTAGAAGTGAAGATTAATTAAGAGGTTTCAAAATGAAAGCAAAAATTATCTTTTTCTTCCTAATTTTAATATCCACTGCTGAATTATTTGCTCAGAAGGCTGCACAGCCCGACACACTTAAAATATACAGGAAATGGAGTCTCTTTGCTGAATATCACAAAAATCAAGATTATGAAACAGCTCTGCCATATGGTTTTGAAATTCTTGAATTAGATCCTTCTAAATTCAAGACTATCTTTTTTAGAATGGAAGATTGTTTGGTATACATGATTGACTCCACAAATCTTCAGCCTGCAACAAAAAAAATATATAAAGACACTTTAATGTACATTTATGATCTGGCAATTCGAACTCAACCCGATTTAGCAGCTTATTATTACAAGAAAAAAGGTTATTACTTAGAGTCTTGGTATGACGGAAAAGAACAAGAAGCGTTAGAGGCTTATGAAAAAGCATATCAATTAGACCCTGACTTGGATTTCTATTATGTGGATAGATTAGGATTACTTTATATTAAATTAGCTAGTGACGAGAACGATTATCGCCTGAAAGCCTTTAAGGTTTATCAAGATGCTTCTGCAAAAGATCCAAATAATCCAGTTCCCCTTGAAAGAATGAAATCATTAGCAGAAAATATTGAACAATTAATTAATATAACTCACCAAGCCTGGCAATTAGATAAGGAAAATATACAAAAAGCGTGGCAATATGCATCTATAACTTATCAAACGGGAGAGTACGAAAGGGCTATCGAACCACTGGAGTTTCTTACTAAGAAAGTTCCGGATAATGAAACATATTGGTCAAGATTAGCAACTAGCTATCAAAAAACTGAAGCATATCAGAAAGCGATTGATGCTTACAAAAAGGCTTCTCAACTTAACCCAAGTGTTCGCGAATATTTACTTAACATGGGAATTTGTTATAAAGAGCTTGGTCAGCTTAGTACAGCTAGAACATTTTTCTATCGCGCTGCTGAATTAAGTAAGAATTGGGGCTTACCATACATTTACGAGGCAACTCTCTATCAAACAGCGGTACAAAAGTGTGGTACCTTTGAATTTATGGATAAAGTAGTTTTGCAATTGGCTGTTGAAACATATAGAAAAGCAAAATCAATAGATCCTAATGTAGCATCATTAGCAGATGATGCAATACGCTCACTTAGTGGTTCTGTACCTTCAAAAGAAGAATACTTCTTTAGAAGATTAAAACCGGGGACTGTTATAAAGATTGAAGGTCCCTGCTATAATTGGATTGGAAAAAGTATAACAGTTCCGAACTAATTTACAGGTGATTATGAGAATAGCAATTGGTTCAGACCATGCAGGTTATGAACTAAAAGAAAGATTGAAAAAATACTTAGTTACTCGGGGACATGAGGTTATAGATAAAGGTTGCGTCTCCACAGAAAGCAATGATTATCCAGATTTTAGTGAGGCCGTTGCACTTGAGGTGGCAAACAAGTCATGTGAATACGGAATAGTGATATGTGGAACTGGTATTGGAGTCTCTATTGTTGCGAATAAAGTTCCAGGAATTAGGTCCGCATTATGTTTGTCAAAAGAGATGGCTTATTTAGCACGAGCTCATAATGATGCGAATGTAATTGCACTGGGTGCGAGAATAAAGTTGATTGATGAGGTAGAAGATATTGTTATTACATTCATTACATCTAGTTTTGAAGGAGGGCGGCATAAGAAACGAGTAGAAAAGTTAAAAACAATTGAAGAGAAATTTAGATGCAAACAATAAAAATTTCTGATTCGTTTGCTCGTGAAATTTTAGTGAAAGAAATTTTAAGACAAGAGGAAGGGCTTGAACTGATTGCTTCAGAAAATTATGTAAGCAAGGATGTTCTTACAGCTTTGGGATCTGTATTAACAAATAAGTATGCAGAAGGTTATCCTGGTAAAAGGTATTATGGTGGGTGTGAATTTGTTGACATGGCTGAAGATCTTGCTCGTAATCGAGCCAAAGAGCTTTTTAATTGTGAGTATGTTAATGTTCAGCCACATTCAGGTTCTCAGGCAAATATGGCAGTATATTTTTCGATTTTAAAACCTGGAGATAAAATTTTAGGATTTAACTTAGCTCATGGTGGACATCTTACTCATGGTTCTCCTGTGAATTTTTCTGGTAAGATGTATGAAGTTATTTCTTATAATGTTAGAGAAGAAGATCAATTAATTGATTTAAATCAGGTTGAAGATCTAGCAAAAACTCATAAACCAAAAGCAATTATAATCGGTGCAAGTGCTTATCCAAGGGATTGGGATTATGAAAAGTTTAGTCAGATAGCGGACCAGGTGGGTGCTTACCTAATAGCCGATATTGCTCATCCTGCTGGTTTAATTGCTTCAAAATTACTTAAAGATCCTATGCCATATTGTGATTTTGTGACAACTACAACTCATAAAACTCTTCGGGGACCGCGTGGTGGCATGATAATGATGGGTAAAGATTTTGAAAATCGTGAAGGTATTCGTGCTCCCAAAAGTGGTAGATTAAAAATGATGTCTGAAATATTGGATTCTAACGTTATGCCAGGAATACAAGGGGGTCCTTTGATGCATGTTATTTTAGCTAAAGCCGTTGCATTTGGAGAAGCGTTGCAACCTGAATTTATTGAGTATTCTCAGCAAGTAATCAAGAATACAAAAAGGCTTGCTCAACGGTTCATTGAAAATGGTTATAAAGTGACTACAAATGGAACAGATAATCACCTGATTTTAATAGATTTACGCTCTGTTGGTTTAACAGGAAAACAAGCTGAAGATGCATTAGGTAAAGCTGGCATAACTGTAAACAAAAATATGGTGCCTTATGACAATCAAAGTCCGATGATAACAAGCGGTATCAGAATTGGAAGTCCGGCAGTAACGACACGAGAAATGAAAGAAGAGGAAATGGATCAGATTTTTGATTTCATCGACCGTGCTCTCAAGAACATAGATAAAGAAAATAAACTTCTTGAAATTAGGGAAGAAGTAAAAGAATTCTGCTCCCGTTTTCCGATTTATAAATCACTTCTAGATTAAAATGTCATTAAATGCCCGAGACTAGTTACAATAAGTTTAAGTCCGATGAGTTCAAAGAGATGACTTTTTTGGAACACCTTGAAGAACTACGTTGGACTATTATTAAATCATTGCTCGGGATTGTCATAGGTGGTATTATTAGCTGGTTTTTAATAGACTTTATAATTAACCAGATTATTCTATTACCAGCAAAATCAGCAGGAATCAAATTACAGAACCTTAAACCATTTGGTCAGCTCTTCCTGTATTTTCAGGTTTCAATATTTTCTGGTTTGATAATTAGTTTACCATATGTTGTATATCAAATTTGGAAATTTATTGAACCAGCATTGCATAGAAATGAGAAAAGATATGTTTCATTAATTGTTTTTTTTACTACTATATCATTTTTATTAGGAGCAGCTTTTGCTTACTTTGTTCTCTTACCTTATTCATTAAAATTTGCCTTTAATTTTGGAACTTTTGAGATAGAAAATAAATTTTCAATTGATGAATATCTAGGAGTTTTTTTTAGTTTGATTATTTTAGCTGGAGTAATTTTTGAATTACCAATGTTATCATTTTTTATGACTAAATTAGGTTTGCTTACCCCAAAACTAATGCGAAAGTTTTGGAGATATGCAATTGTTATTATTTTTATTCTTGCGGCACTTATTACTCCAACAACTGATCCTGTAAGTCAAGCATTGCTTGCCATTCCACTCTTTCTTCTTTATGAGATAAGTATTTGGGTTTCTAAAATTAGTTTGAGAAAGAAAATTGATTAATATTCCAGTTAAAAATTTTACAGAGCCAATTAAGAAAGAATTAGAAATTTTTCACGAGCGATTTAAAGAGCAGATGCGTTCTCGAGTAGCTCTTGTTGATCTTATCGTTCGTTACCTTTTGAAACAAAAAGGTAAAAAAATTCGACCGACTCTTGTATTACTATCAGCAAAGACGTTGGGAGAGGTAAACGAACATACATATCGCGGTGCTGTTCTGGTAGAGCTTCTCCATACTGCTACACTTGTTCATGATGATGTTGTAGATGCTTCAGATACGCGAAGAGGTTTACCTTCTATTAACGCAATTTGGAAAAACAAAATTGCAGTTTTAATAGGTGACTATTTGCTTTCAAGAGGCTTACAAATTGCGGTTGATAATAATGAATTCGAATTTTTGAAAGTAATAACGAATACAGTCAAACGAATGAGCGAGGGAGAACTACTTCAAATTCAAAAAACAAGAAAATTAAATAATGATGAAGAGACTTATTTCAAAATAATTTCTGACAAAACAGCTTCATTAATCTCAACATGCACAATTATTGGTGCGATGAGCATAACAAATGATGAATACATAATAAATGATTTCAAACAATTAGGTGAATATATTGGAATTTCGTTTCAAATCACCGACGATATTTTAGATTTTGAAGGAACTAAAAGCATTTTAGGTAAACCTACTGGAAATGATTTAAGAGATAAAAAACTAACATTACCATTAATTTATGCTCTTAGAAATGCAGAAAAGTCTGAGATTAAAAACATCATCAACAAAATAAAAGGAAAACTTACACAGAAAGAAATTGATTACATTTTCAGTTTTGTTAATAAATATGGTGGTGTAGAATATGCAAGAAAAAAAGCGAAAGAATACTCTCAAAAGGCATTGGATATTTTAGAAAAATATGACAATGCACCTAGTAAAGATGCATTAAAATCATTAATTAATTTCATTTTGGAGAGAAAAAACTAACCATAAAGATTAAGTTTGCTCATTTCTCATTCGAAGAGTTAAAACAGGCACAGGTGATTTCCTTACCACTTTTTCAGCAGTGCTTCCAAACAGAATATGTTCAATACCAGTATGACCATGAGATGCAATTATAATCAGCTCAGACTTTGTCTCTTCAGCTGTATTAATAATTTCGATAAATGGTTTACCTGTTTTGACGATGTAGTTTGCTTTAATTTCTTGAGGAATTTTCTCGTTTATAATTTTGCGTAGTTCTTCTTCAGCTTTCGATTGAATTTCGAAATCCACTTGATTAATTGGAATTTGACCAAGCCCAAAATCACTAGGATAAACTATTGGTTCGATCACATAAACTAGGATTAGTTCGGACTGAAATTTTTTAGCGAATGCTATTGCATAATCGAGCGCCATTTTTGAATATTCTGAAAAATCTAGCGGAACAAGAATTTTTGAAATTTTTAATTCCATAAAACCCCCTTATGATTTCTTTTCCATCTGAATCAAATCGTATAGATTTAAGTAATCTTGATTTAAGATTCTCAACTTTTCAACCAGTATTTGAGTAAATCCCAATAAAATTTTTACACCCAATTCTGGATCTTTATGAATTAGTTCTAACAAATCTGGACGGAAAATTATTAATAATCTTGTTTCAGTGAGAGCAGTAGCCGTAGCTGTTCTCAATCCTTCAGTTAAAACCGTTATTTCCCCGAAAAAGTCTCCAGAAAATAAAATAGCAAGTTCTTGTTTCAATCCAGATTTAAAAGTATGAGAAATTTCTACTTTTCCACTTTCAATTATAAACATTGCCACCCCAGGGTCACCTTCAAAAAATATTACTTCATTTGGTAAATATTCTCTCACCTGGACAATTCTTTTGATTTCTCTTAGCTCTTTTTTTCTGAGTTCACTAAAAGCGGGAAACTTTTTTAATAAAGAAATTATTTTAACATCATCACTCGATGTTTTAAAGATGTTTGACCATAAGCTACTTTTAACTTGAATTAAGTTTGATTTATTTTCCATCTGTTTACCCTTCTTTTACTAAAGTTCCACATTCTGCAATTCGCCATAATTCTTGACAAGGGAATTGGTTTTCATAAAGTGCTCTACCAATAATAACTGAATCAACTCCAATCGATGTCAATTCTAATAATGAAATCAGATCTTTATAACCTGACATTCCCCCAGATGCAGTAATTTTCAAACCAGTTTTTTCACCAATAAGTTTTAGTAATTCGATGTTAGGTCCTAACATTAATCCATTCCTCTCAACATCAGTAACAATTAATCTTTGAACTCCAATTTCTTTTAAGTTCAAGCCTAAACTTATTGGATTTAAAGCAGAAGTTTCTTTTCTTCCTTTTATAATTACTGCGTTTTTAATGATGTCCATTGATATTATTATTTTATCAGGACCAAACTCATCAAGTGCTTGTTTAACGATTTCAGGATTTGTAACAGCTAGTGTTCCAAGTACGACGCGTGAAGCACCTAAACTTAAGACTGTTCGGATTTTTTCGATTGTTCTAAGACCACCACCAACTTGAACTGGGATTACCACAGCATCGATTAACTTTTCAATGATATGGAGATTTTTATTAGAGCCGTACCACGCGCCATCAAAGTCTACAACATGAAGACACTTTGCGTTTTCTGCGCGCCAAATTTTAGCCATTTCAACTGGATCATCAGGATAGATTCCACTGGCTACTTTAGGAATTCCCTGAACAATTCTAACCAGTTTTTCATCTTTTATATCGATTGATGGTATTACAAGTAACTGTGTCTGAAAAACTTTTGATGGCATTTTTTTGTTGCAACTTTTTCGTTAACAAAATAAGAAAAATTTGTTTTTGTATGAAAAATTACTAGTCTATTTTATGAGGTTAAGTCATTTTATGTTTCCTGGTTCAAATTGAAATCAACTTCTGAAATTCCCTTTTTAGATTAGGTTAGGGATGTAAGTAAATATTATTTTTGTAAGTATTAAACAGGGAAAATTTATGTACAAATTTGTAATTCATGGTGGAAAATCCTTAAATGGGGAAATAGAAATTAGTGGAGCAAAAAATGCACTTCTCGGACTTCTACCTGCAACGATTTTAGCAAATGGTGAATTTATTTTTGAAAATGTACCGGATTTAATAGACGCAAAAAGTATGATTAGACTTCTCGAGAATATGGGTGAGGAAATTGAATTTCGAGGAAATAGAATCATTGTGAGAAATCACGGATTGAGGTCGTATGATGCACCATATGAATTTGTTAAGAAGATGCGAGCTTCCGTGTATGTTCTTGGACCAACGCTTTCTAGATATGGATATGCAAAAGTTTCGATGCCAGGTGGTTGTGCATGGGGACCAAGACCTATAAATTTTCATATCGAAGCAATTCAAAAGTTAGGTGCAAGTGTAGAAATTGACCAGGGTTACATAATAGCTAAAGCTAATAAGTTAATTGGAACAAAAATAGTCTTTAACACTCCAAGTGTTGGTGCCACAGTTAATACATTGATGGCATCTGTTTTAGCCAAAGGTACAACGTTGATATCTAATGCAGCCATAGAACCAGAGGTTACTGCAATTGCAAATTTTTTGAATAAAATGGGAGCTAAGATATCAGGTATTGGAACTAAGTTCATTGAAATTGAAGGGGTAGATGAACTGCATCCTGCATCGGAAATCGTTATCCCGGATAGAATTGAAGCTGGTACGTTATTAATTGCCGGTGCAATTACTTCTGGTGAAGTAAAAGTTACTAAATGTAATCCAAATCATTTAAATGCTTTAATCGATAAACTTATAGACGCAGGTTTTGAAATTTCAACGGGACCAGATAGTGTTCAATTGAAAACGATTAATGAAAAAATTAAACCTGTTGATTTAGAGACAGAAGTATATCCCGGTTTTCCAACGGATTTGCAAGCACAATGGATAAGTTTGATGAGTATTGCAAATGGAGTTTCAGAGGTTACTGATAATATTTATCATGATAGATTCAATCACGTCCCAGAGTTAAATCGACTTGGTGCGAATATTACAGTTAAAGGAAATACTGCAATTGTTAGAGGTGTTAATGAACTTAATGGTGCAAAAGTGATGTCAACCGATTTAAGAGCCAGTGCTTCCCTTGTACTTGCAGGCTTGGTTGCCAAAAATGTAACTGAAGTATTAAGAATTTATCATATAGATCGTGGTTATGAAAGGATTGAAATGAAATTAAAAAAATTAGGTGCAGATATCGAACGTGTTCAAACAGACGAATATTAATTTGAAGAATTTTTTACTCACTCGTTCGAAGTTTTTTGCTATAAGTTTTCTCCTAATTGGACTTAGTCTTTTACTTGCATATTTTCCATTGCTTAAATCACTTGACATTGAATTAGCTATTGTAATCGGATTAAAGTACTCAAATGCAGGTGGATTTTTATCAGTTAAAGTTTTTAAAAATAAAAGTAGATTAAAAAAGTTCTTAATACAAGGATTTATTTCGATTTTAATAATTTATTTCGTTTCATTAGACTTTAAAGAGCCATGGTCAGATTTGGATTTTCTGATGGAGTCAACTTTTGATGAGACTGTTAAACCTGAACTTGCTCACGTTTTTCTGGGAGAATATTCAAAGTATACCCTCCGTGTGGCTGGAAAGGTTAATCTCGGAGGAATTGAAGGAGGGGAAACAGCTATTGAAACTGAATGGCTCGAAAAGGAGTCCCACTATTATGCCGCAATAATTAACAAATTTATTTCTCCCATTAAACTACAAAATGTTTTTGATAATTATACTTTTGTCACAAGTTTATCTTCAATAAGTTACATGGTGAGTGGTTCTTTCTGTAGGTACCCGATTGAGAAATTTGGAATTGAGAAATTTATTTTAATATATCAAACTGCGAATATTATAGACGACTATAATAAAGTTTTATCGATTCAAAATCAGAATGCAAAAGATTCATTTCTAATTATGTGTTAACAAAATTAGATAGAATTGAGGCGAAAATCTTGTTTTTAAGTCAATCAATTTTTCTTATGGATTGTTTAAATACTATTGCACGTATTGAGAATTAAGCTAATCGACTAGCTGAATCAAGCAGATTTGCTAATGCTGAAAATATTTACGAAACGATTTTAAGAAAATCTAATTCAGAAAAGTATCTTATGAAATAGGTTGTTATGCTTCTACGACTTGTTAAGTTTGAAAATGCAATTACAGTATTTAATAAATTTTATCAGCAAAATCAGATGAGTATTAATAATTTAAGTTCAATACTTCCCCAATCGTATTTATTTAGCTTAATGGGAGATTTTGATGATGGAGAAAAAGTTATCGACGACATATCTAAATTAAAAAGTTCATCTCGATATAACCAATGGTTAGAATTGATTAAAATACTGGTTCGAAATTTTAACATTTTATATGAGTATCTCGAAACAAACACTAAAAATTTAAATGAAAAATTTCTAACTCCTGTTTCATCATCTATTTCTATCTTACGCTTTTTTATAAATCAACTCAATAAAAAAGAGTTAGACAGGTTAATGAGTTTCGAGAATAATTTCTCTACCTTAGAGGAATATTACTATCATTATATTAATTTAAATGACTTTAGTAATGCGAATCAAATTCTCAAAACATAGACAAAAAAAATCTTATCAAGATAAATTTGGAGAAAAAATTTACGAAAAGATGAAACTTATTTTTAATGAATTAATAAAACAGGATAAATGATTTCTAATATCAATTTATTTCCAGAAAAAGATCCTACCATAACTTCATTAATTGAGAAAATTGGTCAATTCTCAGACTTAAACAATTTTGAATCTTACATCGTTGGTGGTTATGTCCGGGATAGAATTTTGGGTCGTTCAAGAAACGAATTGGACATTCTTGTAGTTGGCGACGGAATTAAATTTTCAAAGCTTTTAAGTAAAGAATTAGGGGCAAAAAATTTAATAATCTACAAGAATTTTCGCACTGCCTTGATCGAATTAAATGAGGTAAAAATTGAAATTGTTGGTGCCAGAAGGGAATCTTATCGTCCAACAACGAGAAAGCCCCTGGTTGAAAAAGGAACATTTGAAGATGATATCAAACGAAGAGATTTTACAATTAATACAATTGCATTTTCTATTAATAAAGATCGATTTGGTGAAATTATAGATTTGTTTGATGGTTATAGTGATATTCAACGAAGATTGATTCGAACTCCACTTGATCCTTTTGTAACATTCAATGATGATCCGTTAAGAATAATGAGAGCATTTCGGTTTGCTACCCAACTTAAATTCGATGTAGATGAATTGACTCTCGATGCAGCCGAAGAAATGAGAGAACGTCTTAAAATTGTTTCAAAAGAAAGAATAGTTGATGAATTTTTCAAAATTTTATCAAGTGAACAACCGTCAATCGGACTTTCACTGATGTTTAAGACAAAAGTTCTTGAGGTTCTCTATCCCGAAGTTGCCGCTATGGCTGGAGTTGAACAAAGAAAAGATAATCATCATAAAGATGTTTTCTGGCATACATTAGAAGTATTAGATAATGTTGCAAAAGTTTCTAACAATATCTGGTTAAGACTTGCCGCCTTATTTCATGATATTGCCAAACCCATAACAAAGGCATATGATGAAAAAGTCGGTTGGACTTTTCATGGTCACGAAGAAATGGGTGCCAGGATGGTAAAAAAACTTTTTCAAAAGTATAAATTTCCAATTCATAAAATAGATTATGTTAAAAAATTAATAAGATTACATTTACGACCAATAGCACTTGTAGATGAAAATGTTTCAGACTCAGCATTGAGAAGACTGATTGTTTCTGCAGGTGATGATTTAAATGACTTAATAACTCTTTGTAGATGTGATATAACTTCAAAACGTCCTGAGAAAATTCAAGAGTATCAGAGAAATTATGATTTAGTTGTAAAGAAAATTCACGACGTACTTGAGCGTGACAAATTACGAGCTTTTAAATCGCCTGTCAGGGGAGAAGAAATTATGGAAATGTTTAATCTCACACCTTCCAAAGCCGTTGGTATGATCAAAAAGAAAATTGAAAATGCAATTCTTGATGGGACGATACCAAATACATATGAAGCCGCCAAGGAGTTTCTGCAACAACATTACGATGAAATTTCTAAAGAAATTGAGCCGTATCGTCGTAACTAAAAAAATATAAAAAATCGGAGTTAAAATGAGATTCTTCTATATTCTTACTTTCCTTTTATTCTACTCGCTGGGGTTAACTCAAAATACTCTCAAGTTTAATCTAAATGACGTTATTAAAATTGCTGTTGATCAAAATGTGTTTATCAAACAAGTTGAAAATAATCTTAGTTTAGCTAAAAGTGATTTGCTTAACTCTTATGGCAACATACTACCAAATTTAAATGCATCAGCAAACTTTTCGTGGACCAGATCAGAAGATGAAGGCGGAGTTTTAACTTTTGGTGGTTTAACTATTCCACTTCCACCAACAAGAGTAGAATCTCGTTCATATTCAACTGGTATTTCGTCTAATTTAACTTTGTTTGATGGGCTTTCTAGTTTTTATTCTATTTATCAAAGTAAAACAAGTTTGGAATCGTCTCAAAAAAAACTTGAGCGAATTAAGCAGGATATTGTATTTCAAGCAATTGTAAAGTATGTAAATTTATTAAAAGCAAAAAAATTGTTAGCAATTCAAGAAGAAAACTTAAAATGGAACAAGAAGAGTTTAGAGACAATTATCGAGAGAAACAGAGTAGGTCAGTTAACTTTAGCTGATGTGTACCAACAACAAGTAAACTTTGGTAATGCCGAGTTGTTACTAATTCAAGCTCGTAATAATTATGAAAGTCTAAAGAACGATTTAATTTCATTCTTGAATCTTGACGTCGCTTTACCATATGAATTTGAAGACTTATCATTAGAACTAAATCTTATTAATCAGTCACAAGAAATTCTGAATCAGCATTTTGATTTTAATCAACTTGTTCAACAAGCGTTGGAAAATAGAGCAGATTATCATGCGCGCTATCTTGATGTTTTATCAAATCAATACGCCATTTCTATTGCAAGGGGTGCTTATTTCCCGCGGTTAGTTGCATCAATTAATGCAAGTATGAGAGCAAATCGTTTAAGTGACTTGGATAAGTCCAGAACATATATAGCATCATTAAGTTTGAGTGTGCCAATTTTTAATGGCTGGACAATTGCCAATAGAGTTCAACTTGCACAGGTTAATTATAAGAACAATAAACTTCAGCTTGATGAATTTGTCAAAGAATTAAAGATAAATATCAAAAAAGCATTACTTGACCTCGATGCCGTTCGCAAAAAACTTGAGGTGAATTCAAAGAATGTTCTTGCTGCTGAGGAGAATAAAAAAATCAATGAGGAAAAGTATTTGTTGGGTGCAAATACTCTTCTGAACCTTTTGATTGCAAATTCTCAACATGTTCAAGCACAAAATGAACTTATAAACTCAACTTACGATTATTTAATCTTGAAAAAGCAAATTGAATATTTGACAGGCATTTTGGAAACAGAATATTAAAAATTATAGGAGATTGTATAATCATGAAGAATAAAAAGAATAAAAGAAAAAAATTGGTCGTAATATCAATAATAAGTGCACTGACTTTAACTTTAATTTTACTCGCCATTTTGGGTACGAAAAAAGAAAAAGTAATTCTAGTTCAAACTGAGAAAGTTGTAAAACGTAATATTACTCAGGTTGTTACAGCGACCGGGAAAATTGAACCTGAATTTAAGGTAGTTATTACTCCAGAAGTTTCTGGTGAAATTGTTGCTTTACCAGTTAAAGAAGGACAAAGAGTCAAAAAAGGTGAATTACTTGTTAAGATAAGGCAGGATCAATATCTCGCACAACGCGATAGAGCTCTTGCTAATTTAGCTTCTGCGAGAGCTAATTTGAACATTCAGAAAATTCAGCTTCAAAAGATTGAATCAGATTACATTAGAATTCTTGAACTTTATCGCAAAGGACTTTCGAGCGATTCAGAACTTGAGGCTTTAAAAGCTCAACTTGAAACAACAAAAGCTCAATTACAATCTGCAGAATCAACAGTTCAGCAAATGGAAGCAATGGTAAAAGAAGCTAATGAGAATCTTGCTAAGACAACGATTGTTTCGCCTATGGATGGAGTTGTAAGTCAATTAAATATTAAGTTGGGTGAACGAGTTCTTGGTACTGGTTTTACTCAGGGGTCGAATATGATGACTATTGCTGATCTTTCAAAGATGGTGGCAGTTGTTGATGTGGATGAGAATGATGTTGTGTTAATTTCTTTAAGTGATAGTGCAGTGATTAAAGTTGATGCTTATCCCGGAAAAACATTTACAGGCTTAGTATATGAGATTGGTAACACGGCTAAAAGCAAAGGATTAGGCACACAAGAGGAAGTAGTAAATTTTGAAGTAAAAATAAGAATTCTGGATGCAAAAGATTTAATACTAAAACCGGGCATGTCTGCCAATGCAGAAATTAGAACGGAAACCAGGAATAAAGTGATAGCTGTGCCAATTCAAGCGGTTACAATTCGTGGTGGAGAAGAAAGCAAGGAGAAAGAAAAAGATTCGGAGGACGAGCTGGCAACAGTTGATTCACCACAAAAAAGTGAAAAGAAAGCAGAAGAGGGTGTTTTTATTTTGAACAATGGTAAAGTAAAATTTGTTAAAGTAAAAACAGGCATTAATGACGATAGATTTATCGAAATAATTGAAGGATTGAAAGGTGATGAAGAAGTTGTGACAGGAAGTTATAGAGCAATCAATCGTGAATTGAAAGATGGTACACGTGTGAGAGTGGAAAATAAAACATCAAAGAAAACTTAATAACAATCTTAAATAAATAAGAAGTTAAATAAAAAGTGGTAATTGCATGAATGACGAAAATCCAATCATTATTGAAATGAAAGACATTACAAAAACTTACATTGTAGGACTCGAACATGTACATGCACTGAGAGGAATAAACTTGAAAGTTCGCAAGAATGAATACATTGCCATAATGGGTCCATCCGGTTCGGGTAAATCTACGCTGATGAACATAATTGGATGTCTTGATACTCCAACGACAGGTTTATATTTATTTAATGGGATGAATGTAAGTGATATGGATGATAATCAACTTGCAAAGATTCGTAATAAAGAAATTGGTTTTGTGTTTCAAACTTTTAATTTGCTTCCAAGGTCAAATGCATTACATAATGTCGAGTTGCCATTAATCTATGCGAATGTATATTCTCAAGAAAGAAAAGAACGGGCAGTCCGGGCATTGAACAGTGTAGGACTTGGTGATAGAATTCACCATAAGCCGAATGAATTAAGCGGTGGCCAAAGGCAACGTGTAGCTATTGCAAGGGCTCTAGTAAATAACCCTTCTATAATTCTCGCCGATGAGCCAACTGGAAATTTAGACTCCAAAACCGGTGAGGAAATAATGCAACTTTTTGAAGAACTTCATCAAAAAGGAAATACAATAATTCTTATTACGCATGAAGAATACATAGCTGAACATGCGAAACGCATAATACGGCTTCGGGATGGTTTGATAGAGTCAGAGGAAATTTTTACGACTAGAAAAGTTATGGTGTAAAAATGTTTTCCAAACTAAAAGAGAGTTTTTTTATATCAATTTCTGCAATACTTGCCAACAAGATGAGGTCGTTTTTGACAACCCTTGGAATTATTATTGGAGTTTGTTCAGTAGTTCTGATGTCTACGGCAATAAAAGGTGTAGATAATTCTTTTCAGCAGGGTATTAGTTCTTTGGGTTCAGATGTTCTATATATTGACAAGTTTGCCTGGTTTAGTAGCGAAGAATTTTGGAAAATGAGAAATAGACCAAACATAACATATGAAGATTATGAGAAATTTAAATCGCTTGTGAACTTACCTTTAGCTGTTGCACCGCAAGCAATTTCAGTTCGAAACATAAAATTTAGGGAAAAGACTGCAGAGGCAATTTTTGTAACTGGTTCGACGACAGAATATTTAGAAACGACAAACTTCTCATTTAAGTCAGGAAGATTTTTTTCTGAGATAGAAAGCGAAAGTGGCCGCGATGTTGTTGTACTAGGTTATGATATAGCCGAAACTCTTTTCGGTAATATTGATCCGATTGGATCTATAGTAAAAATAGGTGGTTTTAATTATCAAGTTGTTGGTGTTTTAAATAAGCAAGGAAGTAATTTACTTGGAGCTTTTAATCCGGATAGACAAGTTTACGTACCTATAAAATCGTTGTTTCGTCACTTTGGTTTAAGCTGGCGTTCAATAACTATTGTTGTTCGGGCAAAGAATTCTCAACTTCTGGAGGAGACTAAAATCGAAGCAGAGCAGGTAATGCGTCAGGTAAGAAGATTAAAAGCTTATGAGTCATCTGATTTTTCTATCAATCAACAAGAAGGACTTATACAGATTTATAAAAACACTGTTGGAGTGATACAAATTGGTGGTTTGTTTATCACTGGACTTTCACTTTTTGTGGGCGCTATTGGCATTATGAATATAATGTTTGTTTCTGTTAAGGAAAGAACAAGAGAAATTGGGATCAGAAAAGCAATTGGTGCAACAAAAAGAATTATAATGGCCCAATTTTTAATGGAATCTTCAATTATTAGTATGATTGGAGGACTTATTGGATTATTTTTCGCTATTGTTTTAAGCTACGTGATTGATCAGTTTATTCCTACATCTGTGCAAATTTCTGCAGTATTAATTGCGATTGTAATTTCGTTGTTAACTGGTATTCTTTCAGGACTTGCACCGGCATATAGTGCTGCAAAGTTAGATCCTGTAGAATCTCTAAGATATGAGTAAGCCATGGATTATAAAGAATTATTAAATCAATCTTTCTACTCACTTAAAGCAAATAAATTAAGAGCATTTCTCACAATTCTTGGAATTGTAGTTGGAATTTTTTCAATCATTGCGATAATGACTATTGTGACGATAATCCAGAACAGTATTGAGAGTGGTCTTTCAGAACTTGGAACAAACACATTTCAAATTCAAAAGTTACCAGCATTTAGAAGTGGTGACCCTAAGGAAAGAGCAAAATATTTGAAACGAAGAAACATTACCTATGAGGAATTTCTTCAATTAAAAGATTTGCTAACTGATGCAAAATATGTTGCTGCTGAAAGATGGAAAGGTGGTTTGGTTGCAAAG
>Ga0209721_1000182_pt1 | contig 63006 bp, 39 predicted proteins | sample TshhotsprinmetaG_FD_184139 | JGI IMG/M metagenome (GOLD analysis project Ga0209721, IMG submission 184139) | Hot spring microbial communities from South Africa to study Microbial Dark Matter (Phase II) - Tshipise hot spring metaG (SPAdes)... | ecosystem: Environmental > Aquatic > Thermal springs...
TTGGGCGGTTAACAGAACACGTTAGCCTTAATAGAACACGATAGCCTTAACAGAACACGATAGCCTTAATAGAACACGATTGTCTTAACAGAATACCATTGTCTTAACACAACACGATTGTCTTAACAGAATACGATGGCCTTAAATGGGTTTTAACTGCGGTAAGACTCATGTCGAAGGAATACCGTTTAGAGGTCAACGGAACACAAATGAATCAAATGGCTTCTACCCACGATCTTCCGAAGCAGTATGATCATCATGCCGCAGAGGAGCGATGGTACCCATTTTGGGAAAGCCGCGGCTATTTCCACAGCGAACCCAATCCTGCCAAAAAACCTTATACGATCGTCATCCCCCCGCCGAATGTCACGGGTGCCTTGCACCTTGGTCATGCCCTGAACAATACCCTCCAGGATATTTTGATCCGACGAAAGCGGATGCAAGGTTTTGAGACCCTTTGGGTCCCCGGCACCGATCATGCGGGGATCGCCACCCAGGCGGTTGTGGAACGTCGCCTTTGGTTGGAGGAACGAAAAACCCGACACGATCTGGGGCGAGCCGCATTAGTTGCCCGGATTTGGGCCTGGAAAGACGAGTACGAAAACCGCATCCTCAATCAACTGAAGCAAATGGGATGCAGTTGCGATTGGGCTCGTACGCGCTTCACCTTGGATCCCATTTGTACGCAAGCGGTTCGCCACACATTTTTCCGTCTCTTTTGCGAGGGTTTGATCTATCGGGGCAAACGGCTCGTCAACTGGGACACTACGCTTCAGACCGTCGTCAGCGACGATGAGGTTTTCCACGAGCAAGTCGCCGGTCATTTCTGGTATTTTAAGTACCCGGTGATCGATCCCCGCCCCGGTGAACCTACCCACGTCACCATCGCCACGACGCGGCCCGAGACGATGCTCGGCGATACGGCCGTAGCGGTGCATCCGTTTCCCGCGCAAGCTTTGGAGGAAGCTTCCCGAGATTTGGAAAGAAAATGGACCACCGCTTCGGAACGTGAACGTGCGGAATTGGAGTCGGCTTTAGAGGACATTCGCCGCCGCCAACGGGAGCTTTTGCCGGAGTTGATTCGGCTGCGGGACATGGCTTCAGATGGTCGGAAGATCCTCCTGCCGCTCCTGAATCGGGAAATCCCGCTCATTTTGGATCTCTGGGCCAAGCCGGAAATGGGTACCGGCTGCGTGAAAATCACCCCGGCCCATGATCCTAACGACTATCTCGTGGGGCAGCGTCACGAGCTACCGATGATCAACATTTTGAACCCGGACGGCACTTTGAACGCCAACGCCGGTCCTTACCAGGGCCAAACAATCCTCGAAGCCCGCGAGAATGTCGTGCGGGATATGGAAGCGGCCCGCCTACTGGTCAAGGTAGAAGATCGCCTCATCGACCTGGCGCATTCCGACCGTTCCAAAACTCCCATCGAGCCGATGCTCACCGACCAGTGGTTTATCGCCATGGCCGACTTGGCGCAAATGGCGATGGATGCGGTCAGTGATGGTCGCGTAAAAATCATTCCCCCTCGCTATGCGAAGGGCTATCTCGACTGGCTGAGCGAAAAACGCGATTGGCCGATCAGCAGGCAGCTATGGTGGGGGCATCAGATCCCTATTTGGTACTGCGAGACAGCCACGGAAGAGGAAATTGCCAAAGCCTTCGCCGGACGAGACGATATCGCTTGGCGTTGGGACGAAGAAGGAAAACAGTGGCTCATTTGCGTCCGGGAAGGGGAAATTGCAGAGGATGCGATTCCCGGCCATCGCCTTCGTCGCGAGGAAGATGTCCTGGATACTTGGTTTAGTTCGGCTTTGTGGCCGCATTCCACACTGGGCTGGCCCGATCAAACCCCCGAACTCCAGTACTATTATCCGACCAGCACCCTAGTCACCAGCCGCGACATCATCACGCTTTGGGTGGCTCGGATGGTCTTGGCGGGCCTCCACAATGTGGGCAAAGTTCCCTTCCACGAGGTTTATATCCATCCCAAAATCTTGGACGCCTATGGAGAAGGCATGTCCAAGTCGAAAGGCAACGGGGTGGACCCGGTCGATGTGATGGAAAAATTCGGGGCAGACTCGTTGCGATTTGCCCTGGCTTATTTAACGACGGAAACCCAAGACATCCGGATGCCGGTGGACTTCGAGTGCCCGCATTGCCACCGCTTCATCGAGCAGACCCGCGAAAACCGCGTTTTGCCGCGATTGCGCTGTCCGCACTGCCATCGGGATTTTGCCACCCAATGGGCCGAAAAGCCGGAAGATAAAGCCCTGCCACGGGGACTGGTGGTCAGCGAACGCTTCGAAGTCGCACGCAACTTTTGCAACAAGTTGTGGAATGCCGCCCGTTTCGCGCTGCTGAACCTCGAAGGTTACACCCCTATTTCAATCGCGATGGAGCAACTGGAACTCGAAGACCGGTGGGTACTAAGCCGCCTGACCCGGGTCATTCAGGAGGTGGACGACGCCCTCGAGCAATACCGGTTCGCCGAGGCGACGCGGATCCTTTACGAGTTCGCATGGGACGAGTTTTGCAGCTTCTATGTCGAGATGGTGAAAGCCAGGCTCCAAGAGCCAGGCAAACGGGCAGTGGCTCAGGCGGTTTTAGTCTGGGTCTTGGATCAACTCGTGCGGTTGCTCCATCCGTTTGTCCCCTTTGTCACGGAGGAGGTATGGCAACACCTGGCGAAGGTAGCCCCGGTGCGGGGTCTCGAATCTCACGAAAAGGCGGCCGAAAGCATCATGATTGCTCCGTGGCCGAAGGCCGAGCCTAAGTGGTGCAAACCCCAAATCGAGGAGGAATTTCGACAATTCCAGGAACTGCTCCGGGCGGTCCGCGAAATCCGAAGTCGGCAAAATGTGCCGCCTCGGCAGATGATCGATTTTACCGTTCGATGCTCCCCGGAAACGGCTTCCAAAATCCAAAAAATGGAGCCTTATTTCCACCTCATGGCGAAAGCTCGGCCGGCGGAGCTCGGTCCGGAGGTTAAGGCCCCCACGATGGCCGCGCACGTCAGTCTGCCGGGTGTCGAAGTCTATGTGGACCTTGCCGGGCTCATCGACCGCGATCAGGAAATCAGGCGCAAACAGCAAGAACTTTCGCGGTTGACAGAAATGATCGACAAGAAAAAAGCGAAACTCAATGACCCGCAGTTCCGGCAGCGAGCTCCGGCAGCAGTCGTCGAGCGCGAACGGCAAACCCTGGCCCAGCTCGAAGAACAGTATAAGGTGGCTTCCGCCGCCTTAGAGCAAATTCTGCAAGTGCAGACGAAATCGTAGGCTGCCCATTGAATAATTAGTGCACACGAAATGAATAATTAGTGCACACGAAATCGTAAGCTGCTCATTGAATAGTTCAGGAAAGGTCTACCCCATTCAAGGGTAAAAATCGTCCGTCTCCTGGCTTATCGTTCCCCTCCCCACTCCATCTGGCCAAATACGTGTCCGCAGCACCCCAAACGGCATTGGCCCACGGCACCTCTCCGGTAACCCGGATTAAGCCGCAGTGATCTACTTTGCCCCGGTCCAAAATGATAGCTGCCTTTAGCCGCGTCATTTCCTCTTCTAGAACGCGTCCCATTGAAAGCGGGAAAGCCGGTCGGTTCCACAAAGCCGCTACTCTGAAATTTTCGTCGCCTCAAGAGTAGCCACTGGGAAAGGACTCTAAGCTTCAAAAGAAAAATTCTCTCGCAAAAGGCGGCAAAGCTTCCTGTGTTTCAGGAGGCGAAAAAGCCTCCCACGCTTAAAAAACGAAAGGCCGAGCAAGCGTGCTATTCTCACGTGATATTCTCATATGTGCGAAAAGGGTCTCTTCGCCTCAGGAGCTAAGTTTCGCCTCAGGCTCAGGATGGAGAACGCCCGAGACCTCCTCTGCGGGGTCTCTTCGCCTCAGGAGCTAAGTATTGACCTCGCGACGAAGTAACCAGGTGCCCCAGCCGGCAAAAATCAGGTTACCTCCCCACACGCACCAGGGTGGTAACATCCCGCTTTTTGCCCCATCTACGCCTAAGGCCAAAAAGGGGTAATAAAGCACGAGAATCGGAACGAAACACAGAAAGAAGCTCGTCAGGATTTCCCGACTCCGGAGCCTCATCGCCATCGCTCCTCCCACCAGCACAAAGCAAAAGCAGCTAAAGCCCGCCGCCCAGCGACGATACGGCTCCGTTTGAAGTCGCTGAATTAACCCCCGCTTATATTCTAAAAGTTCTTTTCGCTCGCTCCATTTTTTCGCGCCGAGTTCTTCCCACGGCCCCATGAGGAGCGTCCGCACGAATTCGACCGCGGTGTCAGCCTCCAACTCCGCCAATTCTTCCCGTTGATGGCGAAGTTCCGCCCGTATGACCCTTAAAGGTAACCACGAGGGGTGATCAGAGGAGAACCGTTCGTGTGGGTTACCTACTTGCCACTCCTGCTCGTATTGATCGGCAAAACGCAGTTTAAGCTTATCCCCCACTTCCACGGTACCATTCCGCAGACGAACCCGCAGAATCCCGTGCTCCAAATCGGACTTGAGCTCTGCCACTTCGGCGGAAATGGTCATGGGGGGCTTATCCCCCGAAAGGCGGACCGTAATGGTCGGCGATATGAGCTTTCGACCATCTACCCGGCGGACGTGGATGGAGAGTCTTCCATGCGTATACTGATGCTGAAGCTTCAACATGTTATAGGCGATTTGCTCGGCAGCCTCTAAAACGACCCGGCAAATCCCCCACCGTCCCCAAGAAACCGCTACGTCATTCAGCCACACGGTGAGAAGGCTAAAAGCCACCGACAAAACGATCGCCGGGCTCAGCAGTACCGCCGGGGACACCCCGGCAGCCTTGACCGCCATAACCTCATTGCTTCCGGCAAGCCTCCCGTAAACCGCAGTTGCTGCAAGCAGGAGTGTCACCGGGAGGGCAACCCGAAGGGCATCCGGCAAAACATAGGGGACAAGCCGCAACAAGCAATCGAGGGGAAGTTTTTGGTTCAGGGCCTCGCGAACAATGCCGACCCCGAGCATCAACAAAGTGATGCTGATTGCCGCAATAGCGGTGGTCTTAAGAAGTTCCACCACAATATACCGAGTGATAATCCGCATGGACGCCCAATGTCATAATGGACGCCTCCTCGGTCAAGCCTAATTATCCCCATTCATGCTAAAACCGACAATTTTTCTATGCATTCCGAGTGACTTCCCGGGCGAGTTAGCTGAATCCACTATCAATTCGGCCGAGAATGCGCTATGAACGTCCCAATAAGCTTTAATAACTTCCCTAAAACTTTGAAGAATCTGCCCGAGCTTTGGAACCATTTCTTCAGTGAAACTCGGTGCGCGGTCGCAACCGCTCCGCGCGTGCCTCCGGGGACTTTCGTCGCGCAAATTGCGGTATTATGTGGTCCGGTCCGAATCAAGGGCAATCAAAAGGATTCGCTTGCGATTGCTAGGTAGGTAGATAGTGTACCGGATGAGCTTCTGCCGGCGAGCACGAGCAGTCACCACGGAGTGCTTTCTGGAGAAAATCGGGAAAAATCAATAGCGTAAGGGAAGGGGGGAATCAGCTTGCTTTTTGACGGCGGTTAACCTTGCTAACCTATTTGCATTCCTAAGTTTTTCACATCCGCTTTTGGATTTTCCGTTGAGTCATGTACTTTGCCAGCCCACCGTACTAACTTGTATTTCTTCGCTGGTGAAAGTTATTATTCCAGGCTGAAGTTTTTCTCCTTTTTTCTTCTGGGCTGACGGCTTTTTGTCGTGGCCGATATTTGCTGCCATCGCCGAAATCTGGCACGCGTGATCCGGAGAAGCTCTAACGAGGAGTTTTGAAGATCAAAAGGGCTCAATATTAGAGCGATTAATTTCGAGAATAAACACCAGGAAATGCGCGGTTCTTTGGGTCCGACCGTGGACCTCGGCCCAACGGATCGGGGATTGGAAAGGTTTTAGCCATGTCGACGGTTTATCCCGAGGGGGATTGGCGGGCTGCCATTGGTGCCCAAATCGGCGTTCTTCGCGTTCTGTCTTTCGGGATGGCCACTCCCCCACTTTTCATTCTGGCTATCGCCTGGTTTACGGGCCGCTTTGATCAATGGGGATCGCCGGAATTCACGATTCCGTACTTGCCGATGATCGCGATCGGCATTTCGATCTTGATGGGAATCTTGGCGGCGATTATTCCGTCGCGGCTTGTCCGTAGGTCCATAAAGGCTCTGATTGAGGGCAGTTGGCAGCTCCCTCAATCGCAGTCAAACCCGGCCAAGAACCAGCTGGCAGAATTGATCGAAGCCTTTGGGGAACCGGCGAAGGTTTGGGCCGTATTGTTAATGTCCGTTCTCTCGCGATGTACATGCTTAGAGCTTGCCGGGGTAGCTAATGCGGTCATCGTGTTGATTCAGCCACACTGGATACCACTGGTGCTTGCGCTGGCTTTCCCGGTGATCATCTTTGTCACCTTGCCTGGAAAAAACCAGGTGCTCTCCTGGATCGACGAGCAGCTTTGGCAAATTGAAAGAGAACGACAGTTGCAACGGGCAATGTCGCCGCGTATGCCGAAGAGCGAAACTCCGGAAGAGCCATCCTAAAGATCATTTCTCAGATTCTAAGCCCAATTGGCCGGATTGATTTAGAAGAAGCTCGAAAACACCGTCGATGCCCGAGGCCTGAGAGCACCTCTCTCGCGGAGGGCGAACGCAAAAGCTCGTCCGCACACTTCCTGGGTACCAGGAGAAGCTCCTTAAACCTTGTCGCTACGAGGACGCTCCTTAAAGCTTACGGTACCAGGACGCTTCGTAAACGCTGTCGGTACGAGGATAAACCCCCAGAACAAACAAGAAATAAAAGAAGGGAAAGAGGAAGACAAAAAGGAGGGTGCAAAACGGGATTTAGAAGGCGTGCCGGGGGGAGAGGCAATCGGCATTTTTAGGCCCCGATTCTGTAAGCTTCCGGCTCTTACCGCCTCGGAAAAGCGTTTCCTTTTGCCGTCAATAGCGCAGTGCAGGTTTGAGGAAAACCGCGATCTCAGGCACGACGCTTTTAGCGGCAAACCAATTGCCTCTTGAAGAGTTGGGGTCGTGCGATTCCCAAAGAAATTACCTCAGAGGATGCGGCAGCGTTGGTTCCGAGCGAATGGGCGGGTCCCCTTGCGTGCGCCTCTCAAAGAAATCACTCATGAGAACGCGGCCCCCAAATCGTCGGCCCCCCAAGGCTCCAAATCGAGTGGGTACCGGCCATACATTCGTATGGCATTCCACATGGCCAGGTAATTGCCGGGTTTCACCGACGAGTGAATGCTGTTGCTGCTGGAGACGATCAGCCCGCCACCATGCCCCGCTTTTCGGATCACTTCTTTGGTCTCCTCAACAACCTCCCGTTCTGTGCCGAAGGTTAGCGTATGAGCACAGTCCACATTACCTTTAAGCGCGATCCGATCTCCGTAATGCTGCTTCATCCAGCCGATATCTAGGCCCGCAATCGGGTCGATCGGATCCAGGCAATCGATCCCCGTATCGACGATCATGTCCAAAAGGGGCAAGATCATCCCGTCGGTGTGTTTGATGATCGGGAGGCCCGCATCGTGGAACCCCGCTACCACCCGCTTTAAGCCCGGCAAAAAGAACTTGCGAAATGCGGTAGGGGAAACAAACGGCCGCTCGGCGGAGGCGTAGTCATCCCCGGTAAATACAAAATCCGCGCCCCGTTGGGCACATTGCCGCGCCATCTCCAGATTCATCTCCACCGATAAATCCACCAGCCCATGAACTAATTCCGGTTCATCAATCGTGGCCATCAACAGGCGCTCGAAGCCGGCCAAATACCGAGGCAACGAAAAGACGTCGTTCAAATGAACTCCGATCGCTAGGCGGCCTTTATACTTGGCGACCAACCGTTCCAAACTCCGGTAGCGACCTAGGGCACGCGGATCCGGGGGTTGATACCGCCGCAAATCTTCCAGCGTCTTGATGGGACCATCGATCGGAAATGTATGTTCCTCAGTAGTGGCTTCCGAGATCACCCCCCATTCGTTTCGAAACCGATTCGGCGCAATTTGCTCTTTGTGAAAATCCGGAGCCGTCAGGATGGCATCCAAGCCCATCCGCAACGTGAATTCCTCCATCGACGCCCCTGGACAAATGGCCTCCCGCACTTTTCGGTCAATGATCCACTCAAAATGGGGGATCCGATCGGGCTGCTGACGGCGCAACACACACATCACACGTTCTGCGGAAGTCATTTCATCCATGGTCTGCGATCTCTGCAATCTTCGGACCCAAACGTTGCGCGAAAAGAATTCACCCCCGCGGATAATCAGTGCTTCAACCGGCGGATCATGAGTGCTCCTACCTACACGATGGGTGCCCTCGCCCTTATTGATCACTCGCCCTTATTCATCGTTGCCGTTGTTTATCAACCCAGAAAATTCGCTCGAATGGAGATAACTCTCTCGACAGGTAGCGACAATTCTCTCAGCATGCCCTGTTCCATGAACCTCGATCGTGTTTCGCACCGTAACCGCCGGTAACTCGCAGCAACCGGTCGCAAAAAGGAACGAGTGATTTGGCTCCGGGACCTGAGAACGACGCGATCCATGAGCCGGATTCGCTCCTCCGTGACCAACCATCTCTTGTAATCGGCGGTAACTTGCAATCAACCCTCATCCGTAATCAGGAACAATTCCCTCTCGGTAATTGATCGGTAAACAAGGCAAATAAACGATAGTCACCAAAGCGGGGTTAAGTGATGCTGGACGATTCGTAAGCGGGAGGAATTTATGCCTTATTTCAACCGGATCTCAGCAGGATCTAATCGTCAAGATCTAATATTCAGGGAAAGGTCTAATATTCAGGGAGATTAACCACCGGTTGAAATCCTCCATCCGGCCTCCGCGTTAAGATGCTCACTAATCGGCCTAAGGCATCCACCGCTGCCATTTCCAGCGAAGACTCGGCCGGATTTCGCCAAATGGATCGGCCATGTCTTACCGCTTCCAGCTCTTTTTCGTCCAAACACACCCGCGGCAGGTAAGTGACGGCGGCCAATGGGGGGAGGAGGTATTCGCGGTAATTCTCGGGTGTCAATCGATCGAACGGCACCGCGCTTTGTACCGTGAAATGTCCCACCTTCTCGCGAACTAACGCCGCCATCACCGCTGCGGTTCCCAAATGATGCGCAAGATCTCGCCCGATTGCCCGAACGTAAGTCCCTCCTCCGCACACGACTCGAAGCACAGCGCGCGGATATTCATACTCGAGTAGTTCAAGATGACTGATGATAACTTTCCTTACAGAGGGCACAATGGGGCGTCCGGCCCGCGCAAGTTCATACGCCCGTTTACCATGGATCTTTACCGCGGAATAAACCGGCGGTTGCTGCTCGATGGTACCGATCATCTTGCCCAACTGAGCGAGAATTTGTTCCCGCGTGGGCACCGGCGGATCCGGTAACTCCTTGACCGGCCCGTCGACATCATCCGTCGGGCTTTCCCGGCCCAGCAAGAAAGTAGCCAAGTATTGCTTTTGCAACCTTTGCACGTATTCGACCAGCCGCGTGGCTACTCCCAGGCACACCACGAGTACTCCCGTGGCCAGTGGGTCCAATGTGCCGGCATGACCTGCCCGCCGGGTCCCCACGATTTCCTGCACCCTATCGACCACGCTTCGGGAAGTAAGCCCCGGAGGTTTATCGATACAAAGTAATCCATTTACGGACATCGGCATCGTCACAAAAGCCGAGGAAAAACGTAACTGCTTCAGGATCTCCAATTCCAGGTGCAAGCGACCGGCATAAGACCGAGGTAATTGATTGACTAGAGACTACCCGCAGAGGATCGGAATTATGTCCTTCAATTTGTAGTCACCCGGCTGTGTTCAAACAAGTCGATACCTTCTTATGAACCTGAAAGCTTCTTACAGCATCGGGCGAAAGCTCAAAGCTCCGAAAACTTGCTTTCGAGGTAAGAAAGCAGGGGTTCCGCAGTGCGATCCGCACCCGTAATCCGCGTCACAAGTTCGCGAGCGTCAAACCGCTTGCCGTGTCGGTGAATCTTCTCTCGCAACCACTCCCTCAAGGGCCCAAATTCGCCGCGAGCGAACATCGGTTCCAGCTTCCCCAGTTCCAATTCCGCTTGTTGAAACCAGATCGCCGAGTAGATATTGCCCAAAGTATATGTCGGAAAGTACCCGATTGCGCCCCCCGCCCAATGGATATCCTGCAACAGGCCATCGCGGAAGTTCTTGGGGCGGATCCCCAAGTGCCGCTCGTATCCATCGGCCCATGCCTGAGGCAAGTCGCCAACAGATAATTCTCCCTCAATCAAAGGCTTTTCCAGCTCGAATCGAACCATGATGTGGAGATTGTAGGTAAGCTCATCGGCCTCCACCCGGATCAAACTCGATTCCACGCGATTAACCGCACGATACATCTCATCGACTGACCAGTGGTTTAATTCCGGAAAGTGCGCCTTGACTTTCGGAAGGATGTGAGACAAAAACCCCCTACTTCTGCCGACCAAGTTTTCCCACAAACGGGATTGCGACTCATCGATGCCCAGGGAAATCGGCTCCCCTAACGGTAAGCCGTACCACTCTACCGGGAGGCCCTGCTTATACAAGGCATGGCCAAATTCGTGAAGGCCCCCAAAAAGGGCTTTAGTAAAATCCTGGGTATCATACCGGGTGGTGATCCGGCAATCTTCCGGCCCCAACCGGGAGCAAAACGGATGGGCTGACTGGTCAAGCCTTCCCCGGTGAAAGTCAAAACCCACCTGGGCCAAAATTTCGCGCAGGAGGGCTTCTTGAGCGGCCGGCGGAAAACTACCCCGGATGCGGACCGCCGCGTGCCCGGAGGTCCGCGAATTCCGATCATTCAAAAGTCGGTGTAACCCCTGGCTCAATTGATCGAAAAGGGGAGCCAGAGATGCCGCCGTTTCGCCGGGCTCGTACGTGTCGAGCAAAGCGTCATACACGGGCTTTCCATTCGCCCAGATCGCTGCTTGTTCACGCTTCAAAGCCACAATCCGCTCGAGGTGCGGTGCGAAATGGGCGAAGTCGTCATTGCGTCGCGCCTCTTGCCAAGCTTGTTGTCCCAATACCGAGGCGGTCGCCAATTCCTCGACCAACCTACGCGGCAGCTTCGCTTTCCGCTGACACTGACGGTTCAAATGTCGAATGTTGGCCCCCGTGTCGCTGTGCGGATCACTGGCCAGGGCGCTTGCGGACATCGACTCCAAATTGGCCACCAGTTGCGGATTGGTCCAGCGCTCATGGATCATGCCTGCCAGGAGCCGTAATTGCTCGGCTCGATAAGCGGCGCCGGCAGGCGGCAACATCGTCCGCTCATCCCACCATAAGACGGAGGCAATGGATTCGAGCAAGGAGATCCATCTTGCTTCCTCACATAAATGTTGATACATCTGCTCGATTGTAATATTCATGTCACAATCAACTTTCTTGGCTTTAAAAACTGCAACTGACCCTAAAATTCTCGCTACCCTCATCCTCCGAGTACCATGCTCCGACCGACCCGGTACACCGTGCGAGTATCGAAGATCTGCCAGCGCACTAAGCTGTTGGAGTCTGTTATCTGCCCTAAATAGATAAATCTAAATAGATAAAACTCCGAGATAAAACTCCGAAAACCCAGCGGTTAGGCCTCGCCGAAACTCTTCGACAAATCCAAAGTTTACGCACCGGGTTTTGGTCGCGTAAGCGGTGATTCCCAGAAGCTTCTCTTAAGAATTACTTTTCTTAAGAATTACTTTTCCTGATATTTTGGCCGACCTCGCGCGTGCTCCAACACCGTGAATATCCCTAAGTCATTCGGCACCCAAGGGACGAGTTTCTGCCGGCTAGCTCCTAGGATAGATGATATAGATAGATTCGATGGGGCAAGCCGCCACCCAATCCCAGTTACTCCTCCCCGTTCAAAGACGAGCGGCAAATTGGAAAAGCCCGGCAAGATTTGGCGACTCAAAATCCAATTATGATCTTCATGGTTCGGCGAGACGATCCTTGCTATAGATGTTAGTTCTGCCGCGCGGGTCGGAAGAAGGTATATCTAGCAGAATCAGTACAAGGAGGGTTGCCCGTGAAACGAGGAATGTTTGTGGCTTTTGGTATCTTTGTGGCATTGGGCGTGGCATTTGTGTTGCCGGCCCAAGCGTTGGATTGGCTCAACCGGCCGCAGTACGACGCCGTAGCCTTCCACGAGGGGGAGAAACCCGGGGCTGATAATGCGGCCTGCTGCCCCGGCTGCGGCGATCTGAGCTGTGCCGGTACTTGTGGCTGCCCCGGTTGGGTTGGAGGGGCTGAGTTGCTTTTCATGGATCCTCACTCATCTGCGGGCAATAATTTCGGTGGTCCGGGTGGCCCCTACACCGAATGGGGATACCGGCCGGCGTGGCGTTTTTGGCTGGGCTACCAGGTCGCAAGTGGCCAGGGCATTCGCGTTCGTTACTTTGAGTTTGATCAAAACCAAGACTACTTCGATCCTCAACAGCCCGAGAACGCAGGTGTAACCGCCCTTAGCCTCGATTATGACGCTTGGTATATTGATGTGGAATATTTTGACACCATCCACCTGGGCGGCCAATGGACGGCACTCCTCCACGGTGGTATCCGTCATGCAGAACTCGCGCGCACCGATGAGATGACGTATGACTTTGAGTATTTTTCCTTTAATCGCTACCTCACCTCGAGTTGGGGCTTGACCGGCGGTCTGGAGCTTCGTCGGCCGTTGATTTGCAAATTGCAGATGTACAGCAATCTGCAGGGAGCTATTCTCTTTGGGGATAGCGATAGCTACACTCCCCAAGGGCAGATCGATAACCATCTCGAGAATGGTTCCCAAGCCATGTTCGAACTGGCGTTTGGCGTAGAGCGCACCTTCGACCTGGCCAGTGGTGCTCAACTATTTGGCCGAGTGGGTGTAGAAGCCCAATATTGGAACGATTTTGCTCGTGAAGTAGATTTTGCGCAAGGCGAATCGTTCGGCCTATTCGGTTATACATTTGCCGTGGGCTTGACCCGGTAAGTTGTGCCTTAGTGGCTGATTTTTCAAGCCCGAATGTAGTGGAAACGTAGTCCGAATTTCCCACGAATAACAACTAAGCCCCGACCGATCGCCAGATTTGCTCACGTTCGGGGCTAGGCACAATGGACCTGGGGTGTGGGCCAAAACCCACACCCCGGTTGTTTTTGGCAAAAACTAATGCCCACCTAAGACCCGAGACCCGCCTTATCCGCGCAAAATAATCGCCGGATTTTTAGAATTTAGCGAAATACGGTTTCGGGAATGTCTGGGCCTGCCAAACGGCAGGACCAGGGCAGCTTGCCTTGCGAATGGCAAGCTGAAGAGATTTGCCACCTATGATCGCCTCCAACCCTACCGCATCGGCCGACTCCACACGTCGCGCCGACCACTGGGGGCGACTGGCCGCCGGATACGGAATCAAGAGCGTTAGCATTGTCACAGCATCCTTTTTTTCCTGGGTCGATGCCTCAACATGCCACTGATTGGGAATCTGATCCCGCGGCGGCGGGTCATACCCGTCCCACTGGCGAAAACCGAGGGGAGCATCCGGCAAATACTGGGCGATCAAACCTGCTTTCGGCCGCTCCAAGTAAAGAACCTGCTTTTCGGGATCGATTGCGAACGGACTTAACGCATGGAGCATGAACTGAAATGTCGTCGGTTCGTTTGCTTCCAGCTCGTCGACGATCAAAATAACCGCCGGCAAAGCCGCAGAAGCCGATGGAGGTGTCCAGGAAGCCACGCGGCTTGCCGACCCAACCCGAGAATCTAGCGCGGATACCGCTTGTCCACTCCTACTTCTGTCGGCCGGTGACGACAACCGCGCAAACAAGATATGCCGTAAGGCTTTTTTGGCTTTGCCCGCGTAGGCGGCGGTGGCATCCCCGCAAAGGTAATCTACTCGCTCGGTGAGGTCGCTGGCCACGATTTGCCCCAGGGGATCCGGACGGTGTTTGAGTTGCCCCTCTTGCCCGATGAGCACCACATTGTGGGCCACCGTGCTATGAGCCCAACCGTAGTGAAACCTGCTCCCATGCAGGTCACGATAAACACAGGTAGTCAGCAGAGCTTCACCGAACGCATTGAGTTGGAAGCTATTCTGCGGATTATGTCCGTGACTTCGCGAACCGAATTGGCTCGCCTTAAACAAAAGATGCACGTCCCGGCTGCTGTCCAGCAAAGTGACGTGCAAACTGGCAACTCCAATTCCTCGAAAAATTTTCGATTGCGGCAGATCGGCCGGGGGCTTGGGCGGTGGCGGCGGCGACAATCGGGCACGGTACAAAAATCCTAAGATTCCGCCCGCAGGGTCCATGCGCCACTGCTGAGCCCACCAATGCCAGTAGGCGGCATGGCTATTGGCATCACGCCGGCCTGCCTGGCGGATGAAGTACTCCAAAAACCCACCCCACCCCTGGCTAGGAGTGCGGTAGGAAAGATCGCCAAAGCCACAATTCGGCGACCCGGGCGGGGCGACGTACAACGCGAAGTCTCCCACCTGATGAAAGAAGGGCTTTTTGAAGCCGTCGATCCGCAGCGCGGTTTGCGCGACATCGAGCCACCAAACCGCTTTCGACATATATCCGGCCCAGTAACTCAGACCTTCGTGCCAGCCCCCATCCTCATCAGCCCAAACAGGATAGCAGGCATAAAACTTGTTGAGTACATAATCCAGCCAAACTTCTGCCTCGGGAACCTCACCATACAGGGCGATCGCCGCCTCACCGATTTTGTGCCAGGTACGATTACCATGGCTATTGTAAGGGCGATTCAGGTGACCAACGCCTTGTTGAACTTCTCCGCTTTTCCAGGCATCTGAAATTCGCCGGAGCATCACGCGTCGGAACACTTCGCGGTCGGTCTCCGAAAGCACATCGTATGCCCAATCGTATGCCCGAGCCGGTCGGTGAAGCATCGGCTTGGCTGCCTCGCAATTGAGGGCGAAGTTCGTCGGCCCATCCGGGTTCCAACTCGCCAGATGCATGACCCAACGCCGAGCCGCCTCGCCGTACTTTCGATCTTGAGTGATCAAGTAAACGAACGCCAAAACCTCGGCCTCTTGGCAGGCACGCAGCGTTTGCTCCCGGTTGGGCCACCAGTACTTGATCATCTCCTCATTGTTGCGGTCCCGCACCGAGCCGAGATGCTTGGGTTCCGGAGTGGGTCCTTGTCGGATTGCCCGATCCGCGGCACGCACCAATTCATCGAACTCCCTTTTAAGTTCTGCTCGGGCCAGTCTTCGCAAGCGCGGGAGCTCTTCCGGGCGGACGAAAAGCCGCGGGTGCCCGTTCGGAATCCTTTGGCGACGTTCCTCCGCGCTGGGTAACGGAAAGACTATCGCCGACCGAGGGACGGTAAACTTGCGAACCGCACTCCACTCGGACCACCTACCCTCCTTGGCACGAAACCGATATCGCCAAAAGTAAGTGCCCGGCTTCAACGGCTCGTGGTGGGTATAAACGGGCCAAGGCGTTTCCGCGGTTGCGGTGGACTCGCTGAAGTCAGCCCGGGGCGACCATTGCACCGTGTACCTTTCGGCCGCCGACTCATGAACCCAGGTAAGGGATGGCGGATTCAATGCCACCGTACTTCCCTCCGCCGGTCGGTAACCCCACTCGTCCGGGTGCGGCGGTCGATTGCTAACTTTTAGCTCCTGAGCCGCCGCCACACACAAGTTCGCGGGAAAGCTCAGAGAACCTGTTTGCTGCCAACTCGGGAGGCTTGTCTCCACCGTAAGGAGCACTATCGATGCGGTTACCGCCAACCGCAGCAACCTTCCAGACCGGGGGTGAATCGGGGACATCTTGCACATCTCCTGTCAACCAAAGCGGTGGTTTATCGCTCGATCCAGCTTCAGTGATTTCGCTCGCTCGTGGCGGAACCTCATTCGAGCGTGGCAAAACAGAACCGGACCCTCCAAGAATTACTCTGGGGATTGGGCGGCGCCGAAACCGCTTCCCGACGTAAGCCGATGACGCGGTTCGTCCAGCCCGTAAGCTACTAAACCGGCTATTCCCATCGCTGCCGCCGCCAGGAAAAATGTCCACTCAAACCCCGTCAAGTCGATGAGCCACCCCGTCAAAGGGCTGACCACCAACGGGGCCGCCAAACCGAGGTTCGCTAAGCTTTGGTATCGTGCATGATGGATTGGATCGCAAATCTCCAACGCGTAATTGAGGACCACCCGCGACACCAAAGGCGTAAGTCCCAAAGGAACATAAACCATCCAATAGACTCCTTCCGCCCATTGGCTGGGTAAATACGCGCAAATCACCGCACTCACCGGAGCCAAGGCCGCCCCGAAAATCATCAGTTGCATGGTCAAGCGGTTTCCGCGACGATCCGCAAGGGGGCCCACAAGCAAGCTGAAAACCCCCACCGCAATACTCTGGGTAACCACCCAAACCACCAAATGACTTTGCGACAACTGTAGTCGTTCCCTGGCCAAGGCCTGATAGTGGGGCCACAACATCCAACCCGCACTAAATAACACGCTCACCAATAATAACCGCCGTAAATTCGCATCTGTCTTTATCGCAGCCCAGGATGCCCCGAAACAATTCGCACCGGATGTGCGGTCAGGGGCCGGAGTTGCCGGAACTTCGAACACCCGCAAGGCCACTAGCGCCGAAAGCCCGAAGCCAATTGCCGCCGAAAAACAAATCCACCCAAACCCAGGCCCCGGCTGCTCCAACCACCGCGGCAGGAGCAAAAGCCCCAACGCCACAGCCGGCACAGTTCCCCAAAAAGTCGAAAGGCGCAATAAGCTCCCGCGTCGATTGGCCCGGATTAGCTTCCCTTGAATCGACCCCAAAAGAACCTGGTAAAAACCATTGCAAAGGAAAAAGCCCAGATAGACTGACATCAGGGCGATAACCATCCATTCGGCCGGCTCGGAGTCGGCGATCCACCACATGACCGCCGCCGCGGCAAATAGGAGCGACATCAGTCCGGTAACAAGCGCTAACGCCCGCCTTTGAAGCTTCACTTGCCCCAGATATCCGGCGAAAAGAACCGGCGGTAAACTCTGACCCAAACGACTAAACACCGGCAGCCAGCCCCGCACCCAAGCAGGCCCTGCCACATAGTCCACGAAGACCGGCATAATCACGGTCTCGGTCTTAAACAACCAACCGACACGAAACAAAATCTGATGAAGCGCTAAGAGTAACAGATTTGTGGTTTCGTGTGGCGGGACCAATTCGCAGGCCGGGGGTGGTGGATTCGTTTCATCAGGTAAGTTAGGTCGGGAAGGCAAGCACATCATGGCCGCCAGTATAGCGAGTCGGCCCCGCTCATGCGATCCTTTCTTTCAGTTTTTTGCCGTCGCATCTTCACTAAGCGACTGAATCAGCCATGGCTTCGAGCACAACCTTGGGCATCCCTTCCAGCTTTTCGCCCTCGCATCTTCAGTCGGCAGCGGAATCCCCTGGCTCCACACTCGCAGAGCTCGGCAGAAAATCTCACGGCAATGCCCCAATTACTATGCACGTAAGCGAAGCTTGCCCCGTAGCTCACAAAAAGCACTTTAAGCAATGAGTTTGGCACTCAGGAAATGCGCACACAGCCGCAAAATATGGCACGGTTAAGTCGAGCTGAGAGGGTACGAGATGAATGCGGAAGACCACCCCCTCTCGAGTAATTGGCGTCCAATGAATCGTTTCACTGCCGAAATTAAGCTTCGCACCCACCTGGGCCTACAGACCGGTGTTTATCAACCAAGAGGCGAGGAAGTCACCGTACCGAGTTGTTAAGAATTGCTACCCCCGATCTTTTAGCCGCCCATTCCCCCCGCGCAAAAACGCATGATATTCGTTGGGACTTCAGGGTGAGCTAGGCCATCCGCCAAGCAACCGCGGGCAGCACTTCGAAGCACGGCATCTCGGGTGAATATCAGGGACTTGCGCCGCGAAGTTGATCGCCTTCCCGCCCCTTGGGACGCATTGAAGCTTTGGGAGACTCGCCCCAACAAGTTCCCTTCTTCCTGTAGAAGCGGCTGTAACTTCCTTGGCATGCGGCTCTGAAGATTCCTCCTACGAGACTCTCAAATTTTTGAACTCAGAGACGCCAAAATTTTTGAATTTGCTGCCGTCATTGCCCACCATCATTGCGATTGAGATCCGTGGTTTAACAGCGATCGCAACCCATGCACCTTTGAGACCGAAGTTCATCGTTCGAAGTCACGATCAAACTCATAAACGATGTGCAGTGGACTCCCGCCCCGGCACAAAGCCACCAATGCCGCGGCCTAAAGCTCGAATTGCGGGGAGCTAAATTTCCGCAGTCGGGACTTCCGTCGTCCAGGGATCATCCCGCGACAAGCCGCGCCATTCCACCGGCAAAGAGTTTCGAGACGTAGGACCCCCCTCGGCTCATACGGCGGGGCTCGGGCAATTTGCGTCCCAAGAAGTATCCCTCAGGGATAGGAGCGTAAACAACTCCTGAGTCAGTTAGCAGGAGAAGCTGGGATCGGTGGCATCCCGCGGGAATTTGGATTCTTCTAAAGTAGAAACCAAAGTAGAAACCTCGGGTCGGAATCAGGAACGATTTCTTCTTCGCTCATGCGATTTCTCGTTCGGTTAATAGTTCAAATGGATGACTTTAAGACCTTCCGTAAGGTGTTTAAAATGCATTGACCTGGGCGACTTTCTGTGGGGAGCCACCTCACGACGGAGTACTCCGTTTTTTCGTTAGGTTGGGCTGTCAAGGCGAAATAGTTACCCTAAATAATTTGCACAACGCCAATTCGAGAGTTCCCAAAGAAAAACAACATCAAAAGATCCATTTGATTGAACGTTAGAGACCTCATCCCTTAAGGTCGAGACACCGTTACGGTCAGTTGAATCATCATATATCATATATTTGATTAGTGATCAATTCTAAAAGAGGGTACCGAGAATCTCAAACATTCTTTGAACTTGCCAAAGCTCGTTGCCGGCAAAGTGGATACGCTTGTCATGCCCATTTACTAAGAAGGAACTTCACGTGTTTAAAAATCTCCATAACTTCCAAAGTAAATCATGTTTCACCGAGAGTAGAGAAGAAGAATCCATCATTTGTGCCTTTCACGCCTTCGGGGGGCGGACTTTAAAGGTGGTTGCCACTGGTAAACTTCGTGGCTTGGTCACCCATTCAAAGAGCGACTCTAAAGTCCGTTTTGACTCCGAGTAGATCTTGCCTGATTAAGTCAGTCGGTTCAAGTTGGAATCCAACAACGCGCAGTCAACGATGTTATGGGCAAGAAAACAACGAATGAAAAAAGATGTAACTGGGAACATGGTGGGTTTAGTTTATCTTTGAGGAGCCCGAGAATCCTCAGTAGTTATCAAGTCATAGTCCATTATTTTTGAGATCATTGTTCGAACTTACATAAAATATTCGAAATTAACATATTCGAATTTGATTTAACTCCGCCAAGGGACCCCATTTTGCCGGCAACCCTAACTGAAATTGCATCGGAGCTTCTCGGCCTCGTTGACTCCGCTTTGGACCGCTATACCGATTTCGGTCCTGGGTGTCCGGACGAGTTACGTGAGGCCATCCGTTATGCTCTGCTTGGCCCAGGCAAAAGATTTAGACCTTTACTGACCCTTTTGGCTTGCAGAGCCTGCGGGGGAAATTACGAACAGGCTCTGCCGGCAGCCTGTGCCGTGGAGATGGTCCACGCCTACTCGCTCATTCATGACGATTTGCCGGCGATGGACAATGACGACTTCCGGCGGGGTCGGCCAACGTGTCACAAAAAATTTGGAGAACCTCTTGCAATTTTGGCCGGTGATGCCCTGCTTGCACGGGCGTTTGAGATCTTGGCCACAGAACTCCGGCCAGCAGCTTTGGCTCAAGCATGCTGTGCTGTGCTGGCAGAGGCGGCAGGGGCTTGTGCTCTGGTGGGTGGACAAGCGGACGATTTGGCCGCTGAATCGGCACGTTCCGCCAGCGAGCCTTCCCCCACGGATTTGGAGCAACTTGAATCGATTCATCGGCGGAAGACGGGTGCCCTGATTTGTGCCTCCCTCAAAATGGGGGGACTTGTTGCCGGTGCCGATCCGGAATCCCTAAAAATCCTAGAACGTTACGGATGGTGTGTCGGCCTGGCTTTTCAAATCACCGATGATCTGCTCGATGAATGCGGCTGTGCCTCCGAGGTTGGCAAAGGCGTAGGGAAAGATCGGAAATACGGAAAACTCACTTACCCGGCAGTCATCGGGTTGGAAGCCAGCCGAGACTTGGCAGCTCACCTTACCGAGGAAGCGTGCGAAGTTTTAGAGGGACTCGGCCCTCAGGCCGAGGGGCTGAAGCTCCTTGCTCGGTTTGTGCTGAGCCGAAAAAAATAGCCGGTCCGCCAGTGCGAGATGATTGCTGTTTATTTGAGGGGCATTTACCTCGTAAATTTTTCGCGAGCAGTGGAGCTGCACCTTAGTTTCTCTTGTTGATTCGGGAAAAACTTTCTCTCTTTGATTCGGGAAAAATTTTCTCTCTCGTTGATCCGGGAAAAATCGGCCGAATGAATTTCGGCAACAATTGCGATTAATTCGGAGGTCAAACGCGAATAATCTACTCAAATGCGAATAACTCACTAAACGGGGTTCGGAGGGCGCCAAAGGAGTTCAACGGCAGATCGCGCCCGGCAAAAAAGGTTCAAAGGCTTGACGGCGAACAAGAATTTCAAGGCTTGACACCTACCAAGAATTTCTTAGACAAGCCGGCACCTCCTCAGGCCTCCTAGCGCCAACTGAGTGGTAGGAACACAAGACAAATGGACGAATTATTGTCAACCATAAACTCACCGACGGATCTTCGGCGACTAAGCTTCCGTCAACTCGAGCAACTTGCCGGCGAAATGCGTGCGGCATTGTGCCGGCTTCTCGGCACTCGGAGTGCGCATTTTGCTTCCAACTTAGGCGTGATTGAGCTGACATTGGCCCTTCACCGCACTTTCGACTTTAGCCGCGATCGGCTCATTTGGGATACCGGTCATCAGGTCTATCCGCACAAGATGGTCACGGGACGATACCGGCTTTTCCATACCATCCGGACCAGAGGCGGGCTCATGGGCTACCCCAATCCCGCGGAGAGCCCTTATGACCTATTTTTGACCGGGCATGCCGGCTGTAGCGTTTCGACGGCTTTAGGTTTGAAATGTGGCGACGATCTGTGCCAGGCCAGTCCCCCGCCGCATGTGGTTGCCGTGATTGGCGACGGTGCGTTCGGTTCGGGAATTGTCTTTGAGGCGATGAATCATGCCGGCGGCCTGAAAAAGAAGGTGCTCGTGGTCCTCAACGACAACAAAATGTCCATTGGGCCGCGAGTCGGCGGTCTGGCCGAATATCTCGATCGGGTTCGGATGACCACCTTTTATCGCGGGCTCAAGCACGAGATTCAGCGGGTCTTAAGCCACGTGCCGGTGATCGGCGACCCGGTGGAACGATTCCTCGAGCAAGCCCGAAATGCATTAAAAGCCGGACTTTTGGGAGGCATGCTTTTTGAGGAGTTGGGCTTTCATTATCTCGGACCGGTGGACGGCCATAACCTCCGCCAACTCGAGCGCTACCTGGTCATGGCCCGCGATTTCGACCAACCGGTTCTTCTGCATGTCGTGACGCAGAAAGGCCGGGGCTTTAAGCCGGCGGAAGAAGACCCGGTTACCTTCCACGCCCCGGCTCCCTTTGCTCATGCCGACAACGAGCAGGTTATCCTCAAATCGACCAATCGCCCAACTTATACTCAAGTGGCTCGGGACACTATTCTCAGTGTTATGGAACGGGATCGCCGCGTTGTCGTCATCACCGCGGCGATGTGCGAAGGGAATATGCTCGAGCCGGTTCGCGATCGTTTCCCAGAACGATTCTTCGATGTGGGCATTTGCGAGTCGCATGCGGTGGCCTTTGCGGCCGGACTGGCAAAAGCCGGCTTGCGGCCGATTGTGGATATCTACAGCACATTCCTCCAACGAAGTTACGATCAAATCTTTCAAGAGGTTGCTCTCCAAAATCTGCCGGTGGTCATGTGCTTAGACCGGGCAGGTTTGGTGGGGCCTGACGGGCCGACCCATCACGGGGTTTTTGACTTGGCCTATTTGCGACACCTACCGAATCTCGCCGTTTTGGCCCCGGGAGATGCTGCGGAACTTTCTGCAATGATTCAATGGGCCATCCAGGCCGATGGTCCGGTGGCGGTCCGCTATCCAAAAGCCGCCGCAGAATGGATTTTGGACTGTGGGGAGCGGCCCATGGTGCCGGGTCGAGCCGACATTTTGCAACAAGGCGAAGATGGAACGGTCGTCGTGTGCGGGGCACTTTTGCCCGCGGTTAGCCGCGCAGTTGGTCGCCTGAAAGCCGAGGGGATTCATCTGCGGCTGATCAATGCCCGGTTTGTAAAGCCCTTGGACTATTCGACGATTTTAGAGGCTGTGGAGAATAGCCCCTTTGTCGTCACCGTGGAAGAGGGATGCCTCCAGGGGGGCTTCGGAAGTGCCGTCCTTGAAGCGGTGAACGAGGCACATCTCGATAGCCGCCATATTTATCGGATCGGAATCCCGGATCGATTCATCGAACACGCCGAACGCCATGAACTGCTTGCGGACCTCGGATTGGACGAGGAAGGTTTTTACGGATTCCTCGCAGAGCTGACCCGTCGGCGAAACGGCTCCGCCCCAGTGGGATATCCGCATTTGAACGACGGAGTTTTGGTCAATAAACTGCCGCGGGATTGGGCACGGCCGTAGGTCTTTTTTCCGCCGCTTGCCCTTTGCTGCGATCTACTGATTGAAATAGAGATCTACTGATTGAAATAGAGAATGCGATCTTCTGATGGAAATATTCTGATGGAAATAGGGAATGCGATCTTCTGATTGAGAACGCGATCCTCTGATGGATAAAGAGGGGTTGTCTCAGCAAGGTAACATCTCGTCTTTGCCGATTGGCTTAGTCATTTCGACAGAATACCCACGCACAATCCGATCCCCGCTCAAAAAGGGGACTCTCATTTTCAACGCAGCTTTTTAAACTGTTGGCCCACTTTTAAGGCAGCTTTTTGATGGCAAATCGTCTTCTGCATGAAAGCACCCAAACCGGCTCCAAAAAATGTAAACCGGAAGATTTCCCCCGATGAACCGCTATGCGATTCGCCTAGAAGGGTCCGAACTTTGCTTTTCTGCCTGTCATTTCATCACTTATGGCCGCGGACAATGCGAGCCGATTCACGGGCACAATTTCCAAGTCAAGGTACAGTGGGAAGGAGCCCTCGGCCCGCAAGGGTATATCCTCGATTTTATTCAATTGCGCTCGTTAGTCATGGAAGTGCTTCGGCCGCTGGATCATCGCATCTTATTGCCGGAGCAAAACCCACACCTTACGACGGAATGGAATCGGCACGAAGTTGAGGTCACTTCCCGGCGATTCCGATGGGTTTTCCCGCGCCGTCATTGTGTTTTTTTGCCCATCACGAACACAACGACTGAGCTTCTGGCAGAATACATCGGTCGAACTGTGATTAAGCTGGTGGAAAGCCGGCTCAAGCAACAGCCGGCAAAAATCCGCGTAGAGCTGGCGGAATCCCCGGGATGCTGGGCAGTTTGGGAGGCGGCTTTTCCTGGATGAAACAGCCTAAACGGTTGCAGGAGTGATCGCTGGCTTGCCCCGCAAGTTTTTTCCCGATGCTTGCTGGCTAACTAAATGAGGCTATTATCCGAGACTTGCTCCCTCTACGAAGGACTAAGGCCCCCCGCCCGAGCCTGGCACCCACTGTGCAGCAAAGCACACCTCGGTTTTGTGAACCCAATTCCCCATAACTATTCGCAAGTTGTCCCGGGCAGCAGTCAAAACTGCCATTTCGTCAAGACATTTGTCAGCCCAACATTCACCACATCTCTCAGCCATTCATTCAAGATTTCTTTCAGCCGAGCATTCAAAACTCTTTTCAGCCACTCCTTCAAGACATCTCTCAGCCAAGAATGCCCGAGTACGAATTCAAGTTGCTTTCATTCGTGCTCGGGGATTGCCCAAGGGCGGATGCGAGTCGGCGAAAGCAGCTCTTGTCTTGTAAAGCGGTTGAATGATTCATCGCTAATGAGAGAGATCTTGTAGCGCGGTGATTCGATAGAGATTGAGCATCGATGACTTCAGACCGATGATCACAGGTGGCTCAAGCCCCGTGATTTTCCGGAGGAGCATATCAACAGAGACTTGGCGGTAGAGGTCGAGGGGGATTCAGCATTCGTCCCGGGGGAAAGGGACATTCACAGAGCTGAAAACCAAATCGAGGCAAAAAGCAACTCACTCGATTTTTCTTTTTTGTATCGCAGGTTGCAAAACCTAGAACTGCTAGTTTAACTCTTGCCACAAATCCGCATTACTGCTCTTAGGGTTTATTGTCAATTGGCTCTCCATTTTTTGTACAACGCTGGGAGACATTCATGCAGAGTTCTGACAGAGGGGGCCCCAGAAACATTCTCATCACGCGATGAACCCCGTCGACCGGGGTCTGTGCCCGCGGGCTCTAAGCGCTTCTCCGGACGAATTTGATAACGATTTCGCGCCACTCGAATGCGCAAACTGCGTCTTATCGATTTTGGAGACCTTCTGAATTTGGCGAATACTCTCTGAGCGAGGGACGCTACGACGAGTTGGGATCGATCTCAATCGCGAGTTCTACTGCCGGCCCATAAGAATAAGCAAAGGAGTCAACTTTCCCGTTAAATGAATTGTTAATGAATTAATGTATTGAGCACTCCTTTCAATCCCAATTTTTGGCAGGTTCGGTGGAGCAAAAAAGCGGTTCGGTGGAGCAAAAAAGCGGAGATGCGTGAGCCGCAAAGAGATTCATCACATCGAAGTCATCTCGTCATCCCTCAAAGAGCCTCACCTTGCCCAAGGTATGTCCCACGTGGCGAGAAAAACGCCCGAGAAAGTCTAGCCAACCATCGATCCATGGGGCAAGAATGAGAGAGGTTATGAGGCCAACCATCGGCCTTTGCCGATCAGGGTTTTGCGGCCTCTGCGAGAGTTGACCGACGCCGGAGTATCTTTCCGCGAGCTCACAAAATTCAGCGACCATCTAGGGCTGGGCCGATGGCCGCGGGCACTGGTTCCAACCTCAGGGGCAGGGGTCTGCTCGCGACGCGTAAACCACGCAAAGCGGGCAGAAGTGGGGCAGGTTGGAGCCATCCCACGGCCCATTGGTCCAATGATTTTTACGAACCTCTGACAAATTTTCAAGGATGTCGGTAAATTCTCATCGGGCTTAATCACTTTTTTATCTGCCCTATTATTGTCACTTTTTTATCTGCCCTATTATTGTTTGTTGTTTTGGAGAATTTTCACCTATCCGGTCGCTTCTCCCGCTATCGCCGAGAATCTTGACCATTCTGGTAGACTCTCAGGCATTTCCCAATTTTCATACACCCTCAAGCAGAAGCTTTCAAAGAAGCCAACAGGCCGAGGCAGCGAACCCCTGTTGAATAAGGACAAATCACGACGTCAAGAACCGGGTTCCTTCGAATCAGCAGGACCGTTTGGTAGAGGAGCTTTCTCCGGAACTTTCATCTCGGATTGGTGGTCTAAACATCCAGAAGGCGCCCACGCGTGATTCCGATGCCGACGGCGCTGTTTAGTTCGCCGCGATGACGAAAGAGTGATCGGCACATAGGGAGAACTGGGATGGACCGGACCAATCCGAAAGCTCAGTTTCGGTGCAAAACGCAAGTTCCCCAATCGTTAAACCCACCCCTGCGCGACGCCAAAAGGGATTCAACCGGCTTTCATAAACGTACTCTCTTCCGAATTGTTTTACGGAAGTTGATGGGAGTTATGTTAATCATGTCCGGATTCACTTTTGCCGTAGCCCAGGAAGTCACCGAGCCGAGGGGGCACATTCCGGAGGTTCGCCGATACCTGCGAACACTCGAGATCGCGCAGCCGGTGCAGGCAGGTCCCTTGAGAGTGTATCCTGTATTGACGCGGGAGGCCGAGGAGCCCCCGGGCAAATGGATGACGCTAGATGAGGCGGTCCGGGCACAAGTTCTCCAGGTATCGGAGAAAGAAAATCCTTCGGTCCCTGAAGTGCTGGTTCGCAACATCAGCCGGCACATCTATGTGCTGATCGTGGTGGGTGAGCTCATCAGCGGGGGTCTCCAGAATCGCACCGTGGCTAAAGACACAATTGTTGGCCCCGGGCAAACGGTTCGCCTTCCCGTGTTTTGCGTCGAGGCACAGCGGTGGTCAGGAATTTTGGATTTTGACGCCCGCGAAATGATCGCCCATTCCACTTTGCGTTCCCATTTGCACTCTGGAACGTCGCAGTTTAAGGTCTGGGAGGAGGTCACTGCCCAGTTGCGAGTCTCCCACGTCGATTCCCCCACGGCGAGCCTTGACGCCTTGTTTCGGGCCGCTCCGGTTCGGCGGAGAGTGGAAGAAGCTCGCAGGGCCATCGTGCCGGAGATGCCCAGAGAATCGGTCGGCTTTATCTTCGTTAGACGCGGCCGAGCCCTGGGGGCAGACTTTTTTGGCAGTAACGAGTTGGCTTTGGAGCTTTTGCCCAAATTACTGGATTCTTACGTCGTCGATCGAGCCACCCTGGAGGAAGATCCACGCCAAGAAGAAACCTCCACTCAATGGAAAGAGCACAGCCCGGCCATCGAACTTTTTGAAGAGATCTTGATCGCCGGTAGTCGATACACGGACACCCCCGGCTCCGGGCGCGGTGTACGTTTGATAACAGGTACGCTGGCAGGGAGTGGCGTAGTATTAAGTCCCCATTTTGTCCATCTCGGAGTTCAGATCCGAACTGTCCCGGAGCCGCGTCCGGCACCGCGTCGGGGGATGATCCCCTGGTTTGAACGTGCCGAAGACTAGCCAGAGACCGTCCCTCTAGCCGGCCCGCGGCAAAGAATTTAATCAGGCCCATCATCACGAATAAAAGGGAAAATCGGTAGCCAGAAAGTTGCCAATTCGTGCTGCGAGGGGCAAATTAAAAATTCAAAAAACGGGAGGTTTCCACCGCGGCGACATGGACTCCGTGGTGGATTCGGTAAATGAGCATGAGGGGCGTAAGTTCAGTAAAAGGGGTAAGCCTATGCATCGCTTGACTGCAACTTTCGCCGCGTGCCTGATCGCAGTGAGCTTCATCTTGGCTTCTCCCTGCCAGGGGCAGTTGTGGGGAAGTCGGCCCGGAGGCTCAATTCCGGAGTCTGCATGGAACTTAAATCCGGCTCCCGGATTACGGCCGAGCCTCGATAACAAATATTGGACGTATGACCCGTTCGCCCAAGTCCCGAGACCAACCCTCAATAACCCCTACTGGACGTGGGACCCTTTCAGCAAGCGAGCTCGGCCGACGCTGAACAACCCCGGTTGGACGTGGGACCCATTTGCCCAGACCCCGAAACCCACCGTGACTAACCCTCACTGGAGATGGGATCCATTTGCTAATCAAGCTCGGCCCACGCTAAATAATCGCGGCTGGAGCTCGGACCCATTCACCGGCACTCCGCGACCAAGCTTGGGCAATCCCTCTTGGAGCGTGGACCCGTTCCACAATTTTGGGCGTTCAAGACGGTGAATCACCGGATCGGCAACGCGGCGTGCCTTGGCGATCGTTTTTCCGCCGGCCGTTAAAGGGTTATAGTGGAATCGGCCCGGCTGGCAAGGCCCAATCGGGGCGGCACCATTTCATCAGGAGATGTCCAATTGGACAACCGGGGTAGCGGAGTTTGAGATCATCCGCGTACCGGTGGATAATGCGCAAGCTATGCCCCACCTTCCTTCGAAGAAGGAGTAATCCGAGGTTGGAATAATCCGACTTGGAGTAATCCGTTTACTCGTCCTTTACCGCGCGGAAGTGTCCTGTTGATGCCGTGGCCGCTGCCGCCGGTGATGCATTCGCCATTTTCGGCGCGGTGGTCACGGGAACTTATGCCCGCCCATCGGTCGCCAGATCCAGGGCAATGCGGCAGCCGAGGCGGAATTGGCGGAGGCTGAGCCGTTCTTCGGGAGTATGCGCCCGGCGCTGCCCGCAGCCTAAAGTAACGGTGGGGATCCCATGACTCACCAGCCAGTTGGCATCCAGCCCCCCGTTGGAGATGCCGATCTCCGGTTGGCCTCCACATCGCAATACCGCTTGCTCGGCCATCTGCACCACCGGTTGCCGACGATCGAGAAGGAACGATTCGTAATCCAACCAACCACGAAAAGCAATCTTTCCGGATCGTTGATCTCGAGTACAGATCTCCCGGGCTGCCGTCTGGAAAGCTGATCGAATTTCGCGAACAATCCGCATCCGAAAATTGGGGTTATGGCTGCGGGCTTCCGCGCGAATTTCCACCCGCGGAGCCACCACATTGGTGGCATCTCCTCCCCGAAATATGCCGATATTGCTTGTACCGGAGTGGCGGCCTTTTTCGATTTGACCATGCCAACCGCGCTCGTGGAGACGGCTAATCGCAAGCGCCGCCATAACGATCGCACTTGCTCCGTCGGCCGGGGCTGCGCCGGCATGACTTGCGATCCCTCGAACGATAATCTCCATCCGATATCCGCCGGTAGCGCCGATGGTCACTTGCTCGGGCGAACTTCCGTCGAAATTGAAACCCAGCTTTGGCCGCCCCAGTTTCTTCAGGGCCACATGTCGGGCCCCGTGGAGCCCCAATTCCTCCTGAACGGTAAAAAGGAACGTCAGGGGCGGATGCGGGAGCTGCCTTTCCAAGATCTCCGCCAGGCAAAAAAGAAGGATCGCCGTGCCGGCTCGATTGTCGGCCCCCAAGGCCGCCGAGCGATCGGCGGACCGAATCCAACGGCCGCGCACCGCCGGACGTGCACCCTGGCATAGCGGCACGGTATCCACATGGGCTGAAAGCAACCGCCGGGCTCCCCGCACCGTCCCCGGCAACCGGATGATCAAATTCCCGATTTCGCCCCCATGTCGGCTCCGCAAATGGGCATCGTCATGCTCCATGCACTGCGGGGATAAACCCCAACCGGCAAGCCGACTTCGGAGGTACTCCATCACCTGCGACTCGCGACCACTACTGCCCGGGATTGCAAGGAGCTCCAAAAGAAGCTTTTCGGCAAGCTCAAGTCTCGGTTCGTTTACCATTAGTATAAAAAGTTCATTCAAATCGACGGCAATTGCCACGGATCGCGGCGTGGCTCGCGGCGAATGCCATCAAGCCAATCGTTGGCTTCCGCCGGCTCAATGAAACGCCAAGCCTTCGGGTCCCATTTCAGCCGCTTGCCAGTCCAATAAGCCAAGTTTCCTAAATGGCATACCGTTACTGAACGGGCGCCCACTTCCACCGGACAAATCGGCTGCCGGTTTTCGCGAATGGCCTCGAGCCAATCCCGATGATGCCCGGGCGATCGATACAACCGGACCGGCTCGCTGTCGCCCAGGGGGTCCTTGACGATTTCCTCCGGCCAGCTCTGGAGCCTGCCGCGATCCACATAAACCACGCCATCAGTCCCCACAAAATTCACCCCGCCGCGACCTTCGTAGCCATTGTGGATAAGCTCCACGCCGTTTTCATAAATCCAGCGTACCCCGCGGTCCGCCCCGGGATTTTCCGGCGGAATCACTTCCACCGGGCCGGATTCATCCATCCCCATTCCCCACTGGGCAATATCGAAATGGTGGGCACCCCAATCCGTCATTCCACCCCCGGAATACTCGCGGTAAGCACGCCAATTTGGAAAATGATCGTGCATTCCCCGGGGACTGAGGACCGAATTATACGGACGCATCGGTGCCTGACCAAGCCAAAGATTCCAATCCAGCCCTGGTTCCATCGGCTCCTCGGGCAAATCGCACCAACGACTGGGGCCACCGACCGCGGCATAAACCCGCTGCAACTTTCCGATCCTTCCATTCCGCACGGCTTCGCAGGCCACACGGAATTCGTTGCCCGAACGTTGCTGACTTCCTGTCTGAAATACCACACCGTATTTGTTCACCGCATCGATGCACAATTTGGCCTCCGCGATGGTAAGCGTCAGCGGCTTTTCGCAATAAATGTGCTTTTTGGTTTTCGCAGCATCGACAATCGGATGGGCATGCCAATGATCCGGCGTGGAAATCACCACCGCATCGATATCATCTCGAGCGATGAGATCCCGATAATCGTTGTAGCCTGCGCAATCCTCGTTGCCGTATCTCTGATTGACCTTATCCCTCGAGAAATTGCGCCGCGTGGTGTCGACGTCGCAAACCGCCAGAACATGCGTCTGCTTGTTTCCCAGGAAAACATTGAGGTGGTACAGATTCTGTTTGCCCATCCCAATAAACCCTAGGGTGATGCGCTCGCTGGGAGCCAAGCGTCCCGCCAAGCCCAAGGCACTGGCCGGCAAAAGCGTCGGCACACCGGCACAAGCTGCGAGTGCTTTCAAGAGCTGGCGGCGAGTGGTTTTTCCGAACCGAGTCATGTTTAGGCCTCCATTGGAATGAGCGAACAACTTCGCTTGGGCAAGAACCTCGTGCATCAGGACATGTGGTTGCCTGGTCCACAGAGCAAATCTTCAAAATACATATCCGTCCAAATCGGCGCCCTTACCACCGGGGTACGGTCAAACCTTGGCGCAAAAAACCCTTTTACCTGAGAAAACCGCTTCTCCGTCGCCGATATTCTCCCGCATCGACGTCAAGTCTCTCATCCCTGCTATTCGCTTCGCCTCTTTTCCTTGATATGCTAAAAAGCGGTTACGGAATTGCCAATCTTTCCAGAGAAACCCGCTTAGCATGAATTGAACCGAAAGGCCATAGCAGGAGCCAAGAATCTCCACCCGCCAGGCCCAACTATTATCCCCCCGAACAAAGCCGCTTGCCAGCGCTATAACCCAATTTCCGCCTTTGAAACCCGAGGTGTTTCCAAACGGCCTCACAATAGAGAAGTTAGGCCGACCACTCGGCGAGAAGCCACCGGAATTTTTCCGCGGTTGTGCTTTCCGCATAGTCGATAGCTGTGTATCGACTTAATCCATTTAATTTATGGGAGGAACTACTCATGAATTCCTCGAAGCGTCCCAAACTCCCTGCGCCCCAGAATCGTAGCCAACTTTTTCCTGTGCCCCAAAGTCGTCGTCAATTTCTGGAACAAGCCGGTTTGGCGACGGGTGGTCTCCTCGGTGGCCTGAGCATCGCACGCGGTGCCCACGTTGGCGGTAGCGAGACTTTCCGAATCGGGCTCATCGGCTGCGGAGGCCGCGGCGCCGGCGCAGTAGTCAATGCCCTGAGCGTAGAGCCGGCCGCCAAGCTCACGGCGGTGAGCGACGCTTTCCCGGACCGTGCGCAAGCCGCTCTCAATCAACTGAAGCAGCGGTTTGGCGATCGTATTGCGGTGGAACCCGACCGGTGCTTCTCCGGTTTCGAGGGATACAAGGCACTCCTGGCAAGTGGAGTGGACGTTGCCCTGCTGGCCGAGCCGCCGCATTTTCGCCCCATGCATCTGGAAGCTTGTGTCGAGGCAGGGGTCCATGCTTTTGCGGAAAAGCCCATGGCGGTCGATGCTCCTGGGGTTCGTCGGGTGCTGGCTGCGGGTGAAAAGGCCCGGCAAAAGAATCTATCCTTCATCAGCGGGTTTGAGACCCGCTATCATCCTGCTGCCCGGGATGCCGTCGCGAGAATCCATGATGGCTGGATTGGCGATGTGCTGACCATCGAAGGCGTATACAACATCGGCTATCTTTGGCATCGGGGACGCAAGCCGGAATGGACCGAAATGGAGTTCCAGATGCGCAATTGGTACTATTTCACGTGGCTTTCCGGCGACCATATCGTGGAACAATTCGTGCACTTCATGGATCTGGTCGGCTGGGTGATGCACGAGCAACCACCAGTCAGTGCCTGGGGTTATGGCGGTCGAGCCGTTCGGACGGAGCCGATGTACGGCGATATTTTTGATCACCATGCCGCGGTGATTGAATACGCTACGGGAACCAAAGTGTACGGCTTCACACGGCAGCAAGAAAACTGCTGGAACGACATATCGTACCGCATCGTGGGAAGCAAAGGAAAACTGATTCGCGGTCGCGGCGGTTGGGCCACCTTCGTGATCGAGGGGGAAAGACCCTGGCAATCCCAGCCCTCCCAAAAGATCGACCCAGAAGCCAATTGCTTCCGGGAAATGTTTGCCGCCATTCGCAACGGAAAACCCATCAACGACTGTCTCTCCATGGCCCGAAGCACCATGCTGGCAATCCTCTGCCGGATGGCCACACACAGTGGGCAGCTAGTCCGCTGGGAGGAGGCATTTGAATCGAATCTCGTGCTGGCACCGGACCGATACGCTTGGGATGCCACGCCACCTGTGCTCCCCGGACCCGATGGGGCTTATCCACATCCCATTCCCGGCAAAACGAAGGTCCTGTAAAAAAAGCGCGATTGCCGGTAGGATCCGTCACAAATGCCTTGTCGGACTCACGGCAATACAAATGCCCTGCCGCACTAACGCCGAAGCGCATCGTTTGCCGATCACCCAGCAAACCTTGACCGCTTAAGGATCACGCATCCTGCGATTAAGTGCGAAGCAGGGGCCGACCCTCTACAAAGGCACCGAAGAATTTCCGCGTGAGGCAAACAGATCTTTAGTTCCAATCAAGAGCAAGGCATCCCGCGGCAAAGGCGCGGATACATCGGGGATAATCCGACCTTCGCTCACCCCGAGGAACAAATCGTGCATATCCGCGACATCGTGAGAGATTACGACATCGGCAAAGATGTTTCGCCACAACGTGTGAATCATAAAAGATCTTTTGCTGCCGCGTGGACCCCGGGAGGTCCGCCGGAGTATTGCAGCCACGATTCAAGCCAAACGTGATGGGTACGATCGCGGGGGTAGGAGGGAGCTCGGTCTCCAGGAGGGGTGATCAATTGGGCTAACCCTGCGGGCCGCAAACCTAGGGGAGCAACTGGTGCAGGCTTTCAGGTGGACGGAAAAAATCACGCAATTAAACTGTAATAAGAATGGGTAATAATGCCGCGAGCTAAAAACACGGAATCTCTCGGCTTTAGTCTACCGCTTCAAGATCACCCCAACTGGCAAAACGGCATCACAAGAAGAGGTCCCTGGTTTTTGTATTTCTGCCAAGGTTACGGCGCGCAGGAGCCAAATGCCCCCAGCCACGAGCCCCTCGCGCCAGTGCAACGCTTATTCGCAAAAGCAAGAAAGTTATTCGGGAAAGCAAGTTGTTTTCTACTGAACTCGAACCCTGATCGCGGCCCGGCAGACCTCTTAATGACGCATCGGGTAAACGCCGTATCGGGGAGCAAGGAACGTGATATAAGTTCCGGCAATTCTAAGTATAGGTTCTGGCAAGTTGAGGTACACGTTCTGCTAAGTCGAAGCATAAGTGCTGGTCAGTTGAAGTATCGGTTCCGGCAAGTTGGAGCATAAACTCTGGCAAAGCAAAAGTCTAAGTTCGAAAAGTCGAAGATTTTTAAACCAGCTTTGAGCACCCCATCTGAACCGCCCAAAAGGAGTGGACATTCATTGCCGCATTAATTTGGGGGGAAACCCTGTGTTTGATTCGAAGCAAAGCTCGCCTTTCTTGGCCGAGTTGTACCACAGATACCTGGAAGACGGAGATACGGCCGGGTTCGTCGCCCGGACAGCCGAGCGATATTTCCAGGGCACCTTGTGCCGGTTGCTCGCCCATGCGGACCGCCGAGTGCGCCGTGCTGCGGCTTTGGCGCTTGGTTTTCTCGGGGACTACGGAGCCAATCAGGCCCTGGGGGAGGCTCTGCGTGATGAAGATCGGCCTGTCCGCCTCCTCGCCGAGGAGGCGATTCGCAACGTCTGGTTGCGGCCCGGGGATCCGGAGCAGAGCCAATGCCTTCGAATCCTTGTGCGCTTGAATTGTGCCCGGCTATATCAGGAGGCGGTAAAGCGGGCCACGGAGTGGAGTCGGCAATATCGGCACTTGCCAGAGCTTTTCAATCAAAGAGCTGCCGCCTATTACGCTCTGAATGCGTATGCTCAATCCGTGAGCGACTGTCAGAAGACCTTGGCGCTCAACCCGTATCACTTTACGGCGGCAGCAGGCATGGGCTATGCGCAACTGCGGATGCGGGAATTCCGCGCGGCGCTCGAGTCCTTTCGCCGAGCACTCAGAATCAACCCCAATCTGGACGGGGTCCGGGTGCAAATCAATCGCTTAAACCGGCTACTAGAGGGCAGGTAATCGATGCCGGTTACCCACGCGAACTCTCTCCGGCATGATCCTGCCGTGCTTACCAACGGAAAGCGGGGCCCACAGCTCCCATGCTTTGCGGGGGATTACCACCGGGATTCCCCCACGCGGGTCCCGGATTGAAGCCGACCCCGGCATTCGCACCCACAGCCGGCGGAACGACGGCGGATGGCCACCCCGCGGAATTAGCCACCGGAGTCCCTGCCGAGAAATTGCCCGGTGCTCCACTCGAATAACCAGGTGTAGAAGCCGCACCGGCGATCGAGTGATTCACCGGCTGTGCGCCTGCGGCATTTAGCCCGGCTCCGAGCGAACCAAGCATCGCGAGATATCGCGGGGGATTTTGGTCGAACCGACGGAGGGTTTCTTCGGTGCTGAATAGATAAATCCGGCCATTATACCAGGCGCCATGTTCAATTCTGCCAGGCACCATCCACTGTTGTTCTGCCGCCAAAACCACGTCGCATCCCGACAGCACCGGAGCATAGCGATCGGGTGCGGCGTCGAATCGAGCGCGTTCCGCAGGACCGGAAAACAAGTACGTTCTCCCTTCGTGGATGAGCCCCCAGCGGGGATCACCCGGCACCCATAGCTCCCTTTCAACCAATTGGACGGGGCAGAATCCCTCCAGACCTAACGGGGGACAACCCGGCGGCAAACTGCCCGGATTATGAACCGAATTATAAGGCTGAGAACCAGCCGAAGGCGAGGCGGCCGCTGAGGCCGAAAGCTGTGCTTGAGAAGCGCCCAATGCTGGCGAACCTGCCGACGATAAAGAGCCGCCTGATGGTATTCCCGCAGAAGCAGGCATCCCGCCCCCTACTGTGGCGGTGGGAGAAGAAGGGGATGGGGAAGAAGCATACGGTGCCGCTGAAGCGGAAGCCGCCATCGGCATCTGGTACCCCGATCCTTGGGTAGCCCAAGCCGGCGGAAGCGCTCCGGTTGGGAGGAAGCTGCCGGCCGAGTAAGTGCCGACCGGCCGCGGATCGGCTACCGGCAGCCCCGAGGGGCTGATCCCACCGCCCATCGGGCTGCCCGTTGAATAGCCTGCCGCTCCTGCCAGGGGGCCCATTGTGCCGGCTTGAGTTCCGGGAGAAGTGGGAAGCACTGGCCCCGAGGCTACCGCAGAAGGCCCGGCTCCCGGAGCAATCGGCCCGGTTGAGAACGCTCTATCGTATCTTGGATCGGGCGTGGAGAATGGGGGGGATGCTGTCGGGGATGCTAACGGGGGACTTGCAGGAAGATTGGCAGCGGGGCTAACGTCTGCCGTCCATGCTCGACGAAAATTCACCAATTGCGCCAAGTATCGATGCCGTTCCGCCGCCCCGACCCACCGCTGGAGAATTTGCCCGGAGGGACTCACGATCACCTCGGTGGGCAACGCGGTCACCCCAAACTCCTTGGCGGTATAAGGGAGCTGCTCGACGTTGATCCGCACCGGGATAAAATCCCTCCGCAGCGTCTCAGCCACTTCAGCGTCGCTGAATACTTGCTCGTCCATGAAGCGGCAAGGCTGACAGGTGGAGGACCAAAAGTGAATGAGGATGGGTCGCCCGGTGCTGGCGGCCTGCTGCCGCGCCGTCTCCACACTGGTATGCCAGGGAATGGATGCACTCTTGTTAAAAGCCACCCCCGGGGTCCATCCCCAAACGAAAACCGTGAAGGCGATCCCCGCCGATACGATGGCCAGTAGCCAGAATCGCTTCGCCCACATATCAGTCACCCTTCCTTGAGAACACAGGGATTTGAGGAGTAAGAAAAGGATGTCATTCGCACCCAAGTTTCGGCAGATGATTCCCAGATCAATTGCGCACGCCTGCCCGCGAATATTCCGTTTATTCCGCTGTCTTTCGCAGAATCAATAACTGATAACTCTAACTTTCCGGGGAAGCGTCCAAACTCATTTCCTTCTTGGACTCCTTCCCTTCCTTGTTACACCCACCCCCTTTGGACACCTTAGACCCATTTCCTCCGTACACCCCGCAAAGCGGGGGATATCGCATTGGCTAGCGGACTACCAAGCAGCTTTGCTGTGGTAGAGCCCCCTCAAGGGAGGGCGTCAAGTCTGTTTGACTTTGATGCTAAATCTCGATGATTTTGATTCTTTCCTCTCTCTTTTTCTGGCGGCGAGGCTGAGTGCCATTCACCGCGGGGTCCAATTCCCCGCATTCGGGTCCCTGGGAAGGCGGACGCAACTTATTTGAAACCCAAGTTATCCATTCAACAGCCTTCGGGTCCCTGGGAAGGCGGACGCGATAGTCCGGGAAACTTCCCTCTCGCCGGAGAAACATGCCACAGGCCGCCGGCCCCCCCGATTTCGGCAACTTGACCCTGGCTACCGGCAAGGTAAACGTGCCACTTTCCGCGTCAGTGACTTTTCGGAAATCCCTGGCTAACTAAATCCAAACTTATCTTGGCTCTCCAAATTGCCGGTTTCGCCGGCCGACAACCCCGTCGGCGGCAAAGGAGCTTACCGGGAAAAACTGGGGAAAAATTTGTTTAGGGCTTGCCAAAACGAATTCTGGTTGCCATGATCCTATCGGCTAAAGGACCGGGGAAACTTATAGAAAAATTAACGGATAAAGCCGAATTTCCCGATCCTAGCCGATAGGTCGAGTTTTTTAGTCATTTGGGCTTGCAAAGTTTGAGAAATAGGCGTATAAATAAAGAGGAGCTTAAGGTCTTCCTACATCGGGCGGGGGCAGTGGATGAGCTGAAACATCCGCGTCTCACACCGTGGCAAACCTAGTCGGGCAAGAAGAGCTTTAAGTTCCGCAAGGTCCACCCGTTCCGCGTATTCGAGTTGGAGCCACGCGTTCAAGGGCGGGTGCCAGTTCTACCTGTGGGCTAGACCTGATTGCTTGAAATCTAGCTCGGCCCGCGTGGATCTCGATATTGCTCTCTAATTCGGTCCGGAAATCCGGCGTGCCTCGGCAGCAGGTGAACGGGGCTTTGGTCTTTGACGCTGGAAGTTGCTGCTCCCGATAAGAAGGGGGGTCGGTGCGCATGGGGCGGTGTGTGCTTCCAGCACGCTAAGCAGTATTATTCGGCAAACGGAGCTGTAACAGGCGGGTATTCCAGGTAGCTCAAAGCTCTAGGAAGCCCCCGCCATTCTAAGGCAAGTCGGTGTCGGTCGACCCGAGCAGGTTAGTCGTGCGCCCTTGGTCGCTCTCACTCTTGATCTTGCTAACCATGAAAAGGGCCCACTGGCCAATACGCATGCCCCAGCGCCAATAGGATTCTTTGCTCAATGCGACATGCCTTCAAAGTAGGTAGCAGGCGGATGGGTAGGAGCAAACGATCTTCCGCTCGTGTGCAGAATTCTCAAGCTTCACGCAACTCGCGTGCGGCCGTCACTGAACCGTCGAAACCCAAAACTGCCTCAGCACAACCTAAACAGGCGGATGCCGATCAGGGTGGCCCGCTGCAACCGGGGTCCGGGGTTTTGGAGCTTCATCCGAGCGGCTATGGGTTTCTCCGGGATCCGGGCTCGAATTATGCCCGGCAAATGAGTGACCCCTTTGTTCCCGCCAGCATGATCGAAAAATATGGGCTCCGCCAAGGCGTCCTCATTCGGGGGATGGTCCAGCCGGCTCGGAAAGATCAAGGCCCCCGGCTTCGTGAAATCATCGATGTGGATGGGCTTCCCCCGGATCAATATCCCCAGGTGAAGAGCTTCGACGAGCTTACGCCGATCAATCCCCAGACGTGGTTGCGGTTAGAAACCGGTGCTGAGCCGATCACCACTCGGGTGATGGACTTACTCACCCCCTTGGGCAAAGGTCAACGGGCATTGATCGTGGCTCCACCGCGGACCGGAAAGACGGTGCTTTTGCACCATATTAGCCAGGCTATCGGCACGAATTATCCCGAGATAAAACTGATTGTCCTGCTGATTGACGAGCGACCGGAGGAGGTCACGGATTTCCGCCGCGTGGTCCCCGGTGAAGTTGTAGCCAGCAGCTTGGATTGCGAAATCGAAAGCCATGTCCGCCTCTCACAATTAATTGTCGAGCGGTGCAAACGGCTGGCAGAAATGGGTCGCGACGTATTTCTGTTGATGGATTCGATTACCCGGCTCGCTCGGGCATTCAACAAATGGGTCGGCAATACCGGCCGTACCATGACCGGCGGGATCGACGTGAAGGCCATGGACGTCCCCAAGAAGCTTTTCGCCACCGCCCGGGTTTTCGAGGAAGGGGGTTCCTTGACCATCGTGGCCACCGCTCTTGTGGACACCGGTAGCCGAATGGACGAGCTAATCTTCCAGGAGTTCAAGGGCACGGGCAATATGGAGCTGGTGCTCGACCGGCGCCTGGCGGATCGCCGCATTTGGCCCGCCATGGACATTACTCAATCGGGCACACGGCGAGAAGAGTTGCTCCTGCCGCCAAAGATGCTGCATGCCGTCACGGCCTTGCGGCGGATGTTGGCCACCATGCACCCGGTCGAGGCGATGGAACAGTTGGTCGCCAAACTGAAGAAATTCCGCTCTAATCAAGAGTTTGTTCAGCTCATTAGCGGAACCCAGGTGCCGGATTAATCACCCCGCACACCCCGGAGCTAATCCTTGCTCCCGATTCGGCTCATCCCTAACCTATCGGCTCCTCCTTAACTTAATTGAGCCCATTGACGTAATTGAACCGATTCGACCAAAAACGCCCGACTCATTCGTTCAGCTAGCTCTAAACTGAGATTCATACATCTTAAGACTCCGATTCGTCCAGCTCAAAGGTCGGATTGATTCCGCTTATCGCTGGGATTCACTCAGCTCAAACTTCTGATTCATTCAACTTGAAACTCTCACGCATTCAGCTCAACCCTCCAATTCATTCAGCTTAAAGCTCTGACAGATTCAGCTTAAAGCTTTTAGCTGAAAGCGCTGGGTTTGTCATCGATTGAAAATTCGGGACCAAAAGCCGGTTCATTCCTTCGGCAAATCGCCACGATCTTTCTTTTCAAACAGCAGCCAAACGCCTTGTCCCACCCGGGGATCCTCAGCAGATAGGGCACGGAAGCCCATAATGGTATAATACGGAAATTTGGCCTCTTGTGCCCACCGGCGCATGGTTTCCGGGTTGTGTAGCCGAACAAATTCTTGCCACTCGGCGGCTTCCGGCCCGGTGAGCGCCGACTAACACGATTCGATCAACGTCTCGACTGCTTATTCCGGATAGCCACTTCCCGCACCACCACCGATGTAGGCCTTCCCTCCCGATCGCAACACGCGGTAGACATCCTGAAGCCCTGTGACCGGGCCTTTCCAAAAGAAAATCGACCCACGGCTGACAACAAGATCGACACAGTCGTTCGGGAACGACAACTCCTCCGCGTAGCCGACCACAGCGAAGCGCCGATCGCCCCAGCCTTTTTCCCGTGCAAGGTGCAAAGCCTCGTCAAGGGCCTTCGATCGGGGTCGACCATGATCATCGGATTACCCGTCGCCTCAACCAACGCCGTCGCCTCCCAACGCCGAAGCCACCTGACCGCGATCTGCGCTTAAGTAAACCAAAAACCCTAGCGCGATCAATACTAACCCGATTGTACCGGCGGCAAGAAACTCTGTCGGAGCGTTAGTTGCCCGCAAAAGGGCCGATTGCTCCCGCAGCCTTTTACCACGACTCACGAAGGGGCTGAGCATCGTTGATCACCCCCAAAAGCTGGTAAACGCCGACCGCCCGAAGTCATCCATCCAAGCAGCCAAATCGTTCGGAGAAAACAAATGCAGGAGAAAATGAGAAAAAACGAACACACAAGAAAATAACAGGAAACCCGTGGAGGAGAAAACCCTCCAAGGACTCAACAATTAAAAAAAGTCCACGTTGTAAAAAGGACTCAACGATTCAAAAAAAAGAATTCGTAAAGAAACACCGACGGAAGCGGATCGAGGACACCCTTCATCGGAAAAAGATCTCGGCATCCGGACGAAGATGGCCGGAGCACCTCAAAACGCGGCAAATCAGGCATCTTCCGTCAGCAAAAGTCCCATAGGCGATCCCCCACGATTGCCGCGGACCACACCGCGAGCCGGCGACGGGATCCGCCGGATGCTTCTCACGAAAGGGGCTCCGCGAGCTTCGAGAATGAGGAACAAAAAAGTCGCTTTCCCAGCATAGGGAACCGTCTTGCCGCCGGTATCGAATCCCTTCAATCCGTGCAAAGAGGAATCCTCGCTGTTAGCAATTTGGTTTCACTTGATAAAAATTGATAAAAACGTTACCTTCCGGGCAACGAGGGATTCTGGAACTTGTCAATCCAGTCGCCGAAGAATCGCTTGCACTTCTTAACAACAAATGAAGTGAAGCAATCAAATCGCGGATTAACGCCGGAGCTTCCGGCAGATGGCATCGGCCATTTCTTGCGTCCCTACGGCGGTGGGATCATCTCGACGGGGCTTCAAATCGTAGGTGACCTCCCTACCCTCGGCAATTACCGCAGCAACGGCTCTTTCCAATCGATCGGCCGAGTCCACCTCTCCCAGATATCGCAGCATTAACACCGCCGAAAGGATCAGTGCCGTGGGATTAACTTTGTTCAGCCCCTTGTATTTCGGGGCACTTCCGTGGGTGGCCTCGAAAACCGCTCCATGGTCCCCTACATTCATTCCCGGGGCAACCCCCAGGCCCCCAACCAGCCCCGCCGCTAAGTCGCTGACGATATCCCCATAAAGGTTCGGCAGGACCAACACGTCATACAGCTCCGGCTTTTGCACAAGCTGCATACACATGTTGTCCACGATGCGATCCTCGAACTCGATATCCGGGTAATCCTGCGCAACTTCCCGGGCCACCGCCAAAAACAACCCATCGGTATGTTTCATGATGTTGGCTTTGTGAACGGCGGTGACTTTTTTGCGGCCGTTTTTCCGGGCATATTCGAACGCATAACGTACGATCCGCCTACTGCCGGAGATGCTGATCGGCTTGAGCGATATGCCGGTTTCGTCGGTTCCGGTTTTCACTCGGCGCTCCACGGCCAATCGATTGATGGCTTCGATCACCTGCATTGTCTCCAGACGCCCCTGCTGGAATTCAATCCCCGCGTAAAGATCTTCCGTATTCTCTCGGATGATCACCAAATCGACCGGCACCCCGGAAAAGAACGTTCGTACCCCCGGATAGAGCTTGCAAGGCCGTACACAGGCAAAAAGACCCAACTCCTGCCGCAGAAACACGTTGATACTCCGAAAGCCCGTGCCCACCGGGGTGGTGATTGGAGCTTTCAAAGCACACCGGGTGCGGCGGATACTTTCCAAAACAGAATCCGGCAGCGGTGTGCCGGTCCGCTCCATCACGTCAACCCCAGCCTCTTGAATGTCCCATTTGACCTCAACGCCGGTGGCGTCCACACAACGGCGTGCGGCCTCAGCCAATTCCGGCCCGACGCCATCTCCCGTGATTAATGTCACTTCATACGCCATGTTTTCGTGTCCCTCGTGAGTCGATCTCACACTCCTTGACCATGGTCCCGTTTTACTCGGTACCCATCACCCAGGTACCAAGATCCTAAAAATTCAGCCTCTCCAAAAATTGAGGTTTAATCTTCTCAAAACGAAAATGTTTCATTACCCGCTGGAAACCTGCCGCTTCAGCCGCGCCAAATATTGACCAAAAATGTACAAGGGGGGGTATTCTCCCGGCTCGGGTTTCCCAGGCATACCGCAGCCAAGGTATGCCGAACTCGCGGCCGAAAACTCAACAATCAGCCCTCCTATTTCGTGCCACTTGCCCAAATGAAAGCCAAATCTTTCAATCACGGACTATTTTAAGGTAAAATCGCAGAAGGGGAATAAAATACCCGCGATTATCAGACCTTCAAGGCCCACCGGCTTCATTTGAGATGCTTCATCTGAGGATTCGAGATGCTTCATTTGAGGATATGATGATAATTAGGGGGCCGCGAAGGTCACGAGGGTGTATCTTGATTAAATCCATTCTGCGGTGATAAAGCTCATCCAACGAACACCTTGTGTAAAAGGTTTCACAACTGAAAAGCAGCGACAAACAAAGCGGTGACCGGTTACCAAAACTCGAATCAACAAAATTCAAAACTTGATTGCAAGAAGCTCGAAGTAAAAGCGCAGCGTGGCCAAAGCCTCAACAAGGAAACTGTGAATTCCCAAACCCTGAATGCATAACTCCATCGGCCGAAATGCATTAGGCAAGACGGATCAATAGACTATGGCTCCACGGGCCAAAGCCGTTTTTTTCTCCCGTGATCGTCACACCCCCCGGGCACCTGTGCGTCCCACGGAGCGTGTGGTTGCCGCCCGGCTCGGTGATGCTGCGCGTCGCGTGAAAACCGTCGATTTGGTGGCCCGCCTTCTTGCACTTATGTGTGTTTTGGTTTCGATGGTGCTCGTTCTGGCGGTTGCCGATCAGTGGCTGGTCGCAGGCGGATTACCCCAGTGGTTGCGCACCTTGGCCCTTGCGGGACTAATACTGGGTGGCGGACTCGGTTTTCTTGCGACTGTATTGCCGCTTGTCGTGCGCCGCGTGAGTCCCCTTTTCGCCGCCTATACCATCGAGCAGGGAGCCCCGTGGCTTAAAAACGTTCTTCTGAATTTCGTTTGCCTTCGCCGCGAGCAACAGGCCCGGTCCGCCCCACCGCCTCATGCTGAAGATGCGGAACTCAAACAAGCCATCCTGCTTTCCTTAGAGCAAACAGCCGCCGCACAATTATCGCGTGTCCCCGGCGAGCTGCTGGTCGATTCCGCACCCGCTCTCCGCTGGGGATACGCCCTGGTGGCGGTGCTGGCCATTTCCGTGGGTTACCTCATCTTGTCTCCGAAGAATCTTTTCGTTTCAGTTTATCGCGTATTGGTACCCTGGAGCCCGGTCCCCCCAGCAACCCGCGTGAGCTTTGTGAGCGTGGAGCCGGGCAGCATGCAGATCGAGCGAGGCATGCGTCTCGACATCACGACGGAAATCCGGGGGTTGCGGTCCGGAGAACCCGTCGTTCTTCACTATAGCAGTGCCGACGGTACTGCCGTGGACCTCACACAAACGATGAAGCCGGTGCGGGGCAATTATCGCTTTTCCGCCCCCTTGCCTGAGGATCCGCACGGCATTCAAGGAACGCTGTTCTATTGGATTTCGGCAGGGGACGCTCGAACGCCGGCATTTCGAGTCGAAGTCTTGCCTCCGCTGACTCTGAATGCCACGGAAGTGACCCTGCGATTCCCGAGCTATACCGGCGGTTCGGAAAGCACGGTTTATGGCACAGGCGATTTTCGGGCCATTGAGGGAACCGAAGCCACGCTGGTTGTGCAGGCTTCCGAACCACTGCGGGCCGCAAGCATCCGCTTCCCCACCGGACCCACGAAGTCCATCCCCCTAGAACTAATCGATCCTCAAACGGCTCGAGCCACCTTCGTTCTCCAAGTACCGCCTGGTTTTTTCGCACCGATCTATTTCCAAGAATACGAGGTTTCAGGAACAGCTCAGTCGGGCCGCTCCACGCAAGAGCCGGCAAAGTATCGCATCGAAATTCTTCGCGATTTGCCGCCGGAAGTTTCCATTTTGCAGCCGGCTGCAGAGCAGGTGGAAATTTCCCCGGAGGCAGCCCTACCCATTCAAATCCGAGCGGAAGATAGGGATTTCGGGCTGAGTCGCGTCGAAATGCGGATGGCTTTCGAGGGTCGATTTCTCCCCTCGGTACCTATTTACCAAACCCGGGAAGGCAGCGAGGCCCCCCGCCGTTTCGAGCAAACCCTCAGGTTTAATCCCAGCTCCTTAGGCTTAAAGCACGGTGAGCAGGTCACACTTTGCGTTGCTGCCGCAGACAATCGGCAGCCCGAGCCCAATTGGGCGGAATCCGCCCGGTTTAGCGTCCGCATCCGGATGCCCGGGGAGCCCACAGGTCCCGCCACCGCCGATCCCCGCGATGGAAACCTACAACCTGCGCCGAGCTCAGCGGGGCAGCGAGTAATAGCAGCGGCTGACAACCAGTCGGAACCCATGGAAAAACCAACTCAACTTCCGGAATCAACTCCCGCATCCGACTCCCACACGCAGACGTCCTCGATTGAACGCGAGGACACTTCGCCTCCCGAGGAGCCAGCAGGCCAAAAGGAATACCGGCCGCGAGAATCGCTCGAGCTTTCAGCCGAGCCCCCCTCTCGCGATGGGGAAAGTGCCGGAAACAAAGTGCCTCCCCCTCAAACTTCGGCAATGCAAGGCAGCTCCGCACGCGATGGAGGAGAAACCCCAAGCCGGGCCGAGCAAACAACTCCCTCCTCCTTGCCCTCCGGTCAGCCGGCGAAGGCAACCCCTGCTACTCCCTCAGATGATGCTCACGCAGCCAACTCGCCTGAATCCGCCGGGGGCCAAGCTGCCGGTCCATCGGCAAGTGCTTCTCAGCAGGCAGGTTCCCCCGCCAATCGGTCGACTACCCCCGGAACAAGCGCGGAGGATTCCGCCGAGGCAAGCTCCCCCTCTCAGTCAGGCGTACAACAAGGACTAGAATCGGCGCAACGGCAGACTTCTGCGGCGACCGCCGCCGATGGCTCCGGCTCAGGGAAATCACCGAGCGATCCCTCCCCAGGCGGCGGGAAATCCCGTCGCACCGCGCCTTCCGAAGGGCCCTCGCCGAGCCCCCCCGGAAAGACCGAAGAAACCGGCAATTTAACGGCTTCCGCTTTCAGCTATGATAATGCTCGCTCCAGCTCTGATAATGCTCCCTCCGCCGGCAACCGCCAAGCTTCGCTCGGCGAAACCGCACCGCGGCAGTCACTCCCGGGCGATTCTGCCGAAAGCCCTCCCCCGACCCGCGAGCCCGTCGACGGCATCCTGAACCCCGGCGAGGCCTTTGAAAGAATCCTCGACTATTTGCGTCAGCAAATCAGCGCTTCACGCGAAGCTGCTCAGTCGCTGAATCTCCCGGAGGATTTGGCTCAGGAAGTGTTTGGGCAACTTCCCACCGGTTCAAAAATTCAAAGGGCAGCAGACGATGCCCGCGGAGGGTTGTCTCCTTTTGAAGATCCCTCAGCTCAACCCTCCCCAATAGGCAACGAGCCGCAAGAAGGTGGGAGCCAGCCGGCCCCCTCGGCTTCTGACCCCGGGCAAAAAGGCCCCCGAAATGATCGACCTCAAACCCCCAATCCCTCCCAAAAATCCAACTTGACTGAAAGCTCCATGAAACAGGGAGCTCCGCCGCAGAGCCCCCCGCCGAGCACTCCCGATTTGCAGGAGAAAACTGAACCAACATCTGCTGCACGGGCAGAAACGGGGACTACCCAAGGTGCGGCAACTGATTCCGACAGCACGAACCCGCCTCTTGCGGCATCTAAGCCCGCCCAATCCCCGCCCGGTTCTTCCCCCGATTCGCAAGGGGCTCAATCCCCGCCGACCTCCTCGGGCGATTCTGACCGCGGCAAAGTGGATCCGTCAAAAGAGGGCCAAGTCGATCCGTCAAAAGAGCTACCCGCTGCCGAAGAGCACTCTGCTTCTTTGTCCCCGGCACAACGGCCTCACGAGCCCGCCGGTTCTGCAGTCGCTCCCTCGCCGGCCACTCCAACGCCGGCGCCCTTGCAACCATACCAAAAAGAGGGGCAGCCCCCAGGAGCCAATCAGCCGCCACCACCGGAGGAGCGCTCCAGCGCTCAGGAGGCCCAATCCCCCTCGATTAGCCGGCATCAATCCTCCACCCGGGGCCAGACCGATGGCGATCGCTCCGGTGCCGGTGGGCGCGGAGGAGGTCAGCAAGCCCCACAACCGGGCGCAGGTAGCCCCGGCTCTCACAGCCCGAGCGATATCGGCGGCCAAACAGCCCCTTCGCCGGGCGGATCGGAGCTGGCCCCAAGCCCTTCTGGCACGCTGCCCTCCGCCCTGCAAGCCCAGCCTTCCAGTCCGAAAGGAGCCCCGCAGGCAGGCTCCGGCCCATCTCCCCAGGCTCAAACAACCAGCACAAATCAAGGAGGGGGAGCAAGCCCAAAGGAGGGAGTAGCTAATGAAACCGAAATACGCGAGCCAAACCCCCGTGAATCTACGCCGGAAAATCGAACCGGCAGCGCAGCCGCGGGTAACCCGATGCGCGGTGGAACGGGGAGCTCAGACGGATCTCTTCCTCCAAGTTCTGCCCCCCCCATCTATCAAGGCGATACCCCCAATTTGGAATACGCCGAAAAAGCCACGATGCTCGTCCTGGAATACCTCGCCCACCAGGCGGAGTACTCGGCTGCACCAGACCCAAACCTCTTAAACAACCTGGGCTGGACGGAAGAGGATCTTCGGCGATTTTACCAGTATTGGGCCCGTATGAAGGAAAAAGCCGATCGCACCGCGGACCCAAACTCACCAGAACGCCGCCAGTGGCTCCAAGCTTTGGGGAGCTTAGGGATCCGACCCGGGCACTCGTCGGTTTCCGGCTCCTCGCCTCGTTCTCCGACCGATAGATTACGTCAGGGGAGGTATGTGCCGCCCCCTCCAGAGTGGGCCGATCCGTTCCGAGCGTATCGTAGCAGTATTGCCCGCGAAAAATAGTCCCAGTTTTCCGCTGATTTAGGCTTTTTCCCCTCGTTTAGGCTTTTCCCCCTCGTCCGACATTGCTCCGCCTCCAAAGACTCGGCAATTGAACCCACCCGGACCCTCGAAAACCCCGAGGCGATGCGATTTCCCGTCTCCTGCCGCCCATTCGCATCAAGCAGATCTTTTGCCCCGGATTTTCCCCGATAAGATATTGCAAATCTGCTGCATTAACCGCCGGCTCAGGAGCTTGGAACGATCTTTTTGGCTCCACTCCAAAGGATGAAAAGGAGGCGGCGGACAAGACGGAGGAGAACGAGAAGAAGGAGAAGGACAAGGAAAAGAAGAAACCGCCGGTGGAACGCCTCGGCAACTCATGCCTATGTCACCGGCTTCCCAAAAAAGGAAATCGCTTGAAACTTTTTGCGACTTCAACACCCCACCCCTCCCAGAAGACAAAATTTCGTGTCAAGTGTATCGGTGTTGCCTTCTAAGGGGCACCGTGCCCCGATCCTAGGCGAAATCCAAAAAGAAGGAACAAAGGTGCATTGAACGAGTAGTTTCTTGCTTCAGGTGTTTGTAGCCCCCAAAAAAACACCCTTTGCTTTCTTGGCCTCACCGCAAACGATATCACCACAAAAGATAATTAACGGCCCAACGAGGCTCGATCACCTTTAGATTCTCCCGTTGGCTTCGTGGAGCCTAATTTGGATCTGACATTTTTCAAAACCGAAGAGTACAAGGAGGCCTCCGATGTGGGAACGCATTAAATACTGGGGAATTACTTTCGATGACGTACTGCTGGAACCAGGTCGCAGTGACGTCGTGCCGGCGGAGGTGGATGTTAGCACCTCTCTTACCCGAAACATCCGCTTGAATATCCCGATCATGAGCGCCCCGATGGACACGGTCACCGAAAGCGCGTTAGCAATCGCCCTGGCCCAACACGGGGGCATAGGGGTCATTCACAAAAATATGTCCATCGACGCACAAGTGGAGGAGGTCGAAAAAGTCAAGCGAAGTGCGAACGGCATCATCTTGAATCCTGCGACTTTGCCCCCCGATGCCACGATCGAACATGCTCGGGAACTGATGGACCAACTCAAGGTCTCAGGGATTCCAATCGTTGAAAACAACGGAAAATTAGTAGGGATTATCACCCGCCGCGACCTCCGTTTTTTGGAGGATTGGGACCGAAAGGTCTCTGAAGTGATGACCAAAGAGAACTTAGTCACGGCAACAGGGACTGTAACGCTTGAGGAAGCTGAGAAGATTTTAACGGAAAAAAAAGTCGAGAAACTTTTGCTGGTTGACGAAAATTTTACACTGACCGGACTTATCACCATCAAAGACATCGACAACATGCGGCGGTTTCCGGATGCGTGCAAAGACTCCCTCGGACGCCTCCGGGTCGGAGCCGCCGTCGGTGTGCACGATTACGAAAGGGCCGAGCGACTGATCGCCAGTGGCGTCGATGTGTTGGTCGTCGACAGTGCCCATGGCCATTCCACTAATGTCTTGGAGACGGTACGCCGCATCAAATCCTCGTGGCAAATCGATTTGGTTGCGGGCAACGTGGCGACCGCGGAGGGTTGTCGTGATCTGATTGAAGCTGGGGCCGATGCGGTGAAAGTCGGCATCGGTCCCGGATCGATCTGTACGACTCGGGTGATCTCGGGCGTTGGAGTCCCCCAAATTACCGCAATTATGCAAGCTGCCCAAGTTGCCGAAAAGTACAAGGTAACCGTAGTCGCCGACGGTGGAATCCGCTACTCCGGCGATATCACCAAGGCGATCGCCGCGGGGGCCCATGTCGTGATGATCGGCGGCCTCTTCGCAGGTCTGGAAGAAAGCCCCGGTCAACAAATCCTTTATCAAGGACGAGCCTACAAAATTTACCGAGGCATGGGTTCCTTGGGGGCTATGATCCAGGGCTCGAAAGAGCGCTATCGCCAGGGCCGAACCGACCGGATCGAAAAGCTCGTCCCGGAGGGGGTGGAAGGTCGCGTGCCCTATCGAGGTCCCCTGGGCCCCTTTGTCTTCCAGTTAGTCGGCGGATTAAAGGCCGGAATGGGTTACTGCGGTACCCGAACCATCGAGGAATTGCGTACACGCAGCACATTTATTCAGGTAACAGCTGCCAGCGTCCGCGAAAGTCATCCCCACGATATCGTCATCACGCAGGAAGCTCCCAACTATAGCCAAGAGTTCAGCAGGGCCGAAGATTAATCCCCAAAACGACAAGTCGCACAAAAACAACAGGTCGCATAAGAACACGAGAGAGTGCGTGATTAACTCTCAACCCACGGATGGAGTTGAGTCAATGATCTTCGAGAAAAAGACCAAGGGCTTCCCTTCCGCCATTACCCATGCCGGGATGAAGCAAGTCGCCTCCGTACTCCTCATGTTCACGGCAAGTTACTGGGCTTGCGAAATCGAATCTCCGGCAGGTCCTTGCACCCTTGCGGCGGCTCAAGAAGTCTCGGCCTCCGATCATGCGGCTACTCCGCGACCTGCGCACACCTCGTCGCCCTATGCCCTCGACAAATCGATCGCCCAAGTGGTCCGGGCTGCCATTGCCCAGGAAGCTACCGGGGACCAAAGCTCTGCGACCTCATCACCGGCGGAATTGTGCAGTTACACGGCTGGAAGAAACGGCCATCGCCTGCGATGGATGCCCCCCACCACGGGCAACTCTGATCTGTCCCAGAGAAGTATTTCCCCCGGAAGCTCCGCGCCGGCAGATTCCCCCAAATCAAGCCCGCCTCGCCATAAAATAGTCACCGCCTCGAGCCGGTCCCGATCTGCGAGTACCGTGGTAGAATCCCCCTTGGCAGGAACCACCCCGGCGGACCAGGAAAAGCTCCAGGATCGCTCGGCACCGCGGCACATTCCGCTCGATTCACCGCGTCAAGCCACGCCCTTACCGCACCTGGATTCAGGGCTGATTCAACTGATGGGCACTGACCCGTTTGACGATCCTTTTTCCGACCGACAGGCTGGCCATACCCAAGCCCCCCTTTCCCAAGAAGCCCCAAGAAGCCTTGCGGAGGATCCCGGTTATGCCACGCCCGGTAGTGGTCCGCCCCCCTCTCCAATTGCTCAGCAGCCCACTACCCCCTTGCAACCTACTACCCCATTGCAACCCAACGAAGAACGGACCCTAGAGGAACGTCTGGCAAAAGGCCCGGAACTTGGTCCGGAAGTGTGCCCGGAGCCGGCTGGTCCTCAGAACCCATTGCCCCAGAATCTGACGCCGATCAACCAACTCGGTCACCGCATTGCCACTACCGAAGGTCGGCTCCCGCGGCCTTGTCCAATCAGTAGCGAGGAGTACACCGCTCCGATAACTCGGGGATGGCAGCCGGTGACTTTCACCTGGAAGGCCTCGGCTTTGTGTCACAGACCGGCTTATTTCGAGCAAGTTCACCTGGAGCGCTACGGCCACTCGGTGGGGCCGCTGCTCCAGCCTGTGGTTTCCGGCGCCCATTTCCTGGTCAGTGTACCTCTACTCCCCTATAACATGGGGCTGTACCCGCCGAATGAATGCCTGTACACCTTGGGCTATTATCGGCCGGGTAGCTGCGCACCCTACATGCTGGATCCCTTGCCGATCACCCTGCGTGCCATCCTGTACGAGGCGGGTGCTTGGACCGGGGCCGTGTTCGTAATCCCGTAAAAGGCATCATCCCGGAGAAGGCATTTCCGCATTTCGTAAAAGATACTACGGCGGTTTTCGGCGGGACCAATCCACCCATTACTAGCCGCAGTCCATGGAATTTCCCAATCCGGGGCACTGCCCCCCATCACAAAGCCCCTGACTGCGCGCCGGACAGGCCGCAGGCAGTGAGTGGCTTGAATGGGCCGCCACTAAGCTGAGCAACTTCTCCAAGTCTTCCCCCCCGCATCGCGGACAATGGGGCTTCTCCTGCCCCCGAAGAAGAAGCTCAAATTTTTCGCCGCAATTATGACAATGATACTCGTAGATGGGCATGGCGCTCCCTAAGCCCTCCAACGAAACGAATTCTTGTTCTTAGTTTCTCTCTTCCGCTCTACCAATTGCCTTACGAACTTTGCCTTATGAACTCATCTATCAATTGCTTTAATTGCTTTACGAACACAACCTTCATATTCACACGATGATCCGTCGGCGAAGCCAATGAAAAAGCCCCTTTTACACATAGCTTTTTAGGGCGTCTCTCAAGCGGGGAATAATTCCCAGTTTTAAAAGCCGCCATCGGACGCACCCCCGGCCGTCACATCGTCCCTATAACCCCCAGTATGTGTATGTTACACGGATAATACTAACCCGCGAATATACAAGACGGATGCTACCGAGCATAATCCGCAAGCTGATAGGCAAATCTGCTCATCGGCATTTGACTAGATCTGGTTCCTTGCCTTATTTCTTTCCAAATGTTATTCCTTTCCGAATCTTATTCCTTTCCACATCTTGTTCCTTTCCAAATCTTACTCCTTTCCAATACATTAAGAACTTTCCAATACACCAAGAGATCGAAAAATAGCATTCATTTCTCAGAAGCGAAGACATTTCTTTACCCACTATTATGATTGAGAAAATTCCGACTTTAACCCGCGAACTAGCTCGCCAGCTTGACGAGCGAGCCACGGCCGAGTTCGGTATCCCCTCCATCGTGCTCATGGAAAATGCCGGCCGCGGCACGGCTGATGTCTTAAGCCGCCTCGGAATTCCCGGAAAGGTTTTGATTTGTTGTGGTCGCGGCAATAACGGCGGCGACGGTTACGTCCTGGCCCGCCACCTTGATCTCAGGGGCTATCCGGTCACCGTGGCCCTTTGGGCCAAACCGACCGACCTTTCAGGCGACGCAGCCATCAACTTTGGGATTCTCGAAAAATCCGATATCCCGATCCGAGATTTCGCAACAAACCCCGATTTTTGCGAATTCGAGGAACTAGTTGCAAGCTCATCCTGGGTAGTCGATGCCCTTTTAGGAACCGGTTCACGCGGCGAGCCTCGGCCCCCTCTGGATCGTGTGATCCAGATCCTAAATCAAGTCGCAACCCCAAAACTCGCGCTGGATTTGCCCAGCGGCTTAGATTGCGATACCGGCGAGCCTGCTAAGTTTACCATCCGGGCCAATCACACTTGCACTTTCGCGGCCATGAAGCGAGGATTTCTCAACAAAAAAGCGGAAGCCTTCACCGGGAAAATTCACGTGGTCGATATCGGCACCCCCCGGAAGCTACTCGAAGAGATTTTGGCCGCCGCTTCAGACTGACCCGGTCATCTCGACGGGCCAAAGTTAAACTCGTTTATGTATTGTTTATGTGTTTTCGTGCCCGAGACACTAGAATCTACAGATTCTTTTGTTCGTTGATGATATTTAGTGAGAAGAAGAGTTCACTGCACTCTCCCTGACCCGGGAGTTTTTAAGGAGAGACGAAAAAAGGGGCAGGGGACAAGAAAAAATCCGCGTAAAAACAAAAAAAACGAGATGAAACCGTTTTACAAAGATTGGCCAAGCCCCGCAGGGAGACAGTTGCCAAAAAATTATCCGCCGCAAGCGCGACTGGACCTGCCTCGGCAGCCGCAAAAAGAGAAGGGGATCGTTGTTCGGGCACTTAGACCCGCCCGTCCGGTTGCAGCATGGCTGCCTCGGTAATTCCCCACAAAGACGGCGTCAATTATTGCCGCACAGAAACTTGGGGAAGCTCCTCCGTATCGCGAGGCGGAAAGCGCTTATCCGAATTTGCCCTATTTTGGACCCGGGGTCGCCCCGAACCCAGTACGATTCTTGAAATCTCTACCAAATATCTGTAAATAGGCCAAAAACAGGCATGAGGCAGCCACGCCCACCGGGTCCAAGACTCCTGATAATCCTACCTATATTTCCCAATTGATCCATTTTCACTGTTGCTTATTGAACTTGCAATTTTCCCTTTTTCCCACCGTCTCCACGCACGGTGAATTCGGCCTCACGCAAGGTCGGAATTCTGGAAGGGGTAACCACCGTCTCCACGCACGGTGAATTCGGCTCATCCTCGGAATAGATCGAGTAGCGGAAAATTCCCCGCAAAAGCCGGCCCAGTTTCAAACCCAAGCCACTGCTCCACTAAAGTCGCCAAAACAGAACGAAAGTCCGTATGATGCCGTAAGCCACCTTGGTCCAAATTACTCAAACTGGGGTGTTTGCCGAAAATGCCACTACGCACCCTTCCCCCCACCAGAAATAGCGATTGTGCCGCCCCGTGATCAGTCCCATGGCGGCCGTTTTCTTGAAGCGTGCGGCCAAACTCGGAGAAAGTCACCACGACGACCCGCTCGCTTAACCGGTGGCGATCCAGCTCCCGGAAGAAGCCGGCAATGGATTCCGATAGCTCCTCCAAAAGGCTACAATGATTTCCTAATTGATTGGCATGGTTATCAAAGCCGCCCGGCTCCACCCCACCCAAATCCGTGTAGAATATCCGTACACCGATGTCGGCCTTGATCAGCGTGGAGATCAAGCCGAGGCGACGTGCCAATTCAAATCGGGTATCCCTTAGGGGCGGCCCAGCCGGCGCGAAGTGCTCATCCAAAGCCGCCTGCACTTTCTGACCAAGACGCAACCCGGCCGCTGTACTACGCCTTACAGCATCCCACCAGGGATTATTCGCGACCTTCGACCCGCCAAAACTAGTCAAAAAACGCTCAACCAAACGCCGATCGACCCCCGGCGGCAAGACCAAATCTTGTGCCCGTTGGATACGAGGCACAAAGGAAAGTTCCCCAGTAAGAGCCAGGGGCAGGGGCATCGACCCAACGAAAATCGCCGGAAGAAGCTCCACTTTCTCCGAGAAATGACGATCCAAAATCCGCCCGACCCAGCCGGTTTGCGCGGCTTGATCCTCCGGCCGCCCCGTTTGCCAGTCGTGCATCGCGCGGCCGTGATCGCGGTTAGAGTTCGGATAACCCACCCCTTGCACAATTGCCACACGACCTTGGGCAAAAAGTTCTGCCAACGCCGTCATCCGCCGATGCAAGCCAAGGTAATCATCGATTTTCAACACGTCCTTTGCCACCGCACGGAGCACAGGCCGGGCCCGGTGGTACGAATCATCGGCGTAGGGCACCAGGGTATTCAGGGTATCGTTACCGCCGGTAAGCTGAATGACCACGAGCACCGTTTGGTCCGAACTTTGCTGCAAATCCCCAGTCACCGCTTGCAGCGCAGGTAGATACGGAATCCCCGCGGTCAACCAAACGGAAGAACCCCCGATTAAAAACCGGAATGCCGTCCGCCGGCTAAAGGCCTCCCCAAAGCTACCGATCAATTCATCGGACATCAGCATTACCCTCGACTTTGTATTCTGAAGGCTTGCCCCGCACTTGCACACAGTCTTCAGGATTTACCTGCAATCTTGAGGATTTACCTCCAATCTCGACCAAGCAACACTCGCTAACCGGCGCCACCATTACCGCAGCGAAATCTTATCGGCTCCGCATTACACGCCCTTTTAATCGCAAGAATCAACCTCGGTCATGCCCCTGCACTCACCCCTCCAATGAGCCACCTCCGTCTTAGGTATCTCGCACTCAACCCAATGCCAAGCCTACGCCAAATGAAATTCGGGAAGGCACGTCAAGCGCACGGCAAACTGCCGCAGCGCTGAACTGCGATCTTCCGCCGTGCCCATTGGCATTCGTTCCATTTCAGCTTTCAACATGCCGCGCGATTCGTCGCTCAAATCATCTTGTAACACAAGCGAAACGAACCATCGACACGCCCCCGGGCCATCCTCGGCACCGTTACGCCGGGCCACTTCCCACGGATCGATGCGTTGATAACGTCCCTGCTCGGCAAAAAAGGCCGACGCCCATTCCAAGCGTTGCAATTGGCTTGCCGGATGAAGCCACGCCATTCCTTGAGCCCAACCGGCTACCGTAGGCGGATGACTCAAATCCTGGCCCAACTCCGCCAAATCCTGTGCTAATACCGTGGTGGGAACGAGCGACTCCATCCCCCGGATAAGTCCGAGAACCATGTCTACAGGGCTTTTCACTTTTCGTCGGTAAGATAGATCCGAAAAGAAAAGATTCGATCGAACCATGGTGGAAACCAGCCTGCCGATATCCCGATCTTTCCCGAACTGGTTGACTAACGGCTCCAGGAGCGACTGCGAGGGGGGATCATCGGCAATAAACCACCGGTAGAGTTTTCCCACTATGTATCGATGAGTGGCCGCCTGGGAAACAACGAGCTCCAACACATCCCGCGCGGCGAATGGTCCTTCACGACCAAAAAGCTTTTTCGGACCCGGATCATGCTCCCCTGGGATGAAGCGGACTCGAAAATTCAGGACAAACCAACCGGTCCATGCCCGCGCTACTTCGCCAATTTCCTCCGATTGAGCCACGGCCGGCCCTAAACAGAATTGCTCCAGGAACGTCCTTCCCCAGGCCAGATTGGGCTGTGCCCGTCGATTGGCCTCGGCTCCGGCACTCAGGAGCACGACCGGATGCTCCGTCAGCACGGCCAAAAGCGTGTCAAAGCCCCCCAAAGCATGTTGCCGCAATAGGCTCAAATACCCGGCAAATAGCCGTGGGTTCTTGGCCCGCAGGGCCGATGCCGCAAAATGATGATGCCAAAAAAGGGTCATCTTTTCCAAAAAGGGGAAAGGCGTCTCGAGCATTCGCCTCAGCCACCAGGCGGCAATTCTCTCGGGTGAATCAGCCTGACCGGCAGAGGTACTCAATTCGTCGAATTGGGCATTGAACTCCGCAAGCCCTTTCGGTTCAGACAGCAACCGATCCAACGTCGCTTGCGGCCCCCGACGAAGACTTTCTTGCAGCTCCGCCCATCGGGCTCCAAACCCAAGCCGCCGATATAAATGCCCCGCCCGCGCCAAAGTCCAGGGACAGCTCTCGCTCGGTCGATACGCTCTCCAAGCCCAATCGGGATCCGGTTCGAACCCCGAGCCGGCTGCCCGGGCCCCGAAGCTGGCGGAAGCACGCCCCGCCAAATGCCCACCTAAGTCTTCCCACGGCATGATGATCACGCTCCCGAGCCCACGATCGGCCCGTAAAAACCGCATTAAAGAATCCAAATCAGCCGCGATTCATTCCGGCTTCCTGCGCTTCTTATTTGCCGCTACTACACGATGAAACAGCACCCGCCGCAGCGCCCCATCCACTTTAAATCAACTTAAATCAACAATCCGACCGCATCCGTACGCCCCATCGAGGGGGGCCGCCCAGAGGCGGGAGCTTCCGCCCGCGTTGAATCAGCAAGGACGCTCCATGCATACAGCTTCTAGGGGGGATAAACCAAATAGACATCACCTCCGACCGTACGAGGCGAAAGATTTCACGCAACAAAAACAACTTGCACCCCCTAAAAGCCCCCTCTGAGTTTCAGGCGGCAATTCCCGAAACAAGACACTTGCATGATTGGTCAAAGGCGAGCTATCTTGCGCGATACTTCGCCCGTGCCGACGACGAGCGCCCCGAGTTCTCTCGCCGTCATCTGTTTTATATGAGTTTCACAGAGTTTCACACAAGTTTCACGAGTTTGACGCACGGTTGTCGCAGCCAGAACCTTCGGGTAATCTTCCCCTTGTGTTTGCTGCGATCTTCGGGGATTCCTCACGATCCTTGTCCAACGATAAACCTCGAAGTCGGTTCTACGGTTCTACCGTTAAGGACTCAAAGCGATTTTCATCTCGGCGATGGGGGAGCCGTCTTGCGCCCCGAGTTCGAGAGTAGCCCCCTTAAATAGACTAATGAGGGCCAGGAGCAGGCCGACTTCCGCCTCCGCTTGGTCTCGCGAATGACCTTTTTCTACCATATTCTGTCGAATGAGCGATTCGCGATTCGCCTGCAAAATTTGATGCAATCCTTCGCCATCCATCTCGACTATGGTGTGAACGCCCTGGATAGGCTCAACATCCTTTTGCGATTCTTCCCGAACCGCATCGATAAGTTGCCGAGCCAAAGCTTCGGTGGAGCTCATGATCAAATACGCCCCACAACAAACTAGTGTAGGACTGAAATTGAACCGCACATCCAAATTCTGTCGATCCTCCACATCGGCTGCCGAAAACGCCGCCACCGTGTATCGGACGCCGGCATGCTCAGCCCGATCCAAAAGCAGACCCGGTTGGGCCTGCTGACCGCGTGTAAAATTGATTAATCCCAATGCTTTCTGCCACGCCTCCTCCATGATCACGGCAAATTTCTCCGGATGTCGCATGCGAAAGACCAGGGCGAAAGCCGGAATTTGGATGGTGGGCGTGCCGACCTCGGGATCATAGGTTTGCTGGGCAACCACGAGGCGGATTTCCGAGGATAAATGTGGCAACACTTCCTCGCTGAAATGCCGGCCCGTGAAAAAGATCCCCATCATATTCTCGAAAAATATGAGCCCACTAGTGCGATCCGGAAACAATTCATCTTTACCCCGATAGAACTTCGCCAAATCTCTGGAGAGGCTAAACGCCGCCAATCGCCCCGGCACTTGAAGATTCGGCAGGGCACCACGAGCATCCCCCCCTAAAGCAAATGAAGCAAAATGATCCGGCTCCGGCAGCCGGCCGTCCGTTCGCACCTGCACGGTGATCGTTCGTCCTTCTACAGTTAGCCCTACTGCCAACCAAGACGCAGAGGTAATCGCCTCCGGGAGCTCCGCCGCCAAAAGCACACCCAAGGGGTTCTCAGGGTCTCGCAACAGTTTGGCCGGCCTCGGAAGTTCCTTGATTTGCGCCAAATTCACGCACATGGTGGCAACGCTTGCCTCGCTTGTAGCCTGTCGCGCAGCTTGAAACCACTTAGCCTTGGCGAGGCAATCCGCGGATTTATCGGCCCGCCGGTCGACCAGCTCCTTCACCCAATCCCCATTGTTCGATACCACAAGCCTTCGGCCAATCAGGGCGTGGACCTCCTCTCCGCCACTGAAAGTCCAGCCGGTTACCCCTCGATAAACTTTTGACGCCACCCGATCTGGATCCCCGCGCCGCCGGGCCTCATCTCGAGCGTGCTCCAGAAGAATCTGATGAAGTTTGTTGAGAAGTCCCGCGTCATCACAATCCACAATGATCATGGCCCGCCCCTTCGGACCCAAAGCAATCGTCACCTCGTCGCCCGCTAAGGTTCGGAGGGCACTCTCCCAATCCGTGGCCAGCCGCATCTCGATGTATCTGACGATACCCACGAACTGGTTAAACTGCGGTGATTCCAGGAGACCGCGAATCTCGGGAATTTCCTTCAGATCTTCATGCCAAGCCGGATCCAAAAGCACATCTAAGACCGCCTTAGGCTCCTCGACTTTCAACACCACCAAGGTGTCCTGGCCTAACCACTCTTCAATTGGGGGCAAAGGTTCCGACTGAGACGCCAGGACGAACACCGGAAGGGCAATTGCAGTAACGACTAAAGCAAATCTACCAAACATGACCAAACCCCTTCGCCGCAAAGTTTTGACTTCAAAGCCTATCATCATAGTCACCTTTTCACCTTAAAACCCTACCGAGATGATCAACCCTTTAGCCGGAACCCACGAAGCCCGACGATCTAACAAGCCGTTTAGATAGCCTCCACAAGATCGGTTAACCTCGAAAGCCGCTCCCACCTGTTATTTCGTATTCAAACGTGAAATATTGGGAAATGGGATCCCCCAAATCTCCCACCTTTTAATAGGTTTTTGGGGATGTCCCACCCGCCGTTAGGTCCCGATAACGAAATCGGTGCCAATAACTGGCGTTGAATTTGCCGCCAAACCACCGCGCAATCAGACCGCTGAAAGGGAACATCGGGCATTTCTTTCCACCCCGAGGGGACCAAAGTACCAGGCAATGCCCGGGACGACGCCAACGTAATTAAACTCGTCCAAGTGCAGACCTGTCGGCACCTTGCGGATAATTGCAGATTCGTCAGTATTTGGCGGATCGTTCCTTCACAAACTCAGTGTAATCCCCCGGAACCAGCTTCACGGGAGGGCACTAGGATTTGGAAGAACTCATCCGCGGCATTCGTCACCAAAATCCGGCAGATTTGTCGATTTATTATCCTCCTGTTATTACCCTCCTAATTTCTTAATTCCTTCTTAATTCCCCGAATTTCTCAATTTCTCGGTTCGCCAATTTTCCGATTCTTCGCTGTTCTCTCAATTCGCCGACCTTTCGGATTCGCTCTTTTGTTGATTCACCGACTTCTTAGTTCGTTCTCAATTCGGCCTCAATTCGGCATATCCCCAAACACCATTCCCGCCTTACCTATCGGGCCAAATCGTGCCAAAAAAGCCGGGGTGACCGTCGAAGAATCGCAACCACATTTGTCCCATTCGAGCCCCACAAATACCTGCCTAAAGCATTGACTTGCATGACATCCCTCAATACTCCGAATCAAAGCTCACAAAAACACCAATCTTAATGACCTTTCCCTCAAGTTTGAGTCTCCAGCACCAAGGAGGATCCTGTGGGGTTTAATGTCCCAGGGAGTAGAACCGCGAGAAAGTGTGAGTTGTTTCGTCGAATTCCGACGGCTCCCACTGAAGCAATTAGAACTTGGGTCTTGCCATGGGACACTTGATTCCAACCCCGCTCAACGGGTAATCTGAACATAAAGTGGGAAGCCTGTGAGCCGGCCTTGAGGTTGCCCAGGATCGCCGGACTGTTGGCATCCGACCAACATACAAGCCGGTTAACGTCTGCTGGAATACTCGAAGATCAAGATAAGGAGTACTCACATATCAAGATTTTGACTGGCTTAACAAAGTTTGGCCCTTTTGCTGAAAAATTTGCAGAAAAAACATTGCGACGATTGGGAGGGGGATGGTCTCGCCCGAGCCAAATGGGTCAGGGGAATTCTCGTTCGGGGGAAAGTCGGACCGCACAATGGATGGAATGGGGGAGGTCGTCCGAATGCCAACCGTACTAATCGTCGACGATTCGCTCACCGATCGCCGCTTGATCTGCGATCTTCTTCGGCGGCAATCCGATTGGAAAATCGAACAAGCCGCTAGCGGAATGGAGGCCCTGGCAAGACTTCAGCACGCCAAGCCTGACGTCCTGGTCACCGATCTGCAAATGCCGGAAATGGATGGCTTGGAACTGCTCAGCGCCATTCAGCGACATCATTTCGATCTGCCGGTGATCCTAATTACGGCTTATGGAAGCGAAGCCTTGGCCGCCGAGGCGCTGAAACGGGGGGCCGCTAGCTACGTCCCGAAGACGCAGGTGGCGTTCAAGCTGCTGGACACGATGGAAGAAGTGCTTGCGCGTGCCAGGGCTGGCCGAATCCAGCAGCACTTGTTGCAGTGCTTGGCCCGCGTTGAATTCACCTTCTTCTTGGAAAACGACCCCACGTTGATCGACCCGCTAATTGACCTTGTTCAGCAGATGGTTACTGCCGTGAACTTGTGCGGGTTCAATGGCCGTTTACAAATCGGGGTGGCTTTGAAAGAGGCCCTTCGTAATGCCCTCCTTCACGGCAACCTCGAGATCGGTTCCCTCATGAAATTACGCTCGTGGGACAAGTTGTTCCAAGATAAAGACTATAGCCTCATCGAAGAGCGGCGACACCAACCGCCGTATTGTCACCGGAAAATCTTTGTGGATGTGCGCATCACGGCAGATGAAGCCCGATTCATCGTCCGCGACGAAGGGCCCGGCTTTGATGTCTCGACCATTCCACGGCGGGATGATCCCTGGGCCACTGATTGGGAAGGGGGCCGCGGGCTTGCGCTCATGCGGAGTTTCATGGACGAAGTAACTTTTAATGCGAAAGGCAACGAGGTCTACATGGTCAAACGCCGCGAACAAAACGGCAACGGAGCGCGGTCAAGTCCTTCCTCCTCATCTTAGTGGATATCCAGATCCTTGTGAGCCATCCAAAACGATTTGGTTTGGCCGATTGGCCGCCGCCGGCCCGTTAAGTTCCTAAAAGCAGCCTCGACTTGTTTCGGGAAACCACAGCCTTAAGAGTTTTCCTCCGCCTGATCTAAGCCGCTTCGCGCTTCGCCAAAAAATTTGATCTCCTCCCGGGGACCGGGCTTGTGCAAGTTCTGTATGGACTAAACGCGGAAAGCCATTGCCATCCGACCCAGCACTCCACAGGTCATCTTCGACGCATGCCCCCTAGTCCCGGCGATCAGTTCGGCCGAAATGGCCCTTAGACCGAACCACAGCGCGGCGGAATAGCCTATATTTTCTGAAGTCTGGCATATTCTCCCCGGTGCACCTCTTTACGCCTCCACGAGCCATTCCTCTCAAAAACGGCGGGGATTTCCGGCAAAAACCTTGCGGCGATACCGCCTCTACCGCTCCGATCCTTAATCCGATCTTTAAGGCGGTGTTAAAATGGAGATAATAGGCAATAAAAACGAGCAAAAACAAATTTGATAAGGAGTCCCTAGGATACTCCAATTCGCCCAAATCCATTAGTTTGAGTTTCACGCTCATTTTTGGCCTGGCGACGGAAAACGGTGGCGAAAAACTTCGCACCCGCTAGCAAAACCGCCACCTGGGCAATCGACCTTTGTATTGAGAAGTGTGCCTTCAGCAATCTCGCTGCCATTTCGCGGTGTCGGAAGATTGAGAGACGGAACTTATTGAGCACCTTCGGCAAACTCAGCAGGTGAAAGTCCGCCTGACGTAACCCTGTCCTTGGGATATCTCCGGTTCGTTGACTCAATGTGGGGGGAGTAGGATCGATGATTGCACGTGGATTCAATCGCTGTCTCGGTTTACCCACTGGGTTCGCGCTACTGCTTTGGGTGCTATTCCCGTCTGTCGGGGCATCACAATTCCGCCCCAAAGAACAGACCAAAGGCCCGGAATTGGGCGAGTTGGTCACCCAACGTTGGCAGGCCGGGGTTATTGTTCGTGCTGCCGGGGGACCATGCACAGGGATCCTCGCCACCGTTCCTTTGCCGGTCGATTGGCGCGAGCAACAAGTAACCATGTTGGAAGAAGACTTCTCGCCCGGCGTCAAAGTTTCCTATCAAATGGTGGAAGGTACGGTAAAACTGATGGTGGTGGAGATTGCCCATTTGGGCTTCAGGGAAGAAGCGAAGGCTCTGATAACCCACGAGGTCCGTCGTCACAAGCTTTTGCCCCCCAAGGATAGCGCAAGCTTCCTTTGGCCGGAGAAGCGCAAGCTCCCCCGCGACGTCCTGCCGTACCTTGGGCCTAGCCCGTTCATCGAAAGCAATAGCCCCAAAATCCAAGCCGCGGCTCGTCAAGTCATTTCCGAGCCGCCTTCGGCTTGGCAAAAAGTGGAAGCGATCTACGACTGGGTCCGGGAGAAGATCCGCTACGAAGATGGCCCTCAAAAGGGGGCCCTTGCGGCTTTGAACGACGGCACGGGCGACTGCGAGGAAATGACGGCCCTCTTTATCGCGATGTGCCGAGCCGTAGGGGTGCCGGCTCGCACCGTGTGGGTCCCGGGCCACGCCTACGCCGAGTTCTACCTTATCGACGGCGAAGGGGATGGTTATTGGTTCCCCTGCCAGCTTTCAGGGGCGCGGGAATTCGGCGGAATTTCTGAGAATCGTCCCATTCTTCAAAAAGGGGATAATTTCCGCTCGCTGGTTGACCGCCGCGAAAGGAAGCGATACTTGGCGGAGACCCTCCGCGGCGAAGGAGGCCGGCCAGAAGTTGAATTTGTGCGTCGGCTTTTGCCGCAATAAGCGAGATCTATCGTCGTGCGTCTTCTCTTAACAAAACCGATGGGTAAAAGGCTCTCTTCGGGCAGCATCATGCGACGCTGGCCGACTTCCGTAAAGATTCGCAATCTACCCGGGCAGCAAGCCAACAAAACTTGCACTCATCCGAAAAGCCATCAGCTTCGTGCCGGTAAATAAAGGCGAACGTTCAGTATACCTATGTACAGATAACCGCATGAACTGAAGAACCTTGTTAGCGAGCATTCCTGCACCCCGCCTTCCCCGCGGCGTTCGCACAAGCTTGAACAAGACAGCCGAATATGATTCACTCGGCCGGGGAGACCTTTCAATCCTGTAAAAGCAGAGGCTGACAGGAAAGGTTTCTACAGGGAAGGTTCTAGCTCAGTCCCCGGCCAATAGAGGCAACTGCCGCAGCCGCCGCTGGATCAAAGGGCCTTGCCGCCGCAAGTAAAGATGCCCAATCGAAGAATGCATCCAACCCAGCGAGCACGCATCCATTTGAGGAACGGGCAAAAAATCTCTGGGAAACACGGGCAAAAAATCTTCGGGAAACATGGAGCCCCTGAATCCCCCGAGTTCAAGCGCGTGTGTGCGTCAGTTTTGTAGGTAGGCGTTTTGGGGTGGCGGGTGCCAGAAGCTGTCCCAGCAGGAGCGTTCACTCAGGTACAGCGCCCGCAGGTGGCATATGGCATTGGCCCCGGCGTCGCCCCA